>Ga0068857_100002222_pt1 | contig 15811 bp, 11 predicted proteins | sample KBSCornC72_FD_66591 | JGI IMG/M metagenome (GOLD analysis project Ga0068857, IMG submission 66591) | Corn rhizosphere microbial communities from Kellogg Biological Station, Michigan, USA - KBS Corn C7-2 | ecosystem: Host-associated > Plants > Roots > Rhizosphere > Soil ...
CGCCGCCGTCGCCGTCGTGGCGGACGCCGCGAGGAAGGCGAAGGCGAGGGCGCTGAACAGGCCAGCGATGCCGATGGCGCGGATCAGGACGAGGGCGAAGGCAATGCCGACGCTGACTCCGGTGCAGAAGCGCCCGAAGCTCGCGCCGATGAAGAGGGCGGCGAAGGCCGTCGCCGCAGCCGCCGGGGTCGCAGGGGCGGTCGTCGTCGGCGTGGCGAAGGCGATGCCGAGGGTAATGCTGAGCGCACTGGAGAGCGGACTGAGGCTGCCGATCAGGCTGACCAGGCAGATGTGACTGCGCAAGCGGAAGCCGCTCCGGTCGAGGCCGACGCGGAGGGAGCCGAAGTGTCTCCCGCCGCTAAGCCCAAGCGCGCACCGCGTCGCAAGAAGGCGGACGCTGTGGCCGCGGAAGCTGAGGCTGCTCCGGCGGTCGAAGCAGAAGCTGTAGCTGTCGAGGAAGCGCCTGCCGCCAAGCCCAAGCGCGCGCCGCGTCGCAAGAAGGCTGATGCCGCCGAGGCCGAAGCGGTTGCCGATACCGTCGTTGTGGCCGAGACAGCGGAAGAAGCTGCACTGACTCCGGCGGAAAAGCCGAAGCGTACACGCGCCAAGAAAGCACCTGCCGCCAAGGCCGCGAAGTCTGAAGAAGCGCCAGCGGTCAAAGCGTCTGTTGCGAAGGCCAAGGTCGAAGAGCCAGCCGCTGCCGCATCGCAGGCAACGGAAAGCGCAAATGCCGAAGGCGACGAGGGCGACGGCTCTGGCGAGCCGCGTCGTGGCTGGTGGCAGCGCACGTTCGGCGCGTAAGGCGCACGCTAATGATTATCCGGTTCGCCCTTTCGCCATGTGCGTCGGGCGGACCGGTCGCACCCAGGAAGGCTGCGCCTCTTCCGCCCTTCGTCATGCTGCGTTCAGGGCAGGAGGCTTAAAGGACCGCTTATGCGCGCCGAGCCCCTAAATTCGCTTCCCGGTTCCGCCTGTCTGGCGCGGATCGCCCGCTTGATCACGGCGACGCTGCTGATCCTTGCTCTCACTGTGCGCCCGGCGATGGCGCAGCAGATATTGCGAGATGCGGAAACCGAGGCGTTCCTCAAAAAGATATCCGAGCCGATTATCCGCGCGGCGGGTCTTTCGCCAAACAACGTGCAGATCCTGCTGATCAATGATCCCAATATCAACGCGTTCGTCGCGGGTGGTCAGATCGTATGGATCCACTCCGGCCTGATCACTGCAGCCGACAACGCCAACCAGCTTCAGGGCGTGATCGCGCACGAACTTGGCCATATCGAGGGCGGCCATATCATTCGTGGCGGCGAGGGTATGAAGGCGGCGACCGGCATCACCCTCCTCTCGATGCTGCTCGGTGTGGCGGCGATGGCGGCTGGCGGCGGCGCGGCGGGCATGGGCATCATGGCGGCCGGGCAGCAGGCGGCCATGGGAAAATATCTCGCTTTCTCGCGCACGCAGGAATCGAGCGCCGACCTTGCTGGCGCGCGCTATCTCAGCACCGCCGGGATCAGCGGGCAGGGTACGCTCGACTTCTTCAAGAAGTTGCAGAATCAGGAATATCGCTATCGCATCCGTGAGGATCTGGACGATGGCTATGCCAGCACGCACCCGATGTCGTCCGACCGCATTGCCTATCTGACCGACCTCTACAAGGGCGACAAGGCATGGGGCAATGCTACCGATCCGGCGATCGACAGCCAGTTCAAGCGGATCAAGGCGAAGCTTGCCGGATTCGTCGATGAGCCGACGCGCACGATGCAGCAATATCCGCTATCCGACCAGTCGATCCCGGCGCATTACGCGCGTGCCTATGCCTGGCATAAAAGCGCCTATCCGCAAAAGGCCTTGGAAGAGGTCGATGCGCTGATGATGGCAAATCCCCATGACCCCTATTTCCTGGAGTTAAAGGGGCAGGTGCTGCTGGAAAACGGGCGCGCAGGCGAGGCGTTGCCGCCGCTGCGGGAAGCGGTGCGACTGACCAACCAGCCGCTGATCGCCGTGCTGCTCGGTCATGCGCTCGTCGCGACAGAGGATCAGCGCAATTTCCCGGAGGCCGAGCAGGTGCTGCGATCGGCGGTTGCGCGGGATCGGGACAACCCGTTTGCCTGGTATCAGCTTGGTGTCGTCTATGAACGCAAGGGCGATAGCGCCCGCGCGGCACTGGCGACGGCGGAACAGGCGTCGCTTCAGGGCGACAGCGGCCGGGCGCTTGCCAGTGCGCAGGCGGCGATGCAGGGCATCGACAAGGCCTCGCCAGACTATCTGCGCGCACAGGACATATCGATGGCGTCGCGCGCCGATCTGGAAACCAAGAAAAAGAACAAGCGGTAGCTGGCCGGGGCATAATGTCTTGCTTGCTTGCATCGCGATGATGATAGCGGGCGCGAACGCATCGCTTCTGGAATGAGGAATATGCAGTTGATGATCGGTGGAATAGTTGGACTCGCCGCTGGCGCGGTCGCGACGCTTGGCGCGCAGGCGGCTTTGAACGGGGCCGGCAACAAGGCCCCGACGAGCCGCGCGGAGGTCGAGCAGATCATCCACGATTATATCCTGGAGCATCCCGAAATCCTGCCGCAGGCGATGGAAAAGCTGCAGCAAAAGCGCATGGGCGCGGCAATCGACGACAAGCGCAGCGTCATCGAGACGCCCTATCGCGGTGCCTGGGAAGGCGCGAAGGATGGCGATGTGACGCTGGTCGAGTTCTTCGATTATGCCTGCGGTTATTGCCGCGCATCCCTGCCCGATCTCGCCAGACTGGTGCGTGAGGACAAGGGGCTGAAGGTGGTCTATCGCGAGCTGCCCATCCTGTCCGAGGAAAGCGGCGCGGCGGCGCGCGTTTCCTTGCTCGCGGCCGAGCAGGACAAATATATGCCCTATCACAGGGCGCTGTATGCGGCCGGGCGCGTGACCCGCGACACTGTGCTGGCGTCGGCGCAGAAAGCGGGCATCGATCGCAAGGCTGCCGAAAAAGCGATCGGCGACGCGAGCTATACCGGCGAGATCGAGAGCAATATCAAGCTGGCGCAGGCGATCGGCGCCAGCGGCACGCCGACGTTCGTGATCGGCAACAAGGTGCTCGCGGGCGCGGTCGGCTATGATGCGCTGAAGGCCGCCATTGCCGAGGCGCGCAAGAAGTAAAATCGCGTTACGGGCAAGTGCTGCGCGAACCGGCTTTCCCTAGCGGCATATTGGTGCCTATAGGCGTGCGGATGAGATCATTGTTCCTTCTTTCCGCCGCGACTTTCTGCGTCGCTACCTCCGCCATGGCTCAGGAGCAGGAAGTGCCGCAGCCTGACGCAATCGTTGTGCTGGGTGATCCGCTGCCGCTCCCGCCGGGCACGCCCGCTTATGGATCGGTGACGATCGATCGCGAGCAGCTGCTGGGCAGCGCGTCCAACCGGATCGAAAATGTCCTGACGAATATCGCCGGATTTCAGCAGTTCCGTCGATCGGACAGCCGCTCCGCCAATCCTTCGGCGCAGGGCGCGACGCTGCGTGCGCTGGGCGGCAATGCATCGAGCCGCACGTTGATGCTGCTGGATGGGGTGCCGATCGCCGATCCGTTCTTCGGCTATATTCCTTTTACCGCGCTGGTGCCCAACCGGCTGTCGCTGATCCGCGTGACGCGGGGCGGCGGCGTTAGCGCTTTCGGCGCGGGTGCGGTTGCGGGCACGGTGGAACTGGGCAGCGCAACCCGCAACGAGCTGCCGCTGATCGACGCGAGCGCCTTTTACGGCAGCCGCAACGCAAGCGAACTGTCAGGCAGCTTCTCGCCTGATCTGGGCGCGGGCTTCGTCTCGATATCGGGGCGCTGGGACAGGGGCGACGGCTTCTGGACGACGCCGGTTGGGCAGCGGGTGAGCGCGAGCGTGCCTGCGCGCTATGACAGCTGGTCGACATCGGTACGCGCGGTCGCGCCGCTTGGCAGCGATTTCGAGGTGCAGGCGCGCGCGCTGGTGTTTCGCGATTCCCGCACATTGCGTTTCGCCGGAGCGGATAGCCATAGCGAGGGGCAGGATGCGAGCATCCGCCTTATCGGGCGCGGCGCGTGGAAGATCGACGCGCTTGCCTATGTGCAGGCGCGCAATTTCGACAACGTCGTGATCTCGTCCAACGCACCTTTTCGCAAATCGCTCGACCAGCGCAACACGCCCTCGACCGGCATCGGCGGCAAAATCGAGGTGCGCCCTCCGGTGGGCAGTGCGCATCTGCTGCGTATCGGTGCCGACACGCGCTTTGCGACGGGGGATATGTTCGAGGACGCGTATAACGCGGGCTCCGCCTCCAATCCCCTCACTGCGCGCCGTCATGCGGGCGGCAATCAGACGACCACCGGCTTTTTTGCAGAGGACGACTGGACGCTCGGGAGGCTGATCCTGACCGGAGGGGTTCGCGCCGATCGCTGGAGTATCGCCGAGGGGTTTAACGACAGCCGCAATCCAGCTGGGGTGTTGACGCACACAGCCCAACCCAATCGCAGCGACTGGGAGTTTAACGGGCGCGCGGGCGCGGTGCTGAATGTGAGTGATGCGGTCGCGCTGCGCGTCGCGGGATACACCGGCTTTCGCCTGCCGACGCTCAACGAGCTGTATCGCAGCTTCGTCGTGTTCCCGATCACGACGCAGGCCAATCCCGATTTGAAGCCCGAGCGACTCAAGGGCGTGGAGGCGGGATTTGACGTCACGCCGGTTTCGGGTGTGCGGCTGTCCGCGACGGCATTCTACAATCGATTGGGCGATGCGATCGCCAATGTGACGCTTAATCCCGGCATACCCAACAGCAATCGCCAGCGCCAGAATGTCGATGCGATCGTCGCGAAAGGGGTGGAACTGACCGCCAGCGCGAAGCTCGCCAACTTCTCGCTTTCCGCAAGCTACGCCTATAGCGACAGCCGGGTGAAGGCGCCCGGACAGGCGTTCAATGGCCTCCGCCCCGCGCAAACGCCTGCCCATGCCGCGAGCGCGACTCTGGCGTGGATGCCGGAACGCGGCCCCTCGCTGTCGGCAAGTCTGCATTATGTCGGCAAGCAATATGAGGACGATCTGCAAACCGACGCGCTTCCTGCCGCGTTGACCGCCGATGCGGTCGCGAGCCTGCCGCTCGGTCACGGCACAGCCCTAGTGGGACGTGTAGAGAATATCTTCGACAAGGCGGTCTATACCCGCAACGCTGCTGGATCGATTGACCTCGGTACGCCGCGCACTTTGTGGATCGGCATCCGTTTTCAACAGTAAACTGGCGCTTTAATCAGGGGCCATAAGCAAACACCCGGATCGCCCCCCTTAGGCCATCCGGATGTCATGCTATTATGTATTCCCCTTTTCCGTCGACTCTCTCGCCCCCTTAAAGCGGGAAAGGACGGTGAACTCCCCGAACCTGGCTTTATATTTTCTGCCCTGTTCGAAAGCATTGCTATGGGCGGACTGCCCCGCTGTCACTCTCCAAATTAAGGATTAGTAACTTTTGCCAGCGCTATGTTGCTTCTGCGCAACAGCCGCGCGTGCACCAAACTCGTGCCCTGTAATCGGTGAGCGCAGGTGCACATGCCTTGCCAGCGAGGAGCCCGGCCCCTAGAGCCGGGATGTCCCCCAAGTTTCCCCCGGAACAGCGCGCCATGATTCTCAACCGCTTCGAATGGATGATCGCCAAGCGCTATCTTTTGCCCGGCAAGGGGGAGGGTTTCATCTTCCTCGTCGCCAGCATCAGCCTGGTCGCGGTCATGCTGGGCGTGGCGGCGCTGATCATTGTTATGAGCGTGATGAACGGATTTCGCGCAGAGCTGTTCGAAAAGATTGTGGGCCTGAACGGCCATGCGGTGGTGCAGGGCTATGGCGGGCGCCTGCCGGACTGGCGCACGGTGATGGCCGACGCGAAGGCGACGCCGGGCGTGACCAGCGTCACCCCGCTGATCGAGCAGCCACTGCTCGCCAATTTTCAGGGCCGAGTCGAGGCAATATTGGTGCGCGGCATGACGATGCAGGACATCGCCGCCAATAACACGCTCAAGGGCAAGGTGAAGGTCGGTAGCCTCAAGAACCTCGCGCCGGGGCGCAACGTGATCGCCATTGGTTCGGGCCTTGCCGACAATCTGGGTGTGACGGTGGGCAACACTATCTCGATCATCAACCCGGCGGGTCGTGCCACTCCATTCGGCACGGTGCCGCGCGAGATTGGCTATGAAATCGGCGCGGTGTTCGAGGTCGGCATCTATGATTATGACAAGGCGTTCGTCGTCATGCCGATGGAAAACGCGCAGCAACTGCTGCTGATGGGTGACAGCGTGGGGATGATCGAGGTGCAGACGCGCGATCCTGACGATGTGGGTAATATCCTCGCGCCGCTTGTCGACAAGGTGGAAGGCAAGGCGGTCATTCAGGACTGGCGGCAGATGAACGCCAGCCTGTTTGAAGCGCTGCAGGTTGACCGGGTGGTGTCGTTCACGGTGCTGTCGCTGATCATCCTGGTCGCGGTGTTCAACATTCTTTCCTCGCTGATCATGCTGGTGCGCGCCAAGACCCGCGACATCGCGATCATGCGCACGATGGGGGCGAAGCGATCGAGCCTGCTCAAGATTTTCGTGGCTGTAGGCGTGACGATCGGCACGCTCGGTATGGCTGCGGGGGTGGTGCTGGGCTTCATCTTCCTGTTCTTCCGTCAGCAGGTGCTGAATTTCATTCAGCTGGTGACAGGCCAGAATATCTGGGATCCTTCGGTGCGCTTTCTCGCCGAACTGCCTTCGCGGCCGGACCCGGTCGAGATTGGCGTGATCTGTGTAATGGCGATGGTGTTCAGCTTCCTTGCGACGCTCTACCCTGCGTTCAAGGCCGCCAATACCGATCCGGTGCAGGTACTGCGTTATGAGTGAGGCTGTTCTCGCCACCACCGCGCTGCGGCGCAGCTTCACCCAGGGCGGCGTAACGATCGACGTGCTGCGCGGCGTGAACCTGTCGATTGCGCAGGGAGAAATCGTCGCGCTGGTCGGGCCATCGGGTTCGGGCAAATCCACGCTGTTGCAGGCGGTCGGGCTGCTCGAAGGTGGGTTCGATGGATCGATCCGGGTGCTCGGCGAGGAAGCCGCTAAGCTCGACAATGACGGGCGCACGCGGCTGCGGCGCGATGCGCTGGGTTTCGTTTATCAGTTTCACCATTTGCTACCCGATTTTACAGCGATAGAGAATGTGATCCTGCCGCAGATCGTGCGCGATGTCGCTGATGCGGTGGCGCGCGCGCGCGCGGAGTCGCTGCTGAGTTCGCTGGGGCTGGGCCACCGGCTCGATCATCGGCCGAGCCAGCTGTCCGGCGGCGAGCAGCAGCGCGTGGCGGTTGCCCGTGCGCTCGCCAATCGCCCGGCGCTGGTGCTGGCCGACGAGCCCACCGGCAATCTCGATGAGCGCACTGCTGATGTAGTGATCGACGAGTTTCTGCGGCTGGTGCGTGAAGAGGGTTCATCCGCGCTGGTCGCGACGCATAACGAGCGCTTGGCAGAGCGGATGGACAGAGTCGTGCGCCTGCATGAGGGCGTGCTGGAATAAGCGAGCCCGCTGTCCGCGCGGCTTATTCCGCCGCTTCGAGAACCTCGAGCTGCGTACCGGGATAAGGGAAAAACCGGCCGCTTGCTTCGTCGAAAAAGCCTGCGCCGATGCGGCTGCTGTACCGCTGCGCCTCGATGAGGTCGTCATACCATTTGCCTGAGCGCGCCCGGGTCACGAAGCGGTATTTGCGGTAGTCGTCACGGTGCAGGGTATGGTTGGTCATCGGTATCGGCTCGTTAACTTTGTCTGCTGTGACAAAGCGCAAGTGGGCATCGGGTTCCCGGGCGCGATAGGATGTTTTGGTGACAGAGGCGTGACGGCTAAAGAAGCAAAGAGTTTCTCTGGTTCAAGCATCTCACCGCCTTTCTCTGTGGATAACTTCGCTGCAGCCTTGTGACATCCGGGCAGGTGCTTTAGCCTCATTATATGCCCGCAGCCGCCGCCCATGCCTCGTTCGTTCCGCTTCGTATCTTTTCCAGCTACACGATGCTCGACGGCGCGATCGAGCCCAAGGCGATCGCCAAGCAGGCGAAGAAGCTGAGCTTTCCCGCGGCGGCGCTGACCGACCGCAACGGCCTCTATGCCGCGATGGCCTTTTCTGACGCGTGCAAGGGCGAGGGCGTGCAGCCGATCATCGGCACGATGCTGTGCGTGGCGCGACCCGGCCGTCCGGCGAACGCCGCGCCGGTCTATGACTGGATTGCGCTCTATGCGCAGACGATGCGCGGTTATGACAATCTGTGCGCCTTGGTGTCGCAGGCGCATCTCGATCGCCCGATCGAGGAGCAGGCGCATGTCACGATCGAGGGGCTGGAAGGCTTCACCGACGACTTGCTTTGCCTGACTGCTGGGGGAGAGGGCGCGCTGGCGCGGCTCTATGCCGAGGATCAGCCGGATGCAGCGGCGGATTACTGCGCGGCGCTGGAACGGCTGTTCCCCGACCGGCTGTATATTGAAATCTGTCGCCGCCTCGATCCGGTCGAGGGCAAGGCCGAGCCGCATCTGATCGATCTGGCGTATGCGCGCAACCTGCCGCTCGTCGGCACGAACCCGACCTGCTACACCGAACCGGGCTTTCATGAGGCGCATGATGTGATGCTGTGCATCGCCGATAGTGCCTATGTCGAAAGCGCGGATCGCCGTACCAGTTCGCCAGACGCGTGGATGAAACCGGCGGCGGAAATGCGGCGGCTGTTCGAGGATTTGCCCGAGGCGCTGGCGAACACTTTGGTAGTGGCGCAACGCTGCGCGGTGATGGCGCCCAAGCGCAAGCCGATCCTGCCGAGCCTTGCGGGCGACATCGAGGGCGAGGCGCAGATGCTGCGCGACATGGCGAGCGCGGGTCTCGAAGAACGGCTCGCCAAGATGGGCGTCGAGGATGCGGACAAGCGGCAGCCCTATGTCGAGCGGCTGGAATTCGAGCTGGATATCATCATCCAGATGGGCTTTCCCGGCTATTTCCTGATCGTCGCGGATTTCATCCAATGGGCTAAGGCGAATAATATTCCGGTGGGGCCGGGGCGCGGGTCAGGCGCGGGATCGGTGGTTGCGTGGGCGCTTACCATCACCGATCTCGATCCGCTTGAACTGGGCCTGCTGTTCGAACGCTTCCTCAATCCCGAGCGCGTGTCGATGCCGGACTTCGATATCGACTTCTGCGAAACGCGGCGTGGCGAAGTGATCCGCTATGTGCAGGAGAAATATGGCCGCGATCATGTCGCGCAGATCATAACCTTCGGAAAGCTGAAGGCACGCGCCGTACTGAAGGATACCGGCCGAGTTCTCCAGATGGGTTATAATCAGGTCGATCGGCTCGCCAAACTTGTGCCAAACCATCCGACTGACCCGTGGACGCTGGAACGCACGATGAACGGCATGGCCGAGTTCGTCGCGGAGGTGAAAGCAGACCGGCAGGTGAAGCGGCTCGTCGATCTCGCGATGCAGCTTGAGGGGTTGCCGCGCCACAGCTCCACCCACGCGGCGGGTGTGGTGATCGGCGACCGTCCTTTGTCGTGCCTCGTGCCGCTCTATCGCGACCCGCGCTCCGACATGCCGGTGACGCAGTTCGACATGAAATATGTTGAGGGCGCAGGACTGGTGAAGTTCGACTTCCTCGGCCTCAAGACGCTGTCGGTGCTGCAGCGCGCGGTCGATCTGCTGCGCGCGCGGGGTGAGGAGGTCGATCTCGCTGCGCTCGCCTGGGACGATCCGGCGGTCTACGAACTGCTGCAGCGCGGCGACACGGTCGGCGTGTTCCAGCTCGAATCCGAGGGCATGCGCAAGACGCTGGCGGCGGTAAAGCCGACCAATTTCGGTGATATCATCGCGCTCGTCTCTCTCTATCGCCCCGGACCGATGGACAATATCCCGATGTTCGGCCGCCGCAAGAACGGCGCGGAAGCCATCGAATATCCGCACGCGCTGCTGGAGCCGATCCTCAAGGAAACCTACGGCATCTTCGTCTATCAGGAACAGGTGATGCAGGCCGCGCAGATCCTGGCGGGCTATTCGCTAGGCGATGCCGATCTGCTGCGCCGCGCGATGGGCAAGAAGATCAAGGCGGAGATGGACGCGCAGCGCGACCGCTTCGTCAAAGGCTGCGCAGAGCAGTCGGCCATTCCCAAGGCCAAGGCGAACGAACTGTTCGATTTGATCGACAAGTTCGCGGGCTATGGTTTCAACAAAAGCCACGCGGCGGCCTATGCGTTGCTCGCCTATCACACCGCATGGCTGAAGGCGCATCATCCGGCGGAATTCTACGCGGCGTCGATGGCGTTCGATATTCACCAGACCGACAAGCTGACTGTGTTCGTTGATGACATGCGCAGGACTGGGGTCGCCTGTCTGCCGCCCGATATCAACATGGCGGGCGCAGACTTCACGGTCGAGCGGATCGAGCAGGAGGAGGGCGCCGACCCACGCCTGGCTTATGCGGTGCGTTATGCGCTGGGCGGCCTCAAGGGCGTTGGCGAAAAAGCGATGGAGCTGCTGGTCGAGGAGAGGACGCGTGGCGGGCCATTCCTCAGCCTTGATGATTTCGCTGACCGCATCGAACCGCGCATCCTTAACCGGCGGCAACTTGAGAGCCTCGCGTCGGCAGGAGCGTTCGATGCTGTGCATGAGGACCGGGCAGCGGTGCAGGCGGCGGCGGAAACGATCCTGTCGGTGGCGGCCAGCGCCTATGATGCGCGGGAGAGCGGGCAGGGCGGGCTCTTTGGAGGGGACGACACGCCCCATGCGGAAGTGCGCATTCCGCGCTATGAGCCCTGGTCAAACTCCACCCGCATGGCGCAGGAAAAGGACGCGTTCGGCTTTTACTTCTCCGCCCATCCGGTCGATCGCTATCGCCATATTGCGATCGCCAAAGGGGCTAAAAGCTTTGGCGATATTTGTTCCAGTCCGGTTTCTGGCGGGATGGGTGAGGACGCCAGCCGTTCCGGCGCGGTGATGGCGGCGCTCGTCGAGGACGTGCGCTGGCGTGAAACGAAGCGCGGCGCGCGCTATGTGTCGGCAACCTTTTCCGACAGCAGCGGTCAGTTTCAGGCGAGCTGCTTCGACGAGGCAGGATGCACCGCTATCGCCGATATGGTCGAAGCGGGCGAATGCGCGCTGATGACGGTGGAGCTTGAGCGGATGCCGGGCGAGGAAGTGCCGCGTGTCACCGTGCGCACCGTGCAGGCGTTCAGTCAGGTCGCGAGCGGCATGCGCATGGAATTGTGGATCGACGTCGAGGACGCTGGCGCGGTTCCGCTAATTGCGACGATCCTGTCCGGCGGGCGCGGCGGGCGGGCAGAAATCCGCATCCGGGCGCTGTTGGACGACGGCCGTGTTGCACAGCTTACGTTGGGCAAGGATTTTCAGGTCGACGCCGATGTGATGGAGCGTCTCGGCGCGGTGCCCGGCGTACGCGCGGTGCAAGTCGCACCAAGGGCGGAACTCCGGCTGGTCGGGTAAGCGGCGTTATCTACCGCCCCCGCATCTGATAGTCGATGCGGATGCCAACCCATTCGCCGATCAGCGGCTTGCCGCCCTTGCGTGGCGGGCGCACCCGGAATTGCCAGGACGCCTGCAGCACCGCGTTGGCGATGCGCGATCCGGTCGGATATTCATCGACGATCACGCAATGATCGACGCGAAATTCGAGTTGTGTTTTGCAGGCGATGAGACCCCAGCCCGGTCCGCTCGCGGTCGAAAGATAGCCTGAAAGCTCGCTGTCATAGGGCTTGCGATACCATTGCGCGGCATAAAGCGGCTCGCCATTGGGTCCGGTGCCGGACATCAGGGGCGTGTCTGCGCCCGACCCGTCGTCGGCCGGACCCATGGCGCGCTTGGCGGGCGCAGATGCTGCGGGCCGAGGCGGCAGGCGGGAGATATCGGCGGACGCCATGTCCTGCGCTGACATGGGGATAAGCGAGGGCAGGGGAGGCGGCGGTGCGACTGCCTGTTGCTGCGGCTGCTCTTGCGGCTGAGGGGGAACCGGTTTGGTGCGAGATTGTTCGGGGTTCTTGAACTCGGGCTTCTCAGCCTTCTCGTCATCCTGCTTGGCGGCGGGCGGCGCGACATTGAAAGTCGTGAGCGTCTCGCCCGCTTGCCTGCGTGTCGGTTCGAACCGGCCCATCGTCAGCAGCACCAGAAGCAGCAGTACCTCGATCAGCAGCGCAAGCGCCATACCGGTGGCGCGCCGCCCGACCGGTGTTCGCATCCAGTCGGGCAGGGGGGCATCGTGCAGCCAGGCGGACAAAGCGCGGATCGACTTGGGCAAGGAAACGAGACTCCGGCGACCGCGAGACGGGCAGCATCCTCTCTTCCCTTGCGGATGAACCCCTATTTAACGGCAGATGAACATCCCGCAAGCCAGCAAAGGTCGCGGGTGCGTCCACACGCCTTGTGTCGCCTTAATCTCCCTTGGGATAAAGCGCGTCGCGACTTTCATAAACGCGCGCCACGGCCGGGCGCGCCCGGATCGCTTCAAACCAGCGCTTCACGTTCGGGAAATCATTGAGGTTCTGCCGCTGGTTCTCGTGCGGAAAGGCCCAAGGATAGATCGCCATGTCCGCGATGGAATAGCCACCCGCAACATAGTCGCGCCCTTCCAGCCGCCGGTCGAGCACGCCATAAAGACGTGCGGTTTCATTGACATATCGGTTGATAGCGTATTCGACCTTTTCCGGCGCGAACTGCACGAAATGATGGTTCTGCCCCAGCATCGGGCCGAAGCCGCCGACCTGCCAGAACAGCCACTCGTTAACTTCAATGCGGGTGCGGGCATCGGTGGGCAGGAAGCGGCCGGTCTTCTCGGCGAGATAGGTGAGGATCGCGCCGCTTTCGAACACCGTTATCGGTTCGCCACCATCAGCCGGCGCCAGATCACGGATCGCGGGGACGCGATTGTTGGGCGAGAAGGAAAGGAAATCGGGTTCGAACTGCTGGTTCTTGGCAATGTTGACCGGGAACACCTTATGTTCGAGGCTGGCCTCCTCCAGGAATATCGATATTTTGAGGCCATTGGGGGTGGGCCAGCTGTGCAGTTCGATCATAATGTGTCTCCTCGGCTTTGCGCCTAGGTAGGGCTGCGGCAGATTACTTGCCAGCGGATCGGCGTAAAAAATACTGGGAAATGCATTTCTGTTTCTCATAGGAAGCGCAGGCTTGGCGTCGTGCGTGGCGTGAGATAGGATCGCGGTATGTCCATATTGATCCTCACCACCGGCGGCACGATCGACAAAATCTACTTCGATGCGCTGAGCGAATTTCAGGTCGGCGAAACCCAGATCGGTCGGCTGTTGCAGCTCGGACGGGTGAAGATGCCGGTTGAGCTCCGCGAGCTGATGCGCAAGGATAGTCTGGAGCTGGACGACGCTGATCGTGCGACGATCAGGGAAGCGGTGGCAGGCGCCTCGCAGGACCGCATCATAATCACACATGGCACCGACACGATGACGGACACCGCCGCGGCGCTGGCCGGGATAAAGGACAAGGCGATCGTGCTGGTCGGCGCGCTCGCGCCCGCGCGCTTTACGGAGAGCGATGCGCCGTTCAACCTCGGCATGGCATTTGCCACGGCGCAGGTAGCGGCGCCCGGCGTCTATATCACGATGAACGGCACAGTGTTTGCTGCCGACAAGGTCGTAAAGGATCGCGAACGCGGCGAGTTCGTGATCCGCTGAGCGGTAGAGCTTCAGTCCTTCCCCTGTTGTAACCGCGGCGGGGACCCCCAATATGTCGCGTCTCGCAACCTGATTCCTCATCATAATCGCGCCCAAGGAGTTCGCTCATGGCCTATCTCGATACCCAGCTTTTCATCAATGGCGATTGGCGCGATGCCGCCGATGGCAGGACGCTGGCGGTTCAGAACCCGGCCACCGGGCAGGATATCGGACGTGTCGCTCATGCCAGTCGTGCCGATATGGACAGCGCTTTGGCGGCGGTGGAGCGCGGGTTCGAGATCTGGCGCGATTATACGCCCGCCGCGCGCAGCAAGATCATGCGCAAGGCCGCCGATCTGCTGCGCGAGCGTGCTGACGATATCGCGCATTTGCTAACGCAGGAACAGGGCAAGCCGCTGGTCGAGGCGAAGGGCGAGACGATGGCGGCCGCCGATATCATCGACTGGTTCGCGGAAGAAGGCTTCCGTGTCTACGGTCGGCTGGTGCCGCATCGCAGCGATCTTTCGATCCGGCAGATGGTGATAAAGGACCCGGTCGGTCCGGTCGCTGCCTTTACGCCATGGAATTTCCCGATCAATCAGGTCGTGCGCAAGATTGGCGCCGGTCTAGCCGCTGGCTGCTCGATGATCGTCAAGGCGCCAGAGGAAACCCCGGCAAGTCCGGCAGCGCTGATCCGCGCGTTTCAGGATGCAGGGTTGCCCGAGGGCGTGCTCAATCTGCTTTATGGCGATCCGGCGGAAATCTCCGAATATCTGATTGCGAGCCCGGTTATCCGCAAGATCACCTTCACCGGATCGACGCCCGTCGGCAAGCTGCTGGCGAGTCTTGCGGGCAAGCATATGAAGCGCGTGTCGATGGAACTGGGCGGCCATGCGCCGGTGATCGTATGCGAGGATGGCGACGTCGATCTCGCGGTGCGCAGTGTCGGCCGCGCGAAGTTCCGCAACGCCGGGCAGGTGTGTATCTCGCCAACGCGCTTTCTTGTTCACAACAGCGTGAAGGAGCAGTTCGCCGATGCGCTCGCGCAGCTGGCCAAGGGCGTGACGGTCGGTGACGGTCTTGATGACGCGACGCAGATGGGGCCGCTCGCCAATCCGCGACGCCTTACCGCGATGGCCGAGTTCAGGGATGATGCCATCGCCAAGGGCGCGCGCCTGCTGACTGGTGGCGATCGCATCGGCGAAACGGGCAATTTCTTTCAGCCAACTGTGCTGACGGACGTGCCGCTCGATGCGCGCCTGTTCAATGATGAGCCATTCGGCCCGGTGGCGGGCATCCGCGGCTTTGACAGGCTGGAGGAGGCGATCGCCGAAGCCAACCGGCTATCGTTCGGACTGGCCGGATATGCATTTACCCGGTCGCTGGCGAGCGCCGATCTGCTGACGCGCCGGGTCGAAGTCGGCATGTTGTGGGTGAACACTCCCGCGTCAGGGTCCGGCGAACTTCCCTTCGGCGGCATCAAGGATTCAGGCTACGGCACGGAGGGCGGTCCGGAGGCGCTCGACAATTATCTCAACACGAGAGCGGTTGTCGTCGCGAACGTATAACAGCGCGGCAGGGACATTACCCCTCTGCTGCGTGTTTGAATGTCTTGCCGATCGCGTCGGTCAGGTCTGTCTGGTTGAACGGCTTGCCGAGCAGAATGATATCCGGTCGCGGCCGCTCGATGCCTTCGCCATATCCGCTGGCGATGATCGCGGGCAGGCCCGGCCGGATTTGCTCGATCGCCGTAATCAGTTCTACTCCGGTCATGTTCGGCATCGCCTGATCGGTAACGATCAGATCGATATCGGGCATTTTCTGGATATGATCGAGCGCCTCCGCGCCCGAATTGGCCTCTATGACGTTGTGGCCAAGGTCTTCCAGCAGCGCCGCAGTGTTGAGCAGCACGAGCGCGTCGTCATCCACCGCGAGGATTGTCAGCCGCGCGATGTCCACAGGCTGTCGATCCTCGGTAAGCAAGGGGGATGCAACTTCCCCTGTTTCCTCATGCTCTATAGTCGAAACAGGCAGCCACAATATTGCGCAGGTTCCCTTGCCAAGCTGGCTCTCGATCTCGAATGTGCCGCCCACTTGCTCCGCCATGCCGTGCACCATCGGCAGGCC
>Ga0068857_100002223_pt1 | contig 15810 bp, 10 predicted proteins | sample KBSCornC72_FD_66591 | JGI IMG/M metagenome (GOLD analysis project Ga0068857, IMG submission 66591) | Corn rhizosphere microbial communities from Kellogg Biological Station, Michigan, USA - KBS Corn C7-2 | ecosystem: Host-associated > Plants > Roots > Rhizosphere > Soil ...
TGGCCGCAGTACCGCGCCGGCTGGTTCTCGCGCTTCCACGCCGAACTCGAGCCGACGCTCGACGAGCTGCGCGCCAACCTGCCGCGCTACCTCGCGCTGTGCGCCAGCCGCATCGCGCCCAGCGTCACGCTGGCGCTCGACGTACTCAAGCGGCTGGACGCGGCGGTGCCGATCGAAGGCGGCGCGCTGCTGGAGGCGCTGCGGCCCGTGATGGCCTCGCCGGTCAAGGCGCAGCTCGACGCGGCGCTGAAGCAGCTCGATCGCCTCATGGCGCGCGAGCCGGCGCGCGGCACGGCCGCGTCGGACGTCGCGGCCATGGGCCTGCTGCACGAGAACGCCACGGTGCAGGCGGCGGTGATCGCGCGGCTGCAGAAGTGGGGCGTCGATGCGGCGCTGCGCGAGCGGCTCGACGGCCTGGCCGCGGCCATCGCCGCGACGAACCGCGCCGCGTTGCAGGCCTCGCTGGGCACGACCGCCGTCGTCGCGGCGGGGGCGCCAGCCGCGCCACCGGCCGTCGTGGCGGCGCCAGGCCCCGCGGATCCGCTCGCGGCGGATCGCCGGCTCGCGCCGATCGCCGACCTGAAGGAGCTGGTGGACACCATCGCCCACGTGTTCGAACACGCCGACGATGTCGACGCGTTCGAGCGTGCAGCCGCCGGCTTGGTGATGGCCGCGCCGACCCGCGACGCGAAGGCGCTGTTCGGCCCCGTTCTCAAGCGCGCGGCGCGCGTGCAGGCGCTGCTGCCGCGCGAGCTGGCACGGCTGCTGCGCTTCGTCGTCGCAGGCGAGGTGATCCCGGGCCAGCACGGCGTCGACCGGGGCGGCCAGCCCAGCGCCGGCGACCGCCTCCTGACCGCGCGCATCGACGACCTGGCACGCTCGACGATCGCCGGCCACCGCCTCGAGCCGCTGGCCACTCCCACGCATCGCGACGGCTTCATCGCGCCCGAGCGCCTGGTCGTCCGCTGGCGCGAACACGTCGCCGCGGGCACGCTACCGTCGGACGACGAACAGGAACGGGCCCTGCTGCGGCTCGCGACCGGCGCCTCGCCAGCCGCGCTGGCCGACGCGCGCGCCCTCGCGGACGCACCGTTCAGCCGGGCGCTGCGCTACGCGCTCGGCGACGACATCCCGCCCGGGGCCGAGCGCCGGCTCTTCGCGGCGGCGGCGCGCATCCGCCATCCCGGCGCGGACGACGGCGCGCTCGATGCCCGCCACCCCGGCCTCGGCCCCGACGGCGCGCTGGCCGCGCGCTTCGCGTGGCGCCTGCACACGCACGGTCACACCCACGAAGGCCGCACCTACACCTTCCACGGCTGGGAGCTCGACGTCCTGCCGCCGCGACCAGCCGCCATCGACGACCCGGTCGCGGTGCAGCGCCACCCGCCGGAGAGCGCGTCGGCGCGCACTCTCTGGTGGTGGGCCTTCGCCGGTGCCGATCCCGGCTCGATCCGGCACGCCGCGACGGTGCTGCCGTCGGACCTGCAGGCCTTCTTCGCCGAGGGCACGCGGGCGATCGGCAACAACCTCGACTGGAGCGAGGCGCGCTGGCACGACCGTGCCTATCTCGAGCCGCTGCTCGCGCCCACGACGCGCATGGGCGCGATGGCCAACCTGCTGCTGCTGCTCGCGCTGTGCGGCAAGGAGCCGGGCCAGGCGGCCGTCGCCGTGGACGCCCTCGTGCAAGCGCACGCCGAAGGCCGCATCGACGCGACGGCGCTGGCCGCGACGCTGCGCGAGCTCGTCGCCAGTCCCTTGCCGAAGCTCGCCCGCCTGCACAAGAGCCTGCAGGCCGCGCTGCGCGCCGATCCGGGGCTCGGCGACCTCGTGTTCACGCTGCTGGGCGCCGCGACGCAGGCCCGCCCCGGGGATCCGCCGCGCGACACGGCGCTGCTGCTGGGACTGATGCTGGAATTGCACGTCGACGGGCGGCGCGAATTGCCGCCGGCCGTGCGCGAGGCCGTGGCCGCGATGAAGCTCGGCGGCAATGGCAAGGCGATTCAGAAGCGGCTGCTGCAGGAGGCATGAGGCGTCGGGTCACCTTGCAACGATGCCCTCCTGCCGGCATCGCAGGTCATGCGCGCGCGGGCGGCATCTCGACCGGGATCTCGCCCAGCACGGCGCGCCGCAGCAGCGGCCACAGTGCCTGGTGCGACTGGCGGAACCAGTCGAGATGGCCGATGGCGCGCAGGCCGTGGTCGCGCGGGCGCACCTGCAGCGCGGCGCGCGGCGACGCCGGCAGCGTGCGCAGCAGGTCGCGCACCGTCACGGGGTTGGCGATGTCGTCGTCCTCGGCATGCAGCACCACGATGGGCGTGCGCACCTGCGCGTGGAAATCGTCGGCCAGGCCCGTGCGCACCGCGTTGGTGGCGTATCCGCCGGCCGCGCACCACTGGCCCCACTGGCGTGCGACCTGGGCCGGCAGGTTCTCGCCCAGTCCCAGCCACGAGGTGGGCGCGTAGCCCTTGAGCCGCGTGCCGATCGGCACCAGCAGGCGCAGGCCCAGCCGCGCCCTGAGCGCGAACGCGAGCCGCATGCCGCCGAACCAGCCCGTCGACGCGGCGACGCCGACGACACGCTCGAGGCGGTCGTGGTTGGGCAACAGGCCGATCATCTGGCCGCCCGCGCTGTGGCCCACCAGCACGACGCGCGCGGCGCCGCTGCGCGCGAGCAACCACTGCAGCGCGGCGACCTGGTCCTGCCGCCCCCAGTCGACCAGCCGCGCGCGGCTGTCGGCGAGCCGGCCGTCCAGCGACAGCCCGATGCCGCGATAGTCGAACACCAGCGTCGCGTGGCCCTGCGACGCCAGCCAGTCGGCGAAGCGCCAGTAGAACTGCTGGCGCACGCCGGTGGCCGGCGAGATCAGCACCGGCGTCGCGACGGCGTCGCCCCGCGCGGCGAAGAAGTGCCCTTGCAGGCGCTGGCCGTCCGCGCAGGTGAGGGTGACGGGCTCGGGCCGCAGCGTGGCGGCGTCGGAAGGGCGTTGTTCACTCATCGGGGTCTCCCAGGGTGCGGACATGCTCCAGCCAGCGCCCCACCGTCTGCAGCTCGGCGGGCGCGAAGTCGCCGAGCAGGCGCTCGTTGATGCGCGCCAGCGCCTTGTGCAGCGCAGGCAGCAGCGCGCGGCCGGCCGGCTGCAGCCAGACGTGCTGCGTGCGCGCATCGAGCTCGCTCGCGCGCCGCAGCACCCAGCCGAGCGCCTCCATGCGCTGCACGAGGCCCGACACCGCCGACGGCGCGAGGTCCAGGGCCTGCGCCAGCGCGCCCATCGTCGCCCCGTCCGCCTTCGCGAGGACGAACAGCACGCCGCTCTGCGCGGGCGACGGCGGCGTCCCGCCCTCGCGCGCGACGCGTTCCTGCTCGGCGGCGACGAACTGCTGCAGCCGGCGCTGCGCGCTGTTGAGCAGGTAGATGAGGCGGGGCGGCTTGGACATGGCGTCGATTTATTTCGCATGCGAAATATATCCGCAAGGCCGTGCCGCGGCAAGCACGGCAGTCGGGAGGCGACTCGACGCCGGGAAACGGTCGTCCGTCGATCCGGTAAGTCCGGAGCAAGACCGTGTCGGCGAAGATGGCGCGCTGGAACACCAAGAGACCACACCTCCATGGCCCCGCCCTCCGCTTCCGCTGCCACTTCCGCCCCCGCTGCCGCCTTCTCGCCGTACCAGAAGTTCGTGGTGGGCCTGCTCGCCGTGCTGCAGTTCGCCGTCATCATCGACTTCATGCTGATGGCGCCGCTGGGCGTGTGGATCATGCCGGCGCTGTCGATCACCCCCAAGCAGTTCGGCGTGGCCGTCTCGGCGTACGCGTTCAGCGCCGGCATCTCGGGCTTCGTGTCCGCCAGCTTCGCCGACCGCTTCGACCGCAAGAAGCTGCTGATGTTCTTCTATGGCGGCTTCCTGCTCGGCACGCTCGGATGCGGCCTCGCGCCGACCTACGAGCTGCTGCTGGCCGCGCGTGTGTTCACGGGCGTGTTCGGCGGCGTGATCGGCTCGATCGTGCTCGCCATCGCCACCGACCTGTTCGAGATCTCGCTGCGCGGGCGCGTCATGGGCCTGATCCAGACCGCGTTCGCGGCGAGCCAGGTGCTGGGGCTGCCGACCGGCGTCCTGCTGGTGGAGCACTGGAACTGGCACGGCCCGTTCCTCGTGCTGGCGGCCATCGGGCTGGTCGGCCTCGGCGTGATCGGAGCCGGGCTCAAGCCCGTCGACGCCCACCTGGGCAAGCCGCAGGAGCACAGCCCGCTCATGCACCTGTGGCACACGCTGACCGAGCCGCGCCACCTGACGCCCTTCCTCACGGTGACGCTGCTGGCCACCGGCGGCTTCATGCTGATGCCGTTCAGCACGGCGTTCCTGAACCACAACGTCGGCATCGCCACCGCGGACCTGCCGACGATCTACTTCTGCACCGGCCTGTGCACGATCGTGTTCGGACCGATGATCGGCAAGGCGGCCGACAAGATCGGCAAGCTCAAGGTCTTCCTGTTCGGCAGCCTGGTGACGATGTCGATGGTGGTGATCTACACCCACCTCGGGCACGTGCCGCTGTGGGCGGTGATCCTGATCAACGTCGTGATGTTCCTGGGCATCTTCTCGCGCATGATCCCGTTCCAGGCGCTGTCCTCGCAGGTGCCCGAGCCGACCCGGCGCGGCGCCTACAACGCGATCAGTTCGTCGATCCAGCAGGTGTCGGGCGGCGTCGCCTCGGCGGTGGCCGGCCTCATCGTCACGTCGGGCGCCGACGGGCGCATCGAGCACTTCACCGACGTCGGCTACGTGGTCGTGGGCACCACGCTGATCGGGATGTGGCTGATGACGCGCATCGATCGCCAGTTGCGGGCGAAGGTCTAGGCGCAGGCCCGGACGACGGGCATCTCGAAGTGCCGTCCGATGAGCGTGTGCGCGAACAGGTAGTCGCAGCGCGAGCGGTCGCACAGTTCGTCGAGGTCGACGCGGCCGTCGGCGTCGCAGGGAAAGCTCAGTGGCGACTGCTCCTCGACGAGGGGCTCGAAGTGCAGTTCGAACGCGAGATCGGCGAAGGTGGTGAGGCGTGTCGGGGTCGTCATGCTGGCTCCGGGGAGTCCGTTGCCCAGGCCATGCAATCGGCGGACCCTGTCAGCCGACATGCCATGCGCCTGTCAGCCGGGTCGGGAGTTCTCGACCCGCAGGACTTGAGAGGTGGAATCCGGGCAGAAGGGGGTCGGACGGGCGTCTTTTGTAGGACTGCACGCACGCGAAGCCGCGATAACGTCTGGCTTCGCTGACACCGGCACGACGCCAAGATGCAGCCATCGCTTTCGTACACACGCCAGGGATTTCACATGACACCGATCCAGTTCGACACCGCCCCGAGCGACCGCCCCGATCTGCTGGAGCCTTCGGACGACAGCTTCCTGTCGCAGTTCGACGACGACGTCCTCGAACAGGCGCTCAAGACCGTCCATTGGCACCCCAGGGACGTGAGCCAGTTCCTGCGCGAGGCCGCGCGCCGCTAGTCAGTGCGCGATGACGCCGCCCGCGCGCGGCGGCGTCGCGCCGTCCGTCCGCGCCGGCTGCGCCCAGCGCTTGGCCAGCAGCGCCAGCGCGGCGACCGGGCCCGCAGGGCCACGACGCTGAAGATGGCCGCGAACGTGAATTGGCGGCGCGTGCGTTCCGCCACCAGCAGAGATCCCGCGATGCCGCCGCAGCGGCCGGATCCCAGCATCCACGACACGCCCGTCTCTCGCGTCCCGACGTCGCTTGGTTCGCCGCCGCCAGCGCCGGCAGCGGGCGCCAGCTGGGCGCTTCTGTGCAGTCGCCCCGCGCAGCGGGCGGCGGGTCGTCCGGGCCGCCATGTCAGCGTGCCGAATGACGCCGCAGCAGGGAAGCGGCCTGTCGAACGACTCGCACGGCCCGCGCGCGTCACCGCAGGGACGATCCGCTGCCGCCTGCCTCGAGGCAGGCGGCCCTCCCCAGGAAAGAGGTGCGGATCACACCGTGGCTAGCAGATCGCATGCCAAACATTTGCCGCGAATGGAACCGATCGCGATCCGGCTGCCGCCGTCCTCGTGCGCGCGGAGATGTCGACTGGCTCCGGCCTGCCAACGAAAGGCGCGGAAGCCGGAATTTGTCACAGCGTCGGACGCCACGAAGTGTCGCTACATGGGGTCGGGTGACAAAACGCGTCGCATGACGCGGTCCGCATGCGCCCCTCCGCGCGTCGAGGTGTGACGGCCACGTGCGTTCGAGACCGCCGCCTGAACGCAGGCTGAGCGGGCGGTGTCGGGCCCGACACATTGTTTGGCGACGTATCGCCGGCCCGTTTTGCCCGCTTGATCGAGCCCTTGCGCGGCGCTCTGGCCCCTAGGATGGCTTCACCGGCCCGTTTCGTTCCACGGCCGAGCACCGGATCCACCGCATGTCCATCGCCCCGCTCACCACGTCGTCGTCCGCCACCACCAGCACCTCGGGCCGCACCGAGCTGTCCGAACACGTCGGGCGCGCGCCGCCGGAGGCCGCGGCCAGCCCCGGCTCGACGCTGGCCACCCTCGCCGAGGGCGTCGCCTCCGGCGTCAGCGCGACGGTGGCATTCAGCGGCGAGGCGCTGCACGCGCTGGAACAGGCCGGCGAGTTCGTCGCCGGCGGCGCGCAGGACCTGGTGGTCGGCGCCTGGCACGGGCTGGCGCACGGCGCGCAGGCCGCGGAACACGCGGGCGAGATCGTCGCCGACGCCGTCGAGACCGGCGCCCAGGACATCGCCCGGACCGCGGTGGCGGCCGGCAGGCAGCTCGCGCACTACGCCGCCGTCGGCGCGCAGGCCACCGGCGAGGCCGTCTCCGACGTCGCCAGCGGCACCGTGATGGCGGCCGCCGCGGCGGGCAAGACGGTCATGGCGCTGATCTGACCGGCCGCCCGCGCGGCCGATGGCTCACAGCGAACCGAGGAACGCGAGCAGCGCCGCGCGATCGGCCGCCGACAGCGCCGCGAAGCGCTGACTGGCCTTGGCGGCCTCGCCGCCGTGCCACATCACCGCCTCCGTCAGCGTGCGTGCGCGGCCGTCGTGAAGGTAGCCGACCTTGCCGGCGGTGCCCATCACGCGATCCGTGTAGCCGATGCCCCACAGCGGCGAGGTGCGCCACAGGTTGCCGGTGGCCAGTCCCTCGGCGTAGTTGTCGGCCAGGCCCGGGCCCATGTCGTGCAGCAGCAGGTCGGTGTACGGCTTGATCGTCTGGCTGCGCAGCTCGGCCAGCGGGTGGCCGGCGCCGGTCTTCATCTCGCTGACGTGGCAGCTGGTGCAGCGCAGGTTCTGGAACAGCTTGCCGCCGGCGGCCACCTTCACCGGGTCGACGTCGAGGTCGGCCAGCGGCGCGACACCCTTCGGGAAGCCGCTGGCCAGGCTGCGCTGCGCCGGCACGGCCAGCAGCTCGAGGTAGCGCGAGATCGTCTGCAGCTCGGCCTCCGTCAGGCCCCTCTCGGCCTTGGCCGCGCTGCAGGTGGCGGGCCCCGCCAGGCAGTCGCGGGTCGGATACACCGGGCTGGTGACCGACATGTCCTGCAGCAGGGCCGTGGCCGCCTGATGGCGCAGGCTGTACTTCGAGGCCTTCCAGCCGAAGCGGCCCAGGCGCACGCTGCCGGTCTCCGAATCGAACACGTAGTTGGCCTGGCCCCTCACGCCGTCCTCGTCGGGCGTCGGGCGCACGCGCGCCAGGATGTCGGACTCGTTGACCGCCTCGAGCAGCCCCGCGCCCAGCAGCGGTTGCGCGGCGCGCAGCGAGAACAGTTGCGGGACGGGGCCGTCGAACGCGAGCCGCGGCTTGCGCAGCTCCACGACGGTGCCGTCGGCGAGCTTGACGGTGGTCGCGTCGAAGCCCGCCACGCGCACGCCGTTACCCCAGTCCTGCGGCGCGCCGCCGGCCGAGCGGCCGTTCATCTGCACCGACACGCCATAGCGCGGATCGGGCTTCTGCTGGCCATCGGCGTCGAGCACGGCGGTGCGCACGGACATGGTGTCCAGCCGCTGGTTCGCCGCGGCGGGCGCCGGGCTGCGGCCGTTGCTGACGTGGCACGCGAAGCAGGACGACTGGTTGAAGCGCGGCCCCTGCAAGCCGACGCCCGCGAGGTAGCGGTCGTTGCCCGGCTCGTTGTGGTCGCCCGTGTAGAAGTTGGTGTGGATCAGGCGCCGGCCCTCGACGAAGCGCTGCATGTTCTGCATGCCCACGTCGATGAACGGCTGCTGGAAGATGAACGCGCCGTTGTCCGCGTAGTCGTAGGACAGGGAACCGAGTCCGCCCTGCAGCGTCTCGGCCGGCAGCGGCGCGTTCATCAGGCGCGGCTGCACGCCGTACCACGGGCGCACGCCGGCGCCCACGACGTAGGTCCATTCGCCGGCGTAGTAGCGCAGGCCGCCGGTGTCGCCCTTGGCGGCCATGCCCGCGGGCGTCGAGAAGAACGACGGCGAGACCTCGATGACGTCGCCCACCACGAGCGGGCGGCCCGGCACGTTGCTGCCGTTCGGGAAACCGTCGGCGCCCAGGCCGGCGTGGCCGGGGTAGCCGTCCACCGTCAGGCTGCAGCCGTTGTTGTAGACGTTCGCGTTGGCCAGCCGGCCGTTGGGCGGATACGGCACCGGCGGGCACAGCGCGACGTTCTGGTCCTGCAGCTGGCCCGGGTTCATCCAGCCGTAGCCCGTGACACCGGGCCGGTCGAACGCGCGGAACCAGGCGACGCCGCCGGGCAGCTGGTCCTCCGTGAAGTACTCGTTGACCTTCAGCGTCGGCTTGGTGACGCCGGCGACGCGGCTGTTGTCGACGATCTCGAAGCCCCAAGTGCGGTTCTTGAAGTAGTTGGGCACGAAGGTCAGGAAGTTGCCCGGCCCCTTGTCGACGGCCTTGCCGGTCGCGGGATCGACCGTGTCGTTGGGGCCGTAGCCGATCTCGTTCCAGTCCTCCCCGCGCTCGCGCCCGTGACGCGCGAGGCCGCGCACGCCGAAGCGCGTCACGAGCGTGCCGTCGGCCAGCGTGAACTGCAGCGTCTCGACCGGGTCGGCCTGCGTGGGCAGCGGCACCATGCCGGCACCGTTGCCGGGGAACTTCACGGGCGACGTCGCCAGCACCGGCAGCGTGTTGTCGCTGCCCGGCGTCGTGAACGACACCTCGAGAAGCGAATACCCGTACTGGGTACCGCGGGCCACGCCCTGCAGCCGCAGGTAGCGCGCGTTCATGCCGAGGTTGATGTACTGCTCGGTGCCACCCTTGCCACTACCCTGGTAGCGCAGCTGCGTCCACGTCCTGCCGTCGTCGGAGGTCTGCAGCGCGTACTCCTTGCCGTACGCGTTCTCCCACTGCAGCGTCAGCGCGCCGACCTGGGTCTTCTGGCCGAAGTCGAACTGGATCCACGCACCGTCCTCCTGCGCGCTGGACCAGCGCGTGCCGGTGTTGCCGTCGATGGCCAGCATCGCGGGCATGCCGGCGTTCTCCAGCGCCGAGGACGTCGCGGTGACCGGCTTGACCGGCACGCCGGGCTTGCTCAGGTCGACCGGTGGCGCCGGGGTGGGCGCCGGCGCGGGGGCGGGAGACGGTGCCGGGGCGGGCGCGGGAGATGGCGCGGGTGCCGGGGCGGAGTCGGCGCCGGTGAAGGCCTGGATCTCGAAGATCGAATACCCGTAGTCGGTCGAGCGCTTGACGCCCTGCATGCGCAGGTAGCGGCCGGTGCCCTCCAGGCCGCTCCAGTCTTCCACGCCGCCCTGGCTCGCGTCGACCTGCTTGACCGTCGCCCAGTTCGTGCCGTCGGTCGACACCTGCAGCAGGTACGACGTGGCGTGTGCACGCTCCCAATCGATGCGCACGCGGTTGATCGTCACCGTCTTGCCATAGTCCAGCACCAGGTTCTGGTCGTCGGAGAACGCGCTGCTCCAGCGCGTGTTCTCGTCGTGGTCGATGGCGGCCGCCGCGGACAGGTCGCCGCGCTCGGAACCGCTGGCCGTCGCATTGACGGGCGTCAGCGCGATGCCGGTGTCCGACACCGCGGCCGGGCGCGCGCGGCCGGCGTCGCCGGCAGCGTTCACGTCGGTCGAAGTCTGTCCTCCGCCGCAGGCCGCGAGCAGGAGGGCGAGGGCGCAGGGCGAGGCCTGCAAGGTGCGATGGCGTGTGAAGCGAGGGATCGATGAGGTCATCGTCGTTCTTTCGGGACGGGTGGCCTGGGTGCGGCGGATGGTGCGCGCTCGCGGCCGTCACGGCTGTAAGCGCCGCCTTACACCTTGTCGCGATCGAGCGCTCGATGGCACGGCCGGCCGGCCGAGGCGCGCGTGCGCTGGAACGAGATGTTCGCCAGGATGCCTCCGCAGCATGCCGGCGATATGCAGGCCGCGGAGACGCCCTGCCGGGCCGCCCGGCACGTGCCGCCGCGGCTACGTCTGTTTCACGTGCTTACGCCATTTCCCTGGATACGCAATGCGGTATTTTGGAACGCGTTCCAAAACCAGGCGCCCATGACGAATGAGATGTCAACTGCGCCCCCTGGAATTCGCATTCGATGCGCCTCGCGCTCGAGGCCGACGAAGACGACAGCGGCCCGAGCCAGGCCGACGCGATGTTCGTCGAACACCTGGCCAAGCAACTGCGCGAGGACAAGCTGACGATCAAGGACCGAGGAAACCCGCCGCCCTCGCGCAGACACACGAGGGGCGGCCCCATGTCTTCCGGGCGCCTCTCAGGTCCTGGCGAGTCGCGTCGTCAGCCGCACGCCCCCACGTAGCCGCACGACGTGCAGAAGTCGCAGCCGTCCTTGTGGATCATCGTGGCGTTGCCGCATTCGGGACACGGGCGCCCGGCCTGCGGCGCGAGCTGTCCCGTGGGGCGCGGAGCGGGCGGCTCCAGCAGCCCGGTGGCGTCGAGCGGGAAGCCGTCCTCGTCGAGCACGCCCAGCATCGCGTAGCGGTGGATCATCAGCCGCGCGACGTAGGCGACCGTCGACGGCCAGACCTGCTGGCGCTTGTGGCCGGGCACCGGCGCCATGAAGTGGCCCAGCGGCTCGCCGACGTTGAGCAGCTTGCGCAGCTTCATGCCGATCCACGCGGGGTCGATGACGCGCATGTCGAGCGACAGCAGGCGCGCGAGGCCATCGAGCGCACGCGGATAGTTGCCCGAGAAGCCCACGGCGCACGGGCGCGTGACCAGTGTCGGCGCGGCGCCCTCGGGAGCGCTCGCGGCGGCGGCCGAGCGCAGCGTCACTTCCTTCATCGTCAGCGTGAAGGTCTCGCCGGTGGCGGGATTGTCGACATCGACCGCCCAGGCCAGCGTCCCAGCCGTCCCGGTGCGCGGCTCGTCGCGGCTGAACATCGCGTCGAGCATGGGCGTGGGACCGGTCTCGGCGAGCGCGCCGAGCTGCTCGCAGCGCCAGCGCACGACGGCGGCCGTCGCCGCGACGACGCCCGGGAACAGCCGCCGCTCGCCGGCGGGCGGAAACGGCATGTCGAACGCGCGCTCCTCGGCGACGGTGGCCAGCACGTCGAGCTTGAGCTTGAGCCACTGCGGGTCGTTGACGCGCATGTCCATCGACAGCGTCTTGGCGAGTGCCGCCAAGCCGCGCGGCTGCTCGGCGCCGTTGACCCACACTTCGAACGGCACGTTCTGCGCGAACAGGCCGAAGCCCGGGCCGGCCTGCGCGGGCATCTCGCCGACGAACAGCGCGAACTCGCCGTGCGGGTGGCGGATCATGTACGTCCAGGCGGGATTGCCGCCGTTCATCTCGGGCCGGCCGGGCCAGCGCAGCGAGCTCATCACCGCGGTGGCCGGGCGGTCGAGCGTGAGGCGCTGGTCGGCGAGCCGCGCGCCGGCGCCGGCGGTGGCCACGAGCGGTTGCGGCGTCTCGTTGGTGGCCGCGTTGGGCAGCGGTTCCGCGGCCGCCGGCGTGGTGCTGAGCACCGAGCCCAGCACCGCGTTGGGCCGGTAGGTGGCCAGGCCCTTCAGGCCCGACTTCCATGCGAAGCGATACAGCCCCTCGAAGTCGGCGAACGGGTAGTCGACGGGCACGTTGACCGTCTTGCTGATCGACGTGTCGACGAACGGGGCGACGGTGGCCACCATCGCGGCGTGGCTCTCGGCGCTCATCTCCAGCGCGGTGACGAAGGCGTCGGTGAGCGGCGCATCCACGCCCTTGAGGTGGCGGTAGAGGCGCCAGGCATGGTCTTCGACTGCGTACTCCTTCGCGCTGCCGTCGGGCATGCGCTTCTTGCGCGTGTACGACCACGAGAACGGCGGCTCGATGCCGTTGCTCGCGTTGTCGGCGAACGCCAGGCTGATCGTGCCGGTGGGCGCGATCGACAGCAGGTGCGAGTTGCGCAGGCCCTGGGCGCGGATCTTGTCCTTCAGCGGCGCGGGCAGCCGCGATGCGAAGGTGCCGCGCGACAGGTACAGGTCGGCGTTGAACAGCGGGAACGCGCCGCGCTCCACGGCGAGGTCGGCCGACGCGTCATAGGCCGCGTCGCGCATCGCCTGCGAGATGCGCCCGGCCTCGTCGCGCGCGGCGGCGGTGTCGTAGCGCAGGTTGAGCATGACCAGCGCGTCGCCCAGGCCCGTGAAGCCGAGGCCCACGCGGCGCTTGGCGTTGGCTTCCGCGAGCTGCGCGGGCAGCGGCCAGACCGTGATGTCGAGCACGTTGTCCAGCATGCGCGTGGCCGTCTTCGCGACGGCGGCGAAGCCTTCGTAGTCGAACGCCGCGTGCGGCTCGAACGGGTCGCGCACGAAGTTGGTCAGGGCGATGGAGCCGAGGCAGCAGCAGCCGTAGGGCGGCAGGGGCTGCTCGCCACAGGGGTTCGTCGCGCTGATCGCCTCGCAGTAGCTCAGGTTGTTGTCCTGGTTGATGCGGTCGAGGAACAGCACGCCGGGTTCGGCGTGGTCGTAGGTGCAGCGCATGATCTGGTCCCACAGCGCGCGGGCCGGCGGCTGGCGGTAGATCCACAGGCCGTCGGCGCGCTGGCGGGCGCCGGCATCGATCTGTTCCTGGCTGGGGCGGGCGCGGTGGACGAGGTCGAAGGTCGAGTCGTCGTCGACGGCCTTCATGAACGCGTCGGTCACGCCCACCGAGATGTTGAAGTTGGTGAGGTCCCCCTGGTCCTTGGCGTGGATGAAGGCCTCGATGTCGGGGTGGTCGCAGCGCAGCACCGCCATCTGCGCGCCGCGGCGGCTGCCGGCGGATTCCACCGTCTCGCAACTGCGGTCGAACACGCGCATGTAGCTCACCGGCCCCGACGCGCGGCTGCGCGTGGAGCCCACCCAGGCGCCCTGCGGGCGGATGCGGGAGAAGTCGTAGCCGACGCCGCCGCCACGACGCATCGTCTCGGCGGCCTCGGTGAGCGCCGTGTAGATGCCGGGGACGCCGTCCTCCTCCTGCGCGATGGAGTCGCCCACCGGCTGCACGAAGCAGTTGATCAGCGTGGCCGAGAGCTCGGTGCCGGCCGCGGAGTTGATGCGGCCCGCGGGCACGAAGCCGCGCCGGAGCGCGTCGAGGAAGCGCTCGCTCCACTGCTCGCGCTGCTCGGGCGCCTCGACCTGCGCGAGCGCCCGGGCGACGCGCGCACGCACGTCGTGCAGGTCGCGTTCGTCGCCCTTGGCATATTTCTCGAGCAGCACCTCGAGGCTGATGTCCTGCGGCGGCAGCGGTGCCGCGGTCGGCAGCGGCGCGCCGTCGTCGGGTTGGAAGGCGTCGAGCAGGCCGCGTTGGAGGTCGGTGGTCATCGATGGGAGTCCAGGTGTGAGGGGCGCCCGTGCGTCATTCGCAGCGGGGGTCCGGATGGTCGTCGCGCACGGCGTCGCGCCCCGCGGCCTTGGCCGCGAAGAGCGCTTCGTCGGCGCGCTTGAACAGGTGCAAGGCGTCGCACGGCGCGCTGGCCTCGGCGATGCCGGCGCTCAGGCGAATGGTGACGTCCGCGGGCAAGTCGGCGGCCCGCTCCGCGACCGCGACGCGCAACCGCGTGCACACCTGGTGCGCGACGGCCAGCGGGGCGGACAGCACCAGCGCGAACTCGTCGCCGCCCAGGCGCGCGGGCAGGTCGGTCTGCCGGCACTGGGCCTGCAGGTGCTTCGCGACCCAGCGCAGCGCGGCGTCGCCGGCCAGGTGGCGGTAGCGGTCGTTGATCGACTTGAAGTGGTCGAGGTCGACCAGCACCAGCGAGACCGGATGCTCGGTGCTGGCGCGCGGCAGCACGCCGGCCAGGAACTCGTCGAAGCGCCGCCGGTTGGCCAGGCCCGTGAGCTGGTCGTTGCGCGCCTCGCGGTGCGCGCGCTCCGCGCGGTCGCGCTCCTCGGTCACCTGGCGCAGCGCGCGCTCGGTGTTGAGCGCCACCGCCAGCGCGGCGGCCTGCTGCTCGGCGCGATCGAGCACCAGGCGCGCGCGCAGTTCGTGGAAGCGCTTGTGCGCGAAGTAGGCGTTCTGCCATTGCCCGCGCGCCTCGTGCGCCAGCGACTTCAGCCGGAACAGCTCGTCCATGTGCATGTGGCCGCCGCGGCTGTCGGCAGCCGCGTGGCCGCGCTCGAGCGCCTGCAGCGCGAGCTGCGGCTCGCCGGCATGCAGGTGGGCCCGCGCACGGGCACAGCTGAAGAACACCATCGAGTGCGCGGCGGACTCGTCCATCAGCGACTCGGCCTCGTCCAGCGACGCGTGCGCCGCCGCGAGGTCGCCCAGCACGATGTACGAGATGGCCAGGTGGTCGAGCGCGTTGCAGATGTCGTTCCACTTCTCCTGCTCGCGCCAGGCCTGCAGGGTCGGCCGCATCAGCTCGATCGCGCGCTCGGCGCGCGGCCGCCAGATCGCCTCGGGCAGGCGCTCGTCATGCTCCCTGAGCGCCCAGCGGCCGAGCGCCAGCGACAGGTTCGATCGCAGGCGCAGCACGACCGCCTCGCCCTGGAAGCCGAGCGCGGCGCGCAGGCCCTCCTCGAAGATCTGCACGGCCTCGGTGAGCCGGCCGATGTCGTTGAGCACGATGCCCAGCGTGTTGGCGATGCGCACCTGCAGGATCGGATCCCCGGCGGCGCGCGCGAGCACCACGGCCTCGCCGGCCACCTCGAGCGCACGCGACGGCACGCCGCGTCGCACGGCCACGACGCCCAGCGCGTTGAGCGCGAACGCCTGGCCACGCACCGAGCCGTTGACGCGGAAATGCGCCAGCGCCTCGTTGGCCGCGGCCTCGGCCTCCTCGAACCTCTCGCACAGCGCGTAGGAGCGCGCCAGCGGGGGCAGCGCCCACATCAGCCGGTCGAAGTCGCCGTCGTCGCGCATGCGCTGGACGGCGGCGCGTATCGTGTCCAAGGCCGCCGCGCCGCGCTCCTCGGCCACATGGTCGAGCGAGCGAAGGTCGTCGTCGAGTTCCTGATCCGTCATTCCTGCCCTACCCGCCACCGGGGCTGTCGCGGCCGCCCCGTCCACCGGAGGCCGCGGCGCATGGCCGGCCTCGCCGCCCGCGCGGCAGCGCGCCGCACGAGGGTCCCGCGGTCTTCGGTGCCGGGGTGACGAAGCATTTTGCACTCGCCGGCGCCGCCGTGCCTGAGTCGCGTCAAAGCGCTGCGAATCGAGGCCCGGCTGCATTTGCACGAATGAAAATGGGCCCACGCGGGGCCCATTTCGGTGAGTGCTTCGGCGTGCTCAGTCGCGGGCGTAGATGTCCACGTCCTTCGTTTCCCTGACGAACAGCAGGCCGACCACGAAACAGACGGCCGCGATCCAGAACGGATACCACAGGCCGTAGAACATGTTGCCGTTCTGGGCGACCATGGCGAAGGTCACCGAGGGCAGCAGGCCGCCGAACCAGCCGTTGCCGATGTGGTACGGCAGGCTC
>Ga0068857_100002235_pt1 | contig 15759 bp, 9 predicted proteins | sample KBSCornC72_FD_66591 | JGI IMG/M metagenome (GOLD analysis project Ga0068857, IMG submission 66591) | Corn rhizosphere microbial communities from Kellogg Biological Station, Michigan, USA - KBS Corn C7-2 | ecosystem: Host-associated > Plants > Roots > Rhizosphere > Soil ...
TGACAAATCTGAGGATTCATCGAAATTCGCGGATGCGGAATTGTTACCATGATTTAAGGATAACAGGTTCCTGGAAGGTATTCAACGGCCCTGTGTGGTGGGCACACAGCCTTCACAGAGCGCTTTTATGACGCCGAGTTTCGTCGGGAGTGATACGTGATTGCTCAGAGTTTGAAGGAAGGATCGAGTTCTTTGAGGATTTCTATTCGCGTCTTTGCAGCGTTCAGACCGAGATTTGTCAGGACGCGAGATGCTGCTCCTTCGTTCTCGCGAAGAAGGCCCAAGAGAATATGTTCCGTTCCGATATAAGTATGGCTGACGGCCTTTGCTTCTTTTGCCGCCAGCTCGATAACTTTCATTACACGTGGTGTCAATGGGATGTGACCAATTATTTGCTGTTCAGGTCCAGAGCCGATTTGTTTCTCCACCTCCTTTCGGACGATATCCGTGTAGAGACCTTGATTTTTAAGCACGTTAACTGCGACGCCACCTCCGAGCTCTAATAGTCCCAGGAGAACGTGTTCGGTGCCCACGAAATTGTGATTAAACCGACGAGCTTCCTTTCGGGCGAGTTCAAGAACCCGAGCTGCGCGAGGCGTGAGGTGATTCATGTACTGCATCGCAGACGGAAAGTCGTCACTGGCTCTCGCGTTTGGTTCGACCCGCATTCGAGATTTGATTTCCCACATGCGCACGGCGCGGGATTCAACTGAACTCAAGTAAGCCGCCTCGACTAGCGCCATGGTTTTCAAATTGTCCTTACCGCAGATCGCAGGCTCGGCGCCGTCTTCAAGCGCAATCAGCAGTTGCGCCATCGTGCCGATGAAGGCGTCGGGGAACCAGCTTTCCGACCAGGTTGGCGTTTCGAAATTTTTTTGGCCTTTCGATGCGAAGCGAATTGTTGAAGGAGTTGTGAATGGGTCTTTGCACCAACCGATGTCGCCGATTGCCAAACCGTTGAGACCTTCAATGCGCCAGCGAATGTAAATGTCACTGGGACAATCTTCCTTTGCGGGACCGGTCCAGGTGTCGTCGATGCCGACGCAGCGCAAGCCGTTTTTGTATTCGAGGATATAGGTGCAGATGCCGTCGGAGTGGGGAAATTGGGTGCGCGGGTCGGTGCGGACGCTACAGTAGATGCCTTCAGGATCGCCGAACCAATAGCGGAAAGTGTCAAGGTGATGAATCGACATGATTCGCAGTGTCAGCCAGCCGAGATCTTTTTGCCAAGGCATCCAATGCGGAATGCCGCGCATTTCAATGGTCGCAAAGATCGGTTCGCCAATCGTTCCGTTTTCGAGCAGCGTTTTCGCGGCGCGCACGGATTGATCGTAGCGCATGTTTTGATTTACGGCGAGTGTGATTCCGGCGGACTCACATGCAGAGACGGCTTCGACGGCTTCGGCGTAATTCATGCCGAGCGGCTTTTGAGCGAGGATGCCTTTGACAGTTTTCCGTTGGCAGGCGGCTTTGATAAGATCGAGTTGGGCGTTTGGAGGAACTGCGATGTCGAGGACTTCGATTTCGGGATTGTCGAGAAGCTGTTCGTAATTTTCGTAAACGGTGGGAATGCCGTGACAATGCCCAACGCGAGTGGCGTTCTCGACTGAGCGGGAGGCGATTGCGACGGGGTTGAAGCCGGCTTTACGATAAGCGACCAAATGACAATCGTTGACGATGAAGCCGCTTCCGAGAATGCCGATGCGAAAGTCTTTTCGACGGGGAAGAGGGGGATGAATGTGTAAATCCATTCTAACTCACGGGCACGAGAGAAACGCGCTGGCCTTTGTCGTCTCGAGTGATTCCTTGCGCGCGAGGATCCAGGGTGAGGACACCATCTACGAGAAACGCGTAGCGATGATGGCCATGCTTGAGTTCAACGCTGAGCAACCAGGAACGATCGGGCATTTGCTTCATCGGGTTGGCCTGTGGGTTCCATTGGTTGAAATCACCAACGAGACTGACTGATTGAGCTTGAGGCGCGTTGCAGATGAAATTGATTGCTCGCAGGGTCTTTCTGTAATGGTCAGTAAAACTCATATCTAAGGGACAAAATAAGGCAGAAATTGTTTTGAGCCAGATTGACCGGCTACATACGCAAAAGATTGTGAAGTATGGTAAACGCGGTGTTGCGAATTTGCTCGGATTTGGCTTCGAGAGAGTGAAATTCGTCGATCCAACCGGGTTGGGTGTGATGACGGGCACGCCAGAGGGATTTTAAAACGCGCTCGGTTCGTTCGACTTGTTGCATAGCGGAAGGAAGAGAGTCGCCGCCTTCCGGAAGGTCGGAGATGTTGCCGACGAAAAAGCGGCTGATTGATTTTTTGTCGTGGACTGCCTGCAGGAGCATTACGACGGTTTGTTCGTAGGCATACCAGCGATTCTTGAGAGCATCTCCGAGAAAACTGTGGCGAAGGGCGAAGAATTCGGAGCGAGGGCGTTCGGTTAACTTGCGAATTTCTTCGGCCTCGGCGGGGAACCAATTGTAGAGGAGCGCGAAGGTGCCGTAGGTATCGATGAGTTGCTTGGAGTTGTTGTGGTCGGTGGCGATCTCGCCGATGCAAAGGTCCTGGTTCAGTTCGAGAATGATTTCGGGCAGATCGTGGAGGCGTCCGAGAACTTCCTGGCCCATGGGCGAGCCGTAATTGAAATCGCCGGGGATTAGCCAATAAACGTCATTCGGGCCGCCTTTTTCGTAGGCCATGCCAAGGCCGGAATACCACATCTGGCAAGTGTCCACACACCAGGCATCGAGAATCTCGGAGTGCTTGTGGACGACGTTACTTCGAAAATTCAGGAAGGTTTTGTCGTTCTCCATCGCGTGATAGGTCTTGCGATCCATCACGGTAAGTGGTCGCGCATAGACGTCCTTTTCTTTGTTGAGCCGGGCGACGAGTTCGTAGAGGCTTTCGAGATCAGTGTAATGTTCCGCGGGTTTGAACGGATAGATTACTATTGGATGAATCTTGCCCTGCCGAGGCGCGCGGGGCTTTTTGGCGTGATCAGCCGATGTTTTTTTGCTCATAGGGATAGGGAGGGCGCCGTGACCTCACCGCGCCGGTACAACAACCAATGAGGAGATGCCGTCGTGGGATTACTCTGCGCGGTTCCGAACTGACAGGGCTGCAGCAGCGTGGTGGGGATACCGCGCCCTACCTCCTTCGCGTCGTCACACTTAAACACTTTACGCACGCTGCGAAGCTTACTCCGGCGAGACCCTTTTGCGGAATTCTTTTTTGACGGAGTGACGCGATTTCTGAACGAGCATCCGTTCCTTCGCACCCTTGCTGCGCGGGCGTTTTTGGCGCCGAAGCTTTTCGACACGGGAGCGTACGGCGGCGGCGCGTTCTTTGCGGATGGATTCGATTTTGTCGAGGAGGAGTTTGCGGGCGAGAAAGCGGTTGAGGCCTTGCTGGCGGGTCTCCTGGCACTTGACCTGAATGCCGGTCGGACGGTGGAGGAGCATGACGCAGGTGGCAACCTTGTTCACATTCTGGCCGCCGTGGCCACCTGAGCGGACGAATGATTCTTCGATGTCCGCCTCGCGGATGCCAAGAGACATCATGCGCCGGGCGAGTTGCGTTTCTTTATCGGTTGAGACCTCGAAGGTGCTCATGGGAGCGAGTTTAAAGTCCAAAGTCTAAAGTCTAAAGTCCAAATGATCAGAGATGGAGTGCGAATAGGAGTAGGAATCGGCTTCTGACAATTGAATGTCGCTGCCTGTGGACAGATGGGATTCGAATGTGTTTTATCGGCTGGTTTATCCATAGCTGCCCACGAGAAACCGCTGAAGCGGTTCGGGATCCGTGGGTGGGCACGCGCACCTCGCTGAAGCGAGGTGTTAATGAGATTGGATACCTCGCCGAGCGAAACTTATTTTCGGCGAATGTTCCAAACGCTCACCGCGCGCGGGCGGCAAACATTTTGTTGGCCCATTGGATGAAGTATTTCATGTTGGAACGGTCTTCGTGACCACCGTCGTGTTGACGCCAGGCAAGTTCGCCATCGAGAAAGCCGGTATTTACGGGCGGCATTTTGGCCGTGCGATAGTCGTCCTTCACGCCGAGGTCTCGTGCACCGAGCAATCGAAAGACCGGTCCGGCGGCGACGGTGGCCAGGTAGCTTCCTTGCTGATCGAGCCAATTGGCATCGCCGCGTTCCGGGATTCCGTAACTGATGAAGGTCAAGCGCGGTGCGCAAAGGGCGATCAGTTCGTGAGCGTCAACGGGGAGGTCGCTGGCGTTTTTGCTGCCGAATGAGGACTCGGCTGTGCCGTATTTCAGAAAGTTGCCGGCCATCCAATGGTATTCGCCTGAGCCAGTGAGGTTTTCGACGGCTTCGCCAAAATTGCGCCGATGCAATTTCGCGCCGCCTTCTCCGGATGAGCCGACCAGGACGACGGCGAAGCGGGGGTCAAAGGCCATGGTCACGAGAGCGGCCTTTCCAAAACGGGACACGCCTTCGATGCCAACTTTTTTTGCATCCACGGCAGCATCGGTTGCGAGATAATCCAATCCGCGACCCGCGCCCCATGCCCAGGCGCGGAGAGAGCCCCAATCGTCGGGTTTACGTGGGTGACCTTTGTTTACGAGGCCGATGATTCCTTTAGTGAGACCTGCGCCGTTGTCGGCTTGAATGCTGTTTGGGATAATCGTCGCGTAGCCCCAACCGGCGGCAAGGAGTTGCTCGATTGAAGGTGGATCTTTGAACGGGCCGCCAAATTCAGGGCGACTATTTGTTGGCGGAGGAGAATCGGCGGGTCGCGGCATTCCGGTGCCGCCGAAGCCGCCGAACATCATCAGGACGGGAACCGGACCTTTGGCCGCGGCGGGAGTTACCAGGGTCATCCGAATGTCCACGGTGATTTCTGGGCATGCGGAATTATCGACATGCCCTTGCAATTGCTTTCCGTTTGCGGGGAGATTTCCAACCAGTCCATTTGAGATATTAGAGACGGCGGACCAACTGACCTTTGGGACGTTTTTGGGCACGCGACCGATGACTTCGCGTTCGAAATCTTCGACAATCTCCGGACGCCTTTGCTTCCACCACATCTCTGGCGTCGTTACTTTTTGGCCATTCTTCAAAGTGAGCGGATCGGGCAAATCGGGGTAGGGATTTGCCTTGGACTGATCGTAGTTGGCGGAATTCGCGGTGTTTGGCTGGCCGCTGGGACCCGGGCGAAGTTTTGTAATTCCCAACTGCTCCATCATGTTTTTGTGGTCCTGGGCCGCGGTCCAATTTGTGGAAGCGCTGGAGGTTCCGTCGGCGGCCAGGGCGAGACAGGCCATGAATGCAGGCGCGACTGAAAAAACAAATAAGCAACGTATCAGGGAATCGGGCTTCATCCTCCGAATGTTAAGCTGACATAAATACTACGCAAGTATTCAACTGGAATCATAAACCCGAGAAAAGCGCTGAGAAACTTCGTCACTGCACAATAGTGCATGGCGACACGTGAACGACCTTATGAAACAAGAAGATTTTATTTTCAGCCGTCTTCAGGTAGTCCAATGACATCGGGCAGGGGATCGATTCGGATTTGATTCGCTGCGAGCTCCGTATTGGCAGCGTAACGTCGCCAAAGCCAGGCGGCGACAATGGAGTTCCGAGCCTGGATCACAGCCGCGACTTCCTTATCCCGCGCTTGCGGATAAATTTCATATAGTTTGCTCCAATCAACCGAGTCATCTTTTTCTTCCAGTTCATTCTCGGCCCGGGCGACATTCGTAAAGTCGCCTTCGGATTCGAGAGCAGGTGGCAATGGTGGGGTCAAGACGCTCAGGACAAACAGAAATTGTTTCTTGGCTGACCAATTGAGGTCGGCGCCGAAATCCTGAGGAAGATCGCGTTGCAACTCTTCGATGCTCACGCTCAACTTTCCTGGAGGAACGGTTTGATCCACATCGACCCAGAATCCTTGTTCGAAGGAATCAGAGGGTGTAGATGTTACCTGCGAAGTTACTTGCTCAGTGATTCGATGCCAATCAAGTAGCTTGTTTCCCTGTTCAGTGAGCAACTGATCGAGGAATTGAGCTCCAGAAATTTTTTTGACCTCGATTTGCATAGGATTTTCGCCGGGCGCTTGCGTGTGAATACATTCTTCAAACAGCGCCTGTGCTTTATCGGAATTCTGCTCAATAATAACAAAATTTGCGGAGGCATCCCACGTTTGGACGGTGTTGGTCCCGCGATAAGATGTTTTGCTCGGGCGAATTTGAGTTATAGTGGAAAGCGATGTGAAAAGGTAGGCGTTCATGCTTGCGAGTTGAGAGGCTAACCCACAAGCAGGCACTAGACAAATTTATAGACGTTGTGGAGAATCGAGCGCGAGGGCGAAGAATACAAATGTGCGGCTAGAGCCCATTCAGTCCATCAAGTCGGTTGTGGCTTTCGAAATGGACCGAATGGACTTTGTGGAGTGAATGGACGTTGAAGCTATTGAGGTCGCAGTGCCAGTTTGCCGAGGAAATGTTTATCGAGTTCACGGTGAGCATCGGCGGCTTTATCGAGAGGGAATGTGCGGGCGACATGGACTTCAAAGTGACCGGATTCAATCAAGCGATTGAGCTTCTCGATCTGCTGTCGCGTGGGTTCAATGTTGTAGCTTTGGACCGTTACTCCCGCGGGCGCCTTTGGTTCGGGCTCGACGCCATTGGGATAGGCGACGCGTCCGTTCTTGCGCATGGCGCGCAGAGCGTGATCGGCGGCTTCGCCGCCAGCGGTGATGAGGGCGGCATCCAAACCGCCGGGAGCGAAAGCGCGCGCGGCGGCTTCAACATCGTCCTTGCGGCCATTCACGACGGCATCCGCACCGAGGCGTTTTGCGAAGGCGACGCCATCATCGCCGGAGGCCACCGCGAGAACTTTCGCGCCCATGCGTTTGGCGAGTTGGACGGCCAGGTGTCCAATGCCGCCGCCAGCACCGAAGACAAGCAGTGATTCGCCGGATTTGAGTTGAAGTATTTCGTCGAGACCGCGCAGCGCTGTGAGGGCGTCGCTAGGCATTGCGCCGGCCTGCTCAACGGTCAACGCCTTTGGAATGGGAGAGACATGCTCGGCTTTAACGGCCGCGTATTCGGCGTAGAATCCGCCTTTCGGATTTACCAGCGCCAGCGCGTATGCGCGGTCGCCTTCTTTGAGACCGCGGACTCGATCGCCGACTGCGGCGACGGTGCCAGCGCCGTCTGAACCAAGCACGTAAGGAAATCGTGGATTGATGTCGAACATTTTGGCAAATTCGCCCTCACGTTCGTAAGGATCCCAGACGCCGACACCGGCTGATTCGACGCGAAGAAGAACTTCATCCGGCGCAAGCTCGGGCATGGGGAGAGTCTTCATTTGAATGTTTTCGACGCCGCCGAATCGATCGAGAGCAGCGGCGCGCATGGTTGATCGTTGAACGCTCATAGAACCTCGACTCTGGCACCAATAGAAAAGTTAAGCATGTGGGGGAAAGACCTGCTTTCGGGGGTGGCTTCACGCCCTATGTGCGATGAGTGGGCAAACGACTACAGCGCGACTCTCCATGAACCGCGGGTTGGTGGACGTGGCGGTCTAATTTGTAAACGTTGGGTTGGCGGACACTCCCTTCCCCCTCACCCCAACCTCTCCCCTGGGGAGAGGGAGTCTGAAGGCGCGCATTTCCAAAGTCGAGGTTCGTGACTCCAATGGGCGTTACTTGAACGTTGAAACTTTCCACGAAATGGGTTGTCTATAAATGAATGTCCATTTTGCCCGTAATCGCGAGGGAATTAAGGGCGCAGGCGCGCCAGCCTCTGACTTATTGGTTGCGAATGGCAGGCGGACTTTCGGTTGTGGGGGCAATAGTCGCTGCACTTTGGGTCGGAGGTACAAATCGCCAGCCAACATATTATGCAGTCACGGGTGTGATGACGTTCTCTCCAACGAGCCCGTTTGGCGGCCCAGCACCAAATCAGTTTCAATCGTTTGGGACGACGCTGTTCAGCAAAATGAATTTGTTCATTTTTACGGCAATCTGGTTGTTCGTGCCGCTGGCGAGCGCGGACGCATTGAGCCGCGAGAGGCGTGAGGGGACCCTGCCAATCCTCTATTTAACGGAATTGCGGTCGCTGGGAATCGTAGTGGGAAAGTGTTTTGTGCACATGCTGCGGGCGTTCTCGATGTTTCTGACGATGGCGCCGTGGCTGATGTTGCCGCTGGTTTTTGGCGGAGTGGAGGCGCGGGACATTGAAATGGCGTTGCTGCTGAATTTTACTGCTGTGCTGTTGGCTCAAGCAGCGGGATTGCTGGCTTCGACAATTCCGAGAGATTGGTTAAAGTCGGTGATTCTGGCGGAGTTGTTTGCGTTGTGTTTATTTCTGTCGATGCTGGTTGTGCATGGCGCGGTGCTAAGCAGCGCGCTGAGGGCAGGAATCCCGCCGGGATTGACACTGGGAACGCCGGCGTTTTGGAATTCCAAGTATTCCGCTCTCTACGAGTTTACTGGCGCGCCGTGGTATGGAGGTGGAATACTCGCACGAACAAAGGGTTTGCTGGAAATTTCGGTCAACAACTCTTTCGCGGACTATGTAAACCCAAGATGGTATTATGGCCGATTTTCCGCAGAAACGGTCTGGCAACAGATATGGACGACATTGACCCCGCCCTGCGTCCGCGCGTGGTTTCGCGGGGTGATGGGGATGGTAATAGGAGCGGCGCTGGTGTTACTTGCGGCAACATGGATTGGAGCGTGGCGAATTGAAAGGTCATGGCGGGAAACGCCGGCGGACAGTTCAGTTTCAGAACTGCGCGATCAGTATTTCAGGCCAGTGTTTGCGGTCCAGAGTTTCAAACGGAGGCTGTCGCGGGCACTGATGGCAAATCCGATTGGCTGGCTTCAGCAATATTCCACATCAGGGCGATTGGTGAAATGGGGCTGGTGTTTGTTCATCATCGTGGTGGAAATCATTTTCAGTTCGAACTCGAATGATTTGTATGAGGCGCAAGCGGGATTGGGGCTGCTGCTTTTGCTTGGGTTGACTTTCAGCGCGACGGCAAGTTTTCGACAGGAATTGGAAACGGGCGCGTTCGAGTTGTTGTTAGTGACGCCGATTCGAGAGCGGCAGATCGTGGTCGGGCGCCTTCGCGGGTTATGGCAGCAATTTCTTCCGGCGATTCTGGTTTATGGCGCGGGCGTCATTTATCTGGCGGTTGGCTGGCGCGATCAGTCACACGGGCCGCAAGCGTGGTTGTCCCTCACCAGAACGATGGCGGGTTATTGTACGTTGCCTTTGGTGGGACTTTATTTTTCGGTGTTGCGTTGGAATTTTTTTGGAGCCTGGCTGGCCGCGTGCGTGGTGGGGATGGCCCCAGCGTGGCTGTGCCGTTCTTTTGGCACCTTATTTGGAGTGAACGAGATGGAAGTGATCGTGCTTCAGTTTGGCATTGCAATCGCCGCGGCATTGATGCTTGAGAGACGCTTGAAAAGCCGCGGGTTTGTGCAAGAGAAGGGTAAAGTTGCGGAGGTAGCGAACGCCTACACTACCGGATGAGCGGTGGAAAGAAATGGACTTGATGGACTGGATAAAGATATCAGGCCACTAGAACACCTGCAGTCGATAGAACTGTTGCTCGCCGGGGGTTACTGGTATCGGGAGCGTCATCAAGTTGCCGGTGCCTGCGTTGGTTGAGATGCTGGTCCAGACGATGGGGAAATCCAGATTGGTTGCGCGTTGAACGACATAGTTGAGGCCCGAGGCGCTTGGAAATTGAAGCGTGAAGGTGGAGCCATCGTAGGACCAAGTTTGGATCGTCGGAATTGCCTCGACGCGAATTGTGCCGTCCGCGGCGAGCAAAGTAATATTCCAGAATAATCCGGAATCCAATGGCGGCAGTGTCACGCTGCCAAATGAACCAGTGATTGAGGGTGCATCAAAGAGTTTTATTGTGTCGCCGGCGGCGAGTGCTGCGCCGGTGTTGGTAACGGTTAGTGAACCGCCATAGCCCAGCGTTCCGGCCACGACAGCGAGATCGCTAGAAACTGTCGGGCCGATTTTGTTGATTTCCATTATGGTCGAGCCGGCGAGGGTTAGGGAATTGCTGAAGGTCAATGTACCGACGGAGGTTCCCGGCACGAAAATGCCGTTGATGAGGACGTCGCCGAGGACAGTGCCGTTACCGGAAAGTGCTTGAGTTACGGGAACTGTCAACCCGCCCGCAGTTGTTGCATCGAGGGTTGCGCCGCTCATCACAGTTAAGAGCGAACTGTTGTCAATGGAACCGCCGATTGCCAAGGCAAGTGTTCCGGCTGCGACCATTGTTGGCCCGGTAAATGTGTTCGAGACTGAAAGCGTCGCGATTGCGGGACCGGTCTTCGTTAATCCGCCGGAGCCTGAAATGACGCCGTTGCACTGCAACGGTGCGTTCGCGCCCAAGGTCAGAAGGCTGCCGGCATTATTGAGCGAGGTTGCCAAAGTGAGCGTGCCACTTGTGTTGGTGATGGTCGCAGGTTTGTTGAGCGCGGAACTGATGGCCCAGACGTTGTCGCCGACATTATACAGTCCGGAGCGCAGGACGAGAGGGTTGCCAGCGATTTGGAAGCCACTGTTGTTGAGCGTGACAAGACCGGCAATGGTCAGGAGGTCGTTGAAATTCGTTTGGCGATTGACGCCAGAGAAAATCAAGGGCGTGCTATCAACAGGAATGGTTGGGTTCCAATTGGCTGCTGAAGACCAATTGTTGTCCGGGCCGTTACCGGTCCAGATGATGCTAGCGGGTTCGGTGATATTTACAAAGACGGTGACGTTTGTGGATTTGCGGGGGTAAAGATCGCTGTAACCAGAGTCCTGGGCTTGCACCAGCAGGCTGAAGGTCGGCACCAGTTGGTTAATGACCCAGGCGTTGTTCGCGACGGTGATTTTGCCGCTATCCACATCCATGGCAAAGGTGTTGTTCGAGTTGCCGCCGACGATTTTATAAGCGATTAGGTCGAGGGGGCTATCGGTTGCAGTCATGGTCGTTACCGTCGTTCCATTGCTGGACGTCACCGGAATTGAAACGGTTCGGCCGAGCATGTCGGGCGAATATTCGATGTCCACGGGCGAGAGGAAGGAGGCAGCTATGACATTGGTGGTGGCATCGCTGGGAGTTGTCCAGCCCGCGGCGACATGATCGCCACCGCCGCCTTCCTTATGAATCGCCTCGACGTAATATTTCTGGCCGGCTGTTAATGCGCGCGTTGCCGAAGTCTGCGAAGGGAATTTATTCCATTGCAGATAACTTGAATAGTTGTTGTCCCCGCTAATAGAAGCGATTGCAATTGCAGCGGCCGGATTGGTCGTCGTTGAAAGGCTTAATTGGCTGTTGTCATCGGAGGAAATGAAAAATCGAAAATTGCCGCTGGTCGTGGGAGTGATGTAGGCGCGGATGCGCGAGCCGTAGTTGTCAGAGTAATCCTGGCCGGAATCAAAGGAAGTGATCGTTTGCAGCAAGTCCGGACGCTTAGGATAACGTGCCTGTCCCGTGAGTAAATTCAGTGTGTTACCGGTGATGTTGGTCCAGATTTCGCGACGAAGGGAAGTCGCAGTAATGACATTGGATTGCACGATGTTGATGACCGCTGTGGCGGTTCCTGCCAAAGCGGGCGTGCCATTGTCTGTGACGCTGATGTTGAGATTGTAAGTCGTCAAACCGGTTGCGAGAAGGCCTGCTTCGCTGGCGACGCGGATGATGCCGTTGGTTGGATTGATCGAGAACAAGGCACCGGTGTTTCCGCCGGTAATGATAAAGGTGTGAGCGTCGTTTGTATTGACGTCGGTGAATGTGATGGTGCCAACGCGCGAACCACCGATCGCGTCTTTATGCAGGCTGGTCGTGAATGCAGTTACACGCGGAACATAGTTTTTGGGATAAGGCGCCAGGAACTGGCCAGGAATGACGTTCGTGCCTGTGATACCGGTGGTGTTGCATTGCCAGGCTACAGCGATATTGTCGTCTCCGCCGCCCTCTTTGTGTCGGGCCTCAATGTAATAGGCCTGGCCTGCGACAAGGGCGCGTGGGGCGGATTGTTGGCCGGCCAATTTGTTCCACTCGCGCGAGCCGGTGTATGAGCTTACCGAGGCAATTTGCCCCATGGTTGCCGGGTTGGTCGAGGTGCTCATGAATAATTGGCTATTGTCGTCGGAAGCGATCCAAAAAGTATAATTGCCGGAGAAGGGCGCAATGAGATAGCCGCGCAAAGCTGAGCCGTAGTTGTCGCCGCGGTCAATGTCGCCCTCAAACAAGGAGAGCTGCTTTTCGAACGCGGGATTATTCGGGAACGTGGGCGATGCCGTAAGCGAGGCGACGTCGTTGCCGCTGATATTTGTGTAAACGGCATACGCAATTGTGCCAGGCCGGAATGGTGTGTTGTTGGGCAGGATGGCGACGGCGACCGTGGAAGTTGCCATTAATGGAGTTGGCGGCGTTTGATCACTGATCATGACTGTGAGGTTGTAAACGCTCTGAGTTGCAACGATGGGATCGCCAGCTACTGAAATGACGCCGGATTGGTTACCGATGGTAAACATGCTGTTGCTGTTACCGCCAACGATTGAGTAATTGAGCAGTGTGTAGAAATCGGGATCGGAGCCGTTCACCGTGCCAATCGCCGTGCCGGGACGGGTGTGTTCGAGAACCGAAGCGGAAAAACCGGTCAATGAAGGAGCTTCGTTGACATTTGTGATTGCGACGACGACGCGACGACTGGTCTCGGTAAGCGACGAATTCACTGTATTAACAATATCGACGAAAAGCTCGAATTGGACTGGAAAGGTGGTATTGGCGGCGAGAGTCTCGTAGTTCAGAAGCGAGTTGTTCGCTACCGTGAGGTTGCCGGTATTATCGATGGAGAATGTGTTGCCGTTGTTGCCGCTCGCGATGGTGTAGAGCAATGGGTCACCGCCTGGGTTGGTGGCCGGCACGTTACCGACAAGCGTGCCATTGAGAGTGTTCTCGGGAATCGCGAAGCGATTCGGCAGGCGCGCGTTGGCGACGGAACCAGTAATGGAATAGTATCCGAGGCTGGCGTAAGAGGAGAAGCCTGTGTTTAAGGGGTTGTTCCGTCCCACGCCGGTAACACGAAAGGTGTAGGTGCCTGCGGGGACGGTTGTGCTAATGGAAGCCCACAGAGTGGTCTGCGGATTATTGCTGGCGAGCATCACGTCGCTCGCATCGAACAGAGTAGCTTGAATGGCGAGGTCGGGGCTGACCGATACCGGATCGGCGCGAAGCGAGACAGCACCGCCAGTAGTGGTGAATTGAAAGGCATCAGTGTCGCCGGTGTTTTCAATAAGGCCCTGGGCTCCAGCGCTGGTAGGCGAATAAATCTCGAGGTATCTGGATGTGGCAAGGTTTGGTCCAGTATCGTCTGGGCGGTAATCGACGTTGTTGTTATTGCTGGTGATGATCGCGATGTCGTCCTGGAATTGACTGGCGTTGACGTATTCACCTTTGCTCCATTGGCTGACATTCTGGTAGTAGCCGGCGCCCATGATGGGCGCCCAGCCGGTTTCTCCGCTGCCATGGCCAGTGTAATACTCGTTATGCGAGCCATCGGGAAAATCCTGGGTGTCGTGGCTCAAGCCAAGCGTGTGGCCGACTTCATGAGCGACAACTTCGGCGGCATTTTTGCCGGAGGAATAAAACGCCCAGCAGGGCGTGTCGCCGGTCCAGTTGAATGATCCGATGTAGGCGACACCGCCGGCGCCCGGAGCCGCCGTAGTAGTTGGCGTCAGGACAACGCGTTGCCGGGAATTTTCCGGTGTGTTCTGGTAAACCTTGAGGTCCGTTGTCACGTTGATGTTAAAAGGCATGTAATCTTCAGCTACGCGGACCCAGACGTCACGAATCTGGGCGTTGTTCACACTCGGACGTGCGTAAGTGATGCCGCCCCATGTGGGAGTGTAGCCACCTTGAAAATCCATGTACAATACCGGAGTCGAACCGGGCAAACTTTCGAGGACGATGATGCCGTTCTGATAATCGGGAATCGGGACATTCGGGAAGTCATTCGGTTTCAACGGGGGAATTTCTTCGACGTCATTGGTCGAACCGTCAACGGGAGGGGGGAGCAGTTGGACACAGAGAACCTGGTTCAGTGGACGTTCGACGAGTTCGGAAGCGCCGTTTGGGCCTGTGGGTTCGAGGCGATAAGCGCGCTGACTTTTTGGGAATTCGACGACACCGACAAAATCCCCGGCTTTCCCAGGCATGCTTTGTTTCTGGAAGAAAAAGCGGCCGGATTCGGGTGTGGTGAGTTGGCCTGAAACAAAAGTCAGTTCGCCGTTTTTGTGTTCGGCGTGCTGGATAGTGCCGGACGCAAATTCCCCTGCGACGAGTTCAAACCGAATTGCGTCGCCTTCGGCGGCGTTGCTTAAGCCGGCGAGATATTTCGGATCCCAGGCGCGTTTGCGTGGAGGTGACGCAACGGCTGGTTTTGGGGCACCGGTCGAAGCCACACTGGAATTACCATTGGTCGCTAACGGCATCGCGGCAGTTGCGGCTGGCGCAGATGATATTGAATGCGCTACCAAGGTGACCGCATTCGTCGGCGGAGTCCCGTTTTGTGAGTTATTATTGTTGGAAGATCTTTGCTTGCCATATCGTCCCGACAAAAGGAAGTACCCGATTCCGAGAACGACAATGCAACCCACCGAAAAAATAATAAGGCGTTTCAAGGGATAGCCAGATTAGCCTAAGTCAAGCATCAGTGCACGAATTAAGTTGGTGATCTTTGCCGCTTTCCCCGAAATATTGCATTGAGAGGCAGAAAAGTATTGCGGAACAAATACAACCGCGGCTTCTCATATGGATAGGCAATCAAATGGGTAGTTGAAGCACGGTCGAAAATGAAAGCGCACGTTGATCTCAGGCTTCTCGTCATATCAAGCACTTTGTCGAATGATCTCAGGAGGTTTGGTTGGGCTATCGCAGTTGGAATGTGTTTGCAAATGTCTACGCAAGCCGCGATGACGAATTATGCGGTCAGAGGCGTGATAAAAGAGGTGAAATCGGACGAACATCAACTCGTCATAGCCCACGAAGCCATTCCCAATTTCATGGAGGCTATGAAGATGCCTTTCAATGTTAAGGATGCGGCGATTTTAGCGAAGGTTGCGACGGGCGAGAAGATTTCCTTTCAACTGCACGTTACTGAAACGGAAAGCTGGATCGATGGCATAGAACGAATCAGTGATTCTTCAGCATCGGGAGACGTTGCGGCCACATCGAAAGCGGAGAACCGTTCCGGAGTGACAAACGGGGCAGCGACCTCTACTCACGCCAAAAATCCACTGCGCGATTACAAATTCACGAATGAACTTGGGCAAGCGGTAAGCCTTTCGGATTTTCGCGGCCAGGCGCTGGCCCTGACATTTTTCTTCACGCGCTGTCCGATTCCGGAATTTTGCCCGCGACTATCGCGGAACTTTGAAGAAGTGCAGCGCAAATTGGAAGCGACGGAGAATTCTCCAACCAACTGGCACCTGCTTTCGATCACTTTTGATCCGACTCGTGATACTCCTGACGTGCTTAAGGCCTACGGGACAACCTACCATTATGATCCTGCACATTGGAGTTTTCTGACGGGGCCAAAGGACAAGATCGCGGAACTCGCGCGCCTATGTGAGGTGACGTTTGAGCCCGACAACGGTTTTTTCAACCACAACTTTCGCACGTTGATCATTAATGCTTCAAATCAATTGCAAATGGTTTTTCCAGTGAGCGGCGACATTTCCGAATCGATTGCGCAGGAACTGA
>Ga0068857_100002238_pt1 | contig 15751 bp, 14 predicted proteins | sample KBSCornC72_FD_66591 | JGI IMG/M metagenome (GOLD analysis project Ga0068857, IMG submission 66591) | Corn rhizosphere microbial communities from Kellogg Biological Station, Michigan, USA - KBS Corn C7-2 | ecosystem: Host-associated > Plants > Roots > Rhizosphere > Soil ...
ATCGCGGACGCATTATTTGTATTTGCAGGGGCTGGGGCGTTGGTTGATGAAGCTTCCGCCGCACGTGCTCCCACGGCCAGCCCCAAGCAGAAAAGAAAAACCGCGGCGATGACTCTAAAGCTGTTGCTCATCAAATAATTCCGCAAAATTTGCCCAATATCCCGGAGACCAGTCATAGGGTGTACTACGGTCCGGCCCGAGTCCACTGCCTAACTATTGTTGCCAAAATGCCGCTTCAGCGAATAGAATAAGTCCTTTGAATTTATGACTTTAAGCTCGAATTTGCTATATGCCATTTTGCCGCGCCGATTCCAGGCCCTGGCTTTAACAGTCACCCTTTTGCTCGCGGTTTCCACGCCTCTCTTCGCCGAATCTCCTTATCTCACTACCAACACTTTCGACAGTGTTTCATTGCTTCCTCCGCCGCCAGCACGCGGGTCAGCGGAAGAAGTCGCCGATCTCGGAACTGTTCGGGCTGTGTTCAACGCGCGGACCGAAGCGGAAAAGACCCGTGCAATGAAAGACTCCGGTCTCGCTTTTTCACTCTTCCAACCGGCCATTGGTACCGTTTTCGATCTGCAAAAATTGCCCCGGACCAAGGCTTTGCTGGAAAAGGTTAAAAAGGAAATTGGCGGATCGATCGATGCTCCAAAGAACCATTTCAAACGTTTGCGGCCATACCAAATTGATGACCAACTCGTGCTTGGGCAGCCTGAGCCAAGCTATAGCTATCCGAGCGGCCATTCTACTCGTGGCACCGTGTATTCCCTTGTCATTGCGGAACTTTTTCCTGAAAAGAAAGACGCCATTCTCGCTATTGGCCGCGACATCGGCTGGGACCGTGTGCTGATCGGCAAACATTTTCTCACAGACGTCTATGCCGGCAGAGTTCTGGGCTATGCGATTGTCCGAGAATTGCATTCCAGCACACTGTTTCAACATGATCTCGAGCAGGCAATGGCCGAGATTCGTGATGCAGAGCGTGCCCCCGTTTCAACCGAAGCCGCTAAATAGAATACTGGCTTCTATGCGCCGCGGAGTTTGTCTCGGCGCAAGGTAACGCAATATGTCGATCAAAGTCGCCAGCGCCGATGTCTCCGAAGTGATTTCCCTCGGATTAATCGCGCAACTCGACGCCGACATAGAAAAGCGGTATCCGGGAGAACCGATCAACGGTGTCGAGCCGAACGAGTTTCGAGCTTCGGGCGGTTACTTTGTAATCGGCTATTGGGATGCTCAGCCAGTGGGCTGTGGAGCATTTCGGCCTTACGACAAAACTACCGTTGAAATCAAGCGTATGTTCGTTGCGCCAGAGTTCCGGGGGCGCGGAATTGCGCAAGCAATTCTGAATGCAGTCGAAGAGGAGGCCCGGCGACGCGGCTATAGACGAAGCATCCTTGAGACGGCCAATCGCCAGCCTGAGGCTGTGTCACTGTATCGCGCGTGCGGCTATCACGACATTCCTAAATACGGCCACTATGTTGATAGTGCGCGCAGCCTTTGTTTTGGGAAAGAGCTTTAGGGTTTTCGCCTGCAATTGCTGTTTCTGCCCCAATCATTCCCGCACTTGATTTGGCACCTGGGCTGCTGTCTTCATAAAAACGATATGAATGGCACCGCTCGAATGAGGCCGGTTGGGCTTCTCGCATTCCTTGGTTTTGCCGCCCTTTTGCAACCCCTCACAGGCGCGGAGTCCTATGTCACCCGCACGAATTGGGTCGAAAAGAACATTACCAATGTCGTCGAAGTTCGAATGCCGAAGAATGTCTTCGTGAACGAATACCGCACCAACTGGGTTGACCAGGTAAGGACAAACGTGGTGGTTGTCTATTCTACCAATCATGTCAAAAGAGAGGTCGCGCATACAAACGTCGTCACGCATTACACCACCAACTACAACAATATAGCCATGCCCAGGAACGTAGCGGTGGACCTCGTTTTCACCAACTGGGTGAACGTTTACAAGACAAACGTCAAAATCCTCCGCCTGACGAACGACATCGCTATCAACCTCGTCCAGACCAACACCGTCGACCGCTACCGAACCAATTGGCAGACACTGAATTTTACCAATTTCGAAACCGTCTTCGTCATGAAGACAAACTGGGTCACACAACCAGTTACGAATATCGTCCGGATTGATTTACCCTCGCCTTCCGCTCCGGCGGCAACTCCAAGCTCAGTTGCTTCCGCGAAACCACGAGGTCAGATCGCCAAAACCGCCGCTGCGGCTCCAATCGACGGTCCCGTTCTTGAAGGCACGAAGACCAGCGCCCGCTCCGATAACAATCTCATCGAAGTCCTTTTGCGAGTGCGCTGGCCAGCCGACACGGCTGATGGCCCACCGGTTCAACAATGGAGCGTCGAGCGCGAAGACGGATCATTCATGACCGTGGGCAAAGAGCAGACTTTCAGGAAGGAACTGCCCATCGGCAGTTACAAGATCGAAGCAAAGTTGCAGTGGGACCCTGATGCGCCGGTTCTGGTGCTGAAAGGTACGCTCATCGTCAACGCCAATGAAGTCGTCGTCCGCCAGAAACCTGTCGGCAAGCGATTAGCTTCGCTTGATAATTGAAGCGAGGATGTCGGCTGCTGGAACCAATTCGATCTAACGAGTCAACGGCACATCCGGCGCGAGACATTGCTTTTGTGTCGTTTCGGACTGCATCAGTTCCATCACTCCGCGAATTTCATCGGCGAGTGGGCGATCGTTTTCTAATGGAGCCGAAATACTCCGCACAGTGTCGTAGAGCTTTCGATAATCACTACCCATGACGTCTTTGCGTGGATGCAAATCGGCGGCCTGAGCAACCGCCATTGCCTCAATCGCAACGAGTTTCCACAGGAGCGGCAAAACCGCGCGCGTCAATTTGGCCGCCGTAAATCCCATGCTGACGACGTCCTGATTATTTGCGTTTGTTGAGATACTCTGAATTGAGGCAGCGGTTCCAAGCAGACGGGCTTCCGCAGCGAGCGAGGTGGCAAGCAGTTGAGCGCCAGCAAAACCCGAGTTCAAACCGGGCGCGCCGCCAGCCAGAAGCGGCGGCAATCCACGACTGTACCGCCAATTGACCAGCCGTTCCAATTGACGATCCGCGAGCAACGCCAATTTAATCAGGCCAATCCGAAGATAGTCACTGACCATTGCAATTTGCTGGCCGTAAAAGTTGCCGCAATGAATAACCATTCCGGTATCTGGAAAAATCAAAGGATTGTCCGTGCTCGCGTTGAGTTCGCGCGTCACAACCTGTTCGACGTGCCAGAGCGCTTCTTGAAACGCGCCAAGAATTTGCGGCGCGCAGCGCAATGAATAGGGATCCTGGATTTCCGCGCCCGGATCGACCGGCTTGGGCTGCGATCCCCAAAGATGTTCGTCGATTCTCTCAGCAAAAGCCGGGTGTGTTCGCAGAGAATTACTGATCCGTGCAGCCACGTAAGACTGCCCGCGAAAGCCGCGCGCTTTTTGCGCCTGTTCGCAGAGCACTTCCGGTTCACCGTTAAGCGCTTGAAAAAGACACGCGGTGAGCAATTCCATCCATTTGAGCAGAATATCTGCTTCGTGAGTCGCGAGCGCCGCAAGTCCCGTCATCGCAGACGTCCCATTCACAAGCGCAAGACCCTCTTTGCATTGAAGGACCGCGGGCGCCAGATCGACGCGACGCAACGCATCAATCGCCGAAAGTCGCTTCCCCTGAAATTGCGCGTGACCGATTCCAACCAAAACGTTCGCGAGATGAGCCAGCGGCACGAGATCGCCGCTGGCCCCCAACGACCCTTCGCTTGGAATTTCAGGTAAAACGCCACGGTTCAGAGCAGCCAGCAACAAATCGATCAACTCCTGGCGAATGCCTGAGAAACCACGTGCAAGCGCATTCGCGCGAGCCAGCATAATCGCCCGAGTCTCGGGTGCAGATAAAAGAGGCCCCTGCCCGACGGTCAGATGATGGAGCAGATTGATTTGATGCTGCGCTAGCTCTTGATTGCTGACACGAAAACCGCTGAGCGGACCAAAACCGGTATTGATACCGTAAATCGCGCGAGGCTGAGCCGCGAGAGACTCAACCAATTCGCGGCTTCGACGAATAAGCGGTCGGGCATCCTCAGCTAATTCGCAGGGGGACTGCAAAGAAGCGACTTGCCAGACTTCCTCAAGGGAGAGCGCGTGCCCGTTCAGCTTAATCATGCGGATAAACGCAGGGGTGACTTTCTAGTCAATGCACGCGACTGAGGCAAGTTCAACTTCGGCTTAGCCCGCCGAAAGGGCGCGCTTCGAAATACACCGACGAGGTCCCAGCAGTTTCGAGTGCCCCGCCAACACCAAGTTCCGAAGCCTTGCGTTAGGCAACGAGACAACTTTCCGCCCTTTTAACCATCAATCAGGGCAAGGGGACAAAAACCCATAGTAGAACCGCTGCGAAAAGGTAGGTTTTTGGTGTGTCGTAATGCGCAGAAAGGATTTGCGGATGTCACGGCTGCCGGGATTAGGGTTGAATGAGCCGGGCGATACTGGTTAATAGTGAGCAGTCTGAGGGCCAGGGCTCGTTTGGGCAAGGGAACGCCACAGAATGTAATCCAGGCGTTTTCTGGCGAACTCTTATGAGGACGTTAATCATCGCAATTGTAGCCGCTGTCGCGCTCGGAAGCACCACACAAGGTGGCCTTTCCGAAAACGGCCGCGAAAAAGAAAAGCTCGCCGAAATAATGCAGCGAAATGATCGGCTTATTCAGTTGTCCGATCCCGATTGCAAAAAACCGCCGCTGGTCTTGATCCATGGCGCAACCGACGACCCCACGGAAATGATGGCGATCGCGCGGGAATGGAGAAATCAATACAACGTATTTCTCTACTCCTATAACTATCACAAGCGCGTCGAAAAAATCGCCACCGATCTCATCAAGGAACTGAAGCGGCTGAAAACCAAAGTTCTTTTCTCAGGCGACGCTACCGTAATAGCATTTTCCTACGGTGCAACTGTCTTTCGCGAAGCCGTGATTCTCTCGCCGGATTCCAGTTTGTTTTCGGGCGACCGGTTGATTCAATTGGTGCCGACTGCTGGCGGCTCCTTTTTCGCTCGTGGAATGGAAAATCGCCTCGCTTCCTTTGTAATTTCGATGGCTTCCAAACCTGCCGCCGCCGCAAATCCTTACGGAGAAATCGCAAAACAAGTTTGGGACGGGGAAGGGAATGAGAAATTCTATTCCGTCATCAATGCCAAACGTGTCCAGACTATTTTAGTCGAAGGGGATGCCAATTCAGTAGCGCGCATCAAAGATGAAGGAGTTCTGCGAAGGTATAAAAATGGAATCGGCGAAAATGTTATCGTCGTTCCCAGATCCGCCGGTGTGACGCACGAATATTTTCCCGTTGAACCCGCCGGTTTGGAATTTTTGCGAAGAGTGATGGAATCCCGCGCTCCGACGGACCTCGCCAAAAAATCGGACGGGTGAAATAAGACCCGCTTCTTAAACTCAATTCATCGAGATAGGGGAATCCAGCCCGAACATCTTGCTTGCACACGCACACTGGCTGGAGTAGGAAGTTGGCCAATATTTCAATCAACAGGTGAATCTATGAAACGAACTTTGCTGGCATTAGCTGTCTTCGGTTTAGCGGCGACAGGTCTTCACGCACAGGAATCAAATCCTAATATGTTGGTTTGGTGCGGATTGGACTATTCAAAGGTTAAGATGATCGGCACGACCGATTTTGCGCAGCCCAGCCAAATTTTTCCCGGCATGCTCGTCGCGTGGAACGGCCTTTTCATGAAGGAAATGCTTCCTGAACTGGAAAAAATGGCTTCGTCCGTCGGAACAGACCTTGCGGCCGTTGAAGCCTCTAATGAAAAAGCCAAAGGCGACCAGATTGAACGCGACGATGGCACGCGCGCAGAGAAAGTCGATCCCACCCACATCAAGGAAAGCGATATCGCCGACATGGTTCACAGTTATAAGCTCAAGCACGACAAAGGTATTGGCCTCGTGTTTATCATGGATCGATTGGTCAAAGCCCAGGAAACCGGCTGCCTTTATGTCGTGTTTTTCGACATCTCCTCGCGGAAGGTCCTTCGCTCAGAACGTCTGTGCGAACAAGCTGGTGGAATGGGATTCCGAAACTATTGGTTCAGACCCGTCAAGAACGCAATCAAAAAACTTCCGAAGATGTACAAGGATGTGAAGGCCAAAGCTTGATTATTGCATGACTACTGCGAGCAGCGACCAGAAGCGCGCAATTCGTCTCAGACAACTACCTTTCTAGCGTATCACAATCGCGAAGGGATTGAGGAGCTCTTCAGCCCAGGGTTCCGAGGAACGAGCTACCCTGGGTTGGCGGCACAAAAAGACTGAACCCTGAAGGGGTTCCGCCCATAGGTTCTGAACGCATACTTCGACACGCTTCCTACTGCGTTGCTTTTTTTAGCGTCGTCAAATACTCAACTAAATCCACTAACTCCTGCGCGGACATATTCTGCTGCAAACCAGCAGGCATAATCGAAAGCTTTTGTTTGGTGCGTTTGGCGATATCCGTCTTTTTGTAACGCGTGCTGACACCTCCAACCGCCTTCACCGTAATCTGCTCTTCGGTTTCACTGGTAATCAACCCGTAGGCGTCATCACCATTCTTCAGCTCGATTTGCCACGTCTCGTAACCAAATGAGATGCCTGCGCTCGGATCGAGGATGGATTCGAACAAGGCATCCTTACCCATTTTAGTGCCGATTTCGGAGAGATTTGGCCCGAACTCCGTGCCTTCGCCGCGCACCTGGTGGCACTTGATACATCCGACATTTTCACGGCGGAACACGGCAGCTCCTTTGCTTGCGTCTCCAGTCATTGCGATCAATTGGGAAATCGGCGGCAACGGCCGGGCATTTTGAGTGGCTGGCAACGGCAGGATGTTCGCTGCTTCGGCCCTTATCTCCGGCCAGCGAGCGCTACTCAACTCCGAGGCTGCGAACAGTTGAAGATCTCCCGGCAATTTTTGTTCCTTGGCTAGTCGCAGCAGCAACTCGGCTCCTTCGCGGATCCCGCATAACGCATGCACTGCCTTGCGGCGAAAATTGGAATCGTGTCCCTGATCAGCCACACGCGAACCGAGCAGGGGTACAATCCCTTTTTCGCCGGTATTTCCAAGCGCCTCGGCAATCGACGCTCCATTTGTTCCATCCAACGCTTCGGTGACCGACTTGCCATTCTTGTTGTGCAAAACAATGCGAACAGCTTCAGCGCCGACCGAGCTCGTGGGCTGTTTCGCGGCGAAGTCGAGCAACGCAGATTCCTGGCCCGTAATTTTGAAATCACGCACAATCTCGACGAATTGCGGCATCCCCTTCACTTGGTCGAGAACCTTCAAGACCGCATTTTTTACAGCGGGATTTGAATCCAGATCGATCCCCTTCAGCCGGCTCAACGCTTCCATCGCAACTGAATTTGATTGCTCCTGGCTTCTCGTGTTAATTCCCGGAAAGGCAAGAAAGAATGAAATCATCCAAACCAATATTACAGTGCTTAACCCAGACATTTTATATCTGGCGTAGCAGCCGACGTTAGGAGGCTCTAATTTTTTTTGGTGTAGCGCGGCCATTCCATACGGAGCGTGCCAATGAACCAAAGTCAAAGCGGCTGACCTCTGTTGCTTTCCCCACTCCTGCCTGCATGTACCGCTACATTTCTGCTGTTTGGACCTCAGATTCCTACGCCAGGTGCTACGCATTTGCTGTACGGCGTGCGCAATCTCTTTCCAGCTACTCATCTCACTTCAACGTGAGCAACTCAACCAACGCGGCATCCTTTTCCGGCCCGGAAATGAAGTCAAACGATCGAAAATAATGATCGCGCTCTCCCGCGCTGAGATTTTTGTCACTGATGATCTTAACTAGCAACCGTGGAGTTTTCTTCGCTCGCGAACGCCACACAATGTCCCGCCCAGCCGATGTGTTCCACTTATCCCCCACTTGAGCCAGCCACGCGTCCAAAAACGCATCCCATTGTTTATCTGCGCCAATACCCAGCGCTTCCAGATACCAACGATCTTTTCCATTATGCTGAGCGGCCAGCGCCGCCCACAGTTTCGGCGCCTCCGGTGAATGATCGTGCCGCAGCGCAATGGCGCATTCGCGACGCACTTGTGCCGAGGTATCTTGCGCCAGCATCCTTACTGACGGAATTACGTCGAGCTTTAATTCGCGCGCAATGCGCAAACCGCAGATGCGAATGTCGGCCTCTGAATCCTTCAGAGCGGCCTTAACATATTCATTCGATTTCTGAGGAATGCGGGCGAGAAGCTGAAGCGCGCGCGCTCGCATTCGTTGGTCTTTGCCACTCCAAAGCTTCTTCAAATCACCTTCAGTCTTCGCGTCAAACGCCCGCAGCCGCGTCCACGCCAAATAACGAGTCGAGAGATTTGGTGATTGAAGCGCCTTAACGCAACCACGCATCGTATTCAAATCGAGTTTTGAAGCCGAAGGCTTCACACCTGACGGCGCAATCCGATAAATGCGACCGGTCATCGCGGCCAATTTCTGATCGGCCATATAATGACCACCTACCCCGGCGTCGTTCCAGTCGGCCACGTAGATCGATCCATCCGGCGCCGCGCAAACGTCCGAAGGGCGGAACCATGTGTCCGTCGTTGTCACAATATTCTTAATTTCGGCCTTAAAACCGGCTCCATCTGGTTGCAACGAGTACGACCGGACAACGCGCGGACCCGCGTCACAATGGATTACCTGGCCACGAAACGCCTCGGGCAGCAATTGACCTTCGTAAACGATAATCCCCGTCGGCGAACCGGCGCCTGTATTCAAAAGATTCCGCACCACACCTGGATCATATTGATGCCATTCGTATGCGACCTTTTCGTCATCGGGAGCTCCTTTTGCCTTCGCCTTTTGCCATCCCTCTCCCCAACTCGCTCCGGTCATTTCGTCGCTGTAGCCGAAGTTGCCGAACTCCATCACGTAATTAATCCGCACACCGCGATTTCCGTCGTCATCATTGTCCGATTGCCACATCGTGCCGAACGAATCCACCGCGACCTCGTAATTGTTGCGAAAATTCCACGCCAGCGTCTCGACTTCACTGCCATCCAGATTGCAGCGGAAAACCATTCCCATGCGATACGGCTTCCCTTGACTGTTCACTTCGTTTCCATCGAGATCGATGACCGGCTTCTTGGCTACGTCGCCAACCGGCCCATGCAGGGCAACCTCTTTGGTTAACGGATAATAAAGCTGTTTGGATTCATTACCCATGTTGAAGTACAACTTGCCATCCGGCCCGAAGCTGAACGCATGAACTCCGTGGTCGTGATCGACACCGCTAATTCCTGTGAAAAGCAGTTCGCGTTTATCCGCCTTGCCATCGCCGTCCGTATCTGTCAGCACAAATACGTTCGGCGAGTCGGAAACAATCACTTTGTTTCCCAGCACGCAAATGCCAATCGCAGCATTGATACTCGGATCTTGGTAAAAGATCGTTTCTTTATCTGCTTTTCCAGTCTTTTTCGTATCCTCCAAAATCACAATTCGATCACCCTCCGGTTGGAGAACGCCCCACTTTTGAAAACTGGAGCGGTAATTCACTCCTTCTGTAATCCAAACCCGTCCGCGCTCATCAATATCGATATCAGTCGGATTCCTAACCATCGGTTCCGATGCAAACAAACTGGCCTCCAAACCTTCGCACACCGTGAATTTTTTGGCCGCCTCCGCGGCGGCTTCCGATCCCGTGCCCGAAGGATTCGCGCCCAGGCATTCCATGCCAACTGATAAAACGAGGACCAAAGAAAGGAGTAATCTGGCGTTCATAAAGTGATTTCCGAGAGGGTATTCTCCTATTCGGCGCGTAACAACACCGATTCTGCGAAATGGTAATCGATTCTGCTTTCGGGAGCGAAGTTCCAAGTTGCCTTTTTCAGAGATTCTAATTTATGAGATTCGCCCAGCTGTTATACGTTCGGTGGTCGGGGTTTGCCTCCCGCATAGGACACACAGCTGTATCAATATCATCCTGACTGGTTCTCAGCCTTGATCAAAAAATGACGTTTTTCGTAATGAAACTCAACAATCCTAATTACAACTGTTGGCTCACGGTGACATCCAATGCCTCAAAGAAGCTGGCACCTGGCATGCTTAGTACGAGTTACGGCTTTGTTGTAGAGCCGGGATGTGTGTTATAAAGCTTGCAGGAAATCGGTCGTCGGCATTGATCTGGTGCATGGGAGGCGTCGAGAGAACAACTCAGGTTTCAGCCTAATTGAAGTTGTCATCGCCCTTCTCATCTCAACCACCATTTTTGCGACGGTGATATATGCATACGTTGGCGCCAATGATCGGTCCGAATGGAGCGCCTATTCATTCGCCGCTCAATCCCTGGCCCAACAATCTATCGAGCAGGTACGAACCGCGCAATGGGTTCCGCAAAACTGGCCACCCATCGATAAGCTGGGCGTGACCAATTACACGCGGGTGGAGGTGTTGGACATCGCGCTGTCCGGTATTCCCGTTCTGGCGACGAATTATGTCAGCGTTACGACGGTGACCAATTCCCCCGAAATCCGTCAACTGCGGTCCGATTGCGTTTGGATGTTTGTCTCACGATACCACGGCGCTGCCGGTCCATTTACGAACACGGCGGTGACCTTTCGGGCCGCTGATCAATGAAAACGCGTTCGCTCAATTTTCTGTCAATCCCGGCGATCGGGAAAAAGAATGTTGATTCGTCCTGGAACTCCCGCGCGGGTTTTACAATTACGGAGATAGTCATCGCTGCGGGTATTTTTTCACTCGTCGTTATGGGCAGCATTCTCTCCCACGTCACGGGTCTTAAACTGTGCACAACGACCCAGACAAAACTCAAGGCGGTGGATACGGCTCGTGCCGTGCTGAATCGCACGCGTGAAGACATTCGCTCGGCCACGATGATCGAAGTTGGAAATGGCGGCGTGACGAATTTCAGCCTTGTTTCATCGAACAAGCCGCGGGTGGGCAACGCCATTCAAATTCATCCCACAACTGACACTAACGTCTGGGTTCGCTATTATCTGGATACTTCGGATCAAAGCCTCAAGCGCGTCGCCAGCAGCGGTCGCAAAGAGACGATTGCCAGTTATATTACGAACAAGATCCCATTCGCCGCAGAAGACTACGCCGGAAATGTTCTCACGAACGATCAGAACAATCGAGTGATCCGCATGATCCTTGAAATATATCAATGGGAATTTGCCTCGCTGAATAAGGGCGGCAGCAATGCATTCGATTATTACCGGGTTCAAACCAAAGTCGCCAAGCGCGCGTTATCTAATTAGTCGCTCATATTAGAAGTTGGAGATTTATGAAAATCCGTTTCAGCCGTTACAGTGTTGATGAGGGTGGCTATGCGCTTCTGACGTCGCTGGTCTTTGCCGGAATCAGCATCGTTATTCTCGCCTCTACCCTGAGCTGGACGTCAGGTAGTTCGCGCGTTACTGAGCGAAACAATTCTTACAATCGGGCCGTCAGCGCCGCTGAAGCTGATGTCGAGTCTGTCATGGCAAGAATGAATCGCGATTACTTGAATCGGAGCTTCGACAAGATCTATCCGAATCTTGATCCCTATCGGCTGACCGTGACAACCACATACCTGCCGACCGGTTGGCCGCTCGACTATGAATTCGCGGATACCAACGGCGTTCTCGATCGCACAACCGTCTTCGGCGGTTCGCAAACCGTCGCTACCAATATTGATCCGCAACTTCCGGGACTTTATGGCATAACCACTCCTTGCCAGGTCGCTTCCTTTGCAAAACGGGTTGGCACACCTGGTTACGATGTAGCTGCCGGCGTCCAGGAGGACTTTCAACTCGTCGCCATTCCCATTTTTCAATTCGAGGCGTTCTACTCGCTTGACCTGGAAATCAATCCCGGGCCCCAAATGAAAATCACCGGAAAGGTCCACGGCAATGCCGACCTATATCTTGCGCCCCAGAGCGGTCTTGAATTCGTCGATGCCGTCGAAACTGTAGGCAAAATTTACTATGACCGTATGACCAACGACCCTGCCTATGGATCTACGAAGGTCGCCCCGGTTTTCGATTTGAAAGGCAATTCGCTGATACACAATCCGCTCGAAGGCGCCAGTTCACTGATACTGCCCATCGGCACCAACAACGCTCCGACTGAAATCGTCAAGATTCTTGATCACCCGCCTACCGGCGAAGACCCGCTTTCGCCTTTGGGTGCTGAACGATTCTACAATAAAGCCGACCTCATTATTACGACTTTCCCGAGTGGATTGGTCACCGTGAATCCGGGGACATGGGATCCACTGGATACGACTCTTCCGGGGGACATCACAAATGGTGTTTATTCTTTTATCACCACAACAAATTTCTACGACCAGCGTGAACTCAAGAATGTTGAAGTTACGGAATTTAATGTGACCCTGTTTAATAAATGGCTAACCAACACGACGCCAAATTCCGGCGCTGCGTTGAACACCAAGAAAATCAAGAATCTCGCCAAGAATCTGAATTCGGTTTACATCGAAGACCTGCGTTCGAGTCCATCTTTTCTGACAGGTGTGCGTGTGGTTAACGGCACGACCTTGCCGCCGGACGGTTTGACGGTCGCCACTGCGCGCCCACTCTACGTGAAGGGGAACTACAATGCTCCCAAACCGGGCTCGGCTGACACTTCCAATACGAAGCCGGCGTCGCTCATTGGCGATTCGATTACGGTGCTATCCGATAATTGGGATGATTCGAAAAGCGGATCAAAGAATAACACATTCCGGCCGGCCATCGACGACACGGTCAACGCCGCCTTCCTCGCAGGTATCGTACAAACCACCAATGTCGGTGGAATCAAATATTATAGCGGAGGCTTGGAGAACTTTCCTCGATTCCTCGAGAACTGGGGTGGGAAAACTTTCACGTACAATGGTTCAATGGTCGTGATGTTCCCCAGCCGCTACGCGACAAACTGGTGGGTTGGCCCCAGTTCCACAACGTATTACCAGGCACCGAACCGAAATTGGGCATTCGACAAGAATTTTCTGATGCTTGCGAAACTTCCTCCGTGCGCTCCGATGGTCCGCAAGCTCATCCGCGGCCAGTGGCAAACGATCGCAGCGAACTTTCCGTGATCGCCTTGATGGGGCGACAGTATCTTGAGCACGGCGCGTTCCCGAATAACGATGACCGGTGGCGAATCACAAGTATTTGGCGATCCCCTCGCGGAACGAGACCAGTTTCAATGCGAACAGATCGTTTGCGGGCTGCGGATTTCCGACGTTGTCTTCCTGCAACATAACCAGTTGATCGTGATTTAGCGGCGCTGGCTTGCGCAAGATTTTGGGAAATAAGAACTCAAGAAAAGCAGCCTGGAGCCTCGCCATTGCCGCAGGGACACGCAGCTTCAATCGATTGCGATTCACGGTCGCCAGAATTTGATCAATGATTTCTGACATTGTGAAAGTCTGCGGGCCTGCCAGGTCGTAAGTCTGTCCAATTGATTCGGATTTTGTCAGCGAGTTAGCAAATGCGGCAGCGACGGATTCGATCGCAACGGGTTGGAATTTAGCGTCACGCCTTCCCAGAATTGGGACAATTGGCGAAAGACGAATAATCTTTGCGAACAAATTCACGAAATGATCTCGCGGGCCGAAAATGAGCGAGGGTCGAAAAATCGTGTAATTGAGCCCGCTCCTCCGCAACATTTCTTCTGCAATCCATTTGGTTTGATGATAACGCGACATTGCATGTGGCCGCGTACCCAATGCGCTCATATGAACAAATCTACTGACTCCCTGCTGCTGGGCTGCGGCAATAACATTTCGGGCACCTCGCACATGAACATTTTCAAAGGTACTTTGACCCACCTCGCTGATAATTCCCACAAGGTGAATCACAGCATCAATTCCAGCCAACGCGCCTTGTAAACAGTTGGTATTGAGAATATTTCCAATATGAAGATCTGTTTTGTTTCTGTCCTGGTCTTCAACGATTGGAGCAGAAGATGCCCGGCGAACCAAAATCCGCACTGAATGCCCGGCTTGATGAAGCTCGTGAACGATTTCTCCTCCGACAAAACCTGTGCCACCCGTAACAAAGACTTTCATGTCATCTACCCGACTCGATAGCCTTCTCGCTTCAGTACGACTCCGATATGACGCCACTTTTTCTCAAATTCTTCGTGACTATACGCCCTCAGACCGCGACTCGGATCACCGACAATAATAAGGTCGTCGGTGACTTTCAGCACAGTCACGTAATGGTCCAAAAACAAACTAAAATTGATTACTGCCAACGTGAAACCGCCATTTTTCAATTCCGCTATGGATTTGAAGTGCCGATATTCACATTTCAATCCGTTCGGACCGTAATGCTTTTGTAGTGCCCTGGAAAGGACATCGGGTGGCGTGCCGATTGCAGTGCTCGTGTGAGCCAGGATGGCTATCTCACCCTCCTCGGCCGGAAAACCGAGCTTTCGTAACGCCGTCACGGCGGCAGCCGGGCCGCAATTGTAATCGCTGCTTTGCTGACAAATCCCATCGCGATCGAAGTTGGTTTTTATCGACGCCTGAAATTTTCGGTTGAGAACCGGGGCGAAAAACGGCCACACGGAACTATAGCAAACAAACAGAATGACAAATCCAGCCACCATTTGCCGGTCCCGCTTTCGCTGCAACCGTGACAATGGCGTGACAAGGATCATCGTCGTCACAAGTCCCGTCATAGCAAAAAGCGTCCGCCCTGAAACCAGCCAGCTTATTGGCGGAACAAACTCGAGACTGCGATTAATTCTTGGGAGTCCAACCAACACAATAATCAACAAAGGAATGAAATAGCCGAAAAGCCACCACGGTTTCGGCAGCCGGGAAAAAAATCGCCCAAGCCATGCGCCCAGAACAGCCAGCAAAATAACGCCAAACGTTTCGAGCCATTGGTTCATGCCTAATCCAGCCCGTATTTCTCGATCCACGCCTGCGGAATTGTGCCGAAACTCAACAACCAATCATTGAACTTTTGCAGGCTCCAACCTCGACCGTGGATGAGCCGCTGACGTAGTCGCTCATTTTCCAGCCGTCCCAACCAATAACTCATCGGCACTGCTGGACTGGCTGTGTACCAATTGACATCGGCTTGCGCGCGAGCCTTTGTGAATCCCAGGTGTTTCTGCATGTGACCCACGGCCTGTTCATAACTGTAGCGTCCCGTTTGCAAACGTAGGTCAACGAGGATCCGATGGCATCGCCAGAGCGCATCGTGAAGCTGCTGTACCAACAACCACGGCGAACGTTCGATTTTCAAATCGACGACCATCTGTTCACACCAAAGCGTCCAGCCTTCATAAAATACAGCATGTGCGAACAGCCGCCGCCATTTACGCGGATGTCGATTCGCCGTTACGAACTGGAGGTGATGTCCGGGATAGGCTTCGTGCGCGCACGTCAGTCCTAGCCCAAAATGCTGTTGCTGTTCGGCGAGCTTCTCAGCTTCCGTTGTTTTGGTTACACTGAGATCATTCACCCAGAAGACACCTCGCTGTCGTTTTGCGAATGCGGGTGGCTGGGTGTACGCGGCCGTCGGAATTACCACCCGCAAAAACTCCGGGACGGGCTTTACCTGCAATTCATCACCTTTCGGAAATGTTACTGCGCGGGCCCCTTTGAAGCCTTTCGCGATCCGGTCTGTTTCATCGCGATAAAGCCCCAGCAATGGTTTTGCCGGTTTCCATTCTCGACGGCCCCTTGCCAAAATTTCGTCAGCGCT
>Ga0068857_100002240_pt1 | contig 15749 bp, 39 predicted proteins | sample KBSCornC72_FD_66591 | JGI IMG/M metagenome (GOLD analysis project Ga0068857, IMG submission 66591) | Corn rhizosphere microbial communities from Kellogg Biological Station, Michigan, USA - KBS Corn C7-2 | ecosystem: Host-associated > Plants > Roots > Rhizosphere > Soil ...
GTGCCCATCTCGTCGGCCAGGAGGGCTGACTCAGCGACACGCAAGAAGCGTACGCCGGTTTCCTGATACGGATAAAGTGCAAGCGTCATATGTTCAGGTCCCATTCTTCTGCGGTCGGGCCAAACCCAACAGGACGTGAGTCGTGTGCGACGAGGATGCCGTCCGGACGCGCTGTCGTGTAGACCTTCTTCGCGACAGGCGTGTCGTCGTGCTTCTGAGTCTGGCCGCGGTGCAGGTTCGGATACCGCCCCGGTCTGCGCGGTGCGTCCTTCACGACCGCCACCCCACGACTATCTGAGTGAAAGGAACCACGGGCCGCTTGAGGTCCTCCGCACACGCGTCTCCGTAGGTCAGGCACCGGCCACCGTCGTGGATGTGACGCACCGACGGGTAGTTAAGCTTCCATGCATCCTTCATCAGTTCACCCCCATCGAGATGAGCCAGCAGGCGAGCGCAAGTACAGCGACGCAAACGTTTGCACCGATGAATACGTGCACGACGTCTTCGATGCCCCACGGCCCGCCAGCGAGGAACGCGACGACGCCAATGACAAGCTCGACGCCAAAGAGGATTAGCAGGAAGTCAGTCATCCTCCCACCCCTAAAGTCTTGCCGACTAGGACGAGTGTACTGTACGCGAGGAGCCAGAAAAAACAGATACACAACATGACATGCCGTAGCATCGCGTCTTTCATAGTCGCTTCCCTCCGTGCATGTGTGGCCGCCCTTCGTTGTACGCCTGCTTCTCTTGAATCAGCTCATACATGTCCAGGCCCTCAGTTTCACAGAACTCAAGGATGCGGATGACGACGTCGGCCAGCTCGGGCCCAACACCCTCGGGCTTCCCGGTCTCCGAGTAGTAGACCTCAGCGACCTCGTGCCCGGAGCGGTACTCCTCGAACGCCTCGCTTAGCTCGGTGTGCATCAGAGCGATGCGGTCACCAACCGACCGTGGGTTGTCGAGGAAGCCGTGGTCCTTACTGACCTGCCAGGACTCGTGCTGAATCTGGTCCAGTCCCTTGTCCAGCTGACCGATGCCCTCGCCGTACTCTCCACGCAACTCGTTGTGCGGTCTACTCACCGGGCTTCGCCACCCTCACTGGCATCAGGAGATACTTGTACCCATTGCCGTCTGTGAACAGCACAGGTCGCAGCGGTTGGTTCGCGTGGATGAACACTGTCTCGCCTCCTGCACTCTGCAGGCCGGCTAGCAGCATCGCAGGATTGAATGCCGACTCGAACTCTGCCTCACCCGTGTCGAGGCTTACCGACTCGTGGGCCTCGCCGATTGCTGCCGCCTTGAGAGTCGCGACGAGTCTGTCGTCACCGATGTTCAACCGAACAGCAGCGATGTCGTCGGCCAGCAGATTCACACGACCGATTGCAGTCAAGAGACCCTGCCGGCTGGCCTCGAACTTCATGTCATACGTCGTACTCATGAACTTGCTGTAGTCAGGGAAGTCGATGGCCAACGGAGATGTACTCACCCAGAGACCGTTTGTCGCGAGGCCGACCTTGCTGTTGTCGTCGGAGTAGGTGAGGACTCCGTTGCCCGAACCGCGTGTTGCCTCTGCGATAACAGCGGGAGGTAGGACGACAGTGTTCGTGCGACCCTCCCACTCACCGACGTGCTCATCAATCTTGACTCTGCTCTCGGCCACGCGAACGCCGTCAGTAGCGGCAAGCACGATGACGTCATGCAGCACTCGTACAAGCACACCCTGATGGTTCTTGCGGCGCGGGTCTGCAGAGACTGCAGGCAGCACCTGCTCTGCTGCCTTCTTGAAGTTCTCGACAGAGAACACAACTGCGCGTCCGGCCACATCCTTCAACGCCGGGAAGTTCCCAACGGGCATCAGAGAGAGCCTGCCTTCGAAGTTGCCGCCTGTCACTCCCAGGTTCGCGTCGGTCGTGTGCAACGTGATGGTCTCGGGCTGCAACGCACGCACGAGGTCGTAGAGTCTGCGGGCTGACACGAGCACCGTGCCGGCCTCCGAAACGTATGCCTCTTCAAACGCGACGTTCGTACGGACAGCTGTCGTTGAGTCGGTTCCAACAAGCTTCAGGCCCACCTCGGGAATCGCCTCGATGAGGACACCCCTTGCTGCGCCCTCGCCCTTCGCCCAACGCACGGGCGCGGCAAGCGCGTTCGCCAAGTCTTTCGCGGCAATCATCACCTTCATACGTTCGCTCCCTTCGGCATCCTTACGTCCTCGTCAACGGCACTGAAGTGCCGGACGATGTTCTCGCCCATCATCTGTTGCTGGTACATCACCCAGGTCTCACTCTTGGTAGGGTCGATGATGTACTCGGTGGGGTCTTTGAGGCCGAGCATCTTGAAGGACACCGAACGCTCGATACACTTGTAGCAGCGACCGCAGTGCTGGTCGTAGTCATACAGGCAGTTCGACGTCAACCCCGCACCATGTGGGCCGATAGCCTCGACGAGTAGTCCGAGGCGGTCGACCTTGTACCTGCTCTCACCGAAGTCAGCGAGTGTCAGTAGACGGTACTCTAGGCCGTACTCAGCGTAGATGTATGCTGCAAGGCTGCGGGCGTCAGCATCCGACCCACCTACGTGGTCACGGACAAGCCATGAGTCAGCCCCGATGTACTCGCCCATCCCGATGTTCTTGATGCCGCGCGGCATACAGTGTGCGGTGATGATGTGGTCGATGATATGCTTGTTGCGGCGGGGAATCTCTGTGCCATCAGGAGAGAACGCCCATATCCATGAGGCCTCGTATTCGTCGTGGGCGATGATTTCGCCATCGCCCTCGGTCGCACAATCCTTCAGCACTGGCATCAGGTTCTCGCGGGCCGCACGTTCGCGTTTAGCGAAGTCACCGCCGTAGATGTTCAAGGTCACGAGACGGACGCGATAACCGTTCAGCAGTAGGCTTGCAACGACACCCGTGCTGTCGATTCCGCCTGACCACGACGCTACAACGTCGGCGTACTTGCCTGCTGGCTTCCTCATGACTCCTCCTCCGCTAGTTCGGGGTGTCGTATCGCCAGCATCTCAGGGCTGTGCGTGTGAGGCATGCCGTAACCGGGGCTGTGGCCGTGGATTAGTTTTTGCAGTCGCTCGACCTCCGCCTCCAGCCGACGCACTTCCTTCCACACGCCGGGAGACTTCGGGCCGACCGTAAACTCTGGCTTGTAGGTCATAGGTCTCTCACCAGTACCCAGTCAGTGAACACGTCGAAGTGCTTGACGACCTCGACCCTTGACCCACGGCCCATGTCGCGCTTCCGCTCGCGCACTGAGATGTCACCCGAGCCGAGGCCCGTCACGATACGACGCGCACCTGCTTCTTCTGCGAGCTGTACTACACGCCGAACAGTCTCTCGCTCTTGCTTCTTCGTGTAGATTGCGCCGGCAGTGTCAGGGAACAGCGGCTTGCCGCCGACGATTGTTGGAGTCCCGAGATACACTGCGTCGATGGGAGGTTCATACACATGGAGAGTGTTACCAATCACCTTGTGTCCCTGTGCCTTCAGGTGACCCTCAAGAGTCACACACCCCTCTGGGAACGGAAGCCAGACAACATCGTATCCGTCGAGCAGTGCCTTTATCTCGTTCAGGATAAGCTCTTGGCCGCCTCCGCCAGTCGAGGGCAGCGTGAGTCCAGCTGACTTGAGGTAGCTATCTGGATTCATCATTCAACCTCTCGACTATGCGCTGGGCGATGCGGTCAATCTCGTCGTCGCTGAGACGGACGAGCGGGTAGTAGGCCCCGTCACGTTCTTCGGCTGCGAGAACTACCGCGCCGCGTGTGTCAACTGTTATCTCAGGACTCATTCGTCAACTCGTATCGCCAGAAGAACACCAGGCCGACGTTCACAACCAACGTGATGATGTTCAGCGTGAAGTTGTTCCAGTCACGCTCACCGAAGTTGATTACGGCAAGAACGATTGACACGGTGGCAAGCACCGCGGAGAACACCAACAGCGCAATCTTGAACCCTCTACTGAACATGTCATGCCTCCAGTGGTATCTCGTCTTGGTCCCGCATCTCCTGCGCCTCAAGTGCTGCAATCTTCCGGGCGAGTATCGTGTCGTGCCGCAGGAATCCGGCCGCCCATAGCGCGTTCAACAAGAACGTCGGACGCGGACCTTCAATCCTATACGGAGGCAGGTTCTTCGTCACCTGCATCTGTGTGGTCGAAGCGTCGGACGAGTTGATGATGTTGCGCGCTGCGAACGGTGCAGACCGAGGACCCGCCAATCCGAGCGCGTGGATGTGTCCGTCAGGTCCCAGCTCGTTGCGTACGGCCTTGATGATGTTGTCGAGTGTGGGCGACTTGACCTTGTGGATGCCGCCGATGCCGAGCCATGCGTTCCCCTCACGCACTTGATTGAGGAGGCCGGCTTCGTCGAACATCTGCGCACACCGAACGAACTCGTCGGGCTCTCGGCCCTGCACCATGTAGATGGGCTTCCAGCCTGGCGGGATGCTCGACTCAGACATTCGCACTGCATTCTTGAACGTGATGTCTAGGCCCTCCTCCCATGTGAACCCAGCGTCCTCAAGCGGAATCGCTGTAGAAGGCAGGTCCATCGCAGCGACGATACCCGTCTCGACGCCGGCCTTGTAGAGTCTCCACGCCGTGTCAACAACGAGGTCGTGACGCTCTAGCCAGTTGCGGATGTCGTCCTGCGTGCCCTTGCCGCGAGCGAACCGCAGCAGCGTGCTGATGGCGCCCGAGTCGATGAACGCGATTCGGGCATCCTTCGCATGCTTCTCGGCCTCCCGAAGCCAGTTGTCAGTTGGCGCGCCCTTCGTGTATCCCTGTGTCAGCGAATAGACGGACCCCAGCCAGTTTATCTTCTTCGAGATGAGGCTGAGGTACTCTGTGCGCGCCGTCACATGGAAGAACGTGTAGCGCGGATACAGGCCGGGATGGCGGATGTCAGCCGCTGTCAGCTCGTCCTCTGATGGTGCGAGGTCGGCCTCGTCGAACAGCGTCGGGTCATCGGTCACTTATGTCCTCCGTTTGTTCTCGCGAGGGCAAGGAACTCGGCCCGAGCGTCTGGACTATCGCGCATCACACCAAGCAACGCGCTCGTGGTCATCTTCGCGTCCATGTCTTCCTTCGCGCCGCGGATGGTCATGCACTGATGCGTGGCCGTGACAACGACGCCGACGCCGATGGGTTCGACGTGCTCTTGGATGGCCTCAGCAATCTGCTGGGTCAGGCGCTCCTGCACCTGCAGCCGACGAGCGAACACATGCACGACCCGCGCTATCTTGCTCAGGCCGACAACACGGTCCCGTGGGATGTACCCAACGACCGCCTTGCCAGTGAACGGCAGGATGTGATGTTCGCACAGGGACGTGAACTCGATGCCCGAGACGACCACCATCTGGTCGTAGGGCACGTCGAACTGCGTCTCAAGAATCTCGGCCGGGTCTTCCCGGTATCCTTCGGTCAGCTCCAACAGCGCCTTGACGTATCGCTTGGGCGTATCTTCCAGGCCCTCGCGGTCGGGGTCCTCTCCGATACCGCGTAGCAACGTCTCGACCGCAGCGATGCAGTCCTCCTGATATGCGGTCTCTTGCGCACGATGTTTATGAGGCATGCCGTAGCCGGGTCTGTGGCCGTGCACCTTTGAGTCATGCTGCTTCTGTGACTGTTGTCGGTGTCGCCGCTCCTCGTCCGGGCACGGGGCTCGTCCACCCTGGTCCCAGCTACATCCGTGGCCCTCATGGCCTTTGAGGATGCCGTGCTCCCAACGATACTGGTCTGCTCCGTAATCAGCCACGTGCCACCTCCTCCTCGAACTTCCTTCGTGCGACCCTGTATTTTTCGTCTGCCTCGACGGCGACCAACTCAAGTTCCTTCACGCGCTCTCGCGCTCGATTGAGGTCGTCGAGTGCGCCTCGCGTTACCTTCAGCGCGAACCGGAAGTCACCGACAAGCTTCAGCAGCCTGGCATCGCTGTCGGCGTGAGACTTGTGCGCTTGTCGCTCCTCCTCAGACTTGCGGATGAACGGGCCAGGGATGCCGCCCGAATCGTAGTCAGCCATCAGATGCTCTCTCCTTTTGGGCCCACGCATTTAGGGCTGCGATAGCCTTATGTAGGTCAACGAACACAAGGGTAGAGAAGTGTGACAACCAGGGACTGATAGGGCCCACTGGAACAACGGTGATAACAGTCTTGCCCATCGTCGAGGCATAGTGAATCTCCATCGCGGTTCCCCACGACGGCCTCGGCGCATTGACGAGCAGGATGTCACTCTTGTCGATGTCGGCAAGGTCCTCACTCACGATACGGGCGGGTGTGCCCGGCTCATGCTCGACGCCGCGATAGTCGCGGTCCATCGGGTCGAGCGTGTCAAAGGTTGCATACTTCTTGACATGCTCGCGCCAGTCCTTCGCGTCTGCGTCGCTCAGGCCATTGATTCCGCCCGCCAGGTAGACAATCATCGCTCCTCCAGGTTCTCGGCCAGCCACTTACGAGTCACGTTGAGACGCTGCTGGACGTGCAACTTCGATAGGCCGTGGTCCCTGTACAAGTGATTCGCCAACAGGATACGCGGGTCGGGTGACGAGTGGTGAGAATGATTCACGAGATTCGACAGCGTTACGGTGTCCATCATTTCTCTCCATAGGTCGCGACGCTCGTCGGCGTCTCCCACAGGTTCACGCGGACGAGCTTGCAGCCGGGCCAGTCGAGATGGAACGCAACGTAGTCATAGCACCACCGCGCGAGGTTCTCGGCTGTTGGCACGAACTCTACGTTGATGAGTTTCCACCCAGCACCGTTGAGGCGCTTCCACAACCTGCTGTCACCACTGTAGATGATGAACCCGTGGTCGAACACGTCGTGGATGTCGGTCAGGATTGCTTTGAGGTCAGAGAAGTCAACGACCATGCCCTCATCGCTTGCACCTGCCTCGTCGCCGAGCGGTCCCTCAACGACGGCCTGCAACCTGTAGCGATGCCCGTGCGGGTTCTTACACTTCGACTTGTGATTAGGAACGCGGTGTCCGGCGTCGAACTCTACTTCCTTGGCCACGGTATAGCTCAAGCTCACGATACACCTCCTGCTGTCGCGCTCTCATGGTCTCGCCGCCGAACACAGAAACCCACCCACACTCGACAGAACAGAACCTGCCGTCGTACAACGCCGACCTGCTTCCACACGTCGCGCATGCAATCATAGGACATCCATCGCCTTCAGAACCCACACGACGATGACGACGGGGACGGCAATAGATACGATTGTGATTAGCGACCAGATGATGACCGCGGCCGTAGCAATACCGGCAAACTCAAACCGCTCTTTCGTTCTACGCTTCATCGTTCTCTCTCCTCCGTTGTTCAATCAGGTACTCCTCTATCGTGTCCAAGCGATTCGATAGTGCCAGGCAGAGTTTGTACATCTCCTCGAACAGCTCCTCTGCTCGGGCAACGTACTCTGGGAACGTGACGTCTATCTTCATCGTTCACGCTCCTCGGGGTCCCACATCAGTTTGTGCAGCTGGACGTTCAGCTTACCAGCCGGGAACTCAGCAGCCACCCACTGCGCCAGCTCACCCTCGCCCAGCTTGCCCCAGACGCAGCCGAAGTAAATCTGCGCGTCGCTGTTGTTCCTAACGACCTCGGCGCATTCTAGGGCAGTCTCGAAATCGTCGCGTCCATCCACGACGAACTTGATTGCGTCCTTCGGTTGGAGCTTCGCGAGGTTGGCCTGGTCGAACTTCCCGTACTCGCCGCTGCCTGGCATCTTCCAGTCCATCACAACCGTCACCTCGTCGTCTGTCCCCCATACGGGCAGGAGACGCGTGCCGTTTGTGAACAGGTCGATGACGTGGCCAGCTCGGATGAGCAGGTCCGTGTAGTGCGCCATCTCCTCGCGAGGCTGCATAAGAGGCTCGCCGCCCGTGATGCAGATACGCTTGGGCGACTCGGGCGTCTTAGCGAACACCTCTTGCGGAGTCAGCTTGGCCCACGTCTTGCGCCACTCGGGGTAAACAGCGAAAACGGTGTCGCAGCCTGGGACCTCTGTACCGTCGGGAAGTTTCCCGACGCCCCAACCTGGACACCGCAAGTTACAACCACCGAAGCGCACGAACGTCGTCGGGTCACCCGTGTTCGGGCCCTCCCCCTGGACGCTGGTGTATACCTCTGACAGCCTCATACGGGCATTCCGTCTTCCACCGCGTCTACGCCGAAGTCCTGGACGGCCGTCTCGGCAATCAGGGCGCGTTCGATGCTCTCTCGTACTGTGAGCGTGTAGCCTTCCTCGACCCACGCCTCCACGTCATACTTCACGAGCTTCACCATCGGACACTCCTCCGTTGTAGTCCCGCTGGTCAACGCCTTGCTATAGTTACGCTTCTACTGAGATTCGTTACTCTCCCTCGTACCCTAACTAAGGACTGGTAACGTCCTTTATCTGCTTACGGAGAAGCTCGTTGATGTGCTGTGTGATGGCCGCCTTGTCTTCAAGCAACTCGGATGTCACCGGGACGAACGCGGCAACCTTGTGCGCGGCCTCAGAACGGCCAGCCCTGAGGACGTCGAGGCGTGGGTCCTTGTACTTCGCGACCTCACGCTCCCACACCTTCTCGGCCTCGATTGCGTCGTTGAGGTAGCGGTCGAGTTGGTCGCGTACCATCGCGTCGAGTTCCTTCTGGTTCATGATTGTTGACTGCATGAACTCATCGGTGACTGCGTACGAGGCGTGGAACGGACCTTGTTCCGCATGGAACATCGTGATGCGGCGGGCCCGGTCCATGACCTCATAGTAACGTCTCTGTGTGGCGTAGTAGCTGGGCTTCATCGGTACGGGTCACCCCATCTCTGTACGACCTGACTCTCTACCTCAAGGGCCGCGCTGAAATCATCGCGACGCATTGTCTCCATCGCAGTCGGTAGGACCTCATCCAACTGGTCGTTCGGCACGTCGAACATCACCTCATCGTGGATGGGTAGCGAGAGGAACTCACCGAGGCCGGCCGCGTCGAGGTCTACGAGTGACTGCTTGAGGACGACAGCGCACGACCCCTGGATGAGAGTGTTTAGGCCGCGGTACGCGTGGTCAGCTCTCACCTTCAGATGGCGTCCGTCGTTCAGCGCGACGACGTAGCCGTGCCCGTCCATCTCCTCGCGTTCGCGCACCTTCGACTCGACCTGTACCATCGCTCGCGAGAGGCCAGGATACAGGGCGCGCAAGGTTCGGAACACTGCCTCAGCCTCGTGCAACGGCACGCCAGCTGTACGAGCGAACTTCGGAGCGCCGGCCCCGTACGTGAACGAGAACATCGCGTTCTTCGCTGTGGTGCGCTGCGCCTTCGTGAAGTTGGGCCCGTACAGTGAACGGGCGGTCTCGTCGTGGGGACTGACCCCACTACGGAACACTTCAAGCATCTTCTCGTCCTGGCCAATATGAGCTGCGACGCGAAGCTCCTGGGCCGCGTAGTCGATGAGAAGAAGGCTATTACCCGGCCGGGGGATGAATGCGTCGCGTACCAGTGCCTTGCGTGGGATTGTTTGAAGTGCGGGCTCCGTGACTGACATACGCCCCGTCCGGGCCGCGAGTTGATTGATGTGTGGGTGGATGATGCCGCCGACGTTGAACGACAACAGGTTGTCGAAGTACGTGGTCAGCAGTTTGTTGAGCATGCGCGCCTCGATGACCCGCGCCGCCACAACGTTCCCGTCTGAGGCAAGGACCTTGAGCACCTCGTCGTCCGTTGAAAATGCGCCGGACTCTGTGCGCTTGGTCAACTTCGCGCCGGACGCAATCAATGCGTCGCGTACCTCAGCGGCTGAGTAGGGACTGAACCCGAGCAGTCCTTCAACTCGGCCCAGCACTCCCCCGAGTTGCTCCCGCTGTTCCTCGCAGTAGGGCACGTCGATTGCGAGCCCGCGTCCCTCCATGTCGCAGAGCACGCGCTCGCACGCCATCTCAAGGTCATACGCCTGTCGCGCATATTGAATCTTCGGCCACAAGGTTTCGGCAAGACGCGCCGTGAGAACAACGTCCAGCGCCGAGTAACCCCAGTAGAGGTCGAAGTCTAGCGGGATTGTATCGTAACCCCAGCGATTCTTTATCATCGCCTTCCGCAGCTCCTGCTCGCCGACTGCGGCGATGGGGTCTACGTATGCCGCGGCAGCTTTCTTCAAACCCTTCGGGCCAACAGAGTCGAAGAGGAAGGACATCATCATCGTGTCGTGGACGCGTTCCCACGGGAAACTCAGGCCGTCCCTCGTAAGGAATCCAGCGTCGAACTTCGCGTGCTGCAGAACGTAGGGACCTTCATACGAATCGAGAACGTATTTCACGAGCCCGCCGTACCCATATCCCTCAACCGGGATTGCCCAGCCCTGGTCGCCGTCTCCGAACTGGACCATCCGCACCTTGTCTTTGGCAAGCGAAAGCCCCGTGGTCTCGATGTCGAGCGCCAAAATGGGGCGTCTCTCACCGAGCCACGACACGAAGTTCTGGACCTCCTCGGGCCCCGTAACGAGCGTGAGCCTAGTTTCGCTTAGTGCGCTCACGACGCTCCTCTACTAATGCCCACGCGATTATCGCGCCGATGTACATATCTCCTCCTTGGCCATAATGGGCATCCGCCCTGGCCTACAGTACCGACTCCATGAACCAGCCGCACTCACACTCGGCCGTCTTGTTCTTCGGGACCTCGCGAAGCTCCCCGTACCGCGGGCAATCTTCGTTCGTGCAACGGTACTTGACCTTCATGACTTAGCCTCCCGCAGTCGTCGTGCCTTCTTGGTCATGACTCGCAGACGGTCTGGGACGATACCCTTCTCGGTGACTGATAGCCAGCATGGGCATTCAAGCTCACCGCGCAGACCGAGCGGCCTGCCACAGCCGAAACACTTCGCCATGTCTAAATCTCCCCTCTGGCCCAAGACCGTTTGGCAAACAGACAAAAAAAGTGGCCGGGGAGACAGAGCGAGCCTCCAGCTCTGTCTCCCCAAACCCTAGCGGATACACGTCGGCCCCAGTCTTTTATGGTCGCTTCTTCCAGACCGCCGACCCTAAGCCCCACCACAACCGGTGCCGGTTCACGCAAGCGTGCCGGTGGTTTCCTCTCCGCTCTTACAAAGGGGGCGAGCGTGGACCCGGCATTCGAGCCGACCACGTACTCCCTCAGGATGCTCGCCCTAATCATGTGTTAGCGACGCCACACTCGGCGCGCCCTGCGCTCCTCTTCGAGCGCACGTTCTCCGGCCTTGAGAAGGCCAGTGAGAACTGGGTGATACTCCTCGTCGAGACCCGTGACGCCGCCGCCCTCAGGCTTGCCGGGAGCGCGCATCAGGAACAGGGTCTCGTCAGACGGGGCATCGACTATCATCTCGCGGAGCACTATCTCGGCAGACCGCCACCCACCCTGGTCCTCGTCGAGAAACGAGTTGGTGTTGATGGCAGGATTGCGAGAAGGTGTGCCCAGCCAGTAGTCGTCCCAGTTACCGTCGGGGAACCATTCGAGCACCTCGGCCTCAGAGCTATTCATCTTCGGCCTCCTCACGCGGACCATATGCGAGAAGCAGGGCCTCGCGCAGCTTCTTGTTGATGGTCTGCAACCTCTTCACCACGGCCACATGAGATGTGCTGTAGCGGTCAGCAATCTGCTGGACTGATTCCTGGGCGTCGTATCGTAGGCGGACCAGCACTCTCTGTTCGGCCGTCAAGACTGAATCAAGCAGGGGTATCAACCCGGCTTCTAGGGCGAGTTCGCGCTGTGAACGGCGCTCCCACATGCCCTCTTCCTGGTCCGTGTCTTCGAGAGTGCCAGGGCGCTGAACCATCCGCGTCCGGCCGTCCTTCCAATACGTCTCTTGTTTTGAGTCCATCGAGTCATCATCGACCTGTGAGTTCATGATGCCGTGCTCCTTGCGATACGCAGATTGCTCGGCGGGCGAACCCAAGGCCTTCCAGTCACCAGCAAGCGCCCGAATCTCTCTCAGGCGCTCTCGGTCCTCGATGTGCCGAAACTGCTCAAGTTCGAGCAGTGGAATGGATTTCATGACCTCGTACGTCAACGGGTGCACATCTATCCTTTTCGCTCTAACTAAGGGTTGGTAAGGGTCATCTCCTCTTACCAGATTCAAAAGCCCCTGGCAGCGTGGGGGGTGGTGCGAACCACCCCATCACGTACTTCTTATCACACCTGGGGCAGGTGTACTCGTCTCCGATGCCAGCATCTCTCGGGAATGCCTTGCCGTATTCACAAGGACATCCGATGAGACCCGCCTTCTTCTTCTCGTCGTAGTAACCCATCACCACTCCACAGGGTTCCAGAACGTGTCGCCGAGTTCGACGCCACGCAGCGTCTGGTCCTCGGGACCGCCCCGAGCACGCTGCAGACGCTTGCCCTTCGTAGACTCGCGCATCTCTCCGCGCTGCCACGTCTCCATCGAGGCGAGGTCACCGCGAGCCGCCGTACGATTCTTCTTCGCTGTCTCTGTCTCGTCATGAGTCAGCGGACGGGCCCGCCTTGAACCCTGCTCGATGACAGCGCTCAGTTCCTTCAACGTGTAGGGCGCGACCGTCTTGATGACCTTACCGTCGCTCCGCTTCACCGTGACAGGTCCGCAGCCCGACACAACGACCTCGCGGACGGGGTTGTGGTCGGGGTAGTTCACGACGGCCCTTGCGTAAAACTCGTTCTCCTCTTCTCCGTAGCCAGGTAGTATCATCGTCCTTCCTCTCTGTAGGAGTTCTCGACCCACATCGCGATGTGGTCGAGCAGGCCCTGTGGGCCTAACGCTGTGATGCCGTCCGCCTTCCACGACCCATCCGCTGCCTTGCGGAACGTCGTCGCAGTACCGTCGGCCCACTGAACCTCAACTGCGTCAATCTTCGTCGTCTTCGTTGCCATCTTCTCTCCTCCACCGTAGGAGTGCTCGTCCAAACCTCTTCCCAGGTTGTCCATCCTTCTCCTCTCACCAGGACGAGTGGTACTCGAAGTCCCACTCGGTGCCGAGGTCCAACACCCTGTCGATGATGTCGGCCGTGTCTTGCAGGCACTGCGCGTACCACTCGTCGTAGTCTGTGCCGCCGAAGAAGAAGCCGTCCTGTGCGGGCAGCAACTCCTTCGCGACCTCATCGTTCGTCGCGACCTTGCCCTCCACGTAGTGGTCCTCGACCTTGCCGTCCTTGTACGACCTGCCCGCGTACACCTTACCGTCCTCCAACTCAAGCGAGTTCAGGACGGCCTTGCACGTCTCGCGCAGGTCGAGCAGTTGCTCACGGCCAACGTAGTAGTTGCCGCAGTCGTCCACTCCGTTCTGTACGTTGTCCACGAACCACTGATGAATGGCGTTCGCTTTCCGCCAGTAGCCGACCGTGAACTTTGCGAACGCACTCGGCGTGTTCTCGTCTACGACGCCGGCAGCGCCGAACAGCTCGACGAGGGCCTTGTACTTCGCGCTGCGCTCCTCCGGCTGGAAGTCATACCCAGAAACGTACTGCTCGGCGTACAGGTACATGTCAAGACCCATCACGTTCCTCCTTCAGTAGGTCGGGTGGCATCCGCCCCTCGGTGCAACAGACGTCTTCCTTGTTCGGCTTGTGCGTCCAGACGTAACGCTCGTCTCGCCGCACGATGCCGTCCACGGTGATGTTACCGGTCCGGTGGTAGATGGCGACCGGCTTGTTCCGTTTGTTCACCTCCCACTTCGTTATCATGGATTCATCAGGCGTGCAAGGCGCTCCATCTCCTCGCGGTTTGTGCCGGCCATCAGGACATGCTTGCCAAACCACAGTTCCCAGATGATGCCTTTGAATCCTTCCTTCACAACTGCCTTCGGCCGCTTACCCATCATGTACTCACCGTCCCCACGACTGCGAAGTATGACGCCTCACCGTCGTCACCGGGCGGGATGTACTGCGACGTGATAGTCAGATGCGTCGGACTGTCGTCGTTGTCCTTCAACAGGTTGAGCACGGCCACGATGCCGGTGAACGGGTCCTTTGACGACACGTAGGCCGTCGTGCTAGGAATCGTGTACGCGCTCGGCAGCGGCACGCTACGCAGGCCTTCATTCTCAGCCCGCAGCGCCTCAACCTCAGCCTGCAACGCCTGCAACTCCTTGACCTTCTTCTTCACGGACTTCCTCATGCCTGGTCCTCCTCCACGCTCAGGTCTGCAAGCCTCTGCTTGAGACGGGCCAACTTCTCTTCCTGCTTACGCATCTTCCGCAGCGTCAGCAGAATCTCCTTCTGCAGTTCACGCCGCCTCACCTCGAACTCGTGGCCTCTCATCGCGCCTCCCTCTTCTTACGGAGCGTCTCCTGCAGACGGTCACGAGCGAAGTTGTAGCCCTCCGTACTCAACGCCATCCTTAGATACGGGATGCGAACAAGCACCCAGGCCACAGGTCTGAACAACTTCCATGCGTTACCATCTCGCTCTGGGAACCCGGTACCGTCGTTCCGTTTCATCGTCCCTCCACTGGTCCGAACCGCGTGCGGACCTTCCGCTGCGGGTCTAGCCTGTCTGCGAGTGCAGCCACACGAATCGGGAACGAGTCGTGCACCTCGTCACCGACTCGGCCTGTACTCAGGATGTACGCGACGTCGCGTAGAAGCTGGACGTCATCGTCGTCGAAGAATCCAGTCTGCATGCCTACCACCTCTCCTCGTAGAGACCCGGCCCAACGCAGTGATTCACCTTGCCGAGCTTGACACGTTGGTCATCATACGTGATGTCGATACCGGGTGTCACCCGTTTCGGGATGCAGCCCGCGACATACGCAGCAAGGCCCAGACGCCGAACCCAATCACTCGCGTAGCCAACGCCGCCGCCCGACCACACATAGACGTTATCTCCTCTCTCGTGGTGCTTCTTGAGTAGGCGGATGATGTCGTCCCGAGGCGCGTCGTCGGCCTCGTCGATGAGCGTACCGTCAACGTCGAACGCTACGTTTGCCATAGCACCACCTTTGCCTTCCGCATCATGTCCTTGCGAGACAGGCGCTTCCTCACGTCCGCACCGTCCACCGTACGGCCCGAGAACGTACCGCCTGCGATGTCAGACAGCACCCGGTGGTAGTCCGCGTTCACGCCGCGGGTATACTGCAGATTCTCTTCCGTGGTTTTGAGCATGCTGCCCGTGACGGACAGCTGGCGCTCTTGGGCACTGACGAGGGCCTGCAGTTTCTCGATGTGTTCGTCCTTCTTCGACATCAGACCTCCTCCTTGAAATGTTTGTACAACTCCCACCAACAGATTCCGACAATCACAGGCACGGCAACGAAGGCAAGGTACTCTGGTTCATCAGCCGCCTTGTCGAGAACCCATGTGAATGCGTAGGCAACGCCAATCGTGGCCACAACAAACAGACAGCCCGCTGAGATGCCGACACACAGCCACGCCGTTGCCTCACCCGCTGCTCGCCAGTTCACCATTTGAACTCCTCCTTGATGGCCCAGAGCTTCTCCTCCTGCTTCTGCAGCCGCTTCTTTGCGCGTTCGACGGCCTTCTTCATACCCTTGACCGAGCGTTCGTGGAACGCGGCCTGCTGCCACACGTACTCTGAGAAGTGCGCGGACTCGACCTTCACGGTACCGTCGTCGGCAACTCTCACCGAGAACCCCTTGTCGTAACCGTTCATGTTCTCAACCCCCGCTCTCTCGTCGTCGAGGACCAACCTAAGTGGTCCTCTCACTATCGGTACCTGACTCATCGTGACAACTCCACCGCGAACCTCTGGCCGAGTTCGGTCCAGAGCGTGAGGTGTAGAACGGCATACGTCAGCAACAC
>Ga0068857_100002244_pt1 | contig 15732 bp, 10 predicted proteins | sample KBSCornC72_FD_66591 | JGI IMG/M metagenome (GOLD analysis project Ga0068857, IMG submission 66591) | Corn rhizosphere microbial communities from Kellogg Biological Station, Michigan, USA - KBS Corn C7-2 | ecosystem: Host-associated > Plants > Roots > Rhizosphere > Soil ...
AATCCGCGCGTCCTGATGTTCCACACCACCCTCCCCGAGCCCGGTCGCAAGCTCGGCGGCGTCGAAGTGGCCGTGCATCGCCTGTCGAACGCGCTCGTGCAGCTCGGCGTCCCCGTTACCGTCGCCAGCCTCGGTCCCGCCCCCGCCGACGCGCGGTACGATCATCGCCGACTCTACGCGCGCGCACGCTGGCTGCGCGACTCCCGCACGGGCCGCCTCGGCGTGCTCCCCGCGCTGCTCAATGGCCTCGACGCGCGTGAGCAGGACGTCGTGCACTTCCATGGCGACGACTGGTTCGCCTTGCGGCGTCCACGCGCCACGGTGCGCACGCTCTACGGCACCGCGCTCCGCGAAGCGCAGCACGCCACGCGTGCGCCGCGCCGCGCGCTGCAGTACCTGCTGTACGGCGCCGAGTCTCTGTCGCACCGGCTCGCCACCATCACCGTCGCGCTCGGGCGTGATGAAGCCGAGGTGCACGGGGTGGAGCGCATCATCGGCTGCGGAGTCGATGACACGGTATTCCATCCCGGCCAGAAAAGTGAGAAGCCGCGCCTGCTCTACGTCGGGCTCTGGGAGGGACGCAAGCGCGGGCGCTGGCTGTACGAGCTGTTCGTCGAGCGCATCGCGCCACGCTATCCCGACGCCGAGCTCCACTTCATCGCCGACCGCGAGCCGCCGGCGCATCCGCAGGTGCGCTTCACCCACTTCCCCGACGACGCCACCCTCGCCCAGGCGTATCGCGAGGCGTGGATCTTCGCGCTGCCCAGCACGTACGAGGGCTTCGGCATCCCGTACCTCGAGGCGATGGCGAGCGGCACCGCCGTCGTGGCCACACCGAACCCGGGCTCGCGGGAGCTGCTGGCCGCCGGACGGTTCGGCGTCCTCGCCGAAGACGCGGCCTTTGGCGATGCGCTGCTCGCGCTGCTGCGCGATCCGGAAGAACGCGAGCGCTTCGCCGCAGCGGGCCTCGCGCGCTCGCGCGAGTACGCGTGGTCGCGCATCGCGCGCGAGTACCTCGCCGTCTACCGCGAAGCCGTTGCGCGTCGCGCAGCCGCACGCCAGGTGAGAGGCTAGACGATGTGCGGCATCATCGGCCACTGCGGCCCTGACGCGCGTCGATTCGTTGCGCGCGTGGAGCGCGCGCGCGAAGCGATGCTCCATCGCGGCCCCGACGACGCCGGTCTCTGGTCCGACGACCGCGTCGCCCTCGGCTCGCGCCGGCTCGCCATCCTCGATCTCTCGCCGACCGGCCACATGCCGATGGTGAGCCCGGACGGCGCGCACGTGCTCGTCTTCAACGGCGCGATCTACAACTACGTCGAGCTGCGCGCCGAGCTGGCGCGCGAGGTGCCGTTCCGCTCCACCGGCGACACGGAAGTCATCCTCAACGGCTTCCGCGTCTGGGGGTGGGACCGCCTGCTCGACAGGCTCGACGGCATGTTCGCCTTCGCGCTGTGGGACACGCGGGAGCGCACGCTCTACGCCGCGCGCGACCGGATGGGGGAGAAGCCCTTCTTCCACGCGCGCCACGATCGCGGGCTCTCCTTCGCGTCCACGCTCGGCGCACTGGTCCAGCTCCGCGGCCATCCTCCGGTCGTGAGTCCGCGCGCGCTCGACGCGTATCTCACCTATCAGGCCGTCCCCGCGCCGCTCGCGATGTTCGAGGGGACGGAGCAGCTCCCGCCCGCGCACGAGCTGCGCTTCTTCCCCGACACGGGCGAGCTGCGCGTCACGCGCTACTGGGATCTCCGCTTCGCCCCCAAGCGGAAGGTCTCGGAGCAGGAGGCACTCGAGTCCATCGACGACATCGCGCGCCGCACCATCGCGCAGCGCCTCCGCAGCGACGTTCCCACCGGCACGCTCCTCTCCGGTGGCGTCGACTCGAGTCTCGTCACGGCAATCGCGAGTCAGGAGTTCGGCCGTCCGCTCGACGCGGTGACGATGGGCTTCGACGATCCCGCGATCGACGAGCGCCCCTTCGCGCGCGCCGTCGCGGCACGCCACGGCGTCACGCTGCACGAGGAGGTGCTCTCACCGAGCGTCGCCAGCGACCTGCCGTCGATCGTGTGGCAGTACGGCCAGCCGCTCGCCGACGTCTCCATCGTGCCGAACTTCTACATGGCGCGCGCCGCGCGGCGGCACATGACCGTCGCCCTCGTCGGTGACGGTGCCGACGAAGCGTTCGGCGGCTACGCGCGCCCGATGATCGCGCGCGCGGCGTCGATCTACCGCCGCCTCGCGCCCGGTCCGCTGCGCCTCGCGCTCGGCGCCCTGCTCGGCGAGCGCCCTGGCGTGCGCGAGGGCGCCATCGTGCCGCGCAAGCTCGCCCTGCTCCTGCGCGCCGGTGCCCGCTCCGCCGCCGATTCCTTTGTCTACGACCGCGCCTTCCGTCGCCTTCGCGCGGGTTCGTACACGCCCGAGTTGCGGAAAGCCATCGGCGACTGGCATCCCGACGCGCTCTATCGCGACGCATGGTCGCGCGCCGTCGGCGCCGACGACGTGGACCGTGCGCTCTACGGCGACCTCACGACGTATCTCCCCGATCAGCTCCTCGCCAAGTCCGACGTCTCGGCGATGGCGCACGGGCTCGAGACGCGCTCACCCTTCCTCGGCCGCGAGATCCTCGAGTACGCCGCCACGCTGCCGACGTCGCTCCGTTTGCACGGCTGGACGACGAAGTATCTGCTCAAGCGCGTCGCCGAGCGTTACGTGCCGGCCGAGGCGCTGCAGCGCCGCAAGCAGGGGTTCGTCATCCCCGCGTCCGACTGGCTGCGCGGTGAGCTCGCCCCGCTCGCGCGCGCCACGCTCGACGCATCGCGCTTCCACGATCGCGGCTGGATCCGGCGCGAGAAGGTGCGCACGCTCCTCGACCAGCACGCCTCCGGCCGCCGCGATTGGGGGCAGCAGCTCTGGACGCTGATGATCGTCGAGATCTGGGCCCAGCTCACCCTCGACCGCACCCTCGCGCCGACCGATCCGCTCGACGTCGAGCTGCTCGTCGGGAGCGCCCGATGACGCCGCCAGGACGCGTCCTTCGGGGTCAGACACCGCAGGCGCCTGACCCTTCTGGCTGGGGTCAGACACCTGCGGTGTCTGACCCCTTGGCGCCACGTGGGTCGGCTGTCATCCCGAGCTTGCCACCGCTCCAGACCCTGCAGCTCGGCATGCAGTGGTTCGGCGAGGACGCCGGCGGTCTCAATCGCGTCTATGCGCATCTCATCGACGAGCTCGCGCGCAGTGGTGTCCAGCTGCACGGACTCGTCGCCGGCTCCGCCGACGTCGCGCGCGCCTCCGGCGGGCGCGTTCACGCCTTCGCTCCCGCATCGGCGCCGATCCTGTCACGGCTGCGGGCCTTGCGTGCGGCGTCGCGTGCCTGGCTGCGCGCGCATCCCGACGCGGTCGTCGTGTCGCACTTCGCGATGCACGCCTTCCCCGTACTGTCGCAGCTCGGCGCGCATCCGTTCGTCGTCCACTTCCAGGGTCCGTGGGGCGCCGAGTCGCGCGTCGAAGGCGCGGGTGCGTTGAGCGTCCTCGCCCGCGAGCTGGTCGAGCACCGCGTGTATCGCCGTGCCGATCGCGCCATCGTGCTGTCCGCGGCCTTCCGCGACGTCCTCGCGCGCGAGTACCGCGTGCCGATGGACCGCATCCACGTCATCCCTGGCGGCGTGGACGTCGACCGCTTCGCCATCGCCGCGTCGCCGACCGAATGTCGGCGCGCGCTCGGCTGGCCCACCGACCGTCCCATCGTGCTCTGCGTGCGCCGCCTCGTGCGACGCGTCGGCGTGGACACGCTCGTCGAGGCGGCGAACGTCCTGCGTGCGCGCGTCCCCGATGCGCTCGTGCTGATCGCCGGCACGGGCCCGCTCCGCGCCGAGCTCGAGGCGCGCGTCGCCTCGCTCGGCCTCGAGCAGCACGTCCGCTTCCTCGGCTTCCTTCCCGACGCGGATCTCCCGACCGCGTATCGTGCCGCCGATCTCACCGTCGTCCCCACCGCCGCGCTCGAGGGGTTCGGGCTCATCACCGTCGAATCGCTCGCCGCGGGAACGCCGTGTGTCGTCACGCCGGTCGGCGGACTCACCGACGTGATCGCGCCGCTCGCGCCGCAGCTCGTCGCGGACACGCCGAGCGCGGGCGACATCGGCACACTGCTCGCCGCCGCGCTGCGCGGCGACATCCCCGTGCCGACGGCGCGCCAGTGCGAGCGCTTCGCCCGCCGTGATCACGACTGGCCCGTCGTCGCCGCGCGCGTGCGACAGGTCTACGAGGCGGCACGCCGATGAGCGACGCGTCGATCCTCTTCGTCGATCACACCGCGGCGATGGGTGGCGCGCAGCACTCGCTGCTCGACATCGCCGAGGCGAACCGCCGCCGCTGTGCCGTCGCGTTGTTCGAGGACGGGCCGTTCGCCGGCGCGCTCGAGGGGCGCGGCGTCGCCGTGCTCCCGCTCGACGGCGGGGCCACGCTGCGCACGGTGAAGAAGGCGAGCATCGTCCCCGGCATCCGGCCGATCGCCGCGACGATCCGCCTGGCGCGTGTGCTCGCGCGAGTCGCGCGGCCGTTCGATCTGCTCTACGCCAACTCGCCCAAGTCGTTCGTCGTCGCCGCGCTCGCCGGCCGCCTCGCACGCAAGCCGGTCGTCTGGCACCTGCGCGACATCCTCGGGCAGGGGCACTTCAGCCGCGCCAACGTGCGCATGGTCGTCGCCCTCGCCAACTGGTGCGCGGTGCGCGTCGTCGCCAACTCGCGCGCCACGGCGGACGCGTTCGTCGCGGCGGGAGGCCGCGCGCCGCTCGTCACCGTCGTGCACAACGGGATCGACGCCGCGCCCTTCGACGCGCTCGGACCGGGGACCCGCGCCGCCGTGCGCGCCGAGCTCGGGATCCCCCGCGACGTGTTCCTCGTCGGCTGCTTCAGCCGGCTACATCCGTGGAAAGGGCAGACCGTGCTGCTCGACGCGGTCGCGCGCATGCCCGGTGTGCACGCGCTCGTCGTTGGCGGCGCGCTGTTCAGCGGCGAGGCGCCGTACGAAGCCGAGCTGCGCTCGCGGGCGCAGCTCCCCGGATTCGCCGGCCGCATCCACATGCTCGGCGCGCGCGACGACGTACCCCGCCTTCTCGCGGCGTGCGACGTCGTCGTGCACGCGTCCGTGCTGGCCGAGCCGTTCGGCCGTGTGTTGGTCGAGGCGATGCTCGCGCGGCGTCCCGTCGTCGCCACCGCGGCGGGTGGCGTGCCGGAAGTCGTGAGCGATGGTGAGACGGGCGTCCTCGTCCCGCCGGGCGACGCCCGTGCGCTCGGCGAGGCGCTCGATGCGCTGCGCCGCGATCCGGCGCGCGTCGCCGCGCTCGCACGCCGCGGTGCCGCCCACGCGCGCATGCGCTTCTCTCGCGAGACCATGCTCGCGGGTGTCCACCGCGTCATCCTGGAGGTGGCCTCGTGAAGGTCGCGATTGTCCACGACTATCTGAATCAGGCCGGCGGCGCGGAACGCGTCGTCGCCGTGCTCCATCGGATGTTCCCCAAGGCGCCGATCTTCACGACGCTGTTCGATCCGCAGGAGATCGGTCGCCCGCTCGCCGACGCCGACGTGCGCGTGTCGTGGATGCGCAAGCTGCCCAACTGGCGGCGCAACTTCCGCAGCTTCATGCCGCTCTATCCATTCGCCGTGCGGTCGTTCGACCTGAGCGGGTACGACGTCGTGATCACGAGCAGCTCCGCGTTCGCCAAGGGCGTGCGCGTGCCGCCGGAAGCGCTGCATCTCTGCTACTGCTACACGCCGATGCGCTGGGCGTGGAGCTTCGACCGGTATACTCAGCTCTCCGCCATGAGCTCGTCGGCGAAGCTCGCCGCGAAGCTCACGCTCCCCGCGCTCCGTCGCTGGGACGCGTCGACGTCGCGCGGCGTCGACCGCTTCGTCGCCATCTCCACCGAGGTGGCCCAGCGCATTCGCGCGACGTACGGGCGCGGCAGCGAGATCGTCTTCCCCCCGGTGGACGTGAAGCGCTTCCGCGTCGACCGGCCCGTCGGCGACTACTTCCTCGTCGTGTCCCGCCTCAACGCCTACAAGCGCCTCGACCTCGCCGTGCGCGCGTGCACCACGCTCGGCCTGCCGCTCGTCGTCGTGGGGGCCGGTCCGGAACGCGAGGCGCTCGAGGCCATCGCCGGTCCGTCGGTGCGATTCGCCGGCCGCCTCACCGACCGCGAGACGACGTCGATGTTCGAGCGCTGCCGCGCCCTCATCCTCCCGGGCGAGGAAGACTTCGGCCTCACCACGCTCGAGGCGAATGCGGCGGGACGTCCGGTCGTCGCGTTCGCGAAAGGCGGCGCGCTCGACACCGTGCGCGACGACGAGACCGGCGTGCTGTTCCATGACGCGACGCCCGAATCGCTCGAAGCGGCCCTGCGAAAGGTCCAGGAGCGGTGGTGGAACCCCGTCCAGCTCCGCGCCCACGCCGAGCAATTCTCCGAGGACGTCTTCATCACCCGCTTCCGCTCCGTCCTCGCCAGCGCGATGGAGCAGAAGAAGCTGGGCAGGTTGGGCGCCGACGACGCGGCCTGAGTCGGGAGTCGGGGTCAGACACCTGGGGTCAGACACCTGGGGTCAGACACCTGGAGCAAGTCGAGCGATCTACGCGCTGGTTGATGAGTTGCAATACGGCCTCGGGAGCTCATGCGTCCCGGGGCCGTTCCGCATCCCCTCATCTCCGCATCCCCTCATCTCCACAAATGCCGTCCTACGAGCTCACCCGCTGCATCGTCTGCTCGAGTGCCGAGGCCGACGAGCTCCTCTCGGCCGAGGACGCGAAGGCCGAGATCGAGGAGCTGTGGGCGTATCACCAGCGCCGGCTCGATCCGAAGGTGCCGCCCACCAGCCTGATGGATCGCGTCGCCTTCTCGCAGCGCGCCCCGCTCCGACTCGTGCGCTGCTGCGAGTGCGGGCTCGTCTATCGCAATCCCGTCGAGCGGCCGACGGAGCTCGACGCGATCTACCGCGAGGACGGGCCCGACGAGGCCGTCCTGCGCACCCTGCACGAGACGCAGCGTCCCGCGTACGACGCGCAGGCCGCGCGGCTCACCGGAATCTTCGGTCGGCGCGGCAACGGCATCGAGGTCGGCAGCTACGTCGGCGCCTTCCTCGCCGCGGCGCGCGACGCCGGCTGGCAGTTCGCCGGTGTCGACGTGAACGCCGAGACCAACGCGTTCACCCGCTCGCTCGGCTTCCAGGTCGACGACGGGACGATCGAGTCGCTCGCTCCCGACCGGCACGTCGACGTCGTCGCCATCTGGAACTGTCTCGACCAGCTCTCCGATCCCGCCGGCGCGGTGCGCGCCGCGCGCGGCCATCTCTCGGAGGGCGGGATGCTCGCGCTGCGCGTCCCCAACGGCGCCTGCTACGCCGCCTTCCGCCCCTTGCTCGACGGTCCTCTCGCAGCGCTCGCCCGCGAATGGTTGGCGCAGAACAACCTGCTTGGCTTTCCCTACCGCTACGGTTTCACGCCGACGTCCATCGCGCGGCTCGTGGAGCGGAACGGGATGCAGGTGGAAGAAGTCTTCGGCGACGTGCTCGTCCCGATCGCCGACAAGTGGACGAAGCGCTGGGCCGCGCTCGAGGAGCGACTCGTCAAGCGCGTGATCGCGGCCGGCGCACGCATCTCGTCCGGCGACAAGCCGCTGGCGCCGTGGTTCGAGGTGTATGCGCGCGCGGGAGGCGGCGCGGTGGACGGTTCACGGTGATCGGTGATCACCGTTCACTGATCACCGTTCACTGATCCCTACAGGTCACCCTGCCCTGCTCACCGCTCCCCGCGCGCTCCGCCGCGCCGGCGTCGTGGTTCCGCATCCCCCCATCCCCGCATCTCCGCATCTCCGCGCAATTGCCGTGTCGTCCACTCCGCCGCGTACTCGATCGCCGACACCGGCGGCCAGTGTCCGCCCTCGTACCAGTACAGCTCCTTGGGCTCCTCGGCGCGTGCGAACAGGCGCTCCGCCTGCGCCGGCCTGGTCGTCGTGTCACGCCGGCCATTGACGAGCAGCAGCGGCCGGCCGTCGAGCCGGCGCACCGCGCGCACCGGATCCACCGCGCGCCGCAGCAGCGCGAGATACGGCGTGCTGTCGGGCAGGTCACCCGCCGCGGCGAGGGTGATCACACGCACCGCCTCCTCCTCCGACGCCGTCATCAGCGCGAGGAAGCCGCCGAGCGAGTAGCCGAGCAAGCCGAGCCGCGCGCCATCGATCTCCGGCTGCCCGCCCAGCCACTCGATCGCCGAGCGCGCTTCGCGCACCGCGGAGCGCCACGCGGTGACGAGCGCGATCGGATTGCGGTACGGCAGCTCGGCCTCCGGACCGTGCCGCTCGCCATGAAAGGGCAGGTCCAGCGCCAGTGATGCGACACCACGCTGCTGCAGCGCGCGTCCCACCGACTGCACCATGCGCTCCTTGTTGGACGAGAACCCGTGCAGCAGGAGCACCGCCGGCGCGCCGGCCTCGCCCCTCGGCAGGAGCAGCGACGCCGGCACGCGCTCCGCACCATGGACGAGATCCAGCACGCGCTCGTCCCCACGTGTACTCGAAGTGGCGCGACGCGTGACCGCGCTGAAGTATGGCCGCCCCATGCAGCCCGTAGGCGCAAATTCTCCGCCCCAAACCCCGAGCCATGTAGGCGGCCGTTCGCCATTCCCCCATTCCCTCATTCCCTCATTCCCGCGCTAGCTTTCTTCTGATGTCGACGACCGAGCGATGACCCCGACGCGCTGGCTCCTCACGATCGTTTCGTTCCTCGCCACGATCGGGGTCTCGCTCTACATGATCACCGGCTGGTCGCAGCAGGGCGCCTCGCTCCTGCTCCCCGCCAGCGCGCACCTGCTCGCCTTCAGTGCGGTCGTCGTCGAGCTGCTCGCCCGCTCCCTCAAGCTCCGCTGGAGCGCCGCCGCGGCGGGCATTCGCCTCCCGCTCCTCACCGCGCTCCGCACCAGCCTTGGCGGCGACTTCGCCGCCGCGATCACCCCCGCGCGCTCCGGCGCCGAGCCGGCGCGCTTCCTCGTGCTGCGCGAGTCGGGGCTCCGCTCGTCGAACGTGCTCGTCATCCTCTACGCCGAGCTCTTTCTCGAGGTCTTCTCCCTCGCCGCGGTCGTGCTCGCCGTGGCCGTCGTCTTCCGCCACGCCGGCGTCGTGCTCGCGACGCTCGTCAGCCTCGTCGGCAGCTACGCGGCCGTCATCCTCGGCATCGGCGCCCTCGCGATCTTCCTCTCGCGTCGCACCACGCATGGCGCTCCGCCGACGTGGGCGCGCCGGCTCCGCCTCACCGGCGGCCGCTGGCGCACGATCGAATCGGCGCTCGTGAAGCTCCGCGCCACGATCGATTCCGTCGAGCAGGTCGACATGAAGCCCGCGGTGTTCGCCTTCCTCGCGTCGGTCGTGCACGTGGGCATCCGCCTCTTCGTGCTCCCCGCGCTCGTGTTGACGAGCGTCCGCGACGTCCCGCTCGCGCCCCTCGCGCTCTGGCCACTCGGCTTCCTCTACGGCGCGGCGGTCGTCCCCGCCCCCGGTGGCGGCGGCGCCGTCGAGATGGCCTTCCGCGCCGCCCTCGGCAACGCGATCCCCGCCCGGCTCTTCGCCGCGGCGCTCATCTGGTGGCGCTTCTACACCTTCTACATCTACATCCTCCTCGGGGCGCTGGCCGCGGGCAGCACGGTCATGCGTGCGGTAAGGAAGACGGAGGAGTACGAGAGTGAAGTCGAACTACAACACCCGTAGTGAGTGGCGGGTACTCGGTAGCGGAAATTGCATTCGGCTCACCAGAAGTAGCGCTCGAGATCTCGACTACAAAATGGTACAAAATGGGGTCAGATTCCTTGAAAAACGCCACCGCCACGTAGCGTTTTTCAAGGAATCTGACCCCATCGCAAGTCCAACCCGGTAAAAGCTTTACTCCGAAGCGTCAGACTCCAGTGAAGCCTCGAAAGGGAATCTGACCCCGATTTACCCGATTTACCCCGGTTTACCCCGATTTGCACTCGAGATCTCGACCAGACACGGAACGGCCGTACTCGGTACTGAAGTACTCAGTACCAGGTACGGCCGTTCGCATTTCGAGTGAGAGAGCGCTGCCACTGTTTCTGGTAGCGAGTATGCCAGTCCCGCTACCGAGTACTCGCTACTCGTCGTTGCAGTTCCCGTCTACAGTACCGCGGTAGCTTCGGTCACGACGTCAGCCGGAATGCCCGTGGGAAAGTAGGCATTGTGGATGTACTGCCGGACCATGCGCTGCGTGTTGAAGAAGCTTCCATTCAGCGCGATCGCCGCACGCATCACCTCCGCGTACGCGAACGGCAGTCCGTAGAACAGCGGCAGGATCACCCGCTCCAGCTTGATGTAGAGGTCCACCGCGTCGCGCGACGGATCGCCTTCGGCGTCCGGCCCACCGATCGACCAGCCGGTCACGCCCTCGACGTGTCCCTCCACCCACCAGCCGTCCAGCACGGAGAACGACGGCACGCCGTTCAGCGCCGCCTTCATCCCGCTCGTGCCACTCGCCTCGAGGGGCTTCATCGGGTTGTTCAACCAGAGGTCGACGCCGGCGACCATCTGGCCGGCCACCGCCATCTCGTAGTTCTCGACGTAGACGACCTTCACCATGTCGCCCAGCCGCTCGCGCGCGCTGTGGATGCGACGAATGAGGTCCTTGCCGCCGCCGTCGTGCGGGTGCGCCTTGCCGCCGTACACGATCTGGATCTTCCCCACCGTGCGCGCGATCTGCGTCAGCCGATCGAGATCGGAGAAGATGAGGTCCGCGCGCTTGTACGGCGTCGCGCGCCGCGCGAAGCCGATCGTCATCACGTTCGGATCGAGCTGCTGCCCCGTGCGTCGTTCGATCTCGTCGAGCAGGATCCGCTTGCTCGCCGCATGGGCTTCGCGGATCTCCTGGAGAGGTATGCCAACGGCATACCTCAAATAAAGATTGTCGCGGCGCCACTCCGGGATCCGCCGGTCGAACAGCGCGGCGAACTCGGGACCCGTCCACGTCACGGCGTGCACGCCGTTCGTGATCGAGTTGATCGGATAGCCGGGGAACATGCCGCGCGACACGTCGCGATGCCGCATCGCGACACCATTCACGAAGCGCGTCAGGTGCAGCGCGAGGTACGTCATGTTCAACATCCCCTCGTGCACGCCACTGCATCCCTCGAGCAGCGCGACGCGCTCGTCGCCGAGCACGTGCCGCACCATGTCGAGTGGGAACTTGTCGTGTCCCGCCGGCACCGGCGTGTGCGTCGTGAAGATGCACCGCTGCCGCACCGACTCGAGGTCCGCGTCGTCGAGCTCGAAGTGCTGGCGGCCGTCGAGCTGCCGCTCGAGAAGCTGCAGCGTCAGCAGTGCCGAGTGCCCTTCGTTCAGATGGTAGATCGTGTCGCCATCGATCCCCATCGACAGGAGGAGTGCCGCGCCCCCCATCCCGAGCACGATCTCCTGGCAGAGCCGGTAGTGCTCGTCGCCCCCGTACAGCGTGTCGGTGAGCGTCCGGTCCCACTCCGAGTTCTCCGGCAGCATCGTGTCGAGCAGGTACACCGGCACCTCGTGCCCGCGGACCCCCTTCACGGTGTACTTCCAGGCCCGGACGTGCACCTCGCGCCCTTCGATCGTGACCGTGCTGCGCGCGTCCACCGGCTCGAGCACCTGCTCGGGGTTCCAGTGCACCGGCTGCTCGGTCTGCTGCCCCGACGGATCCAGGTGCTGTTCGAAGTAGCCTTTCCGGTGCAGCAGCGTCACGGCCACCAGGGGCACGCCCAGGTCGGCCGCGGAGCGCAGCGTGTCACCAGCCAGCACGCCGAGTCCACCACTGTACGTGGGGATCGCCTGCTCGAGGCAGATCTCCATCGAGAAATACGCGACGGTGGATCGCGCGGGCGTCAACGTCATCAAGACCTCATCCATGGTATCACTTCGGCAGGTGACCGCGCGCTCGTCGCGGAGCGTGGCTCCGCGTCCGCGCTTCGGTCACGTCATGCCCTCTATACGATGTGGGTACGGCAGGAAAAATCTGGGCGGCCGGCCGCGTCCGAACAATGGACGGGACTGCCTGGCGTACGGGCTGGTAGGAAGATGTGCGCGACGCCGGCACGGCTGCGACCCTGAATCGTACCGGCTCCCGATACGGCTGCGCAACCGTCGGGTACCGAACGGACGATCGTGACCGCCCCCGCGTTGCGCCCGCCATCAAGCAGACTTCGCCGGAGCGAGAAGCGCCACGGGAAGCTCCGCGAGGGCGTCGCCGATCTGCAGCGCGCCATCCCACGCCGGCACTTCGATCCCGCTCAGCAGGCATCGCCACCCCGTCACTCCACCACCCTCGATACCCGCCAGACGCGTATCCCCCCAGCGCGCGCCGCCTCTCTCCCCCCCGATCGGCGCGCCGGCGTCGCTTCCCAACGCCGCGGTCAGGCGAGGCACCAGAACGATGCGTGCCGCGAGCCCCTCGCCGCGCCGAAAGGCGATCACCCGCTCCGCATGCAAGCCTTCCGCCGCGATGGGACAGTAGCCCCCGCGCGTGAGCGCACCGCCGTCGTCCCCGCGCCGCAGCTGCAGGAGGCGCATCGTCAGATAGAGCTTCAGGGTCCCGTCCGCTATGTCGTCCCGCCACCGTCGCAGTGTCTCGAGCGGCGGCACGCCGTCCACGCCCGACACGCACGCGCCGCACACCGACTCCAGACGCGCCTCGCGCGTCGCCCAGTCCACCGGCCGCCGGTTGTCCGGATCGACGAGCGCCAGGAACCAGAGCTCGTCCCCCTGATACACGTCCGGCACGCCGGGCGACGTCAGATGCACGACCAGCCGCGCCAGGGCGTTCCACATCCCGGTCATCCCGACTTCGGCGACGAGCGGCGCGACGTCGCGCAGGTACCGGCCCGGCGACGCGGGATCGAGCAGGCCGGCGACGAACGAGGCCACCGCGCGCTCGTACTCCTCGTCCGGATCGGTCCAGCTGGTGCTCACCTTCGCCTCGCGCACCGCCTTGAGGATGTAGGCGGTGAGCCGCTCGCGCAGCGCGCCGAGGACGACCCCGTTCTCGTGCACCGGCACGCTGCTCCCGTCCAGCGGCCAGATGCCGACCAGCGCCTGGTAGATGAAGTGGTCCGTCGTGCGCGTCGGGGCGAGTCGCCCGCGCACCATCGTCTGGAGCGCGCGATGCCGCCGGCGCCACATCCGGAGCCGGCGCTCCCACGACGCCGCGTGCTCGCTCAGCGCGTCCAGCCGCGAGCGCACGTCGGCGCTCCGCTTGGTGTCGTGCGTGTTCGTCGCGTTGAGCGCGCGCGGCGTCCGCTCGGCGTGCGCGGCCAGCAGACTGTGCAGACGCGCCACCGCGCCCGCCACCGGAACCCCCGGGTCCCCGCCCACCTCGTTGCGTGACGCGAGCGGCGCGTACACGTACAGCGCCGTGTCCTCCACCCCCTTCGCCGCCGCGGGTCCACTGAGCTGCTGCAACCGGAGCACGAACGTCAGCCGCGCGCGCGCCATCCCTTCGTCCACGTCGCGCCAGGTGGCCAGCAGCACGCGCTCCAACGCGGCCACTCCCTCCGGGTCGGCCAGCTCGCGCGCCTGCACCTCGGCGAACGCAGACTCCAGGTTCGCGCGGTCCGACCCTTCGGCGTCCGGCCGCTCCGCGTCGATGTAGGTGCGGTAGACGGGAAGCGCCGCCACGAGCTCGACGATCGCGCCCGCGTACGCCGCGATCGGTCGCACCGGCCACCCCGCCTGCCGAGCGAGCGACGCGAGCATCGGCGCGATCCGGCGCACGTCCGCGTTCAGCGATCCCCGCAGCACCGCGCGCTTCGCCTCGAGCGCCACCGCGTGGAAGCCCCGTGCGTGCTGGGTGCCGCGGTATCGCGCCTCGAGCACCGCGTAGCCCCCCGGATCGATGAACGCATCCTCCAGCGTGGTCATGAACTCGTAGCCGGTCGTGCCGTCCACCGGCCAGTCGCGTGGCAGCGTCTCCCCCGGCGCCAGGATCTTCTCCACGACGATCGGGAATCGCGCCGCGCCGGCCCGCGCCGGCCGCCGCTCGTCCACCGCCGCACGCAGCCGCTCGAGGTAGCGGCGCGGCTCCAGCAACCCGTCCACGTGGTCGATCCGCAACCCGTCGATCAGGCCGTCCGCGACGAACTGGAGCACCGTCTTGTGCGTCGCCGCGAAGACCTCCGCGTCTTCCACCTTGAGCGCGATCAGCTCGTTGACGTCGAAGAAGCGGCGGTAGTTCACGTCGCGGCTCGCGTTGCGCCAGAAGTCGAGCGCGTAGTGCTGCCGCTCGAGGAGCGCCGCCAGGCGCGCCCGCCCCTCCGGTCCCGCGATCCACTCCCGCGCCGCCGGCAGTGCCGACGGATCCCGCTGCGCCAGCTCCAGCTCCGGCGGCAGCGTCGTCGGGTCGATCGGGAAGTGGTGATCGAAGTACCGCACCCGGGCGCCCAGCCCCGTGACTTCCAGCGTCAGCTCCCCGCGCTCCAGCACCGCATCGAGCGAATCACCCAGCACGGGAAGCAGCACCTTGTTCGCCAGCCGCCGGCTCGACGCGCGCCACTCCACGTCGAACCATCGCGCGTACTTCGATCGCGGCCCATGCCGTAGCAGGTCGTCCCAGTACGGATTGTCCGGACCGGTGCCCATGTGGTTCGGCACGATGTCCAGCACGAGCCCCATCCCATGCGCGTGCGCCGCCTCCGCCAGGGCGACGAACGCCGCGTCGCCCCCCAGCTCGGGATTCACCTGGGTCGGATCGGCCACGTCGTAGCCGTGCGTGCTCCCCGCCCGCGCCGCGAGCACGGGGGAGCAGTACAGGTGCGACACGCCCAGCGCGTGCAGGTACGGCACCCGCTCCCGCGCGTCGTGCAGCGTGAACGTGCCGTTGAGCTGGAGACGGTACGTCGCCGTGAGTGCCCGCTCCGTCGCGGGATGTGCCCGTGCCTCAGTCATCACGACGGCCCCACCTCTTCATCAATCGCGCCGCCGCACGCGCGGCCAGATGTTGGCAGATGTTGGGTCAGACCCCGAGGTCGGATGCTGGGGTCAGACCCCGAGGGCGGATGCTGGGGTCAGACCCCGAGGGCGTAGCCCGAGGGCTCTGACCCCTTCGCCTCGCTGAACTCAGACTCCTACTGACTCGGTGCCAGGCACCGGTGCCTGGCACCCGTGCCTGGCACCGATGTATCAGTCCAACGCCTCCTGCTGACGGCTGTCCACGCGCCGCGGTCCGCTCGCCGCTCGGCTGACCTGCTCACGCCAAGGGGTCAGACACCTGCGGTGTCTGACCCCAGCCTCTGAACCCAACGTCTGACCCGGCGGGCGCGACGCCCCCGCGACCTCAGGACATCATGCGGGCGGGCTCGAACCCGTTGCAGCCGCTGATCGGTGTCACGACGAGATGCAGCGACGCGTGGCGCGGGTGGCCGCATTCGTCCACGAGCGTCGTCGGGGCCTCTTTCGTCGTGCGAATCTGAACGATCTTCTCGCTGGCCGCGTGCGTCTCGCCGAAGTGCGTGCACAGTCCGCATTGGCCCTCGTGAACATGCTCCATGATCGTGCCCCGGTGAATGGTGGATCGCTCGACTTCCGCCCATCCGCTCGAGGAGCACGCAGCATGCCGAGCTCCGTGCGTCTTCACTGGCGACAGGTTCCGTTCGGATCGGGCTTCGGCTTGTCTACGACGGGACGGTGGTCGAGATCGGCGACCGCACGCGTGAGGTCGCCG
>Ga0068857_100002246_pt1 | contig 15713 bp, 13 predicted proteins | sample KBSCornC72_FD_66591 | JGI IMG/M metagenome (GOLD analysis project Ga0068857, IMG submission 66591) | Corn rhizosphere microbial communities from Kellogg Biological Station, Michigan, USA - KBS Corn C7-2 | ecosystem: Host-associated > Plants > Roots > Rhizosphere > Soil ...
CAAGGGTCCGCTTCTGGTTGTCTTTCGGAGTGTGCACTCTTTATGATCCCAGTAATGATCGAATGTGTGCCTAACTTTTCCGAGGGGCGTGAGCCGGCGACCATCGCGGCCATTGCCGCCGCGATTCAGGGAGTGAGCGGCGTGGCGCTGCTCGGTTTCGAGTCCGACGCCGACCACCATCGTAGCGTCATCACTTTTGCGGGGGAGGCGGAGGGTGTTCTCGAAGCAGCCGTGCGCGCGGTGGGCAAGGCCGCGGAGTTGATTGATCTGCGCCGGCATGTAGGCGTGCATCCGCGAGTGGGCGCAGCGGATGTGGTGCCGTTCGTGCCACTGGACGGCTCGACGCTCGAGGACTGCGTCGCTATCGCGCACCGTGCGGGAGCCGAAATCTGGCGGCGCTTCGGTGTGCCGGTGTACTTTTACGAAGCCGCGGCCAAGGACCCATCGCGTAAGCGTCTCGAAAAAACCCGGCGGACGGGTTTTGACGGGCGTCCGCCCGACGTTGGCGATTTCGCCGAGCATGCCACCGCGGGAGCTGCGATGCTGGGTGCGCGCAATTTCCTGATCGCTTACAACATTAATCTTGCGACGCCCGACGCGGCCATCGCCAAGCAGATCGCCGTCAAAGTTCGCGAATCTTCTGGCGGGTTCCGCTTCGTCAAGGCTATGGGATTGCACTTGGCGTCGCTAGGCTGCGCGCAAGTCTCGATGAACCTGACCAACTTCGCCGGGATCCCCCTTGACTATTTGTACGCGGCGGTAGAAGCCGAAGCCGCACGCCTCGGTACGGCCATTGCTGAGAGCGAGCTGATCGGCTTCATCCCACGCGCCGCGTACGAACGCTCGCCAGCCTTCTTTTGCCGCATTCGCGACTTCAACGAAGCGCGCATTATCGAGAACCGAATCGCGCAGTTGCTACAATCGAAGTAGTGCTCGTCAGCATTGATCCGAAACCCCGCGCGCCGCGACCCGCGTGGCTGCGCGCGCCTGCGCCGGTGGGCGAAAACTATCACAACCTCAAGAAGCTGGTGCAGAAGCTGGACCTTCACACGGTCTGCGAAAGCGCCGCCTGCCCCAACATCGGCGATTGCTGGAACCGGCGTACCGCCACCTTCATGATCCTGGGCAACGTGTGCACGCGCCGCTGCGGATTCTGCGCGGTGCAAAAGGGCGGCCCGCTGCCAGTCGATTACGACGAGCCGCGCCGTGTGGCCGAGGCTTGCGCTGTTCTGGGACTGAAGTTCGCTGTCATCACCAGCGTCAATCGCGACGACCGCAAGGATGGCGGAGCCGAGCTCTTCGCGCTCACCATAAAAGCCATCCGCGCGCGCCTGCCCGAATGCGGCATTGAGGTGCTGACTCCCGATTTCCAAGGCTCGCACGCCGCCATGGACCTGGTGCTCGAAGCCGGGCCCGACGTACTGAATCACAATACCGAGACAGTGCCGCGCCTGTACCGGCAGGTGCGCCTTGGCGCGCGCTATGAACGCTCGCTCGATATGCTGGCGTATGTGAAACAGCAGCGGCCTGAGATTCCTGCGAAGTCCGGTTTAATGCTGGGGCTGGGCGAGACACTGGAAGAAGTGCATCAGGTGATGCGCGATCTACGGAAGAGCAAGGTCGACATTCTCACGCTGGGCCAATACCTGCGGCCTTCGCTCAAACATCTGCCGATCATCCGCTATGTGAGCGTCGAGGAATTCGCGGAGCTGAAGCGCTTGGGTTACGAGTTGGGATTCAAACATGTCGAAAGCGGCCCGCTGGTCCGCAGTTCGTACCATGCGGAAGAAGCGGTGGGGTAGCTAGAGAGGCTCCGCGCTCCTGCCGGTTACGTCAGGTAATCTTTGCGCAAGCTCTCAAGGTATCCGCGAATGGCGTCGTCAGCCATGGCACGCGCCTCTTCGAAGATATCGCCTTCGGTGACTAGGCCAGGCAGGGTGGGACAGGTCACTACAAACCCGCTTTCTTCGGCCGGTTCCGATAGAACGGTGTAGTTATGATTCCAGTTCTTCACCGCGTCAACACCGGAATCGACGTAAACGCGTTCCCATTCGCGCGAATCCCCAGGACGCTGATCGCCGCGCTGGCGGAAGTGAACTCCAGCGTGCCGCGCTTGCCGGCGGTGAGCGGGTAATTCCCGCTCAGCACAAAAGCGGAATGGCCGTTGGCGGGTAGCTGCAGAGAAGTGGTCTGTAAAGTTGTTCCGGTGTCGTCGCGTAAGATCAAGCCCACGGTCGCGGCTTGATTGGAGAGATTCGCTAGGGCCACGCCCGTCGCGAGCGGCGTGGTGTTGTCGTAGGCCAGCACGTACGCCGGGGCGTTGCGGGTTTCGAGCGGCGCGGTTGCTTCTTGTCCGCTGGGATCGTAGCGCAACAGTGCAAACCCGCTGGCTCCGTGATCGCTCGAGAGCTGCGCCGAGCCGAGCATCACCTGCGCGCCAGCGCCCTGCGTTTCGAGCACCAGCGTCGCTCCGGCCGTCAAGGCCTGCGTGACGCTGGCGGCCGTGGTGGTGGCGCCGCTTTGCAGGAACGTGAGCGGCAGCACGAGCGGGGTTCCGCTGTCATCGAAAAACTTCAGCGTGACGTTCGAGGTGACCGGGTTCAAATTCACTACGTAGAAGATCGACCTCCAGCCGCCGCCTGCTGCGATCTGCGCCATGCTCCCGCCGCTCGCGCCGGATTGAATCGCTGGAATGGTGGTGAACGAATTGCCGTTGGCGCGGATTCCCAGCGCGCTGATTTGTCCGCTGGGCGGGGCCGCGAATTGCACGGTACCGCGCTTGCCGGCGGTGATGGGATATTGATCGGCCAGCGTGAACGCTGTATGCCCGAACGCCGCCAGTTGAATCGATCCGCTGACGATTTGCGCGCCGGTGTCATCGGTCACCACGATGGGGACGCCGGCGGGCTGCGGTCCTAAGTTCGCCAGTGCGACACCGGTACCGAGCGTATTTACCAGACTGGTGTTGTCGAACAGCAGCGCGAAGGAGCCGGTGCGGGTCTCCATCGGTACCACGGCCTCCTGCGCATTAGGTCCGTAGCGGAAGATCTCGAAGGCATTCACATTGCCCGCTGCCGAGACATCGCCCCAGCCCACGTTCAGCGCTTGATTCGCCGGCGCCGTGGTATCCAGAAGCAGTACCGAGTTGCCAGCGATGGTTTGACTGAGAGTGGACGCGTTCAGGGGCGCACTGGCGCCTTGCGGAAACGTGAACGGCAGGTTTAACGAAGTGCCGGTGTCTGCAAACAGATTGAGAGACACGGGAGTGGAGGCCGCTCCCAGATTCACCAGGGTAAACGTGGTTTCCCACCCGCTGCCGGATGCCAAGTGCGCCAGCGATCCTCCATAGACCACCGAATGCGTAATGGTTTTCGAAGATCCGCCGAACTGGCTGTCGCCCGCGTACACCACCGTGATGGTCTTGGTCCCCGGCGTGTTGGAGATAAGAAGGCAGCCGCCCACCGCCACCGCTGCGCTGCAACTGTTGGTGCCATCCGACACCGTTACTTGTCCGGTGGGCGTTCCTCCCGCTGCAGTCACCGAAAAATTCACCATGTAGGGTTGGGCTACGTGACTCGGTTCCGGAGAGATGGGTCCCACCGTGAGCGGCGCCCCGCTCACCACCAGCGTCAACGTAGCGGGGTGGCTGATGGAGCCGCTGGTCCCCGTAATGCCGAAGCTGTAGCTACCCGGCGCCACCATGGATGCGGTGGTGATCTTAAATGATGCTCCCGAAGAAGACGGGGTGACGCTGTCGGCGGTTGCTCCCACCGGAAGCCCGCTGAAGCTGAAGCTGACTGGACTCGCGAATCCCTTCACCGGTATGACTGAGACCGTGTAGGTGCCACTCGAGCCTCCTGCCATCACCGGCTGCGTATTGGTGGTCGCCCACAAAGCAAAATCAGGTCCCGGCGAAGCCGACAAACCACAAAATCCGCCTGACGCATTGACCCAGTCTTGCTGGATCAAATAATTGTTTCCGCCCAAGTTCATATTCGCCAGGGTGCCATTCGGCGCCGTGTAGGTGGCCCCGAAATTCCACGCGCACTTGTCCGCGATTTCTTCGCCGCTCGCATCGTACCAGGCGTCCACATTAGGATCCGTAATGGTCTCTTCCAGTTCGTGCGCGATGGTGCTGGCCATGGCGTCGGCTCCGGGATTTCCATTAGGACTGTTGCTCTGCTGCGCCGCGCAGCTGCTCAGATGCGAGGGGGCCGGGTTTCCGATTAAGGCGTAGTGCACAAGAGAATTACTAAAGCTTCGCACCGAGTGGTATCCGCAAAACGAAGTGCCGAAGCCGTCTACTTGCACGTCTCCGGCGGTGAGGACCAAATAGATGCCATTGGCGTCCAGCGGCAGTTGCCCAGCGGAGATCGCATCCACCGCGATCTGACTGACGTCCAAGCTGTGCAGCAATTTGCCCTTCGAGTAATTGTTCTGGATGCTTCCCGCCAAAGTTAGCGAGTTGGAAATGCTGTTGCCGCTGCCATCGAAATAGCCGGCGGTGATGTTGAAGTAAGGCGAGCCGCCAATACTGCTGACCAGGGTGCTTAGAATGCTCATTGTGCCGCTGTCGAAGGTTCCGTACCAGATGATGTAGGCGTGGTTGGTTCCTAAGAGCACCGAGCCGCCCCAATATTGGATCTGGTTTCCGGTGTCGAAACGAGTGGTGGCGGCATTCTGCGCCTCGGTGCGGATGGGACCCAGCCCTGTGGGCCGAGGGCGCAGACTGGCTATCTTTTCCTGCGCGGCCGCCGCGGGCGCGATGATTCCGCCTGCGATCGACAATCCTAAGATCAGCCTGCACAGGGCAACGGGGTGAAACGATTTCAGCACTCTTCCTCCGATTCGCCGGATCTCCGCGCGACCCCATCAGCGACGTCCGAAGTAGCATAATGGATTCCGGCAGAATCCTCTAATTTAGCAGGTGACCGATGCGTAAAATTGCACTACGTTTTCTAACTGCGGGTGTAGTCTTGGGGTTGGCGTGGACGCTAGCCTGGATGCGGCCGCGGGCCGTACACGGACAGGCCAAAGCGGGGTCCGGATTCGCCGCCGTCCCGGGAGAAAAAGGCGGTTGGGATCTCACGGGGCCGTATCAGGTGGTTCCCGGCTGGCCTAAGCCCATGTCGCAGTTGCCGGGTCACGAGAAGTGGGGATGGGGCGCCGTCGAAGGCGTCTTCGCCGAAAGCCCTAACCGGATTTTCATCGCGCAGCGCGGTGAGCTGCCGGCGTTGACGCGCCCGGCCGGCTTGCCCGTACCTCAGTTCGGTCCTAGCCTTTCGTTCCCGGTGGGACAAGTGCCTTTCCGCAACGCCTCGCAAGGTCCGGTGGCCGCGTTACCCGGCGGCGGCGCGCCCGGCCAGTTGCCGGAGGACGCCGACAAGTATTGGAAAGGCACAAAAGGCGTCGACGCGCGTTGGGAGCATAACCTCGTCGTCGTCGACGCCGACGGTAACATCACCGAGCAATGGACGCAGTGGGATTCGCTTATCAAGCGCGCCCATGCGGTCTACATCAATCCTTACGACCCGCAGAAGTACGTCTGGGTGGTGGACGATTACAGCCACGCCATCTTCAAATTTTCCAACGACGGCAAGCAACTGCTGCAGACCATCGGGACCCCTGGAGTCAGCGGGACCGATGACAAGCACTTCAACCGTCCTACGTTTCTGGCATGGCTGCCCGATAGCACGTTGTTCGTGGCGGACGGCTACAACGGCACGCGCGTCGCGAAATTCGATAAGGACGGAAAGTTCTTGTTGGCCTGGGGCGCGAAGGGCAATCCGCCTACGGAGACCCGACCCGGCTACATGAACGTGGTGCATGGAATCGCGGTCGATCCGGTGGGGCGGCGTGTGTATGTAAGCGATCGCGGCAACCGCCGCATGCAAGTCTTCGATGAGAACGGCAAGTTCCTGGACCAGTGGCCCTTTGCCCAACCCTCTTCGGTGAACTTCCTGTACATCTCCGCCGACCGCAATCTGTGGGTCTTCGACGACACTACTTCTAAGGTCATCAAGTTCGATCTCGAGGGACATCTGCTGTATTCGTGGGGAAGCCTGGGCGATTTTCCTGGCGGCCTGTTTAACATGCACGGCGCGAGCGTGGATCAGCAGGGCAATCTCTATATTGCCGAAGTGGCTAACGGCCGCGCGCAGAAATTCCGGCCGCGTCCCGGCGCGAATCCGGATTTCCTTGTCGGCAAACCGGTCTACGCGGCGTGGAAGTAGAGTGTCTAAGTAATGAATTCCATTTAACCTTCGCAACTATATCGGTTACCCTGACGTAAGAATGATATGCGGCTCCAACCCTTTGCCCTTTTGACGTTGGCATTTTTTGCGGTGACTCTGGCACCGGCGCAGCCTCCTCCGGATGGCGGGCCCGACCAAGGCGGTGAAGATCCGCCCAGCCGCGCGGCGCGCCTCAGCTTTCTCAGCGGCACGGTTTCCTTCCAGCCCGGCGGGGTGGAGGACTGGGTTCCCGCATCCGTCAACCGGCCGCTCACTACCGGTGACCGCTTGTGGACCGAAGCCGGGTCGCGCGCGGAACTCAACTTGGGCTCCGCGGCGCTGCGCCTGAACGGCCGCACAAATTTCACCTTTATCAATTTGGATGACGACATCACGCAGGTGCAGCTCTCGACCGGTACCCTCAGCGTGCGCCTGCGCCGCCTGGACGAGCGCGAGACTTTCGAAATCGATACGCCGCAGATCGCTTTCACGCTGCAGCGTCCCGGCGAATACCGCATCGATGTGAATGAGCAGGGCGATGTCACGCTGGTCACTATTCGCGCCGGGCAGGGCGAAGCCGTCGCTGGCGATCAAGTGCAGGCGATCTACTCGCGCCAGCAGGTGCGTGCCAGCGGGACTGGCGATGCCCCCGTGGTCTTCGATGAGCGCGACGCTCCGGTGGCCGACGCCTTCGATAACTTCTGCATGGATCGCGACCGCCGCGAGGACCGGTCCGAATCCGCGCGCCACGTTTCGCGCGACATGCCGGGCTACGCCGATCTCGACGGCAACGGTGTGTGGCGCGAAGATCAACAGTACGGCTGGATCTGGGCGCCGCGTGTCGACCCGGACTGGGCTCCGTATCACAACGGCCATTGGGTCTGGATCGCGCCGTGGGGATGGACCTGGGTGGATGACGCGCCCTGGGGCTACGCGCCTTTCCACTATGGACGCTGGGCCAACGCCGGCGGCGTATGGGTGTGGGTGCCGGGACCGCCGGCGGTGCGTCCGGTCTACGCTCCGGCACTGGTTGCCTGGGTCGGCGGCCCGCGCTTCGGTGTCAGCCTGGCGATTGGCGGAGGCGCGGCGGTGGGCTGGTTCGCGCTCGGGCCCGGCGAAATTTGGGCTCCCGCGTATCGCGCCAGCCCGCGCTATTTCAACCAGGTGAATGTTTCGAATACGGTGGTGAGCCGCAACGTGAACATCACGAACGTGTACAACAACGTTTACGTGAACCGGACGAACATCAACGTCACTTACGTCAACCGCAATGTGAATGGAGCCGTATCTGCGGTGCCGCAGAACGCGATGGTGACGGGGCGTCCGGTGGCGCAAGCCGGTATACGAGTTCCGCGCAATGCGATCGGTGAGGCGGAGATCCAGCGCGGAGCCCCGGTGGTTCCGCAGCGAGCGGCTGTTTTCGGGGGCGCAGTGCCCACTTCGTCCGCGCCTCCGCCGGCGATTCGAAACCGCACAGTAGTGGCGCGTGCCACGCCGCCTCCCGCGCCCGTGCCCTTTGCGCAGCAACAAACGGCGCTGCAGCAGAATCCCGGCCAGCCGCTGAATCGCGCGACGCTCAATCAGATGCAACGCGGGGGACAGCCGCGTCCGTTCTATCGCCAAGCCCAAGCTCGCCCGACGTCGCCGAACGTGTCCGGCCCGCCGGCGCAGGCTCCAACGCAGCCAGTGCCGTTCAATCGTCCCAACCGTCCACAAGAGGTGCAGACTCCAGCTAATCCGGGGGCGCCACCGGTTCCGCTCGATCGGCGGAACCGTCCGCAGGACGTGCCGGCTCAGCCCGGCAACGCTTCTCCCGTCCCCGCGGCTCCGCACAATCCCTATGAGTTCCCGCGCCGCGTAGAGCGGCCTGATCGCCCGGCACCGGTAGAGCGTCCGACCACGCCGCGAGTGGAGCAACCAGGGCCCAATCGGGAGCCGCGGCGCGAGCGGCCACAGTCCAAAGAACCAAAGCGCGAGAAAAAGGGGGAAGATAAGCAATAGGTATCCCATGCCATCCATCACCACCAAAGACGGCACGGAAATCTATTACAAGGACTGGGGCGTAGGACAGCCTGTCGTTTTCAGCCATGGCTGGCCGCTGAGTGCGGACGCCTTTGAAGACCAGATGTTTTTCCTGGCCGCGCGCGGCTACCGCTGCATCGCCCATGACCGCCGTGGACACGGCCGCTCCAGTCAGCCTTGGAACGGCAACGAAATGGACACTTATGCCGACGATCTGGCGGGGCTGGTGGAAGCGCTCGATCTGCATAACGCGATCCACGTCGGCCACTCCACCGGCGGTGGCGAGGTGGCCCGCTACATCGGCCGCCACGGGACTAAGCGCGTTGCGAAAGCAGTGCTGATCGGCGCGGTGCCTCCGCTGATGCTCAAGACGGCGGCCAATCCCGCAGGCTTGCCGATGGACGTGTTCGACGGCATTCGCGCCAGCGTTCTGGGCGATCGCTCGCAGTTCTTCCTGGATCTCAGCGCGCCCTTCTATGGCGCCAACCGCCCCGGCAGCAAAGTTTCGGAAGGCCTGCGCCATTCTTTCTGGCTGCAGGGGATGATGTGTGGATTCCGCGGCGCCTACGACTGCATTAAGGCGTTTTCGGAAACCGACTTTACCGAAGATTTGAAGAAATTCGACGTGCCCACGCTGATCCTGCACGGCGACGATGATCAGATCGTGCCCATCGCCGCTTCCGCTATGCTCTCGTCGAAACTCGTTCCCGGCGCCACCTTGAAAATCTATCCCGGCGCGCCTCACGGCATGTGTTCCACGCTGAAGGACCAGATCAACCCTGACCTGCTGGCGTTTTTCAAGACATAAGTTCGTATTCAGGAATATTACACCAATAACGCTTGACACGCATCGATTAATCCCCGATGATTATCGTCTATGCGCCAGTTTGCAGCGGTTATTATTGCGCTCCTGCTGATAGTGCAGGTATCGACGGCACAATCCAACCAGGATTTTTCAGGCGTTTGGAATCTGAATCCTGCGCGTAGTGAAATTCAGAGTTCCATTCCCGCGGACCCCACCTTGAAGGTGGAGCAAAACGCCACGTCCGTGACTTGGTCCGCCAGCGCAGCAACGGCTTCCATTTATCCTTTGGACAGCCGCACCGAGAAGCGCAAGGCGGGGGACTCTGACTTCAGCACCACCACGAAATGGGAAGGCGCGGCGCTGCTGGTGAACACGATTGTGAGCGGACCGCAGAACTATACCATCATGGAGCGCTGGACCCGCTCGCGCGACGGCAACACGCTGACCATCCGCCGGACCATCGTCCGGCTGCGCAACGAAACTGAATCGACATTGGTCTACAATCGTGCCGGTGCCGCCGCACCCGACGCGCCTGTCACGCGAACCCTGATACCGGTTCAACCCACGCCACCCGCGCCCACCGAGTTTGTAGTCGATCAAGGCACGCGAATTCTTCTGCGCCTGACCAATTCGGTGAACACGAAACGCACGGTGCCCGGCGACCGTGTGTATCTCGAAACCGCAGTGCCCGTTTTCGTCGACGGACGCTTGCTGATTCCCCGCGGCAGCTACGTGACAGGAACGGTGACCGAATCCAAGCAGGCGGGCCGCGTCAAAGGGAAAGCGGCGTTGAACCTGCGCTTCGACTCGCTCACCTTGCCCAATGGCGTCACGCGCGACTTCCGCTCGCGCGCCGCGAGCGCCGATGCACGCGGGAACCTGGACCGCTCCGAGGGCCGCATCGAAGGCGACGGCAACAAATCCGGTGACGTGAAAACAGTAGGCGAGACCACCGCCGCCGGAGCCGGCATCGGAACCATCGCAGGCGCGGCAACCGGGCATTACGGACTAGGCGCAGGCATTGGAGCCGCCGCTGGTGCCGCTGCGGGACTCGCCGGAGTGCTCAGCTCGCGCGGTCCCGAAGTGGTGCTGCCGCCCGGAACCACCATGGAACTGGTGCTTGACCGCGATCTCCGCTTTACCTCAGAAGACTTGCGGCCGGCACCACGGTAACTGCGGCGGTAACTGCGGAACTTTTCCGCCGCCGCCTTCGTAACTTCTTGCAGGAACCTACGATGCTTACCTTCCTGCTGTGGTGCCTGCTATTCGTCGTGTGCTGGCCGCTGGCGATTTTAGCGCTGGTCCTGTATCCTTTGGTCTGGCTGATCCTTCTGCCGTTCCGGCTAGTTGGAATCGCCGTTGAAGGCGTGCTGAAGCTGGTGTGGTCCGTGGTGACGTTGCCGTTCACGGTCGTCCGCCGCCTGGCGTAACTAGTACGCCAAAATGCGCGTGGCTTCGTCGACGATATTTTCCACTTGCGGGAGAATCTCGTTCTCAAGCGACGGCGCGTAGCCAATCCAGGTGTCGAGCGCGCCGATGCGCCCGACGGGAGCATCCAACCGTCCGAACAATTCGCTGGCGATGCGCGCCGAAATCTCCGCGCCGAATCCCCAAGAGAGCGTGTCTTCGTGAACCACCATCACGCGGCTGGTCTTTTCGACAGACGTTTGAATGGCGGCCCAATCGTAGGGATTCAGCGTCCGCAGATCGATCACTTCCACCGTTGCGCGCGGATTCTGCTGCTCGATCTGCAGCGCCGCTTGCAGCGACTTCTGCACCAGCGCGCCGAAGGTCACGATAGTCAGGTTCGCTCCGGGCTTAACCACTTTCGCCTTGCCGAACGGGATCAGGTAATCGGGACCCGGATGTTGCGTGCGGTTATACGGCTCGCGGTACAGGCGCTTGTGCTCCAGAAACAACACGGGATCTTCGCAGCGAATGGCCGTGCGCAGCAAGCCGCAAGCGTCGAGGGCGTTCGAGGGAAAAACTACACGGATGCCGGGGATGTGCGTGAAGACCGATTCCGCGCACTGGCTGTGATAGATCGCTCCGCCGTTGAGGTAGCCCCCGGTTGCGACGCGAATCACCATGGGCGCCGCCCAGGCGTTATTCGAGCGCCAGCGCAGCGATGCCAACTCATCGCGAATCTGCATCATAGCGGGCCAGATATAATCTAAAAATTGAATCTCAACCACGGGCTTTAGCCCGCGCATGGCCATGCCTGAAGCACGGCCAACGATGGCTGCCTCGGCAATCGGCGCGTTGAATACGCGACGCGAACCATACGTGGTCTGCAAGCCCTGCGTCGCCTTGAAAACCCCGCCCTTGCCCTTGACCTCTTTTAAGTGTTCGTCGCGGCTGCAGTCAGCCACGTCTTCGCCGAAGACGACAATATTCGGGTCGCGCGCCATCTCTTCGCTGATGGTCAGCGTGATGGTGTCGACCATGGTGCGCGGGTCGCCCGCACTTTTGGCCTCGGTCTCAAACTCGCTCGAAGTGGGATCAACGCTTTCCGAATACAGATACTTCAGCGCCGAGCCCTTATGCGGTTGCGGAGCCTTCAGCGCCCGCTCGGTCACTTCCTGAATTTCGAGGTCGACTTCCTGCATCAGGTTTTCGAGAGCGCCGCGGCTGATCACGCCGCTCGACACCAGGTAATCGGAGAACGTCGTCACTGGATCGCGCCGAGCTTCCTCCGCGCGTTCGGCTGCAGTTTTATACAGCTTCTCGTCGTCGGAGAGCGAATGCGAATACGGACGCGTGCAGTACGCGTGGACGAAGGCCGGCTTGCGCTCACGGCGGCAGTAATTCACGGCTTCCGCGAAAGTGCCGTAGGACGCCACAAAATCCGTGCCGTCGCAGCGGAAGCTACGCAGGTTAGGGTGGCCCGACACCAGTTTCGAAATATCGCCGCCGGGAGTCTGATGCTCCACTGGCACCGAGATCGCGAAGCCGTTGTCCTGTACCAAAAAGATCACCGGCAGTGCTTCGAGACACGCGGCGTTGATGGCTTCCCAAAACTCGCCTTCACTGGTGGCGCCTTCACCGACACTGGTGAGCGTCACCGCGTCTGACGCGGGGTCGAGATAGCGGTTCGCGTGCGCGCAACCCACGGCGGGCAACAACTGCGTGCCCGTCGCGGATGATGGCGAAACGATGTGCAGTTTCGCGGAGCTCCAATGCGAAGGCATCTGGCGTCCGCCGGACGACGGATCGGACTGCGCGCCGACGGCCTGCAGCAGCATGTCTTCGGCTGTGAGGCCCAGGGCGAGCGTCAGTGCACGGTCGCGATAGTAGGGAAAGAACCAGTCGTGCCCTGCACGCAGAGCTAAGCCGGCCGCCGTCTGAATTCCTTCGTGTCCAGCACCGCTGACCTGGAAGAAGATTTTGTTCTGGCGCTTCAGCAGAATCTCCCGGTCGTCGATGCGCCGGGACATATACATGATGCGAAATGCGCGGATGAGATCGGGGGCTTCCAACCGCGTTGGAAGCTCGCGAAGTTCAGGGTCAGTGGCGGCGCTGGTCAACATATAGCCCTAATCAGTGTAGCAATCGGGCAGCCACTGGGGCATGGAAAGCGCGCCGCGCTAACTGCCGGCGTAGTAGCCGTCGCGGGCTTGCACCAGGAGACCCTTGGGCTTCACCGTCACGTGAATTTTCCGATAGCTGCTGCCGGTCGTTTCCGGTGTGTAGCCTAGGCTGTATTGGCTGTGCAGTTCTTCGTCAATCTGCTTAAAGATGTCCTCCAGCGGATGCTTTTTGGACACTTCGAAAAACGTTCCTCCGGTTTCCTTGGAGAGGCGCTCGAGAATTTTCTTGCCGTCGGGCCGCGATTCCTGCGGCATCCGGCTGCCGCCGCGCCTCCCGCCGCGGCCCATGCCACCGCCGCCGAATACGGGACCGAAGCTGCCGGCGCGCTGCTCCTGATCGTCCGCGAAAAGAATCGAGTAGACCAGGGTATCGGCCCGCTGTGCCGACTCAATCGCGCCCGTCAAACTCGTTTTGCTGGTCCGATCGTCGCCATCCGATAAGACGATTACGGCTTTACGCCCGGGCTGCTTTTTCAGGACTTCATCCGAGGCCAAATACACCGCGTCGTAAAGCGAAGTGCCGCCACCGCCGCGTCCTGCTCCGCCACGGCGCCCGCCGCCGGGATACCCGCCGCCACGGCTTCTACTTCCTGAATCGTCTCCGGGGCGCTTCAACTCCGGCGCGTCCAAAGAATTGATGCCGGATTCCAAGTCCTTGCGCGATGAAGTCAGGTCTTTGACCAATTCCACGTCGTGCTCGAACTGAATCAGGAACCCGCGATCTTTGTCTTCGCGCAAAACTTGATTCAGAAACGTGGTGCTGGCCCGGCGCTCTTCGCCGACCACGCGCCGCTGACTGAGGCTGACGTCCACCAGCAGCCCTAGCGTCAACGGCAAATCGGTTTCCCGCGAGAAATAGCGAATGGTTTCGGGGTGCGCGTCCTCTTCGATAGCGAAGTCGTCCTTAGTGAGATCGCGGACGATTTCGCCCTTGCCATTGCGGACGGTGGCGAGGACGTTCACCACCTTCACGTCGGTGGAAAACGTACTGTCCTTTTGCGCGAATGCAGGGAAGGCGGCGCATACGGACGCGACCGCCCTAAGCCAGTCGCGCCGTGAAACTGGGCGGTCGCAATACGCCATCAGTCCCTCCGACGTGTCTGGGGCGATTTTGGTTTACAGCAGAAATCAGAAAGTGTAGGAGAAACCTACCAGGGGCACCACGCGGGCGCGGAGTCCGGCGTCGTTGAGCTGGATCAGTGCATTGAACGACACCAACAGCGTTCCAATCGGATTCACCTTGAAGCCCAGCGAGCCATTCGTGATATTAGCCGTCTCTCGCACGAAGCCATTATCGGCAAATGTATGGCCGTTTGCGGCGGTAAACGTGGTGGGCGTGACGCCTTCTGCGTGAAAGATTAGCTGGCCCAGGACGTCGGCCGCGAAAGAGAACCTTTTGTTCACACCGGCGTCGAAGCCCACCGCGTATTCAAATTGATTGGGTAGATGCCCGGAAGTGCCGGCGAAAATGTCGCCGGCCAACGGGCTCGAATCGTTCCATTGATAACCCACGTTCACATGCGGTGTGATTCTCTTGGTGCGGCCCGAAATCGCGATAAAAGGTTTCAATCCCACGGCGCCCGAACCTAAGAAGTTGTAGGCGTCGCCAGTAGGCAGCCGTACATCCAAGCCCAACGCGATCCAGGCGGGCGTGGTCTTCAAAGCCGTCCCCTTGATGCGCACCAACACGTCGCCCAATCCGGACGCGGTGCCGGAGCTGGTGAACTCCTTATGGTTGGTCGGGTTGCCATTGGCATCCAGAAAATAGTGGATGGTGGGATCGTTAGCGGTGCCAATCCGCTGGATCGTCGCGTTGGATTGCACAGCCAGATTCGCGTTCACGAACGGCAGCGCCACCGATACGTCGACGCGATCGCTGAGTCCATAAGTGAAGAAAACCGTTGCCTGGTCGATTTTGGTATCTAGAAAAGTATTGGTCGTGATCAGATCTTCTTTAATGATGGGGTCCGGCGTGGTTTGGGCGTGCCGGAACACGCTGTTGAAATTGTGCAGGTCCACGCCATCCAGCGTGCCGAAGCGGAAGTGCTGGAAGCTGAATCCGGCGAAGAATTTTTCCTTGCCGATGGTCTCGGCGCGTTCCGCGAGCACCGGCCCATAACTCTGCGCGGATCGCGCATAAACTCCCAGCGCGGGATCGAACGTATAGGTGAATCCGGAGGCCGGCGAGGGTAGCGGCAGCGATGTCAATTGACTTCCGATGGCGGTGTTAAAGGGACCGAAATTGTTCTGGAAATCGCTGTCGAAATGCGCCGCGTGATTAGGATTGGGCAGCGTCAAGCCATCCGGACCGAAGAGCTTGGGAATCAAAAAAGCCAGCTTGGCCGGCGAGTTGTTGGTGGAGGTTTGGGCCATGGCCGCGACGCTGAGGCCGATCAGTGCAATAAGGGTTCGGAACACTCTCTAGGTTCTCCTTCGATGATGTTGCGTGCACCGGCGGTTTACTTGCCGGCAATGTCAATGGACTCGATCACCATGCCGTTTCCGGAGCGGCGCAAGTTGATGCGAACGTTCTGATCCTGTTGCGGGAGGGAGCCGCGCTCATCGGTAGCAGCCATGGTGCGGCGGGCGCGGACCGTAGCGCCGGTAGCGGTAATGTCGGCTTCGCCCAGCGGCTGAATCTGTAGTTTGATGGTGCGGGCGATCTTGAAGAAATTTTGGAACGAACTCAACTCGCTGCGGCCCAAGCTGGGCCAGATATTTTTCAGCGCCTCGGAATCTTTACCTTCAAATGCAGCGCGGTAGCGATTCAGAGCGTCGTCGACGGCTCGCCTTCCTGCGCTCAGTTCCGCCGCGGCCTTGCGCTGTTCTTCGGCGCGATGCGCGGCAGCTTCGGCTTCCACATTGCGAGTCACGACCGGAGCCGGCGGCGGGGCGGCGGGAACCACGACCGGAGCGGGCGCGGGTGCCGGAACATTTTCCACCACAGCAGGTTTTGGAGCCGGGGGCGGCGGAGGAGTAACCACTACGGGAGCCGGAATTGGTGCGGGCGTCGGCGTCGGCGCCACTACTACAGGTGCTGGAGCCGGAGTGGGTGCTGTCTGC
>Ga0068857_100002247_pt1 | contig 15713 bp, 13 predicted proteins | sample KBSCornC72_FD_66591 | JGI IMG/M metagenome (GOLD analysis project Ga0068857, IMG submission 66591) | Corn rhizosphere microbial communities from Kellogg Biological Station, Michigan, USA - KBS Corn C7-2 | ecosystem: Host-associated > Plants > Roots > Rhizosphere > Soil ...
TTCGGCGGGGGGGAGGGGCCGGCCCTCTCGCTGGTCGACAAGGGCTTCCTGTCCGCTGACGCTGCCCGTGAGAATTTCACCCTCACTCCGAAAGCCAAGGAGTTCCTTGCATATGACCCCAAGCCGGAGTTCGAGGAGGCGGGAGCGTCCGGAGCGGCCAGCGCGGTCGAGTCGGCCGATTAATTGCACAAATACTGGTGCAGTCGCTAAGCTGAGCATATTCAGCAGTTTAGCTGTCTGTTTAGCGCCTCCGGCCGCGCTCGTCGGGCGTAAACATCATTGACTCAGCGACTTAGCGGTCTTACCATGTCCGGTTGAGGATTGGAAATGAAGCATGGCGACAAAGCAAAAGCGAAATCAGCCAAAGCCAAAGCCTCAGGGAAAGACGCCAGCAGCAAAAAAGCCGTCGCCAAAAGCAGCAAAGGCGCCGACAAAACCAGCAGCAAAGCCTCCAAAGCCGGCGGCAAAAAAGAAGCCGGCGCCAAAGCCGTCCCAGCCGCAAAAAAAAGCAGTCCCCCCGCCAAAACCGACAACGGCAAAGGGCGCCCCGTCCCCACTGGCCCCGTCAACTTCTCCAACCCTGTTGTCGCAGAGGCTTTTCGGCGCGCAGTCAAGAAATACCCCACCGCATTTCGGCGCCTCACCGATTGACCACAGCGGCGTGCGTTATCTGACCGTCCAGGATCTGGTCGAGCTCCACCGCGCCGTCAGCGCGGAGTTCGGCGGTACCGCCGCCCATCCCGGCGTGGTCGAGTCGCAGTTCGGACTGGTCAACGCCGTGCAGCGCCCGCAAGTCACGACCCTCGGACGCGAGGCCTATCCGTCCTTCCCGGAGAAGGTCGCCGCGTTCCTGTTCGCGCTGCTCACCTACAGCCCGTTCCGCGGCGGCAACCGCCGCGTGGCACTGGCCTCACTCTTCGCCTTCTGCGAATTGAACGGCCGGACGGTCGACTCCCGCGTGCTCGACGAGAAGAGCGCCGAGACGCTCTTCAAGCGCGCCGCGGCGCATCGGGAGATGGGAATTCCGCCGGAGAACGTCTACCGCGAGATCCGCGAAGTGCTCAACCGGGCCATCGTGGCGCAGTCGGGATAGGCATGCATCGTGATCTTCCTCACGCAGGAGGATTACGAATGCCGACCCCTAAACGCACCAGTTCGAAGAAGAAGGCAGCGGCGCCCAGCGACGCCATCTCTCTTCTGAAAAAAGACCACGAGAAAGTCCGCGATCTGCTCTCGAAGCTCGAGAAGTCCGCCGAGCGCGGCGGCGATCGCGCCATGCAGCTCTACACGCAGGTGGAGACCGAGGTGAAGATCCACGCCCAAGTCGAGGAAGAGATCTTCTATCCCGCCTTCCGCGAGGCCGCACAGAAGAAGGACGACATGAAGATGTTCTTCGAGGCCAAGGAAGAGCACCACGTGGTCGACCTGGTCATGCCCGAGTTGAGCGACACGGACAGCAAAGAGGAGTTCGCGGCCAAGGCCAAGGTGCTCAAGGAGCTCATCGAGCATCACGCCGACGAGGAAGAGAAGGAGATGTTCCCTCGGGCCCGGAAGCTGATGGACCGCGACGAGCTGCGCGAGCTGGGCGAGCGCATCGAGCAGCGGAAGTCGGAGCTGCAGTAACCGCGAGGGGAGTTGCGGGCGCGCTGCGACGCGCCCCTACTCCTCTTTCTTCTGGTGCGTCGCCGCGTTGATCCGTCCGAGAAGGATGCGGCAGACGCGCAGGTCATGTCCGGCGTCGATGAGCAGGACAGTGATGTCACCCGCGGCCCACATGAACCCGGCGGTCACCAGGAACTTCGTCGCCTCTCCCAGCAGCGTCATCAGCGCGGCCATCCCGCTGGTGGCGAAGCCGGTCACCACCTCGCCGATCAGCATGATCACCAGCAGCACGGCCAGCACTTTGAACAGCCGCGCGATGTAGCGCAGGGTCACATACGGCTCGAGGTCCTCGGTGCGCACTTCTTCGTCGTGCCCCCGCTTCTCGTTCGCGCGAATCGGCGGCGCGCCGCACTGGGGACAAACTCGCGACGGCTCGGGACGATTCGCGCCGCACTCGGGACACCTGATTGCTTCGTCTACCACGGTACCTCCTCGATTAGCCATTGCCGGTGCCGCGCCAGCGGGCGCGGTAACCGCGCACATCGATGTGCGTGAACGGGCCATGGCCGCAACATGCGGAATAAACGCCAACTCCGCCGACCAGCGACGGGTTCTTCCTCTCCACTCTTTCTGCTGCCTGCTGAATGACTTCCGCGTCGCGGACGTCGACGCGGCGGTCGCCGTTGAGATCGTCCATGGAGCCGTTGCCGTCGTTGTCGACGAAGACGTCCGAGGCGTCGCCGTACATGTGCCGGCTGAGGTTCGCCCGACCCTGCGTGTTGCCGCCGGTGTGGTTGTACTGCGGCGTGCGGAAGCCGCTCATCACCGTCACCCGCCGCACCGGGTGCCCCATCGTCTCCAGCTCCTGGATGGTCAGCTCCAACTTGTCCAGCAGGCTGGGATTGAGCAGCAGGTACTTGGGCCAGACGTCCCGCTGGTCCTTGGTCAGGAAGTCGCGCAGGCGGAAGTGCTCGGAGACGTAGGTGTCGGCGTTCTCCCGCGTCACTTCGATGAAACCGCTCGGATTGGCGTACGACGGCGAGCGCGGCTTGCCGCCCGTCTCGTAGGGCCAACTGCCGAGGTAGTAGAGACCGATTTTGCCGCCGCGTTTCTGCGAGAAAGGGACGAGGGTGACCACGTTGAGGTTGGATATTTGCCGCACCGCCTCGTCGATCTTCACCGCCAGCTTGTAGACGCCCGGCTCGTCGGGCGCGGTGAAGTCGGGCGACACCGCCTCCTCCCCGCCGCCGCTGAGCACCGCTCCCGCGCCGCTCGGCGCGCCCTTGGCGATCGGCGAGCCGGGGGTGATGGTGGTGAAGCGCACCTTCCCGCTCGCGCCGCGCAGGGGGTTGAGGAACCCGAGCATGGCGTCGCTGATGTAGGCGGCGGTCGGCGTCTTCGGCTCGAGGAGCTGCGTGGCGATCTGCCGGGTGGGCGTGGGGGCGGGGGTGGCTTCCTGCTCGGCCTCCGGGACCTCCCGCTGCTGCCGCACCGTCTCCGTGATCGCCCCGACCCACCCCGCCACCCAAAGCAGGACCACCACCACCGCGATCCAGGTGAAGATGTGCTCCTGCCGCTCGTTCAGGCCGCGGAAGATGCGGTGGCGCTTTCGCGGCTCGGGGATGACTGGAGGCGTGGGCACGGCTCGGCGGGGTTCACGAGACGTGCCGGGAGTAGTCAACCTAAGGAAAGTACCCCTTCGGAATCCTGAGCTGCTGCCCCGACCGCGCCTCGATCGCCAGCGCATGCCACTCATCCGCCGACGCCGGGTCGGAGTAGAAGACGAGCTGGTACTGCTGGCGGAGCTCCTGCGCGATCTTGGCGTAGACATCGGGCAGCTCGCCCTCGCGGCGAATGATGAAGTACGTGGCGCCGGTGTCGTGGGCCAGCGCGGTGAGGCGGCGGGCCTGCAGGTGGCCGACGCCGAAGCGCATCAGGCGGGTCAGGATCTTGTTCTTCACGATCGGGTAGACCGGCACGCCGGCGTAGCGCGCGTAGTGCACCAGGTGGTCGAGCTTGAACGCGCTTCCCTGGTCCACGCCGTCGGTGAGGATGACCAGCGCGTGGCGGCCGGGCTGCTTCTGCAGCTCGTACAGCATCTCGATGGCCGTGTCGTACAGGTGTGTCTCGCCGGCCGGCTTGATGCGGTCGACGGCCGCCGCCGCGGCGTTGAAGTCGTTGGTGAAGCCGGTGAGCCAGAACGCGGTCTGGTTGAATCCCACGACGGCAATGCGGTCCCTCGGCGTCAGCAGCCGCTGCGCGAACTGTTTCGCCGCCAGCTTCACCACCGGCAGCTCCTCCAGCATGCTCTCGGAGTAGTCGATGAGGAGGATGACGTAGAGCGGCTGGTCGGCGGCGGGGACCAGCGCTTCGATCTTCCGCGGCGCGCCGTTGTCCTTCAAGGTCAGATCCGCGGCGCTCGGCGGCGAAGCGCCGCCGGCCACGGAAAGCGGCACCTGCTGCAGGGTGACATCGATGCGGCTGCTCGGCTGCGAGCCGAAGAAGAGAACGTCGTTGGCCTCCGTGCCGTCGCTGGCGCGGGCGACGACGCGGGCGTAGATCGCCTTGGTGGCCGGGTCGAATGGCGCGGTGTACGGCGGCTTGGCCACCGTAGCCACGACCTCTTCGCCGACGTAGAAGTCGACGGAGGTGACGGCGATCTGCGGCGGATTGATGACGCTGGCCTCCAGCGACGACCCGCCGGCGCGCAGCCGGACGCGGAACGGCGGCTTCGGATCGTTGACCACCATCTCGTCCTCGCCGGCCACGTCGTTGTGCGCGTCGTAGCCGACGGCGCGGATGCGCAGGCGGCGGATGTACTCGCCGATCCGCACCGGCAGCACCATCGACCGCCCCCGCCCCTCGGTCAGCTTCACGTTGTTGACCAGCAGCTCCACCCGCGCCACGTTCTCGCCGGTGGAGATCGGGACGTACAAGCTCCCGTGGACCAGCGCCTCGGGCTTGGAGGTGATGCGGACGCTCTGCGCGCTCGCGACGGGGGCGATGAGGAGAAGGGCGAGCGCCAGTCGTTTCACACGCCGATGAACGAAAAGGGGAGGCCGGGTGTTTCAGCGGGACTCGAACAATTTCTGCAAATTGAAGCGCTTCTTCCCCGCGATCACCGGCTTCCAGAGATCGCCTAGCTTCTTCAGCCGGGGGAGGACGTTGTCGATGCGAAAGTCCTCGATGCGCACGCCGCGCTCGACTTCCTCCCACGTCACCGGCACCGAGACGCTGGCCACGGCGGTGGGGCGCACCGAATAGATCGACGCCAGCGTGCGGCCCCAGGCGTTCTGGTTGTAGTCGACCAGCACGCGGCCGTGGGGGCGGTTCACCTTGCGGTATTCGGCGGTGATGACTTTGGGATGCCGCGTTTCCAGCTCCACGGCGATGGCCTTGGCGAAGGTCCAGACGTCCTTCTGCAGCGGTCCGCGCACAATGGGAATGTAGACGTGGATGCCTTTCGAGCCGGTGGTCTTGGCGTAGCTGGGGATGCCGAACTCGTCGAGGACGTCGCGCACCCGCAGCGCCACGGTGCGCACTTTGGCGAAGTCGGCGCCGGGGCCGGGATCGAGATCGAAGTGGAGGAAGTCGGGGCGATCGTAGTCGTCGCAGCGCGCGTACCAGGGGTTGAGATCGATGCAGCCGAGGTTGATGACCCAGAGGAGAGAGGGGAGGTCCTGAATCATCGGATAGGGGACCAGGCCCTCGCTGTGCGGGATAGGACAGATCTCGATCCATTCCGGCCGCGGCTCCGGCGCGCGCTTCATGTAGAAGAAGTCGCCCTCCGCGCCGTTCGGATAGCGCTTCATGACCATGGCCCGGCCGGCGATGTGCGGCAGCAGCCACGGCGAGACGTCGGCGTAGTACTGCAGCAGGTCGCGCTTGGTGATCTTCAGCTTCTTCCAGAACAGCTTGCGCAGGTTGGTCAGCCGCACCTCGCGCGCGCCGGAGCGGACGACCAGCTCGGTGGCGTCCTTCGGGATGACCAGCGGTTTCGCGGGCATGGAGAGCGCCAGCCTAGAATGTCCGCGCCATGAAGAAAAGCTGTATCGTTGCCGCCCTGCTGTTCGCCGCCCCGACGCTTCTCGCGCAGGTCAAGTCCACGCCAGGGCCGGATGATGTTCCGAAGCCCGTGCCGGGCGAGGTGTCCTTTGCCGGGGCCAAGTGCCCCGACATCGCGCGGTATCTCAACGTACGCAGCGCCGGCGGCGCGTCGAGCAACCCCGACGGGACGCGCATCGCGTTCATCACCTCGATCACCGGCCAGCCGCAGCTCTGGGTGGTCGACATGCGGCGCGGCGCCGGCTGGCCGCACCAGATCACCTTCGGCGAGAGCGTCACCTTCGCCGAGTGGTCGCCGGCCGGGGACTGGATCGCCTACGGCACCGATCGCGGCGGCAACGAGCGCGAGGGCTACTACCTGATCTCGTTGGACGGCACGCGCGAGCGCGAGCTGTTGCCGCCGTCGGAGTCGTTCCGGGCCTGGGGTGGATTCTCCGACGACGGCAAGCGCGCCGCGTACGCCTCCACCGCGCCAGGGAAAGACGACTTCGACATCTACGTGGTCGACGTGGCCAGCGGAAAGTCGGAGCTCGTGCTGCGCGGCGAAGGCGGGCTCTATCCCGCCGGCTGGCGGCCAGACGGCAAGGGCCTGCTCCTCAGCAAGACGCGCGGCGAAGACGCCAACGACGTCTTCTACCTCGACCTGCAGACGAAAAAGCGGGAGACGATTTTCCAGCCCAAGGCCGCCGCGGCGTACGACGCGTTCACCTGGACTCCGGACGGCAGCGGGTTCTATCTGGTGTCCAACGAGGACCGCGACTTCCAGGGGCTGGCGTTCTACGACTTCGCCAAGCGCGCGCTGCGCTGGATCGAGACCCCGCCGCGCGATGTGGAGACAGTGCGCCTCTCGCACGACGGGAAGTTGCTGGCCTGGACGGAGAACGCGAACGGTTTCTCCGAGCTGCACATCCGCAACCTGACCGCCGGCACGGACAACAAGGCGCCGGCGCCGCGCGGTGTGATCAGCGCCATGCGCTGGGCGCCGCGCGCGAACCGGCTGCTGCTGCGCTTTACCAGTCCGGAGATTCCCGGCGACGTCTGGGTGCTCGACGCGGAGGCCTCGCAGCTCGTGCGCGCGACGCAGTCGGCTCGGGCGGGACTCGATCCGCGGTCATTCATCGCCCCCGAGGCGGTCTCGTTCCCCAGCCACGACGGCGAGACGATCCACGGGCTTCTCTACATGCCTCACGCGGCCTCGGCCGAGTCCCGCCCGCCGGTGATTCTCGCGGTGCACGGCGGCCCGACCGCCCAGGCCCGCCCCACCTTCAACGCGGTCAACCAGTACCTGCTGGCGCGCGGCTACGCCATCCTCGATCTGAACTTCCGCGGATCGACCGGGTACGGGAAGCGCTTCGCGCGACTCGACAACCAGCGCCTGCGGCCCAACGCGGTGAAGGACATGCAGGCGGCGGTGGAGTGGTTGCGCTCGCGCCCGGTCGATGCCTCGCGCGTGGCGGTGATGGGCGGCTCGTACGGCGGCTACATGACCTTCGCGGCGCTGGCCACGCTCCCCGACACGTTCAAGGCCGGCGTGGGGCTGGTCGGCGTCTCCAACTGGATCACCGCGCTGCAGGGAGCGTCGCCGCAGCTCAAGGCGTCCGACCGTCTGGAGTACGGCAACATCGACGACCCCGCCGACCGGGAGTTCTTCAAGGAGATCAGTCCGCTGACGCACGTCGACCGGGTGAAGGCGCCGCTGATGGTGGTGCACGGTGCGAACGACCCGCGCGATCCGGTGTCCGAGGCCGATCAGTTCGTGCGCGCCATCCGCGAGCGCAACGGGGAGGTGGAGTACCTGCGCTTCCCGGACGAGGGCCACGGCGTTCGCAAGCTGACCAACCGCATCATCCTTTACCGGCGCGTGGCCGCATTTCTGGAACGAACCCTCGGCCCGGGCGTCACGCGCTGCGCGGAGTGACGATCACCTTCAGCGTGCCCGGCCGCTGGGCGTGCTCGAAGGCTGCGACTGCGTCGTCGAGGGTGTACGTCGCGTGCAGCATGGCGCGGACGTCGATCTTCCGCTGCGCCAGCAGCGCCAGCGCCGGCGCCATCGGCCCGCAGCGCGAGCCGACCAGGGTGATCTCGTCGACCACCAGCGACGACGCGTTGACGGTGAGGTCGCCGGCGTAGGTGCTCTTCATCACCAGCGTGCCGCGCGGCCGCAGCGCGGCGCGGGCGGTGGCGAAGCCGGCGGGGTTGCCGCTGCATTCGACGGCGATGTCGAAGCTCTTTGCCGGCGGGCTGACGCCCGCGGCTCCACTGACGACCGTCAACTGACAACCGGTCAGCGCCAATGTCTGGGCGATCAGCCGTCCCAGTTTGCCGTGGCCGACCACCAGCACCCGATCATCCGCCGTGACCCGCACCTGCTCCTGGATCTCCAGCGCCGCCGCCAGCGGCTCGGCGAACACCGCCTCCTCGGTCGGCACTTCGTCCGGCACGGTGTGCAGGTTCTCCTCCGGCAGCGTGAGGTACTCGGCGAAGGCGCCGTTGCGGTTGATGATGCCGAGGACCGTGCGCTGCTCGCAGTGCGTCCGGCGTCCGCTGAGACATGCCGCGCACCGGTGACAGACGGCGTTGATCTCGCCGACCACGCGCCGGCCCCCACCTTCTCCTACGACTTCGCCGACGAACTCATGCCCCGGCACGCCGGCGAATGGGTAGTAGCCGCGCGTCAGCTCGATGTCGGTGTTGCACACGCCCGCGGCGAGGACGCGCACCAGCACCTCGCCGGGCGGCGGGGTGGGGACGTCGATCTCGCGCAGCGAGAGTTTTCGGTCTTCGAGCCAGAGGGCGCGCATCACCACGTGGTCGGCATTTTGCCCGTTCCGCCGGCGGTGCGGTGGCGCGGGGCGTCGAGCGTGGTGTAGGCCAGCTCGCGGCCGGCGCGCACGGCGCGGAGCATCAGACCGCCGCGCGACATGTCGCCGAGGCCGGCGAACGCGGAGGGGAAGCGCAGGCGCGAGCCGAAGATCGGCCAGAGGATGTCGACGTACTTGCCGCTGGCCACGCTGCCGAGGAGCACCACCTGCGCGTCGTCGCCGACCTCTTCGGCCAGCGCGAGCGCATCGCGCTCCAGCGGCTTGCGGTAGTTGCGCTTGCGGACGTCGACCGGCGTCTTGCTCATCGTCTTCATCCGCTCCGGCGTGAGGCGCCAGTCGGGCGAAACCAGGCCGAAGCCGGGGGCGATGACGCGGATATTCTCGATCTCCGCGAAGTGCAGCGCGTACGTGATCTTGCCGCGAAAGTAGAGCGCGCTCATGAACGCGAAGGCCAGCGCGATCGGCACGCCCTCCTCGGAGCGGTACATCCGCGCCGCCTCGAAGCTCGCGTTCGGCGACTGGATCTGCTTGGCGCGCAGGCCGGAAGTATTGGCCGGCGAGAGGAGGAAGACCGTGGAGGGCATCGTCGGCGCGTTCAACGCGCGTCGCCGGTGGCCGCTTCCCGCGACGACAGTCGCGTCTGGGACGATCGGGCGATCAGGAAGGACGCCAGATATGCCGCCAGCGCCACCAGGGTCATGGCCCGGATGCCGGTGGCCATGGACAGCGATTCGATGAGTCCGCCGAAGACGGCGCCGGCCAGGTTCCAGCCGAACGCGGCGTTCGACTCCGCGCGCGTGCGGAAGCGGATGGCGAAGCAAATGGAGGCGAAGAAGATCGGCGCGCCGGCGAAGAGGATCGACAGCAGGAGCCGCTGCGTCAGCCCTTCGACCAGCAGCCATTGCGACGGCACAAGGAACGTCAGGACCAGTGTGGCCACCAGACCGCCGAGGGCCACGCCGTACGGCAGCGGGCGCAGTTGCATGGCGATGGTGCCGATGAGGATGGTGGCCAGAATGGAGCCGAAGACCACGGCGCTGGTCACCCACGTCGTCCCCCACACGAGGCTCATCTGCGTCACGAGCTTCGTCTCCAGCAGCAGGAACGCGGCGCCGAAGAGGAACATCTCGGCGTCGAAGCCGCGGAAGCGGTCGCGCGCCAGTTCCGGCGCGGCGAGGAGCAGCGCGCCCGCGGAGAGGACCATGAAGACGGCGATCATCGACAGGTAGAACGCCGGCGGGCGGCGCGCGTCGAGGTAGAGGAACGGCCAGTCGTCAGTCGGCACGTCCGTCTGCGCCGCCTCCTCGAGGATGCGCGCCGCGGCGGCGTCGAGCTCCGGCGAGCGGAGGTGCTCGAACGCCGGGCCGGCGATGAAAATCTCGTTGAAGACCTGGTGATTCGCCAGCTGCGCCAGCGGCGGCTCGCCGAACGCCTCGGTCAGCATGGCCATCAACTTCTGATGGATGGCGCGGTTGCCGACCATGAAATACAGCGCCACGCCGCCGCGCGGCGCGAGACGCTCGCGCGCCGCGCGCATGCAGTCGACGGTGTAGACGAAGTTGTCGAGCCGCACGTTCGACAGGGCGGAGAGGCGGGTCATGGAGTCCAGGGTGCCGAAGACGATGAGGTCGTACTGCTTGCGGCTGTTGCGCAGGAAGGCCCGCGCGTCGGTGTTGAAGACGTGCACGCGCGGCGAGTCGTACGGGCGGTCGGGGTGCATCTCCTTGCCGATCTTCAGGATGGCGGGGTCGATCTCCACGGCGTCGATCTCCTGCGCGCCGTGCTGCAGCGCGGTGACCACGTCGTTGCCGGTACCGGCGCCGAGGACCAGCACGCGCCGCGGCGGCGTGCGGAGCGCGCCGTACGGCAGCGGATAGCCCGCGGCGACGCTGCGGTCGTACGCGTTGGTGAGCACCCGCCCGCGCCCCAGCGGCGCCGCGTACTGGTGCAGCGAGCCGTTGGCCAGGACGTACACGCCGCCTGCGTTCGGCGGGCGCTGCGTCCGCAGCGCGTAGTACGGGCTGTAGCGATCGGCGCGCTCGAAGTAGGCGATGGAGGCGACGATCGCGATGGCGATCGCGATGTAGGCGATTCGTCGTTTCGGAAACAAGAACGCGCCGACCGCCAGAAAGACCCCGAACCACACCGCGGGAAACGCGCCGGTAAACGACGCGGCGGCGAAGGCCATCACGCCGAGGAGGGAGCCGGCGAGGTCGGCGACGTAGCCCCACAGCGTCTTGCCCGCCGCGGTGAACTCGCGCAGCCGCTCGCCGACGAATTGGCCGAGGGCCACGAACGAGAGGGCGCTGAGGATGAAGGCGACGATGATCGGCGGCCGGACGTCGTGCACCACCGGCGCGTTGGGGATGTCGAGGTAGAGCAGCCAGAGATGCTCGGACGGCGAGCGGTTGGTGAACGCCACGCGCGCCATCAGCAGCGTCACCACGGTGATGACGGCGATCGACACCGGCCAGAGCCAGAGCAGCGTGCGCTTCCCCGCGCGCAATGCGCCGGCGCCGAGCCCGAGGAAAGCGCTGATGAGCACGACGTTGGGGAAGTAGGCCAGCACCCGAACTTCGCCCGACATCCAGCGGATGAGTGCCAGCTCCTGGAAGAGGACCACGAACGATGCTGCGACGAGCTCCGCGCCTGCGCGGCGGAGACGCATCAGCGCAGCCGCCGCAGCGTCTCGCGCAGCAGTTTGTTGCCGCGCTCCTGGTCGTCGTCTTTCTTGCTGCGAATCAGATCGTCGGCGCGGCGGAGGTCGGCGATGATCTCCGTGAGGGGAAGCGGGTCGCTGTCGGGATAGACCTTCCGCTCCATCTCCGCGATCTCGTCGTCGATGGTGCGCGCATCGCTCGAGCTGCGGATGCGCTGCAGCGCGCGCACGGCCGCGTAGTCGGGATTCGCCGGGTCATCCTCGGCCACCGCCTGCTTGAAGTGAATTTCGACCAGCGACTCGCCCGGCTTGTCGGTACCGGAGGTGAGGCGGACGTCGACGCGGTCGGCGATGACCGGCAGGTCGATGGTGCGCGAGGTGTCCGGCTGCATCAGCGCGTTGACCGTCTCGATCTTCGTTTTCGTCTGTCCGTTGGCGTCGTAACGAATCTCCACGCTGCCGACGTAGACCGGGTTGTTGCCGTAGAACATCGTCCGCTTGGCCGGCACCGCCACCCGCACCGCGTACGCGTGCTCGCCGCTGGCCTCGAAGTTGTCGAGCGCGCTCTTCGGCGCCTTGGTGCGATGGAGTTTCTTGTCGAACGGCCCCTCGCCCGCCGGCCGCACCCACCGCACCCATCCCTCCCGCAGAACTTCGAGGCGGTGGTCGATGTGGCTGTTGACGTCGTACGACGACTTCAGCGCCGTGGCGCGGACGGCGTAGAGCTCGCGGAGCAGGGAGCAGTCGTCGGCGACGAGGGGTGTGGCGAGGAGGGCGGTGAGGATGAAAAGGCGCTTCATGCGCCGATTATCGCTGCTTCGCCTCCGGTCGCTCCATGATCACCGCCTGGAAGAGGTCGCGCGAGTACTCGGTCGAAGTTCGCCCGTCGAGAATGACCACGGTTCTCTCGCTCGACACGAGCAGATCGTACGGCTTGGTGAGCAATGGTGCCTGCATGACCAGGCCAGGAATGTTCTGCTTGAGCAGTAGCCGTACGCGAATGGGCTGGCCGCCGCCGACCACCGACGGAATCAGCGGGTAGACCTTTGCGGAGAAGTAGCCGAGGTAGCCGATTAGAAGGGCAGTGGACAAACCGAGAGTGGCTACCGTCTCGAACTTTGCGGCGATGCCTTCTTGCTGTGTCGAGCTGTAGAGCGCCGCGATCATCACGCCGATGCCGATTGCGTACAACGCGATTGGCCACGAGAGATGCCACAGCGCGGTCATCGTCGGCGGTTCGCCGGATAGCGGGAACTGCTCGGCTACCCAGCGCAGACTAAAGAGAACCATTGCCCCCAAAAGAAGCACAAACCACAAGATTTGGGATGCCGATTTGAGGACAGGAACTCCCGCCGTCACATACCGATGAACTAACTTCATGAGGTGAATGAATACTGTCGGTTTCGTGCTTCCCGTTTCCTCCGGCTTTGGAGTCCAATCCTCGGACCGGGATGCCGCCGCCGCTGTGAGCTCTTCCAGTTTTCTGTTCTGCCGCTCTGCATAGACCGCCCAGGTGAAGATCGCGACTGTTCCAACGAGCACCGCGAAGGGCGCCAACGCCCACAGCCCGGCGATGAGGTACTGCACGCGCAGGACGCCCAAAGGAGAGACGCCGTACTTGCCGAGGTAGAGCGCGTTGACTACGAAGCCGATCACGTACAGAAACCCAAGCAGCGGCAAACCGAGCTTGGTGTAGGTCTCGACGGTTTCGGCCAGCGATCCAGTCTGCTTCCGCGCGGGAGGTGGACGCACGTCGAGACGTTACGCCTGAACGGACGCCTTCGCCAGCGAGGGCGCTTCTAACGCCGGGCGGGACGCCCAGCCGGTACGGGCGGCGGGACGCGGTCGCGGTGCAGCATCTTGCGCAGGTAGGCGGCCGTCGGGCCGCTGTTGGACGATGCCACCTCCTCCGGCGTGCCGGTGGCGATGACGTGGCCGCCGGCGTCGCCGCCTTCGGGGCCGAGGTCGATGATGTGGTCGGCGGTCTTGATCACGTCGAGGTTGTGCTCGATCACCACCACCGTGTTGCCGCGGTCGACCAGGCCGTGCATCAGGTGCAGCAGCTTGGCCACGTCGTCGAAGTGCAGGCCGGTGGTCGGCTCGTCGAGGATGTAGAGCGTGCGGCCGGTAGCGCGCTTGGCCAGCTCCTTGGCCAGCTTCACGCGTTGGGCCTCGCCGCCGGAGAGCGTGGTCGATGACTGCCCGAGCTTGATGTATCCGAGGCCCACCTCGTCGAGAGTGCGGAGGATGTTGGCGATGCGCGGGATGTTGCGGAACGTCTCCAGCCCCTGCTCCACCGTCATGTCCAGGATCTCGGCGATCGACGAGCCCTTGTACGTCACCTGCAGCGTCTCGCGGTTGTAGCGCTTGCCGCCGCAGACGTCACAGGTCACGTAGATGTCGGGCAGAAAGTGCATCTCGATCTTGATCTGCCCGTCGCCCTTGCACGCCTCGCAGCGGCCGCCCTTCACGTTGAACGAGAACCGCCCCGGCCCGTACCCGCGCATGCGCGCCTCGGGCGTGCCGGACATCAGGTTGCGGATCTCGGTGAAGAGCTGGGTGTACGTCGCCGGATTCGAGCGCGGGGTGCGGCCGATGGGCGACTGGTCGATGTCGATGATCTTGTCGATCTGATCCAGGCCCTCGATGCGATCGTGCTCTCCCGGGGTGTCGATGGCGTCGTAGAAATGCCGCGACAGGGCCTTGTAGAGGATGTCGTTGACCAGCGTCGACTTGCCGGAGCCGCTGACGCCGGTGACGGCGACGAAGACCCCGAGCGGGATCTGCACGTCGAGGTTCTTGAGGTTGTTCTGCCGCGCGCCGCGGATGACGAGCGCGTTCTCGCCGATCGGGCGGCGGACGGGCGGGATCTCGATGCACAGCTCGCCGCGCAGGTACTTCGCGGTCAGCGACGACGGGAACGTCCGGATCTGCTCCAGCGTCCCCTCGGCGACAACCTCGCCGCCGTGCACGCCGGCGCGGGGGCCGAGGTCGATGACGTGGTCGGCGGTCTCGATGGTCTCCTCGTCGTGCTCGACGACGATGACCGTGTTGCCGAGGTCGCGCAGCTCCAGCAGCGAGTCGATCAGCTTGCGGTTGTCGCGCTGGTGCAGCCCGATCGACGGCTCGTCGAGAACGTAGAGCACGCCCATCAGCTTCGAGCCGATCTGCGTGGCCAGGCGGATGCGCTGCCCCTCGCCGCCGGAGAGCGATGCCGCGTTGCGGTCGAGGGCGAGGTAGCCGACGCCGACCGCGTTGAGGAAGCCGAGGCGGTCGCGGACTTCCTTGAGGATCTTGCCGGCGATCTGCTCCTCGCGCGGATTCAGCTCGATGGTCTTGAAGAACTCCTGCGCGTCCTTGAGCTGCAGCTTGACCACGCCGTCGATGGGCTGCCCGGCCACGGTGACCGCCAGCGACTCCGGCTTCAGGCGCCGCCCGCCGCACTCCGGGCACTTGGTCGGCGTCATCCAGCGCTCGATCTCCTCGCGGATGTCGTCGTTGTCGGACTCGTGGTAGCGCCGCTTGAGCATCGGCACCAGGCCTTCGTACGTGCCCTGGTAGTGGTACGAGCTGTCGCTCCCCTGGAACTCGAATTTGATCTTGTCCTCGGAGCCGTAAAGGATGCAGTTACGGGCCTTCTCCGGCAGCTTGTGCCACGGCGTGTCGAGCTTGAATTTGTAGTGCTTGGCCAGGGTGTGGATCTGCTTGAGGCGCCAGTTGTCCGCGCCTTCCTTCCAGATGGCGATGGTGCCGCCCTCGATGGACTTGGTGTCGTCGGGGACGATCTTCTTCTCGTCGATCTCCAGCAGCACGCCGAGGCCGGAGCAGCGCGGGCAGGCGCCGTAGGGAGAGTTGAAGGAGAAGAGGCGCGGGGTGATCTCGCCGATGGAGACGCCGCAGTCGGGGCAGGCGTAGTTCTGCGAGAGAAGCTCTTCTCTGCCGCCCTCCTGATAGAGAATCTTCACCAGCCCCTTCGACACGCGCGTCGCCGTCTCCAGCGAGTCGGCCAGACGCTGCTCGATGCCCGCCTTCACCACCAGGCGGTCGATGCGGACGTCGATGGTGTGCTTCTTCTGCTTGTCGAGCGTGGGAGGGTCGGAGAGCTCGACTTCCTGGCCGTCGACGACGCCGTGGGTGAAGCCCTCCTTGACCATCTGCAGCATCTGTTTGCGGTACTCGCCCTTCTTGCCGCGGATGTACGGCGCGAGGACGGTGAACTTCGTCCCGGCCGGAAGCTGCATCAGGCGGTCGACCATTTGCTGGATGGTCTGAGGCCGGATCTCCTGATGGCAGTTGGTGCAGTGCGGGACGCCGACCGAGGCGTAGAGGAGGCGGAGGTAGTCGTAGATCTCGGTGACCGTGCCGACGGTGGAGCGCGGATTGCGCGAGGTGGTGCGCTGCTCGATGGAGATGGCCGGCGAGAGGCCCTCGATGGAGTCGACGTCCGGCTTCTCCATCTGCTCCAGGAACTGCCGGGCGTACGCGGAGAGGGACTCGACGTAGCGCCGCTGCCCCTCGGCGAAGATGGTGTCGAAGGCCAGCGACGACTTGCCGGAGCCCGACAC
>Ga0068857_100002251_pt1 | contig 15695 bp, 7 predicted proteins | sample KBSCornC72_FD_66591 | JGI IMG/M metagenome (GOLD analysis project Ga0068857, IMG submission 66591) | Corn rhizosphere microbial communities from Kellogg Biological Station, Michigan, USA - KBS Corn C7-2 | ecosystem: Host-associated > Plants > Roots > Rhizosphere > Soil ...
CCTGATGTACTGGCTGGAGCGAGGTCGTTGTGACTCGCTGATGTTGATTTGTACTGGCTCGCTCGATCGGTAAAACTTTGAACGACGTGATCGGTCCTTCACGCTATATGAAATTCCCGCCCCATTTTGCCCGAAATTTTCTGCTTCGATTCGGCCCGGAACTTTGCGAAGCATCGCATTCACAACCCGCAAGTGATTCACACAATTTTCCAGCCGTATATTTGTTAACAGTTCGTCAAAAGCCTTCTGCGCTACGTCGCTCGACGGTTTGGCTCCGCCTCGTGAATACGCTACAATCGTGTTCCATTGCGCGGGACGCTTGACGGAAATGGGTCCGTTTTCCGCATCCATTTTCTTCCACGGCCAAAATGACCAGCCAATGTTATTCGCTTCGAAATATTCAGTCGTCGCCCAGTAAATCGTATTGTCGCGTTCACCTGTTTCACCAACCCAGACTGGCGCGTTGAACCGTTTTCGATAGTCGAGATACTTCCCTATGCCTTTGAGCGCCGCTGGATTGTCCCAGCAATAATAGTGAAATTGATAAACGAGGTTCTTATCGAACGGGCGGGTAAACACTGACCAATCATTTGCCCAATCCATCCCTTCGACGATAATCATGTGCTTCGAGTCCATTTCTCGAATAGCTTTGGTTGCCTTTTTGTACAGCGGTTCGAGCTGTGACTTGTATTTTGCTGCTGCACCGGTGCGGGCTGGAAGCGGCTCGTTCAGCAGATCGTATCCAGCAACCGTCGGTTCGTTCGAGTATCGTCGCGCAATGGCTATCCACAAATTGATGAACTGTTGCTCGTATCTGGCGTCCATGAACAACTCGGGTTGATCATTGGCGCTATCATCGATGTTTTGCCCTGTTTGTCCTCCTGGAGCACCGTGCATGTCTATAATGACATAAATTCCATTGGCTTTACACCACTTCACGAGGTTATCGAGAAGCTGAAATCCTTCGCCAGTGAGGTCCGGCTCGCCACTTTCCTTGAGAAAAAGTCGCGAATTCAGCGCGGGACGAACGGAATTGTAGCCCAGTTCGACAATATGACGGATATCGGCTTCTGTGATGTAGTTCTGTCGGAATTCGGTCCAGAAGCGTTTTGCATTCTCCGGGCCGATTAAGTCGGAAACGAGTTTCTCGATTCGTCGTGGACGATCAGCCTGGTCACCGAATTTCCACATGTACCCCTCGGGCAACATCCAGTTACCCAATCCAACTCCGCGCAACAGGATCTTTTCTCCATTTTCATTCGCAATGTCCTGGCCGCGCGTGTGCAAAAAGCTCAACTCTGCCGCGTTACTGGATAGATCGACGAAGATTATCGCACATAGAAAATGCAGAATTAATCCGATGCATGCAGGTCGGTTGGGTCTGCTGGATTTGGAAAGTGACTCTATTCGCACAGAAATATTTTAAGGGTTTGACCTGTTTATAGCATCCCTCCTAAGAGGGATGCAACCCGCTAAAGTCGGAGCGCGACAGTCTTCGAGAGCGCCCTCCGAGGACTATGGAGCGGGCTCGGCTTCGTCTCGAGAGACTTGAGTGTGGATGACTCCGTGGTCATCGAACCAAAGGGGATCGATTGCAATGAAACGGTTGTAATTTTGTCCTTCATCGACCTTTTGGTGATAGACCATCCAAAGCTTCTTATCAGGTCCCTCAACGACGCAATGATGACCGGGTCCAAAGATGGATTTGGTCCGGTGCGCAATTGGATTTCCGCCATATTTTTGAAACGGACCCAAAGGCGATTTCGATGTCGCGTAACCAATGCCGTAGTTTGGAGAATCTGCTCCGGTTCCTGAATACATTAGATAATAAACACCCTCGTGTTTCAGCATAAACGGACCCTCGGTCACATGTCCGCTTTTCATTTCCCACGGTTCCGTTGGCCGAATGACTTCTCGAGGCTCCTCTTCCTTTGTGATGGGATTGCTCATCGGCTGGACAAGGATTTTGAAACCGCCTTTGAGATTTACGTAATACAGGTAGAATTTCCCGTCATCGTCGCGGAACAAGTGAGCGTCAATCGATTCTGAGGCCAATACGGTTTGGTCTCGAAACGGTCCGAGCGCGCTATTTGCGACCGCGACGCCAATTTCCTTGTTCAACGGAGCCCGGGGCTTTTGCGCGTCATTGTCAGTGTAGTACAAATAAAATTTGCCGTCGCTGGAATTGTGGAAAACATCCGGGGCCCAGGCTCCACGACGATTGTCATCAAACGCCAATCCCTTGTTCGTCCAGTCAACGAGATTTGTTGAAACGAAAACGTCGTAGCCTCGCCCATGTGAAGTCGCGTACAGGTAATAATTTCCATCAACGCGAATGACGTCTGGATCGGCCATATTCGCGTTTGGGATGACGGGATTGCGGTAAGTCCTCGCACTGGGAAGGGTTGTTTGAGCAAAGGAGATGCGCGCCGAAAGTAATAAAGCAAGCGCGACAACACAGTTGATAGAGATTCGATAAGTCATGAGTTTGCAGGTCGCAGAAGTTCGAATATCGAAATTCGAAACTCGAAATAAACTTGAATTTCAAATATCGACAGGGGTTCCAATCAATTGCTCTATTCCGGGCCTTCAACCTGAACAAAGCCAGCATCGATGTATTGACCGCCAGTGGTTTGATGACAGTGAATGGCGATAAGGTTGATTCCTGCCTTAATCGCGGCCAGTCCCGCGGGCTGCATCGGGATTGGTTCATAGCTCGTGGTAAAGCCATGAACACGGGTCGCCGCTACGCCGTTGATAAAGACTTCGGCATCTTCGTCATGGTGCATCCAGAGTTGTAGATTGCTGGAAGTGACCGGAATTGCGATTTGCCGGCGCAACCAGATATCAGAGCTTGTCCATGGAGTCTTGATGAACGCGCCGGGGGGATCGCCAGCGCCGAATCCAGCAAGCGATTCTTTCCAGGTTGAATCGTCAAACCCTGTTTTTGACCAATCGCCAGCCGGCTTTTCCGTTGTGAAGCGCCACCGTCCGGGAGAAGTATCACCCGCAGCAACAACGGGAACAATCTTCGGCGCTTTGGGAATCGGCGCCCAACCAGACGCTTTGCACATATCGCGGCGCGCCCACTTTTGCCAGGCCTGTTTGTCGTAAAGCATCTGAAGGAAGACTCCTCCGACGACAGGGCGAGCGGTGAAGCCGACCTTTCGGGCGGTGGCTGTCTCGTACCAATCAGTGAGGGGTGAGCGATCGGGAGTTTCGTTTAGAAAACGGTAAACTGGTTCGAAGATCGCAGCGAAATCCGCGCGATCCTGAGTCAGCGTTGCAGTCCAAAGCGTCCAATCGAGCTTCGTATAACCGCGTCGATTATCTAATGGCAGGCCATATTTATTTTGGGTGCGTTTATAAAAATTCATTTCATCGCGGACCGCCGATTCAGGAAAGAGGTTCAAACCAAGAATTTTGTCCCAAACCAGATTGTACTTTTGGCTCCAGGTTCCGACTTGATCGAAAGCGAGTCGAAAGTGATCGCCCTGGCGAGCTTCTTTCACCCAACGTTCGGCAAAGGATTTTGCCAGAGAGATGTATTCGGCGCCTTTGGTATTGTGGCCGCGCATTTCGCACATGCGACCGAATGCGCCAAGAGCGACGATGGCTTTGGCGCTCAGATTTACGTTGTGGGCCAAGTGACCGGCAAAGTCGTCACTGCAAAGCTGGTTTTCCGGATCGAAGCCTTTCGATTTCAAGTAATCGGCCCATTTCGCCAATTGCTTCCAATAAAGTCCCGCAAAATCGGCGTTGCCGTCCATTTGCGAAATCGCGCCGAATAGAATGAGCAAGTTGCCGCTCTCTTCGACTGGCATCTGGTTGTTAACGCCGCGTTCGCCATCACCGTAAACCTGGCCGTTGGCCTGCGGATATGTGCCAAGATCGTGCGGAGCAAAAGGAAATTTCCAGCGTTCGCTCGCAGCGTAATTCATAAATGGCACGATGAAGGATTTTGCGAGGGTCGGGCCAAATAATAGAAATTGCGGAGACATCGGATAGAAAACGTCCGAGGTGGCGATGCAGCCGTTGGAATGATTTTCTTTGCAGAATTGGAGCGGTTTGCCATTGGCGTCCGCGACAAATTTCCCCGCGGCGAAACAAGTGCGAAATGCGAGCGCGCAAAGATGCGCGTAGTTCTCGCCACCGGCCTTCATAAGATCTGCGATCAATTCAGCGTCAAACTTTTCACAGCGCACACGAACAGAATCCAGTTCGTCGGCGCACTTTTTCAGCAAGGTAGGCATATCCGTGCCATTGCGACGCCAGTAGGGGCGCAAATTATGCTTCATGTATTGAATGGCGTATTCGTCATCGTAGGCAACCATGAGCCAGCGAGTGGCGGGCTGCTCAGTTACTTTTCCGAGGTTCAATGCGAAAGCGGCCACGGTAGCTGTGGCGGGAGAATTCATTGAATCTTTAAATCCATTATCTTCTGGCAACGCGCCGTTAACAGCCCAACCCGCCTGGACAAACTCGCGCTTACCGATAATCGAAGAAGTGTCTGCTTCGGGCGCGGCACAATAGAAATAGCCCCAATCGATTCGCAAATCATCACCTTTGGTCTCCAGTATTGGCTGATCGACGGAACCAAATCTCGCGATTTTCAGGCCATCAGATTTCTGACTTTGATGAGTGACTTCTGAGTGGAGATTTTCAACCGCCAATTCAGCCGACGCGTCGAAGTAAACCGAAATATCATGTGCTTGGCCATCCGCAGATCGCCCCGACCAGAGCAAGTAAGTCACGGGCTGAGATAAAAGATCCAAATCTTCCGGAAGCGCGGCCGTCAAAAATGTCAGGGTGACGGCGATCCCCTGCCCTGCAAAGGAGTAGATGGTTCGAGTGGGGAAGACTTCGAGTCCGGTTTGCGGAAGTGCCGGTGCGGAGGCCACATCGGTGCCCATCAGACGAAAAGGCTTGCCGTCAATTCGAACCATGCTGGTGAGACGATGCGCGCGCCCAGTCCAGTGTGTGGTGTTGACGTCGGTTAACTTGTCCGCTTGCGACCAGATGCTGAAATAAGGATCGCAGGCGACGAGCGGGACAGCCGGAGGGCGGAATGGAGCAGCGATTGCCGCGAGTGCAGAGACGACGGCGCAAAACGCGATAAGTGGATTGCGGAACAATCTATTTGTTGGGAGGTAACGAGTCATTAAATCTTAAAAGTCGTGGGGCGGAGCGCAGCAGACCTATTCCGGGATTTGCCATTCGAGGATGCCAGCGCTGAATTGGGGTTGAAGTTGTGTATCCAGGCGTAGAGCGGTTGTGGTGATTGGCGCAAATGTGGCGGAATTCATGGTGTTCGGCTTGACGCCGATTTCGCCACCCGGAACGAATTTCCATTCGTCGCCCGATTTGTAAAGCAATCGGGCAGAAGCAGGAATGCGACATTTGCCAACGCCGGTGTCGTCGAACCAATAGACGGCCGCCGATGAAACTTTTTTCGGAGAACCAAAATCGAATTGGACCCATTCTCGAGAGCCGACATGCGGCCACCAAGTAAGCCGCGGAACATCATGGTCATTTGAATTTTGCGGAAGGAGGCCATCGCCTACCGCTTCGACGGTGTCGCCCTCGTAGCAATGGGACGCGGTCGTTTTGTATTTTGAAGGTTTCGGCACTGCGGGAGGTTGCCACTCGTGACCGATTTTGGAATCGGTTGTAACAGTTGGGAAAGCGGAAATGCGCAGGCGTGCAGCACCCATGGGAACCAGTTCAACTGTTTCAACCGGTTCAGATGTCAGTGCGGGGCTGTCCTGCAATGGCGCACAAAGGCCGTACCGATCGAGTGTCCAGGCGGAGATTTTTCGAGCTTTCGCAGAAATCTTGAGCGGCACGTCTGCAAGCGTGAAAGGAAAATCAGATTTGGGCCACGAACTGCGCGAAACTTTGAACGTCTTTGCTGGATCTCTGCCATCCCAGACCAGGCCATAATTCCAGGCAGTGGTCGGATGAATTTCGTATGAAGGCCATTTCGAAGGATCCGCGCCTTTTTGCCAACTCGAGTCACCCTGCGCGGTTTTGGAACTGTCCTGGGCAACGTATCGTTCGCCTATTTTAAGCGAGAACGTGAGCGGACCGTAGTCGATGCTGATACTGTCATGATTATTGGTCCATGTTTGAACCGAAACTTCCATCGGCAATTCGAGGAGAATCTTGTCATTGTTTTTCCAGGTGCGCTCAACTCGGGCAAATTGGCCGGGAATTATATGAACGGAGACCGGCTCTTTGTTTATCGAAAGCCGCGCGGCCTTGCACCAGGCAGGAATGCGCCATGAGATTGGAAACGACGTGGGTGCTTTTATTCCGACTGTGAACCGGACGCTCTCCTCGAACGGATAATGTGTTTCTTCGGTGATTTTGACATCCTCGCCATTGCCGACTCGAGCCTTCACTTCGCAGGCTGAATAAATTGTCGCACAAATGCCGTTATCGGCAGTGGCCATCCAAAGGCTGCGGTTGAAGTAAGGCCAACCTTGAGAATGATTATGCTGGCAGCAGCGCGAACTGAATGGGTTCATCAAGAGGAACGGGCCGCTGTTGGCAATTCCCGGAGCATGATTTTTTGAATCTCCCAGAACCATGTTTGGCGCAGTGAGGTAACGCAGCGATTTGAAGTCCGGCATCACCGCAGCGGGATACGAGTTGAATGCAACCGTCTCGCATTGATCGCCCCAGAAAGGATCACCGGTGATCTGGAAAAGAATTTCATCGGAAAGCATTTGCTCGAGAAATCCGCAAGTCTCGGTCGCCTGTCGCGGATCGGTGCATCCTTTGCGGCTGACTTCGTCGCCGCCAAACATTCCTCCAGGCACCTGGCCGAATCGTTCGCGGATGATGCGAAAATCGGCATAGCTGGCTTCGGTGTGAGCCGGGTCGTGTGTCAGGAGAGCGATTTCTGCAGGCTCTCGAAACGATTCGGCAATGTTGACGTTATGCCAATCAGGCAAATCGTCCTTCATGGTCCAGTTGGCGGTGCGGCGATGAATTTTTTTCGCAAGCTCAAGCAATTGAGGATCACCCGTGCGATTGTACAGCCAGAACACACTATAAAGATTGTCCCCACCGCGCATGCGTTGCCAATAATGGGTGAGGAATTTTTCGTCTGGAACGGTGAGTTGATAATGAAAATATTTCGTCATCAGGTCGATGACGCGGGAATCGCTTGTCCGTTCATAATACGTTTGCAGGCAATAGAGCATGAGCATGTTGGCCCAATAATCGCGTGAACCGTCTTCGAAGCGCTGGTCGGGACCAAAATCGCCATCAGATCGTTGGCTTGTGAAGACACCGTCGATCCACAACTGCGCTTCTGCTTTCATTTTGGGATCGTCAAAGAGCCACGCCAATTCGATGTAACCGCGCAGCCAATACGGCAATTCTTCCCAGCCGTATTTTCCTTTGCCATTTTTGTTTAGCCAGGCGCTATCGCTTTTCTGCAACCAGGAACTGATTTCGCCGAGATGACCGGTAAGACCGTCGCGCTGACGCTCCAGAAAAACGCGAACCCAGCCGCGGGGTTGGACTGATCCCGAGGGTAATTGGAGCAAGCCGCTTTGTGTGAGCGGAGGACGGGCGTTGATATAATAGCTATTGGTTGAAGACGAAGGAAGACGTTCAAGAACTGTGGCGTTCTCGGCAGCACGCAAAGCACCGCCAACAGACAACCAGAGCAGGCCGAAAGCAATCTTTGCCTTTGATCGTTTAAACATAATCACATCGAATCGAGACACCGATGACGAAATGAGACGCAACATTTCACAGGAAATTCGATTTACCAAGACAAGTCGAGAATTCTGCTGCGGCGAGGATCAAGCTATTTGCCAATCGCCGACCTGCGGCCAGTTCCGCGCAGCGCCTTCACGGCTTCGGTTGCCTCGGCGTTGCCTTTGTTTGCCGCTTCGAATGCCTCCTGGCCGAATTCATCAACCGCCTTTGTGAGTGCATCCGCTTGCTGCTGGGAAAGGCTTCCGGTTTTCGACTGAAGTGAAACAAAGTTCGTCGCTGCTTGTGCGTAGTGATGCCCCTTCCAGGCGGCAATGCCATCGTTCCAGGATTGTTTGACGTCTGCCGGCGCGGAATCAAATGCAGATGATGAGATGTTCTTGCCGGGGCCACTTTTTGAGCAGCCTGCCAGAACCAGACCAAGCAGCAGAATTGTGAAGTTGATCAAGTAGTAGCAGCCGACGTAAGGAGGCTCTAACCGATTCCGACTCACGGCAGCAAAGGAATATGGAGCCTCCTGACGTCGGCTGCTACAATTGGCACGATTTAGTTGCGTTAGCACCGTCAACTTTTCGCGAATCATTTAAAATTATTGGTCGATAGTGTTGACCCACGGCGGGTTTGCATTCCACGAAATCTCCAGGTGAGGCTGATTATCGCTATTCCAGCGACTGCGCCAGCGCTGGTCATTTGGATTTCTGACATCGTTTCGCCGCGGACTTTCGACGTGTCCGTCACAAAAGCATAAGTTCACGCGATAACAGTGTCGATTGGACGGGCATTGTGTGTGGCCCGCAGTGGTATCCGTCACGTCCATGTTCGCATTGTAACTAATCAGCGCGGCATTCTCGACGGCCGGAACATCCCCGTAGGCGATCAATTCGGAAGGCTTGAGGATTTGTGAATCTTTGACTGGGCCTTTGTAAGCTCCGCCATCAATATCCCCACCCAATCCAAGTTGCGGAGTAGTACTGATATTGAGTCCCCAGTCGTTTATGCCGTAAGAAAACCGGGTCGTCTCTCGAATTCCGTAGCGATCAGGCAGGCCACTCAGGTCTGTTTGTCCGAGGGTATTATTGAGATTTGTATTCCACGCGGCGCTTTGCAATGCAGCCGGACACCAGAATGCGTTTCGATTGTTGCCCATGAATGGCAGAAGGCGCGGAGGCCAAACATAATAAACCCCGTGGATCACCGAAAGGCTTCCTGTGTATTGCCCGTAATCAGACACGTACATGGAGGTTGCAATTCCCATTTGGCGGAAATTGTTCACGCACGAGGTCTGCTTGGCTTTGCACTTCGCCTTGCTCAGAGCCGGCAAGAGCATCGCGGCAAGTATCGCGATAATGGCAATAACAACCAACAATTCGATCAATGTAAAAGCGCGCGTGGTGGACTTGCCGCCGCGAACGCTTGTGAATCCGTTCATAGCGCCAGAAAGCGGCTCGCGGGGACGCTCGCCCCACCCTGCACAGCGGAAGATTTTTCCAACAGTCATATTCGTCTCACTAACTCGGGTATATGCGGGCTGGATTACCCAGCCCGCATCACAATATATCAAAACTTAGTCAATTCGTCATATCCGCCAATTGCCCTACTGAACCTGCACGCGATAGAACTTCATCGGCGCGCCGGAAACAGGGGTCGAGTGGGTGGATGACGTGGCGCCGGTAACCGGCCTCAGGGGGGCAAGTAAAACGACAGAATCATAAACGAGATAGAAGCATCCAAAAAAGGAAACTAACGAACCGAGCAATTCCCTGCTCTCAGCCTGTGCCTGATCGCTCCGCGTGTCATAATTCTGTCTATCTCCACGCCCATTTGGTGACTTTTACAAGCCAAATCACCGCTTAACAAATCCGTTTCACTATGGCATCATCAGTCTGCATAAATCTGCCGCGCAAATGTGCTATCTACCCGTATTAACGTTTCAACGTATTAACGTTTTAACGTTTGCCTGGCTGATATTTCTCGCAACCTCCCTGTCAGCCGAAGATTACAATGTTAGAAACTGGCATATGGAGGAAGGACTTCCTGATGGGGAAATTACAGCACTTGCCCAGACTCCGGACGGCTATTTGTGGATCGGTACGCCGAAAGGTTTGGCTCAGTTCGATGGGACGCGGTTTCGGGTCTATCAGCCAAAAAATACTGTCGAGTTCAAAGATGAGAGAGTGGCGAATTTACTGGCAGATCACGCAGGCCGTCTTTGGATCGGCACAGCCGATGGCACGATGCTTCGCTGGTCCGCCGGCAAATTCGAACATGCATCGAATCCGACCGCTTCCTTGCCAGCCGCTGACCGGGAGCGAGCCGAGCGCGACTGGAGAAAAGATCGCAACTGGCAACTGGTGGAAGATGCGCAGAATCGGATTTGGTGGCTGCAAAGAGGATTTGCCATAGTCCATTTCGAATCGAACCTCGCAAGGTCTTATATCAATTTCGACGGTCTCGATGTAAGTAAGATAGAAAAACTAAGCCGAGATGCGGGGGGCAGCATCTGGGCAGCGGCCAATTCAAGAATTCGACATTTCAGCAATGGGCACTGGGATCCTGAATCTGAAAGCATTCCCATGTCGTGGCCCCAGCATGAGGATGACATCGTGCTCTGTCCAGCGAGGAACGGCGGTTTGCTCGTGGCTGAGCCGCTTCGCGGCTCCTGGCGGTCTTACGGTGGACAGGTCCGCCGGCTGATAGACGGGAGCTGGACCGGCCCGTTTGAGCCCACGCCTTTCGAGCAAGGCTTGAGTCGCTCGATTGTCACCGCTTTGCTCGAGGATCGCACCAGACGAATGTGGATCGGCACAAAATCAGGCGGCCTCTATTTTTCAGATGCGGAAGGGCAATGGCGCCGTCTCCAGGCCAACCCGTCACTGTCCGAAGGCCAAATTTCCTGTCTGATGCAAGATCTGCAGGATAACGTTTGGGTTGGAACGGTCGGCGACGGATTATATCGCGTCGCGAGAAAACCCGTCTCCGTCGTCTCTCTGCAATCGCCGACACAAAGACCGGCGGTCGTTCAATCCACCTGCTTATCCCACGATGGCTCTATCTGGATCGGCACAGATGGCAATGGGCTTTTCCATTTTAATAATGGCCAAGCGACGAGCTTCGGGACGCCGTTAAATCCGTCGGATCTCAACATCTCATCTGTATTCGAAGATTCACGCACGAATTTGTGGCTCGGAACAAAATCAGGCCTTTTGAAATTGGAAAATGGCCGTTTCACGCCAGTCTATGGACCGGAGGAATTGAGTCACGAGGTTGTAACCATTTACGAGGACAGAATTGGCCGGCTTTGGTTTGGGACTACCACGGAGCTCATTTGCAAAACCGGAGAACAGTTCGCAGTTCATCATCTGCGAAGCGAGCATGGCTCGCCCGATATTCGTAGTATTGTTGCAGACAAATCGGGAAATATTTGGGTCGGCACCTTCGGACAGGGATTGTTCGAGCTACCACGAGGGCAGGCAGAATTGGCTCGCAGAGTCGATGACTTTCCAGCCAATTCCGCACGGGCAATGATCTGTGATGCCGATGGCACGTTGTGGATTGGCAGTTGGGGAGACGGGATTTTTCGCTTTCGGCAAGGAAAATTCACCGAGTTTTCATCTGAGGATGGACTGCCTCGCGATAAGATTCTTTGCATCGTCCCGGACAACGCAGGCGTCTTATGGATGAGCTCGGACAACGGGATCTTTGGCATCAAACGCCAGGCGTTGGATTCGTACGTTCGCGGCAGCAGCCCGCCATTGCTTTGCCTTCGTCTTTCTCTTGCACAAGGACTTGCAAACCGCGCTTGTTCCGGCCAGGGCCAGCCTGTCGCAACGCGAACCATAGATGGGCGGCTCTGGTTCCCCAACATGGAAAGTGTTGCCGTGCTCGATCCAGAACTGGCAGCGGGTCTCCGCGGGAATCCAAACGTCATTATTGAATCCATTCTCGCTGATGGAACCGATATGACTCGGTCCGGCGGGGAGATCCGAGCACCATCAAACATACGGCGATTCGAATTCAGTTTTGCCTCCCCCGATCCCTCTCAGACCATGGATGTCCACTTTCGGCATAAACTCGAAGGCATGGACGAGAGCTGGCGTGAAGCAAGCAGCGATCGAATCGCGCATTACAGCCAGTTACCACCCGGCCCATATAAATTTCGCGTGATGGTTGGCGGCAGCGACGGCCAGTGGCATGAAAGCTCGGAGACAATTACACTTCGCATCGTGCCCAGGTTTTGGGAAATCCGTTCGGTGCAGGTGATTGCAAGCGCGTTGTTGATCAGTGCGATTGGCGCGACGATTGCCTGGAACCAGCGCCGCAAACTGCATCTCAAATTGGAACGAATGGAAATGCAGCAATCCCTTGAACATGAGCGGCGTCGCATCGCACGCGACCTTCATGATGAATTAGGCGCTCGTCTCACCAGCATTGCGTTGCAGGGCGAACTCGCGATGCGCGGCGAAAGTATTCCGCCAGTCGCGAAAGCCGAAATCGGCTCGTTGGCAGTTCGCGTCCGCCAATTGATTAACGCGACCGACGAAGTGATTTGGACCACCGATCCCGGCAACGATTCCCTGCCAAACCTCGTCGAGTTCCTTTGCGATTACATCGAGCGCTTCCTCACGCCGGCCGGCATCCATTACCGGCTCGACGTTCCTTCTGACCTGCCTCCAATTCCCATTCAATCGCAACCGCGCCACCATTTTCTCCTTGCCGTCAAAGAAACTCTCAATAACGCCGTCCGCCACTCCAATGCCAAACTGCTCAGGGTGCAATTGAAAATAGAGCACAACGCACTCATTCTCGTAATTTCGGATGACGGCGTTGGATTCGACGTCCAGCACGCCCGACCTGGAGGTAATGGCCTCGTCAATATTCAAAATCGCATGGCATCAGTCAGTGGAAGGGCGGATATTTCCAGCACACTGGGAAAAGGTACCACAACGACCCTGACCATGCCCTTGCGGGAATCCAGGAACGGCCAAACCAAAATGGCACTATGACAACACTTGCGACTTTGGTTGGTAAAATGACGGATGGTGTCGGTCGGCAATCACTGCCAAAATAGCGGACGCTTCACCGCGAAGAGAGAATTTGCATGAAAATCAACGTCGGAATTGTCGAGGATGATCGCGAGTTGCGCGAAAGTTTGGCTAAAGTTGTCGAAGGGCACTCCCGCCTCCGTTGCGTCGCGGCTTGCAAATCCGGCGAAGAAGCGTTGCAACAAATGCCATCGCTCGCTCCCGACGTTGTGCTCATGGACATTAACCTTCCCGGCATGACCGGAATCAAGTGCACCGCCCTTCTCAAAGACCGCTTGCCAAAAACGCAAATCCTGATGCTGACGATTTATTCCAACAACAATAACATCTTTGAGGCGCTCCAGGCCGGCGCGAGCGGCTATTTGCTCAAAAGCAATTCGTCAGAAGAGGTTGTCGATTCGATTATCGGCGTCATGGAAGGCGGCGCGCCGATGACAGGGCAAATTGCGCGGCGCGTCATCGAAGCCTTTCGCAGACCCATGAGCAATGGCAATTTAGAAGCCCAGCTTACCGAGCGCGAGATGGAAGTCATTCAACTTATTGCCAGAGGTTACGCAAACAAGGAAATCGCTTCCCAGCTTGGGGTGGCAGTTTCCACGATTCGCCGCCATATCGAGAACATTTATTCAAAACTCCACGTCCACTGCCGGACCGAAGCCGCAGCGAAATATCTTGGGGTGAAGTGATCTTTGAAATTCGAATGTCGAAATCCGAAGCAAATTCGAATCCTGAAATTCGAAGACCCGCCGAATTTTTCAATTTATCCTAAATAATCGATGAGATTGCTTCGGGCGTCAGCATTCGTTGCGGCTTTATTTGTTCTCAGTAGCTTTACTGTCCATGCTCAATCCTATGGTCTGACAAACCCGGTTCCGGTCAGTGGATTTCTTAACGGCATTTTCCCAACGGCCGCACCAAATTCCCGAGCGACGTTCGACGTGGAGCTTGCATACACAAATCTCTCTCCCTTTAACCTTCCGATTTATATGATCGCCCATCCGCTCACTAACGCGATAGTGCTCATCGAAAAAAACGGACGCATCCGCATGTTCCCCAATCGCCAAGACGTCACCGATGCCGAAGTCACAACCATCCTCGACATCAGTTCCAGAGTCTTCAATGTCTCCGACAGCGGCATGACCGGTATCGCCTTTCATCCGCAGTTCGGCCAACCGGCGTCAACCAACCGCGGCTTTGTCTATATCACCTACAAGTGGCGGCCAAATCCTGACGGTGGCGCGAATGCCGATTATTCGTTTTGGCGCTTGTCGCGCTTCGCAGTTCCCGACGGCCAAATGGCTATCGACCCAAATTCCGAGCTCGTTTTGGTTCAGCAATTTGATCAACAGGAATTTCACGATGCCGGCTGCATGATGTTTGGACCAGATGGTTATTTATACTTTTCATGCGGCGATGAAGGCGGCTCTGACGACCAATATCACGCGTCGCAAAAAGTCAATGAACGCTTGATGTCCGGAATTTTCCGCATCGACGTCAATATGAATCCCGCTACGAGCCATGCCATCCGCAGGCAAGTCTTCCAACACCCGGCGCAGCCCGTCAGTTGGCCTTTGAGTTATACCTCCAATTATTTTGTGCCGAACGATAATCCGTTTCTGGAGCCAGGCGGAAGCGTTCTCGAAGAATATTACGCGCTGGGCCTGCGTAATCCTTATCGTTTCTCGCGTGATCCTGTCACTGGCATGATTTGGATCGGTGACGTCGGCCAGGCCGCCCGCGAAGAAATCGACATTCTGCAAAAAGGGGCCAATTATCAATGGAACTATAAGGAAGGCGCCATCGCGGGCCCCGGCTCCGTACCGACAAACATCATCGGAACTCCAAAAACGCCGTTATGGGAATACGACCATTCCAACGGTGACGGTTGCGTCATTGGTGGATTCGTTTATCGCGGAACAAATTTCGCTCCTGAGCTGACCGGAAAATATATTTGGGCCGACAACGTTTCCGGTCGCGTTTGGGCACTCGCGGTTGATGGCAACACCAATGTCGTTTCGGTTAATCAAATCGCGACGATGCCCTCAGGTTCGGTTTACGGAGGAACTTCGTCATGCGCATTGGACCAAAGCGGTGAAATCTATTTCGTAAAAATTGGCGGTGTTGGCGCGGGCCAAATTTACAGAATCAAACGAGTAATCATGTCTGTTCCGGAGCCGCCAGCCTTGCTCTCCCAGCTTGGCGTATTCACAAATCTGGCGACGTTAGCTGCCACGAACACATTGATTCCGTACACGGTGAATTCCCCGCTTTGGTCCGACCGGGCTGTGAAACAACGCTGGCTCACTGTTCCAAACGATGGCACCTACAATTCCGCGGCAGAGCAAATCGTTTTTTCGCCAACGAATAACTGGCAATTCCCGAAAGGCTCGGTGCTGGTAAAACAATTCTTTTTGCCCATTAACGAGACCAATTCCGCGATGCTTAAACGATTGGAAACGCGGTTTATCGTCCTCGATAGCTCCGGCGGTGTCTATGGCCTGACCTACAAATGGCGCGCTGACGATTCGGATGCTGATCTGCTTCTCGCCGGGACAGACCAGGACTACATAATCACCAATGCGAATGGTACCACTCGCACTCAAACCTGGATTTTCCCCAGCCGCCAGGATTGTCTAACTTGCCACAATGCGAATGCAGGCTATGTGCTCGGCCTTCGCACACATCAACTCAACTGCGCGCAAACGTATCCGCAAACCGGCGTCACCGACAATCAACTGCGCACACTCGGCCATTTAGGTGTGTTGGGCACAAATTACAGCGAGGCCGCCCTGCCGGGTTATCCTCAATCCTGCTCGGTGACGAACACGGGCTTCGCTTTGGAAACGCGCGTTCGCTCTTACATCGACGCCAATTGCTCACAGTGCCATCGTCCGGGCGGAGCTTATGCGAATTTCGACG
>Ga0068857_100002258_pt1 | contig 15673 bp, 13 predicted proteins | sample KBSCornC72_FD_66591 | JGI IMG/M metagenome (GOLD analysis project Ga0068857, IMG submission 66591) | Corn rhizosphere microbial communities from Kellogg Biological Station, Michigan, USA - KBS Corn C7-2 | ecosystem: Host-associated > Plants > Roots > Rhizosphere > Soil ...
AAAAAATATCCGCAAGGGTCTAGACACGATTTTGTCAGAGATCGGCAGCGGATCCTTCAATTTCAAGCGGTCGCTCGAGGACATCCATATGAATGTCGAGAGCCGGCTCAGCGAGTTGATCGGCCCTGCCGCCGGGCGGCTCCACACGGCGCGTTCGCGCAATGACCAGGTGGCCACAGACTTTCGCCTCTATGTCCGCGATGTGATCGACGCGTCCGATGCGGCACTGGCCGGGCTTCAGCGGGCGCTCGCCGGGCGGGCGCTGGAGCACGCGGCGACCGTCATGCCAGGCTTCACCCATCTGCAGACCGCCCAGCCCGTCACGTTCGGCCATCATCTGATGGCCTATGTGGAAATGGTTGCGCGCGACCGCGGTCGCCTGGCGGACGCGCGCAAGCGATTGAACGAATCCCCGCTCGGCGCAGCCGCACTCGCGGGCACCTCGTTTCCAATCGATCGCCACGCCACCGCCAAGGCCCTGGGCTTCGAGCGGCCAATGGCCAATTCGCTGGATGCGGTGTCGGATCGCGACTTCGTGCTCGAGACGCTGTCGGCCGCCGCGATCTGTGCGGTGCATCTGTCGCGACTGGCCGAGGAAATCGTGATCTGGACCTCGCCGCTGGTTGGCCTCGTACAGCTCAGCGACAAGTTCACCACTGGCTCTTCGATCATGCCGCAGAAGCGCAACCCGGATGCCGCCGAACTGGCTCGCGCCAAGGCCGGCCGGGTCATCGGCGCACTCACGGGCCTGTTCATCGTCATGAAGGGGCTACCGCTCGCCTATCAGAAGGACATGCAGGAGGACAAGCAGGGCGCGATGGAAGCCTTCGCCGCCTTGTCGCTCGCGATCCGCGCCATGACCGGCATGATCCTCGACCTTATTCCGGATAAAGCGCGCATGAAGGAAGCGGCGAGCGAAGGTTACGCCACTGCCACCGATCTTGCCGATTGGCTGGTGCGTGCGCTGAAGATGCCGTTTCGCGATGCCCATCATGTCACCGGGCGAATCGTTGCTTTGGCCTCAGGCCGGCGCGTTGCGCTGCACGAATTGCCGCTGAAGGCGATGCAGGAGGTCGAGCCCCGAATTACAAGCGAGGCGCTGAAGGTGCTGTCGGTCGAATCTTCGGTCAAAAGCCGGACCAGCTATGGCGGAACTGCGCCCAAAAATGTCGCTGCCCAAGCGAAGGCCTGGCTCAGGCGGTTGGAAAGAAGCTCGTAAACCACTGCCGCCATCTTCACGCGAAGTTCGGAAAGCCATCGGCACTAGCAACTTTATGATTCGAGTACCGCTTTCTAGCTTGAGTTCGGGAAATTTTGGCGAATTCGAAGCACTTGCCGGGGCTCGCCAGAGCGGATCATTCTCTGTATGGTGCCGGCGCATTGGGGAATTTGACGTGACTTTCGACACCCGCCCGACCCGTTCGCGATGGGCCTTGATTCTACTCGGTACAGCCGTGCTGACATTGGCTGGCTGCGGGCGCAAAGCCGGGCTCGATCTGCCACCGGATGCGCCGCAACTGTCGTCGGGCGAACCGATTCAGGGGGAGGCCGGCAAGCCCAGCGTATTCAACCCGTCCTACGGGTCGGATGCCGCACCGGCTGCCGCCAAGGGCCGCAAGAAACCGTTCATTCTCGATCCGCTGCTGGGCAACTGACCGGCCATGAATCATTTTGATTATCGCGACGGCGTGCTGCACGCCGAAGCCGTCAATCTTTCCGAGCTGGCGGAAGCGGTCGGAACGCCATTCTATTGCTATTCGACGGCCACCTTGGAGCGGCATTACCGGGTGTTCAGCGAGGCCTTCGCCGATGCGGACGCGCTGGTTTGCTACGCCATGAAGGCAAATTCCAACCAGTCGATCCTGCGCACCCTGGCAAAGCTCGGCGCGGGGGCCGATGTGGTGTCAGGCGGCGAGCTCAAGCGAGCCTTGGCGGCCGGAATTCCAGCGCAGAAGATCGTGTTTTCCGGCGTCGGCAAGACCGAGGCCGAATTGCGCGCCGCTCTTGCCGCTCGCATCTTCTGCATCAATCTGGAATCCGAGCCTGAGCTCGAATTGCTGTCTAGACTGGCGGTCGAGACCGGTATCACCGCGCATGTTTCGGTGCGAGTCAATCCGGATGTCGATGCCGGCACCCACGCCAAGATTTCAACCGGCAAATCCGAAAACAAGTTCGGGATTCCGATTACGCGCGCGCGCGCTGTCTATACGCGGGCAGCGAGCTTGCCAGGCATTCAAGTCAGCGGCGTCGATGTCCATATCGGCAGCCAGATCACCGATCTCGGGCCCATGGAGGCCGCGTTCCGCCTGCTGACCGATTTTGTCCAGGTCCTGCGGGCCGATGGGCACACCATTTCCCATGTCGATTTCGGCGGCGGGCTTGGCATTCCCTACCATGCCGACCGCGCCGCGCCGCCGCTGCCGTCCGCCTATGCCGCCATGGTCAAGCGCGTCAGCCATAATCTCGGTTGCCGGCTGCTGTTCGAGCCCGGCCGGATGATCGTGGGCAACGCCGGAATTCTCGTCGCGCGGGTGACCTATGTGAAGCATGGCGAGGCGAAGAATTTCGTGATCATCGATGCGGCGATGAACGATCTGATCCGGCCGACGCTCTATGAGGCGCATCACGACATCCTGCCCGTGCGCGAGGCGGGGGCCCGGGCGTCGTCCATGGTTGCCGATGTCGTGGGGCCGGTTTGCGAGAGCGGCGATTACCTTGCGCTCGACCGCAAGCTCCCTGCGCTGGCATCGGGCGACCTCCTGGCGATCATGACGGCCGGTGCCTATGGTGCCGTGCAGGCCGGCACCTATAACACCCGCGCGCTGGTGCCCGAGGTGCTGGTGCGCGGAGATCAATATGCGGTGGTGCGTCCGCGCCTGGAGGTCGAGGCCTTGATTGCGATGGACCAGCCGGCGCCCTGGCTGTAAGCGCGCTCCGGCGCCACTTGATTTCTTTCGGAGGATGACATGGCGGCCGATCTTTCGTCGGATCACCAAATGAAGGTCCTGTTGCTCGAGGGCGTCAACGACAGCGCGCTCGAGGTCTTCGCCAATTCGAAATATTTGACGGTCGAGCGCCTGCCGAAGGCGCTTGATGGCGATGCGCTGCGGCGGGCCATCAGCGATATCGGCCTCATCGGCATCCGCTCGCGCACCCATCTCACCCCGGAGATTTTCCAGCACGCCGAGCATTTGATTGCGGTGGGCTGCTTCAGCGTCGGTACGAACCAGGTTGATCTCGATGCCGCGCGCAAGCGCGGCATTCCCGTGTTCAACGCGCCTTTCTCAAATACCCGCAGCGTCGCCGAATTGGTGGTCGGCGAGATTGTCATGCTGCTTCGGCGAATCTTCCCGCGCTCGGTTGCTGCTCACGCGGGCGCCTGGGACAAGTCGGCCACAGACAGCCACGAGGTCCGCGGGCGGACGCTCGGTATTGTCGGCTATGGCAATATCGGTTCGCAATTGTCGACGCTGGCGGAGGCGATGGGAATGCGGGTGATTTTTTATGATCACACCGACAGGCTGCGTCATGGCAACACCGAGCCGGTCGACAGTCTCGCCGAACTCCTGTCGCAAAGCGATATTGTCACGCTGCATGTACCTGAAACCCCGGCCACCACCGGCATGATCGGCGAGGCCGAACTTCGGCTGATGAAACCGGGCAGCTTTCTCATCAACAACAGCCGGGGAACTGTGGTCGATCTCAAGGCGCTCGCCAGCGCCTTGCGCGACGGCCATCTGGCGGGCGCGGCGCTTGACGTGTTTCCGGTAGAGCCGTCGTCGAATGCGGACCGTTTCGAGAGCCCATTGCAGGGACTGCAAAACGTGATCCTCACGCCGCATATCGGCGGATCGACCGAGGAAGCGCAGGATCGCATCGGCCGCGAAGTGTCCCGCAAGCTGCTTGATTATTTCAGCAGCGGATCGACCATGGGCGCGGTCAATTTCCCGCAGGTACAGTTGCACACGCGCGCGGCGGGCGTTCGCTTCAGCCACGTTCACCGCAACGTGCCCGGCATGCTGCGGCGGCTGAACGAAATCTTCCTGCAGCGGGATATCAACATCACCGCGCAATATCTCGAAACCGACCGCGAGCTCGGTTATGTCGTGCTGGACGCGGAACTCGCCGGCCATGACAGCGAGGCTATCCTCAGGGACATGCGGGCGCTGGAGGGAACGATCCGGGCCAGGCGGATCTACGCGAATCCGTAGCTGACTCGGTAAAATGCCGGTGAATATCGGCCTTTTTGCCTCGCCTTTGGCGCGGCCGCCGATGGCCCAAGTGCCTCAGGATCGCCGCTGTGCTATGTTTCCACCGGTAAGACCCGGAGACATGATTGAGCGGCCCACACCTCGATCCCCCACCGCCTCGGCAGGACACGGACCCCTCCCGCCTGCGGCTTGAACGTGCCCTGCAACGGGCGCGTTACGCCATCGCATGGGAGCGGGGATGGCCGGGCCTGGCCCGACTGCTCAGCCTCGTCGGCCTGTTCCTTGTGCTCTCCTGGGCCGGGCTTTGGCTCGCGCTCCCGGTTATTCCGCGCCTCGCCGCGGTGGGCTTGTGCGCTTTGCTGGTGGTCGGAGCGCTGTTTCCGCTCACACGCTTCCGCTGGCCAAGCCGGGAAGACGGGCTTGCGCGTCTCGACCGACAGACCGGCATTCCGCACCGTCCCGCCACCGCGCTGACCGATACGCTGGCGACCGAAGATCCGGTGGCGCTAGCGCTCTGGCGGGCCCAGCGTGCGCGTACGCTTGCCTCGCTGGCCCGGCTCCGTGCCGGCCTGCCCGCGCCACGGCTGGTGGTTCATGATCCCTGGGCGTTTCGCGCCCTGATCGTGATCCTGCTGGTGGCGACCTATTTGGCGGCCGGCGATGAGCGCCGAATGCGCGTAGCGGCAGCTTTCGATTGGGACGGCGCCTGGACGCCGTCCAACGTAAGGGTCGATGCCTGGGTAAGCCCGCCGGCCTATACGTCGCGGCCGCCGATCATCCTGTCGACCGCGAGCCAGGATTCAGGTGTTTCGGCTGCGGGGCCGGTGGCGGTCCCGGCCGGTAGTACGTTGATCGTTCGCTCCAGCGGTGGATCACTGGATGTTGTGTTCAGCGGTGGCGTGACGGAGGGGACGCGGACCGCGGAATCGCCCAAGGGCGTCACCGAACGCCGCTTCGTCATCGCGGGCGATGGGACCGCCCGCGTCCGCGCGCCCGCTGGCCAGCCCAGCTGGAGCTTTGCCGCGACGCCAGATCAGCCGCCAACCATCGCCCTCGCCAAGAATCCGGAACGGCAGGCGCGGGGCTCGCTTCAATTATCCTACCGGCTGGAAGATGATTATGGTGTCAGTGAAGCGCGAGCCCAGATCGTGGCGCGGAAGTCCACTGATCCGCAAGGCGAAGCCGCCGCGCGACCTCTATTTGCGCCGCCGCAATTCCCGCTCGCTTTGCCGAATGCGCGCACCCGCAATGGGGTCGGCCAGACCGTGAAGGATCTCAGCGAAGACCCCTATGCAGGCGCCGAGGTTACGCTGACATTGACCGCGCGGGACGAAGCCGGAAATGAAGGCCATAGCCAGCCCTTCGACATGCGGCTGCCGGAACGTTTGTTCACGAAACCGCTGGCCCGTGCTTTGATCGAGCAGCGTCGCCTTCTGGCGCTCGACGCCAATCAGGGCTCCCAGGTGGCGGCCGCGCTTGAGGCGCTGATGATCGCGCCTGAACTCTTCACCCCCGAGAAGGGCCAATATCTTGGCCTCCATAATGTCGCACGGCAGCTGGAATCGGCGCATACCGATCAGGCGCTGCGCGACGTCGTGGCGAGCCTCTGGGCGCTCGCGGTTACCGTCGAGGACAACAACACGACGGATGTGGAGAAGGCGCTTCGTGCTGCGCAGGAGGCGCTGAAGCAAGCGCTTGAGCGCGGGGCAAGCGACGAGGAAATCAAGAAGCTGACGGAAAACCTGCGTGCTGCCTTGGATAATTTCATTCGTCAGCTCACCGATCAGGCGCGCAATAATCCGCAGCAATTGGCACGCCCGCTCGATCCCAATACCAAGCTGCTGCGCCAGCAAGACCTCAATGAAATGATCGAACGGATGGAGCGCCTGTCGCGTTCCGGCGACAAGGATGCCGCGCGGCAACTGCTCGAGCAGTTGCAGCAGATGCTGGAAAATCTGCAGATGGCTCAGCCGGGGCAGGCTGGACAGGATGAGATGGAACAGGCGCTCAACGAGCTCAGCGACCTGATCCGCAAGCAGCAGCAATTGCGCGACCGGACCTTCAAGCAGGGACAGGATTCCCGGCGTGATCGCCGCAACGGCATGCCAGGCGATCAGGGACTCAGTGATCTGCAAAAGGATCAGCAGGCGCTGCGTGATCGCCTGAAGAAGCTGCAGCAGGAGTTGGCCCGGCGTGGCATGGGCCAACAGGGCCCAAAGGGCGACCCCAGCGAGGGAGATGCGCAGCAGGGGGATGGCCAGGACGGCCTGGGTGACGCCGAAAACGCAATGGGCGACGCCGATGGCCGTCTTGGTGAAGGTAATGCCGACGGCGCGGCGGATTCTCAGGGCCGCGCCGTGGAGGCGCTACGACAGGGCCTCAAAAGCCTCGCAGACGCCATGCAGCCGGGAGACGGTGACGGAGATGGCGACCGGGGCAATCGGAACGGCCGGCAACAAGCTGGCGCCAACACCAGCGACCCCCTGGGACGGCCGCTGCGCGGTCATGAATTTGGCGATGAGCTGGTGAAGGTTCCCGGCGAGGTCGATGTGCAGCGGGTGCGGCGTATCCTCGAAGAGCTGCGCCGGCGGCTGGCCGATCCGCAGCGTCCCAAGATCGAACTTGATTACATCGAGCGATTGTTGAAGGACTTCTGATGGTCGTCAGGTCGCTCTAGGCTTTTTCCGCGACGCGAGCGCATCGGCCACGGCGGTGCGGATATCCGCCACCGAAAATGGTTTGGTGACGACGTCGTGCACGATCGCGTCGAGCCCGGAGGCGCGCTCGCGTTGCGCGGCGAAGCCCGTCATCAGCAGGATCGTCAGATCGGGAAGGTCCCGGGCCACAGCTAGCGACAGCGCGATCCCGTCCATCACTGGCATCTGAATGTCGGTCAGCAACAGATCGAATGCGCCGTCCTCGCGAGCCAGGATTTCCAGAGCCTCGGCGCCGTCTCCGGCGGTCACGGTCTCATGGCCATCCATGCCGATGGCCCGCGCCACCAGCTGGCGCATCGACTCTTCGTCGTCGGCGATCAGGACGCGGGGCATCGCCATCTCGTTTCTTCAACTGGGCGCCGGATCACACGCCGCCTCTGGACAAGTCCTGCCGGTTGAAAAACCGTATATCGATATTGCGACCTTCCGGCGGCGGAGCCGCGAGACGCGAGGTGAAGATCGTGCGCTCCCCGGGGTTGAGAGCCGGCTGCTTGAGCGCGGTATTCCAGGCGTAGATTTCCGAGCCCTGGGCGTCGAGAACGGTAAAGCGTAGCCGCGGCAAAGTGACCGGTGATCGCGCCATGCTGGCGATGGCGCCCGAAATCACCAGCACCGGCTTGCCTTCGACGATTTCGCTGCCGACTTCGATATCCCTCAAGGCCAGGCCGCGTAGATTAACTTGAAGGCCGATCATCTTGTAGAAACCGGCGGTTTGCGGCAGCAGGCGAACCATGTCGGTCCGCCAGAAGATGAGCGCGATGACCACCGCGGCCATGACGACACAGCCGTTATTGAGGCTGACAAGGCGCCGGCCGGCCCATTCACCAGACGGTCGCCTGCGGAAGGGGTTGCGCCAACGTTGCAGCCAGCTTACGGACCTCCTGGTTTCCCGGTTTTCGACCGCGGAATCCTCCATGTCGAGATCGTCGGGCCAGTCGGCCGAAATCGAAGGGCTGTCGATCACCGGCGCATCGAAGGCGCCACCATCGCGCGCCTCGGTTCCGCTTGCAGCCCAATCGTCATGGCTGGAGACAGCTGGGGCCAAATCCTGTTGCGCCAAATCTTTATTCGCCAAATCTTTATTCGCCATGGCCTCCCATTCCGCCGCGACATCGGCGTTAGCGTTGCCAATGGCCGTGCCGGCCGCTCGAACGACGCGAGCGTCTTCCGGTTGCGCCAGCCATGTTTCCCGACAGCGGGAACAACGGACCATGCGTCCGCCCGCTCCGAGCGCGGCCGGGTCGACGGCATAGGACGTGGCGCAATGGGGACAGACGATCGGCATGGAGCGGATCTCCACCAAAAGAGGCGCGACTTGCGGCCGGCCAGGTCCGCCAACACAGCCGCGCAAGAATCAAAGGAGCACTGGTCCCGGGAATGCTACAAGGCGACTGTTAACGAATCGGAAACCATAACCGAAGGACAACGGAACCCTGTGGGGTGGGCTCCCGATCAGCGGCCCGGTCGGGTCTGGTTTCCGAAGGAATTTCCGGTGACCTCTTTCATCGAACGGAGCTGAACTTGGTCCGGTTCGAAAATGTTGGATTGCGTTATGGGCTTGGCGCGGAGATCTTGCGCGATCTCACCTTCCAGATACCCGCCCATTCGTTTCAGTTTCTGACCGGGCCTTCCGGAGCCGGCAAGACCTCGCTTCTGCGCCTGTTGTTCCTTTCCCTGCGTCCGACCCGTGGGCTGGTCACACTGTTCGGTCGGGATGTCTCCCTCCTCAGCAAGGACGAGATGGCCGATCTGCGCAAGCGGATCGGCATCGTGCTGCAGGATTTTCGCCTGCTCGATCACATGACTACCTACGAGAATGTCGCTCTGCCGTTTCGTGTCATGGGACGCGATGAGCAAAGCTATCGCCGCGAAGTCATCGATCTCTTGAAATGGGTCGGTCTCGGTGAGCGCATGGATGCCTTGCCGCCGGTGTTGTCCGGTGGTGAAAAGCAACGCGCCGCGATCGCGCGCGCGGTGATCTCGCGTCCGCAACTGCTGCTCGCGGACGAGCCCACTGGCAGTGTCGATCCGACACTCGGCCGGCGGCTTTTGCGGCTGTTTATCGAGTTGAATAAGGCGGGCACCGCGGTAATCATTGCGACCCACGACATCACCCTGATGGACCAGTATGACGCGCGCCGGCTTGTGCTGCATCAGGGACGACTGCACATCTATGAATGATCCCATGAACAACGGCAGCGATGGTCATGGGCCACCCTTGGTGGACCTCGGTCGCGAGCGACCCCAGGTGCCGGTGCGTGCCCGCAACCTGTCGCCGATCGTGCCACGCGCCTCGATTGCCGGACGCGCGCTCATCGCGGTGGTTGCGATCATGACATTCCTGGCCTCTATCACGACTGGCGGGGTGCTGCTGGTGAGTGCCTCGGCAGCGGAATGGCAGTCGGAAGTCGCAAGCGAATTGACCATCCAGGTGCGACCAGCGGCCGGCCGCGATCTCGAAAGTGACGTAGCCGGCGTTACCCAGGCGTTGCGCGGGCAGGCCGGCATCGTCGAAGCGAGGCCCTTTTCCAAGCAAGAATCCGCCAAGCTGCTCGAGCCCTGGCTTGGCAGCGGACTGTCATTTGATGAGCTGCCAGTGCCACGGGTGATTGTCGCCAGAGTGCAGCCGGGGACGGTGCTCGACCTTCCCGCCTTGCGGCGCCGGCTCATCCAGATCGCGCCATCGACGAGCGTGGACGATCATCGGGCCTGGATCGAGCGGATGCGTTCGATGACCAACGCCACCGTTTTGGCCGGCCTCGGCATTCTGGCGCTCGTCATCATCGCCACTATCATATCGGTCTCTTTTGCGACGCGGGGCGCCATGGCCGCCAATCGGCCGATTGTGGAAGTGCTGCATTTTGTCGGTGCAGGCGATCGTTACATTGCCAGCCGGTTCTTGCGGCATTTTCTGCGGCTGGGGCTGGAAGGCGGGGTGATCGGCGGCGGCGCGGCGATGCTCTTGTTCGGCTTTTCCGAGTCGATCGCCAACTGGTTTTCGGGGACGCCGGTCGGTGACCAGTTCGCAGCCCTGCTTGGAACCTTTTCATTGCGGCCTATCGGTTATCTCGCTTTGGCCGGTCAGGCCGTGGTCATCGCGGCGATTACCGGTTGGGCATCTCGGCGAACGCTGTTCGCCACCCTCGACGAGATCGACTGACCGCCGGCGGATCCAGGAAAACCGGTTCCGGATGGCCGATCATGGGTTAATGTGGAGAGGTCGAAGATTGTCGAACGGCCGTTGCGACGCGCATGACGGTCAGGCTCGCCGATAGGATAGCAGCGCTTAAGAATGGGTCTATCTTCCGACGATAACGCTCCAAAGGCTTCGTGCCGGAAGCGACGCGGGCTACGCATGGTCGTTGCCGCGGTTGTCCTGATTTTGCTTTCGGCGGCGGTTATCGGATTCGTCGGATTCATCGCGCAATTGCGCGGCGCCGAGGTCAAGCCTTCCCATTCCGCGGACGGGATCGTCGTGCTGACCGGTGGGTCTTCCCGCGTCTCTGACGCGATGGAGCTTCTGGCGGGAGGTTATGGCAAGCGGCTCCTGATCTCGGGCGTTCATCCAACCAGCGCCGTCAGTGATATCTCCCGCTCCCTGCCCGACAATCAATCCTTCCTGAATTGCTGCGTCGATCTGGATCGGTCGGCGATAAATACAAGAAGCAACGCGGTTGAAACACGCCGCTGGGCGCGTGAACGCGGCTTCCGGTCATTGATCGTGGTGACATCGAATTATCACATGCCACGCGCCATCGTCGAAATGTCCCATGCGATGCCTGACATCGAACTGATCCCGTTTTCGGTGGTTGGCGAAAAATGGCGCGATGAGCCGTGGTGGACAAGCGGCGGAGCCTTCCGGTTACTGATGTCGGAATATGTCAAATATGTCGCGGCCGGATTGCGCGTGAAGCTCGATGATTGGGGGCTCGCATCCGATCCGGATCAGCCCACCGGCGCGACTTCTCCGCGCCGGCCGACAACGGCCTTGGCCAATTAGCGTCCGGCCAGCTAAAAGCGGCAGACCGAAACCTGACAGGTCATTGATCGGATCGTTTGCGATGGTGTCGATTTTTCTGCGTTCCCTAGTTTTCAATGTGCTGTTTTATCTATTGCTGCTGTTCTGGATCATCGTCGCCATCCCGACTTTCGCGATGCCGCGCCGGGCGCTCCTGGGAATTGCGAAAATCTGGGGCCGCAATAGTCTTTGGCTGCTGCGCGTGATCTGCAACATCCGCGTCGAGTATCGCGGCGTCGAGAAGATCCCCCAGGGCCCCCTGATCGTGGCATCCAAGCATCAATCGATGTGGGAGACGTTCGCGCTTCTGCCGTTCTTCGATCAGCCGCTTTATATTCTCAAGCGTGAACTCGAATGGATTCCGTTATTTGGCTGGTATCTGATCAAGGCGAACATGATCGGAATCGTCAGGAGCGCAGGCGGTCGCTCGCTCTTGGAAATGGCGCGTCGTGCCGGTGAAGAGGTGCGTCGTGGCCGGCAGCTGATCATCTTCCCGGAGGGCACGCGAAGGCCGGTCGATGCGCCCCCGCGCTACAAGACCGGCGTTGCCCAGATCTATATCGGGTGCGGGGTAACCTGCCTGCCGGTGGCGCTGAATTCCGGACTGTTCTGGCCGCGGCGGACCTTCATGCGCTATCCCGGCACCGTGGTCGTCGAGTTTCTCGATCCCTTGCCGCCCGGCCTGTCACGGGAAGAGTTTCTGACCCAGTTGAGTGCCGAGATCGAGGAAGCGACCAATCGCATCGTCGAAACAGCGCGCGTCGAACAGGCAAGGCTGTTTGACAGGGCGGGAGGATCCGGCAACCCCAATTGATATCAGCGATGTGGTGGGGTCTCGTTGTGCAGCATGGCCGCGAGCTGATGCAACAACGGATCGCGAAAGCCCTGGGCCTCGATCGATTTCACGGTTTCCAGCACATAATCGCGGTTATGACCTGAGCGGCCGTGGCCCTGCTGCACGTAGCGAAGCTGTTCGGTGAGCGACAGGCGTCCGGCGTATTGAACATGGCCACGATCGACCACATAGGTCAACGCGCCGACCCGGCGCCTTGCGTCGTCCTGCAGCCAGACCGAACGGGTGACCTCTCGATAGACATGGGTGGTTTGCTCCCGTTCCCGAAGATATCGGATGGTTTCCGCGCGCCTGCCTCCCGCGACCCGAAAGGCAATCCCGCGACAGGCGCCGCCGCGATCGAGTCCCAGCACCAGGCCAGGCTTTTCCGGCGTACCCCGGTGATCGAAGGAATAAACACAGAGCGCGCGATGTTCGCCGATCAGCCGCGCCGGTATCTGTTCGATGAATTCAAATCCTGGCCGCCACATCAGCGAACCATAGCCGAACACCCAGAGGTCGCCGGTCTCTTTCTCGAATGAAGATGTTGAAGGCATCGAAGCCACGCCTAACAGAATTCCCCTGGCGCTGAAAAGGCGTTAAACGCTGGGCGATACCGCTTTGTTGACAAATTCATTGGCAAGGGTTGCCGAATGTCGGAATTTCATCCCGCTCCCCGCCGGCGTCGGCTTTGGACGCTTTTTTTTATGCCCGTGGTGCTCCTGATTGCAGCGCTCGGCTGGACCGCATTCTGGTTCTTTTCTGCCTCCAAGGTTGATGAAACCGTCGATGCCTGGCGCGCGCGCGAGGCGCAGTCCGGTCGTTCCTATGATTGCGCGGATCGCAGCATAGCTGGCTATCCATTCCGCCTGGAAGTCCGCTGTCAAAAAGTCAGCGTTTCCCTCAAGGCGCAAACCGCAGGCCAGCCGGCCGATCAGCCGCCGATCACTGCGCAACTTGGCGAAATCCTGGTGGTGGCGCAGGTCTATAATCCGCGGCTGCTGATTGCGGAATTCAAGGCGCCGGCCTCGATTTCGGTGGCGGGGGAGCCGCCATGGACCGCTAACTGGCGCATCGCGCGCGCCAGTGTCGCCGGCTTGCCGGGAGTCCCGCAGCGGGTTTCGCTGGTCTTCGATGATCCCGATGTCGAGCGGACCGCAGAGTCCGGCCCCGTCTGGCTGGCCCGCGCGCGGCATGTCGAAATGCATGGACGGATGGCGGAAGCATCGACGCCGGACAAGCCGATCCTCGAAACCGTCCTGCAGATTGAAAGCGGCAGCATCAATGATCTGCATCCGCTGCTGGCGATGCCGTTCGATGCCGATATCCGGACGCAGCTCAGCGGATTGAAGGACCTGTCGCCCAAGCCCTGGCCCGCACGGTTTCGCGAGATGCAGGCCTTTGGCGGCCATTTGGATGTCGTGCAGTCGCGCATCCAGCAAGGCGATGTGATCGCGGTGGCGGCGGGCTCGCTCGCCCTGACCCCGGCCGGACGGCTGGATGGTCAATTGCAGATGACGGTCGCCGGGATGGAAACGGTGGTCCCGGCGCTTGGTATCGAGAAGATGCTCGAGGAGGGCATTCCGCAGTCAACGCTTGATCGCTTTGTGCCTGGCGTGAAATCCGCCGACGTCAACAATCTGCTGGGCGCGCTGGATCGGGCGATTCCGGGCCTTGGCAAAATGGTCCGGCAAAACGCCAATGCCGGGGTCACCGCCGGGATCAATGCGCTGGGCAGCGAGGCCACGCTGGAAGGGCGCAAGGCGAGGGCCTTTCCGCTGCGCTTTGTCGACGGCGCGGTATTTCTCGGCCCGGTGAAGGTCGGCGATACGCCGCCGCTTTTCTAGAGCAGTGGTCCGGTTATTCCGGCTTATTCGCCAGTTGGGCATGCGGGCGGCCGAAATCCGGGGCCGCGGAATCCTGGCCGATTTCAACGATGCCACGGCGGATGGCGCGGGTCCGGGCGAAATGCTGGAACAGGGCTTCGCCATCGCCGCGGCGAATGGCGCGGGTGAGTTTTGACAGATCCTCGTTGAATGTGCCGAGCATCTCCAGCACGGCGTCCTTGTTGGCGAGGAAAATATCGCGCCACATCGTGGGATCTGAGGCGGCGATGCGGGTGAAGTCGCGGAAGCCGCCGGCTGAAAACTTGATGACCTCCGAGGAGGTGACCTGGCCGAATTCGTTGGCGGTGCCGACGATGGTGTAGGCGATCAAATGCGGCAAATGGCTGGTGATCGCCAGGACTAGATCATGATGCTCGGGTGTCATGATTTCTACCCGGGCGCCGAGTGCGCTCCAGAAAGCATTGAGCTTTTCGACGGCTGTGGGATCCGTACCCTCCGGCGGCGTCAGAATGCACCAGCGGTTGATGAAGAGTTCGGCGAAACCGGAATCAGGGCCGGAATGCTCGGTCCCGGCCACGGGGTGCGCCGGAACGAAATGGACATTCGGCGGAAGGAACGGCGCCATGTCGCGCACCACCGAATTCTTGACCGAGCCGACGTCGGAGATAATCGCGCCTGGTTTGAGGTGGGCCGAAATTTCTTCAGCCGCCGGTCCGCACGCGCCAACTGGAATGCAGAGAATGACGAGATCAGCCCCTTCGGCCGCTTCTGCATTGGAATCGACCACACGATCGATGACGCCAAGTTCCTGCACGCGAGCACGGCTCTTGGCCGAGCGGGCGGTGGCCACGATCTCACCGGCCAGTCCTTGTGCGCGGGCCGCGCGGGCAATCGAGCCGCCGATCAAGCCAAAGCCGATCAGCGCAAGCCGGTTGAACAGAGGTGCGTTGCTCATTTCGCCGCCATGAAATCGCGCAAGGCGTCGACCACGCGCCGGTTCGCTTCCTCGATCCCAATTGTCATGCGCAACGCGTTCGGCAAGCCATAAGAACTCACTGCCCGCAACACCAGGCCGCGTTCGGTCAGAAAAGCGTCGGCCTCCGCGGCGGTCTTGCCGCGCTGCTCGGGAAAGTGGATCAGGACAAAATTGGCCACGCTCGGAGTCACCTTGAGGCCGAGCTTGTTGATTTCCTCGGTCAACCAGCTCCGCCACTGGTCAGTGTGAAGCCGAGACATCTGCACGTGCGCGGTATCCTGGATGGCCGCCACCGCCGCCCGCATCGCGGGAATGGAGACGTTGAAGGGATTGCGGATCCGATTAACCGCATCGACAATCGCGGCGGGCGCGAACATCCATCCAACCCGCAATGCCGCCAGACCATGGATCTTCGAAAAGGTGTGGGTCATGACGGTGTTGTCGGTGGTGGCGACGAGCTCCAGCCCCGCGCCGTAATCGTTGCGGGTGACATAGTCGGAATAGGCTGCGTCGAGCACCAACAATACGTCTTCGGGCAGGCTCGAGCGCAGCCGCTTGATCTCGTCAAACGGCACATAGGTGCCCGTGGGATTATTCGGGTTGGCAAGCCAGACGATCCGGGTCCGGGGCGTCACCAGCTTCAGGATCGCATCGACATTGGCGGTGTAGTCGGTCTCCGCCGCCACCACATTGGTCGCGCCGTTGGCAAGCGTGGCGATCGGATAGACCAGGAAGCCGTGCGTGGTCGAGATCGCCTCGTCGCCCGGACCGAGATAGACATTTGCCAGCAGGTTCAGCAATTCATCCGAGCCGCAGCCGCAAACGATGCGGTCTGGGTTGAGCCCGTAAGCCTGGCCGATCGCTTCGCGCAAAACGCGCGCGGTTCCTTCCGGATAGTCTTCCAGATGCGCGGCCGCGTCGAGGTAGGCTTGCCGCGCCTTGGGTGAGGGACCAAAGGGCGTTTCATTGGCCGACAGCTTGAACGCCTTGATGCCAGGCTTCTGCTCTGGGCTTTTGCCGGGCTTGTAGGGCGCAATATCTAGAATGCCGGGCTTCGGCACGAGGCGTGACA
>Ga0068857_100002259_pt1 | contig 15662 bp, 10 predicted proteins | sample KBSCornC72_FD_66591 | JGI IMG/M metagenome (GOLD analysis project Ga0068857, IMG submission 66591) | Corn rhizosphere microbial communities from Kellogg Biological Station, Michigan, USA - KBS Corn C7-2 | ecosystem: Host-associated > Plants > Roots > Rhizosphere > Soil ...
CTGAAAACGCCCCCGGCGTCCACCCGCGACCGACGATCCACGGGCGGTCCGGATTCGACTCGGCCCACGCGGCGATGCGCGCGGAGATCTCTTCAAGGGTGTCGGCACCGGCGAGGTCCACGGCGTCGAGCGACAGTCCGCCATCGATGAACCGCACGCGCGAGTCGTTGAAGCCCGGAAGCACCGCACCGCCGCGGGCGTCGATGACGGTGGTCTGCGGACGGCGGAGGCGGGTGATTTCGCGCGTCGTTCCGACACGAAGAATCTGGTTGCCGCGCACCGCAACCGCCTCGGCCATGCTGCCGGATCCGTCGGCGGTATAAACCTTTGCGTTGTAGACGATCAGATCGACCGGACCGTCGCTGTCGTCCCTCTGCGCGCCGACAATCAATCCGGCGATGAGTGTGGCGGCGACGATGCCAACGACAACGTAAGTGGTGAGGCGGGCGGCCATGCAGTGTCCCGGGCGCGGCGGGATCGGCCCGCCCGGCGCTCGGCCAAGTGGGGCATTCTAGCACGTGCTAGAGTTCCCTCTCCATGCGCGACGTCTCGATGCCGCCGGCAGCCGCCGACGAGGGCTTGCAGCGTGTCATCGGACTTCGTTCCGCGGTCCTCTTCGTCGTCGGCAGCGTCATCGGGTCGGGCATTTTCCTGACCACCGGGGCGATGGCCGTCGTCATCCCCTCGGCGTCCCTGCTGATCGCGGCGTGGGTCAGCGGCGGACTGCTCGCCCTCGCGGGTGGCCTGACCTATGCCGAAATGGGCGCGATGTTCCCCAGGTCCGGCGGCGTCTACGTGTTCCTCAAGGAAGCGTACGGACCGCTGCTGGCATTTCTGTACGGGTGGGCGGCGCTCTTCGTAGTCATCAGCGGCGGCATTGCGGCGGTCGCCGTCGGCTTCGCGACCTACCTGGCGTATTTCATCCCGGAGCTTACGACGGCATCCACCCTCGGGTTGAGTGGCACGAAGCTGGTCGCGGCCGGCGTGATCATCATCCTCGGCGCCATCAATGTCACCGGCGTGCGTAGCGGCAACTTTGTCAACGTGGTCACGACCGCCGCCAAGATCGGCGCGCTCGCCGCCCTTCCGGTGATGGCGATCGTCGCGTCGCGCGTCCACCCGCAGTTCGTTCCCATCGTCCCGCCAACGCTGGCGAGCCCTGCCGTGTCGTTCGGCGTCGCGATGATTGCGGTGCTCTGGACGTACGAGGCCTGGTACTTCGTTACGTATGCCGCCGGCGAGGTCAAGAACCCGCAGCGCAACATGCCGCTCGCGCTGCTGTTTGGCATCCTGCTGCTCACGACGATTTACGTGGTCGTGAACATCGCGTATCTGTACGCGCTGAGCATCGGCGAAATGCAGGGTGTCACGCGGATCGCGGAACGCGCGGCGACGGCGCTTGTCGGACCCGGTGGCGCGACCTTCATCGCGCTGACCGTCGTCGTGTCGACGTTCGGAAACAACGCGGCCGCCATTCTCGCGGGATCGCGCCTCCTTTTTGCCATGGCGAGCGACGGGGTGTTCATCCCGGCGGCGTCGCGCGTGCACCCGCGCTTCAGGACGCCGCACCTTGCGATCGTCGCGCTGACCACCTGGGCCGCGCTGCTGGCGCTTTCCGGGACCTACGAGCAACTCTTCACGTATGTGATGTTCGCCTCCATTCTCTTCAACGTCGCGGCCGGGCTCGCCCTCTTCCGTTTGCGCCGCACCATGCACGATCGACCGCGTCCCTATCGGACGTGGGGCTACCCGGTCGTGCCGCTGTTGTTCATCACGGCATCGATCGCGTTTGTCGTCAACACCCTGCTGGCGCGGCCGCTCGAGTCGCTCGCGGGGCTCGGGTTGCTGGCGCTGGGTATGCCTGCGTACTGGTATTGGGGGCGAGGTGCTAAGGATGCGAGGGATGCCTAAAGGTGCGAAAGGTGCCTACGGGTGCGTAGAGGTGCGAAGGGCGTCGAAAAGGCGAAGTCCCTCGGATCAGATTCGTCCTACGGCGAGGGCAAAACCGTGAGAAGAAAGACGGGAGCGAGCGAAGCGAAGCTGAGTGAGCCACGCGAACGGAGCGAGCCGGCGAAGCGGCGAGCGAGTGAGAGTGTAGGGGAGTCCGAGGGGCGAAGCCGTTCGGATCAAAATCAGACTCGGATCAGAAGCGAGCGAAGCGAAGCTGAGTGAGCCACGCGAACGGAGCGAGCCGGCGAAGCGGCGAGCGAGTGAGAGTGTAGGGGAGTCCGAGGGGCGAAGCCCCTCGGATCAAATATGCGAATCGCGATTCTAGGGTCTGGTGCCGTGGGCGGCTATTACGGCGCGAAGCTGGCGCGCGCGGGGCATGACGTGACGTTGATCGCGCGCGGGGCGCATCTGCAGGCGATCCGTGAACACGGGCTGCAGATCAAGAGCCCGGCGCTCGGCAGCTTCACGGTCCATGTGCGGGCTGAAGAGGACACGGTGAAGGTCGGCCCCGTCGACGTGGTGATCGTCTCCGTGAAGGCGTACGACAACCCGACCGCATTGCCGCTGATTGCGCCGATGATGGGGCCTGCCACCGCCGTACTGACGATCCAGAACGGCGTCGACAGCGCGTCAGACGCCGCCGCAGCCGTTGGCGAGCAGGCGGTCGTCGGAGGCACGACCTACATCGCGACGGCGCTGACGGCTCCGGGCGTGATCGAGCAGACCGGCACCCATCGACGAATCGTCTTTGGTGAAGTATTCGGCGGGCTGCCGCGGCTCACCGCGCGCGTGCGCAGCATTCACGATGCGCTCGAGAGTGCAGACATCCAATCGGAAGCAGTCGACGACGGGCGCGTCCCGATCTGGGAGAAGTTCATCTTCCTGGCGGCGCTCGCCGGCTTCACCGGTGCGTCGCGGCTGCCGATTGGCCCGCTGTGGGCGGATCCTGCGGTTCGGGCACAGTTTCTCGAGGCATGCCGAGAGGTCGAGAGGCTCGCGCGCGCTGAAGGAGTCGCGGTCGCGGCCGACGTCGTCGATCGCATCGACGCGTACGTGCGAGGCATCCCGGGAACGATGCGCTCGTCGCTGCTGATTGACCTGTCTCAGGGCAAGCGGATTGAAGTCGAGGCGCTGCAGGGTGCGGTGGTGAGGCGCGCGGCGCGGCTCGGGGTGCCCGCGCCGATCATGTCAACGCTGTACGCGGTATTGAAGCCTCATGCAGACGGGACGGGAGGCGGGCTGCCGACCATCGCGGCGCGGTAGGCAGCCATCCCGCCAGGGACGTTCGCCACCGCACCACTCCTGGCCCTCGCGAGCAGGCTCGCGGCGAGCGACGATCGATATCCGCCCTCGCAGATTGTCACGAGAAGTCCGTCACTCGGCAGCTCGCCGGCCCTGGCCGGGATCTCGCCGACCGGCAGATGCACCGATCCGTCGATATGTCCTCGCCGCCATTCGAGCGGCGTGCGCACGTCGACGATCGTGATCGGCTCACCGCGCGAGCGGCGCTGGTGCAGCTCGGACGCGCTGATCTGTGGATTTGACGCCAGCGGCAATCCCGCAGACCGCCAGCCCTCGAGACCGTTCTCGACGAATCCCGCGACGAAATCCAGTCCGACCCGCAGCAGCTGGCGTCCGACTTCGCTCGCCTCGCGCTCGCCGGCCGCGATGAGCACGATGGCCGATTCCGCGGGGACGACCCAGCCCGCCCAATAGCCGACGCTTGCGCCGAACGCGAGGTTGATCGCGCCGTCGGGGTGCTCCGAAGCGAACGCGTCGGCAGGACGCAAGTCGATCAGCACCGCGCCGTCCCGAATGGCGGCGCTCGCGACCGCAGGCGGGATCGCGGGGATGCCCGCGTACCCTTCCGCCAGGCGCAGCAGTGGCGGCCCCTGCTGGTTCACGCGCTTCATGCGCGCGAAGTATTGCGGCGTCTCGGGCAGGTCGGCCAGCACGGCCGAAACGAACTCGTCGCGGGTCCGCTGCTTCAGCATCGGATTCGAGCGTCGCTCGAGTCCGATCGTCGAATGTGGTTCGGTGCCGATGCCCGTCCCGCACAACGATCCTGCGCCATGGCCCGGATGGACTTCGACCGCGTCGTCGAGCGCGAGGAGCACGCCGAACAGCGACTCGTGCAACTGTCCGGCAAGGCTGCGTGTCTGCGCTGCGCCGAGAAGATCCGGACGTCCGACCGCGCCGACAAACAGCGTGTCGCCGGTGAAGACACGCTCCGGCTCGCCCGGGTGGTGCGCGACGATCGACATATGTTCGGGGGTATGCCCCGGTGTATGAAGAAAGCGCAGCGAGAGATCCCCGAACGTCCGGCGTTCGTCGTCGCGCGCTTCATGCGCCGCATAGTGCATCGATGATCCCGGTCCGACGATGACTTGTGCTCCCAGTGCACGCAGCTCCAGAGCGCCGGAAACGAAGTCGGCGTGCACATGCGTTTCGATCGCGGCGACGAGGTCGAGTTGCTGCTGGCGCGCCGCGGCGACGTAGATGTCGATGTCGCGGCGTGGATCGATCACGATCGCCTGGCGCGTCCGTGCGCACGCGAGCAGATACGAAGCCTGGGCCAGCCCCGCATCGTAGTAGCGCTGAAACATCGGATAGAATTCCTGCCGGTTTGTTCTCGCATCATAGCATCGCCGCTCGATCCGCGAGGGCGGTACTTCCGTGATTGTCATCACCGCGGCGATGGTCGCGGTCGTCATGGCGTGCGGCGTCGTCGCCGGCGCGTTGGGCGCGCTCCTCGGTCTCGGAGGCGGCGTTTTTCTCGTGCCGTTCCTGAACGCCTGGTTCGGCATTGACTTCAAGACCGCGGCGGCGATCAGCCTCGTGACGGTGATTGCAACGTCGAGCGCGGTGTCGGCGGCGACCACCGGACGGCAGCTGATCAACCTGCGCCTCGGCATGTTGCTCGAGGTCGCGTCTGCAGCCGGCGGCGTCGCGGCGGGCTTTACCATCACGCGACTGTCGGACATCACGCTCGAGCGCGGCTTCGCGGTCGCGACCGCGCTCATCGCGATCCTGATGCTTGCCCGTCTCGAGCATCAGAACGTGATCCGCGATACGGCAGTCGATCCGGGACCGCTCGGCGGCCGCTTTCACGACGAGGAGAGCGGCGGGGAAGTCGTGTACCGCGTACGGCGTCTTCCCGTGGCGCTGGGGGTTTCGTTCATCGCGGGCAACGTCTCAGCCGCGTTCGGTATCGGTGGCGGCATTTTCAAGGTACCGGTGCTCAATGCGTGGTGCGGCGTTCCCATGCGCGTCGCGGCCGCGACCAGTTCGCTGATGATCGGTGTGACAGCCGTCGCCTCCGTGCCGATTCAATACGCGCACGGCTACGTCAAGCCGCCGCTGGCGGCGGCGGCGGTGCTCGGCGTCCTGGTTGGATCGCGCGTCGGGTTGTGGTTCGGGGTCAGGGCGCGATCGAGATGGCTGAAGGTCCTGATGGCGTTCGTGTTGACGCTCGTCAGCCTGATTTATTTCAGGAGAAGCATGTGAGAGTCGAGCCCCTCGCGGATCTCGAGCAGAAGCTCGGCCAGCTGCTGGTCACCGGCGTGATCGTGAGCGCACTGCTGCTCGCCGCCGGTCTGTTCTTCTTTCTGCTGGACCCGGGCATGGCTCGCAACGGGTGGCTTCTCAACGGCGGCCTCATCGTTCTGATGGCGACGCCGATCCTGCGCGTCATGGTCTCCGTCGCCGAATACGTCCGCCTGCGGCAGTGGTTCTTCGTCGTTGTGACGGTCATCGTGCTTGCAGAACTGACCCTCACCGTCGTCGTGGCGCTCTCGAGCCGTTCTTAGAGAATTTCCCTCTCGCCGTACGCTTCGGGGCTGGACGGAATTCCGCCCTCTTTGATCTCAGCGGTCGCCTCCTGAAGGCGCTCGTGCGAGGTGGCGCGCATCTTCTCGAGCAGGTCGGAAATCCGCTGCGCCTGAACGACGACAGTCGACAGGTCGCGGTGCAGGTTGGGATCGGGATAGCCGTGTTCGATCAGGTCGCAGTGACCGACAATCGTCTGCAGCGCGCCGTTGATGTCCGACGCAATCGACAGCGTGACCTCCGACATCGTTTCGATGGATCGGTGCTTGCCGACGGCAATCTGCAGCTGCTGCGCGACGTACGCGATCGCGAAGATCTCGGCAATCGGCAGCAGTGCGTCGATATGGCGCTGGTCGAACGCATTCTTCCTGCGGGACGCCACGTTCAACGTGCCCACCGCCCGTCCTTTCGCGACCAGCGGCACCATCAGCGTGGATCCCAGCCCCGAACTGTGCAGCAGGTTGACGTCCAGAAAGTCCGCTGCGCCTTCGCTCGTATCGGTGATGTTGAGCGGCTCGCGGGTCCGGATGACGGTGCCCAGCGCCGTACGTTCCGTTTTGAACACGAGCTCAGGGCGTGGCCGTACGCGGCGCTCCTCCTGGTCGGCCCGCGCGGTGTAGGTCTGGAATTCCTGGCCGTCCTCGGCAAGCAGCGCGAGGCCGACGCGTTCGCAGGGCACGATTCGGACGATCCGCTTGGCGAGCGCCTGGAATCCCAGAGGCACGTCGACCGATCGCGCGATGATCTCGAGGATGGCGTTCCACGTTTCCAGCTGTGCAACCTGGTTGAGCGCGGCCGAGCGGCCGTGTTCTTCCTGCGACAGCGTCCGGACCAGGCCGCCGATACGGCGGGTCGCGATGAACGCCAGGATGAGCATGACGACCCACGCGGCGATGACCTGCACCAGGTCGAGCGGGCGCCGCGGAATGCCTCCGGCGATCACCCACGCGCCGGCTTCAATCACAGCGAACAGGGTGACCAGGCCCCAAATTCCGAACACGGCCACGCGCGGATGCCGGATATTCATCGCAAAAACCAGTATACGTGGACCCTCGGAGCCCGGTCACGGCTCACCGGATCGAATGCATCGCCGGATTCCCGCCAGCTGCGCCAGCGCCGCCGCGCGATCGACGACGGGTACCAGCGGAAACGACTCGAGAATGTGTCGGTACTCCAGATCAGTGCAACCGTAAAGCGCGGCAGCGACGCCCTGTAATCGCGCGGCGGCCGCGGCGTCGTGCGGGTTCTTCGTCAGAATCCTGGTCAGCTCGACGACGGTGGCAAACTCAATCGAATCGAGAGACGGATGAGGCACAAAAAGCCGCTCGACGATCGCTACCGTGACGTGCGTGCTCACTCGGAGACGCACCAGGTAGTTCGCGACGAAGCTGTTGAAGATGCCGCACAGAAACTGCTGAACGTCTGGATCGACGTCGCCTTTGGCGCAAAAGAGCGTGTGTGTCGAAACGACGTTCGGCGGCAAGATCGCGGCAATCAGCGTCAGACGATTGGAGGCGGACGCGACGTCACGATAGGCGAGCCGCGCGCGCGTGAATGACGTCCCGAGCAGTCGGGACGCCTCGCGGGCGGGAATCGCGTAACGCGCCATACCGAGCTCGATCCTGAACGGCGCGATCTGCTTGCCCTCCACGATCAGGCAGTCACGCGGGGATGCCGGCGTGGGGACAAAGTGGCCCCGGTCGTCGGTCGCATTCAGCTCCCGCCCGAACGCGACGTTCCAGCCACCCAGGCCGATCAACGGCGGTATCGAAAATGCGATGCGGGAGACGATCGCCAGATCCTGCGACGTGCGCAGCTCCGGAATCGCGTGCTGCTCGCCCGAGAACTGTTCCACCACGCTGCGTGGAATCACGATCGCGGCGGGATTGCCCGAATCGGGTAGGCGATCGAGGACGTCGGGTGACCGGACGCCGGCGTGGCTCGGGATGGCCGTCGTTGCGGTGCCCGCCGCGCCGGTTACGAGAACGAACTTCAATCCTCGGTGAATGGGAAAGACACCGTCCCGGTTTTCGACCGTGACAAACGTATCGACCGCGGTTGTATCGAGCAGTGCGCGCCGCAGCGACCGACAGCCATGATCGATCGCGAAGCCTGACGGCAGAACGAGGCCGACCCGCCCGCCTTTTCGTACGAGGGCGAGGGCGCGCTCGGTGAAGAGTTGATAGAGGTTCGCGTGACCTTCCCCGTGAAGCCTGTAGATACCCGATTCGCGCGAGAACGCCGTCAACGAGGCGGCGTCATCGAACGCCCCGCGATCGCCCCGCAGCATCTCCCACGGCGGGTTGCCTATCACGGCATCGAACCCCGGCGAAGCGCGCGGCGTCCCGTCCCGTTCGTAGAACACCTCGGGAAACTCGAGCGGCCAGTGGAAGAACCGCATCCGCTCTGCGATGCTGCGCGATTCCTCCAACAACGGACGGCAGGTCTGGACCGGCAGTGCGGAACCGCGGCCGATGACGAAATCGACAAGCGTCCCGAACATCGCGGCCGTCACGTGCCTGCCGCCGCGGAACCATTCCGCGCACCACAGGTCCGAAACGGTCTTCCAACGCGCCAGCGGCGCCTCGTCCTGTTGCAAGGAGCGCAAAAGCTGCTCTTTCGCGCGCACCTGTTCGATCGTGTCGCCGGGATCCCGGGCGAGAGACATTCGCGGGACGACGGCCGACCCGATGTCGGCGTCGAGGCTGGCGAGCTCGAAGAGCGGAGCGGCGGCCCGCCGTCTGCCGCCGCGTAGTGGCGGCTGCCGCGCCACATCTTCAGGAGACGCGCCCACCAGGCTGTTGCCGTCGCGCAGGTGGTGATCGAGAAACGTGAGCGGTCGATCGCCGGCGAGCGTCGTCAGCCAGAGTGACAGTCGTCCAAGCTGTACAGCCATGGGATTGACGTCAACGCCAAAGAGACACCGCTGCGCGATGGTCCGCCTGAACCGAGCGCGATCCGCCTCTGTGACATCGAAGGCCGCCACCGCCCCCTCACGAACGACCGCCGATTCGTATGCCGCCGCGAGATATCGGCACGCAGCGACCAGGAATGCCCCGCTTCCCATCGCAGGGTCGACGATGCGAAGTGACAGGATGCGCTCCGGCCCGGCGTCTGCGACGAGCGGGGCGAGTGTGCGCCGGACGAGGAATTCCGTAAGGCTGCGCGGTGTGTAGAAGGTCCCGGTCGCCTTCCTTCGTACAGCGGGGAGGAGCGTGAGCGCGCGCCGATCTCCCGTGACGGCGCTCGGCGAGAAATCGAGGACGCGCTCGTAGACGCCCCCCAGCTGCTCGACTCCGAGGTCGGTGTAGGCAATTCGCCGGCGCCCGTGCGTGCTGCTTCTCGTGGTCAACGCCAGCATCGCCTCTCGCACCGCCGCGTCGTCCAGCGCAAGCGATTCGGCGAGCGGCGCGTGTGCCGGCGAGAAAAGCCTCCCGTTGAACGGCGCGACCACAAGCGTGCCGGCGTGACAGCCGTCGTGTGCGAGCCGCGCGATGGCCTGGAGCGACTCCCACAGGCCGGAGGGGCGCGCGTGACGCTCAATTGAGTCCCGCAGGCATTCGATTGTGTAGCTGTCTCGAAAAACCGGATGCCATTTTGGGACGAGTCCGCGGGCCTCTGCGAACAGCAGAAAAAGGATCCGGTAGATGACGACGAGCGATTCGTCCATCAGCGCCCCGGAGTCCGCGGTCCTCCGACGCCGGCGCCGGGCGGCGGCGAACGCGGCGAGCAGCGAACGCAGAGCGTCCAGCACGCCCTCCTGCAGCGACGCTCGGACTTCCGCGCGGAACTGTTCGGAGGCGATGACTGCTCGATGAAGCGTGGACTGCGATGATCCGGTGAATCCGCCCGCGTGCAGCAAGCTCCACAGGGTGGCGAAAGCCGCGGCATCGCTCATCGTGACCTCGAGATCGAACTGCGCATACCGCCGCGAGTACGTGCGCGCCGCATCGACGATGCGAAGCAATGGCCCAGTGATGCACACACCCCAGCGAACGGTGTGACCGATCCCGAGCCTGACGGCATCGCTCCACGCGCTAGAGGGATCCTGGCCCCAGGCGGTCACGACGACGACCGCCGCCGTTCTTCCGTCCACCTCCAGCTGCGCGTACAGGCATGTGTCCGCGCGGCCGCCGATGGGCACGACGCGAAAGCCAAGCTGCTGCAACAGCGGCGCGGCGAGGCGGTCGAACACGAGCCGCGGGGCATTGGCCGGTCCCATCTCCTTCGAGATTCGGCCATGCCATGCCTGCAGCGCACGTTCCGCGCCGGCGATGCCGCCATCGTGGTCGAAGACGAGCTCGCTGAGCGCGTCATGGGAGAGGAGTGATCCCGTCAGCCCTGCGATCATGCGCGCTACGTCGCCGTCACCACGAGCACCGCGCGCAACCGAAGCAATGGATCCAGACGCGAGGCAGACTCCAGCGCCTCGATGCGGCGGTCGGCATCGTCAGTGCGGGACGCAAAGACGTGCGCCCGTGCCGTCAATGACCGGATCGCCCGGTGATCGAAGAGACCGGCCTGCACGAGCTCGGTCGAGGCCGACGGTTGAGACCGGAGAACTTCGCGCTCGCGTTCTTCCATCGACCGCGCGCACCGGCGAATGCGTGTTGCCACGCGATCGAGATCCGGCGCGAAATGCCGATGGAGCCGGGTCCTTACGCGATCGTCGTCAGTTTCGAGAAACCGGTTGAGCAGGAATCGGAGCGCTGCTGGAGTTTTGCAGTCCGGAATCTCCGCCATGGAGCAATGCGCCACCGTGACCTGGCCATGGACGATGCCTCCGTCGCTTCCCTTCAACGTGACTTCGTAGACGGCAAACAACCCGGGGACGGTGGCCCAATCGCGCCGTGCCCGGATACGTGTGACGACGATTCCCGGATCGCCTCCGCCGCGCGGCAGCGGGCTGGTCGATCGGTGCATTCGCCGCAGATCGGTCAGGCGGGCGGCTTCCTCGAGCGCGTCCTCGTGAAGACTATCCGGTGGTTCGCTGAATGGCACAGAGCCGGGGGGATTTGCTTCGGCCCTGGGTTGCACACCATCGATCACAGATGCGGCGACCTGTGATTCGGCCAGCACGGTCGCGAGTGCACGCGCGCCTGGGAAGGCGGCGCCCGAGCGCGCCGCGCGCGCCACCAACGGCGCGAGGACGAGCCGCTCTGCCGTATCGTCGGCGAGCAGGAGGACTTCGTGGACGCGGCGCCGCTGGCCGATGCGATCGACCCGGCCCGTCCGCTGTTCCAGACGCGCGGGGCTCCACGGCAGCTCGAAGTGAATAACGAGGCGGCATCGCGAGTGAAGGTTCAACCCATCCGATGCGGCGTCGGTTGCCAGAAGAAGCGACGAGCGCGAGTTGAACTCGCGCTGTGCGGCCGCTCGCTCGCGCAGATCCAGGCCGCCATGCAGAACCTGGATGTCGGGCCGCAAGGGTGAGAGCGCGCGCCGCAGCCGATCGAGTGTGTCGCGATACTCGGTGAATATCAGCGCCGGCTCGTCGATGCGGGCGAGCAGCCGGCGCAGGAACCTGATTTTCGATTCGTCGGCGCTGGCCCGATGGGCCGCCATCGCGATGTGTTCGAGCAGACGCCGCTCGTCGATGGCGTCGGACAATCCGGGGGCGGCAAGCAGACCGTCCGGTTCCGCATCCGGCAGCGGATCTTCATCGCCAAGCGGCAACCGGAGCTGTCGTTCATCCATCGCCCCCGTGCTGCGATCGAGGAGCGCGAGCCGGCGCCGGCATGAGGCCGCCAGCGATGCGGCACTCGAGAGCGCCCGCTTCCTGAGCACGATGGCGACCAGCCTCGCGCGCGTGTCAGACCGAGCACGTGCCTCGGTACACAGGCGGACGGTGTAGGTTTCGAGCAGCCGGTGCATCCGCCGCTCCGGTGCCGAAAGTCGGACGGCGAGCAGCGCTGTCCGCCTCTGCGCGCGGGGCGCCAGGTTCGCGGGCGACCTTCTGAACAGGACGATCGCCGGCGAGGCGGGGGCCGGCGCGCCGATCCGGCATAGCGCGGCGAACTCGGAGACATCGCCTGCGTGCGGTGTTGCGGTGAGCAACACGACGCGCCGGGCCCGGCACGCCACGGCGTGCACCGCCGCGCGCCGCGCCGTGCCGAGGCTGGCCTGGTGCGCCTCGTCCACGATCACCGCATCCCAGGTGAGGTCCTCGAGCGGCCGCAAGACCTCCGGACGCTTAATCAAGTCTGACGAGGCGACGTAGATCCCGGGAAGTGCCCACGGATTCATGTCGGCGGGCAATTCGAGAGCGGTTCGAGCGAGCCACGGCGAACTGGCGGCAACCGCGTCGAGGGCGAAATGCGTTGCGAGCTCCCGCGTCCATTGTTCACGGAGCCCGGCTGGCACGATGACGAGCGCGCGCAGGCCGTGCTGCTCGGCAGCGAGCTCCGCCAGGAGCAGCCCGGCCTGGATCGTCTTTCCAAGCCCGACGGCATCCGCGATCATCACCCGCGCAACGCCGTCGCGGCGCATCAGGAGGGCGGGCTCGAGCTGGTAGGGAAGGATCGCTATCGACGTGGCCGCTGCCGCCGACAGTCCGCCCATTGGCTTCAGGGTCTCGCCAATCTCGCGGAGCCGATGGAGGCACGCCCGGGGACGGACGACCCGAAAAGGGTTCACATCGCGAAGCGGCCGCGGGCGATCGAACGGCAGCAGCAGGGTGCGAGGCGGTCCGCCCGCCGGGACCGCCGGCCGCAGCCGAACCGACTCGCAGTCCTTATATATAGAGCGCTCGAGCAGCCGCCAGACGCCGCCGCGGACGAATACGCGCTCTCCCGTCCGCCACGCATGATGATATGCCCTGGCCATGAGCGGGATGAAGGCAATGCCGGTGCCGTGGCGAGTGACGGGACAGGCAAGCCACCCGCAAGTGTCAGGGAAACAAGCACCTGCGGATCGAAGTGCACCGTCCGAACGGACTACGGCCACGCCGTCACGCCGCCGGGCGTTGCAGAATCTACGCGGCCATCCTTCGGACTACTGATCGTTTCTTGCTTCTTCGAGCGCGCGCTTCGAGAGAATCACCGGACGGGAGATGCGGCTGCGCGGCGCAGGGCGCGGAGCGGGAACGCGCACGCGGCGGATGCGGCAGCCCCGCCCGTATGCGATGCTCGCCACGTGCGCCGGGATCGACAGGCCGGCGATCAGGTCCTGGAAGTCGTCGGTGCGCTTTGAATCCGCCGCGGGCTGCCGTTTGCCGTCGCCAGTCCGTGCCCACGCGGTAATCGGCATCAGTTTCAGCAGGGCGCTTTCGCGCTCTTCGCCGTCGCGGAATTCTGCGAAGGGGTCGTGATCAAGATCGATCTCGATTTCGTCTCCGGCGTCCTGCTCTTCGGATTTGCGGCGCGCCGCCGCCTGCGCCTCCTGGCGGAGACGCTCCTGCTCGACGGCCTCCTCCTCTTCGAGGCGTAGCCGCTCGCGTTCGGCGGCCGCCTCGGCTTCGATGCGCTCGCGTTCGCGCCGCGCCGCTTCTTCCTTCGCGCGATGTTCCGCTTCTTCCCTGGCGCGTTTCGCGGCAGCTTCCTTGACTCGCCGTTCGGCCTCTTCCTTGGCACGGCGTTCGGCTTCTTCTTTTGCGCGTCGCTCGGCTTCTGCTTTTGCGCGCCGTTCTTCTTCCTCTTTCGCACGCCGCTCGGCTTCGGCCTTGGCGCGGCGCTCGGCCTCTTCTTTTGCGCGGCGCTCGGCTTCTGCCTTTGCGCGCCGTTCCTCTTCCTCTTTCGCACGCCGTTCGGCTTCGGCCTTGGCGCGGCGCTCGGCCTCTTCCTTGGCGCGGCGCTCGGCTTCGGCCTTGGCGCGGCGCTCGGCCTCTTCCTTGGCACGACGCTCGGCCTCGGCTTTGGCGCGACGCTCGGCCTCTTCCTTGGCGCGGCGTTCAGCTTCGGCTTTGGCGCGACGCTCGGCCTCTTCCTTGGCACGCCGCTCGGCTTCGGCCTTGGCTCGCCGTTCCGCTTCTTCCTTGGCGCGGCGGTCGGCTTCGGCTTTGGCGCGGCGCTCGGCTTCTTCCTTGGCGCGCCGTTCCGCTTCTTCCTTGGCGCGGCGGTCGGCTTCGGCCTTGGCGCGGCGGTCGGCCTCTTCCTTCGCGCGCCGCTCAGCTTCGACGCGCTCGCGCTCGCGTTTCGCGGCGGCTTCTTCTTTCGCCCGGCGCTCCGCCTGTTCCTGGGCGCGCTGCTCCGCCTCGAGACGTTCGCGTTCGCGCGTGGCCGCGGCCTCCGCCTCGAGGCGTTCGCGTTCACGTCCGGCGGCGGCTTCCGCCTCGACCCGTTCGCGCTCGCGCGTGGCGGCCGCTTCTGCTTCGACCCGGTCGCGCTCTCTGGTCGCGTCTTCCCGCGCTCGACGCTCCGCTTCGGCTCGCCGCGTCTCTTCTTCCTCCGCCACAACCGCGAGCGGCGCGTTGGTGACCAGCGGCTTGCGCGGCGCCGCCGGCTTCTTCTGCGCCGCCGGATCCGGACGGCGCCACTCGAATGGCGATGACCACGCGGACGCCTCGGCCGCCGGCTGATCGCTCGACACGTCGCCGTCGTGGATTGCCTCGTCATGACTCTGCGAGTGCAACTCGTCGCGTCGCGGCTGGTCGATCACCGGGCGCGGCTGGAGCGCTGCGTGCGCCTTCTTCTCCGCGGCGTGCTCGATGAACGTTCCGACTTCGTCGGCAAACGCGCTGGGATCGCAGCCCGGGATCGGCTCCGAATTCTTCTTGCGGCGAAGCTTTCCGAACAGGCCGCCCTGCTCCTGACCGCCCTCGCTGTCCTGTGACGACGAGGCGAGCTGCGGGATGGTGTGGGTCTGGACGTGCTCCGCTCCCGCGAGGGCGCGAAGATGCGCGATCAGTTCCTGTTCGTCGCGCGGCGAGAGCAGCGCGGTCAGCAGGATGACGTCTGGGACCCGGTCCGACGTGGCAGCGATCGCCGCGTCGCGCGAATCGACGACCATCAACTCCGCATGCACGCGGTCGCGTATCACCCGCTTCAATACCGAGGCCTGCCGGACGTCGGGCTCCAGCGCGAGAACGAACGGGGTCTGAGTGTGCACGGCTGCCTGGGTTCTCCTGCGCGACGCGCGATTACGACTTCAGCATGAATACGAAGAGCACCGCACCGACCGCGGCGAACACGAGCAGCGGCGCGTTCTCGATGCTTTGATGTTTCACCGCAGAGACGAGCGCGCTTCCGAGGTCGCCGGCGCGATCGCCCCACGGCGTCAGGCTGCCGTTCGATCCTCCGAAGACGAGTTCGCTGAACCGCTCGTGCACGCGTTCGTCGATCGACACCAGCACCAGCAGCACCGCGCCGAACACCGCCGCCGAAGCGATTGCTTGTCGAAATCCCAGCTTCATTGGCGTAGGCCTTTCGTGAATCCCGTTCGCCGTCCCAGGACGAACGGGTGCAGCGACGGAATCGCAATTGATATGCCGTGCTTCGCGTGCGTGTGAAATCCCGTGTAGATCCGGCAAAAAGCGCGTGAATGGGACAGAAACGCGCCCGCGCGCGATCTTCTTTGTGCGTCGGCCCCGCGATCCGATGCACGAAATTGGCGCGGGCACTTACGAAAGTGACGACCACGTCCGTGTGCGCCGCGGGCGCACGCGGCCGTTCCGACGCTGCCGCCAGGCGGGCGAATCGGTTCCCTGTGAACGACTTGCGGTGCGCACCGAGGTCCCGGTTGCATACCGTGGCACAGCCGTTGCGATTAGGGGGCCCGTGGCGCGGCGCGTCGCCGCGCAATCCAACGTAACTGCGGCCGCGCCGCAAAACGCACCGTATGACGCGGTGCAAACGTGCCAGGGAGGCTCTCATGATGCTCGACATCGTCAAGAAGTTCGCGAACCAGGAAGACGGGCAGGACCTGCTCGAGTACGCGTTGCTCGTGGC
>Ga0068857_100002268_pt1 | contig 15632 bp, 43 predicted proteins | sample KBSCornC72_FD_66591 | JGI IMG/M metagenome (GOLD analysis project Ga0068857, IMG submission 66591) | Corn rhizosphere microbial communities from Kellogg Biological Station, Michigan, USA - KBS Corn C7-2 | ecosystem: Host-associated > Plants > Roots > Rhizosphere > Soil ...
CCCTGCGACTGGCCGTGCTGCGACTCATCCGCCACAACCCCGGCGTCATCGGCTCCGAGCTCAACGATCTGTACACGATCGAGGTCTCTCGCGACCGGGCACCGCGCGCCGCATGGGATTCGCCTCGCAAGCGGGCAGGGGAGCTGCACGACTTCGGTCTTCTCGACGTCACGGGCATTCGCCCGGGTCTCACGAACAAGGGCGAGCGCCAGTTCACCATCAACGACCGCGGCCTTGCCGCGTTGGAGGGATAGACCGATGGACAACGAAGCCCAGACGTTCGAGGACAGGCTCTTGGATGCCGTGCTCGACAAGGGACCCATCTACGGCCTGATCGGGGCCGGGGTTCTCTCGCTCTTTGTTGCCGTGGTGCAGATCATCCTGGTGGTGACCAAGTGACCCGCCGCGCAACGCACCTGCCCAGCAGACGCGAAACCGCCCAGTGGGTGCTCACGCGGATCCTGGTCGTCGAGGTGGTGCTCGCCAGCTTCCTGGTGCTCGACATCGCCACGCACATCAACGGTGTCCGATGAGCCGGGGCCAGTTCGACCGGCGTCGGCAAATGTCGCCGTTCGCCTTCGCCATCATCGTCATCGTCGGATCACTCGTCCTCCTCTGCGCCCTGGTCACGTTCTTCGCACCCGCTGGGGGCTTGTCATGAGCACTCAAGTGATGAAGGCAGACGGTACCCAGACCCGCATGTACCGGGCCATCAACAAGATCGTCATCGGCAGCGACGAGGACTTCACAAGCTTCATCGAACTGTCCACTGATTCGTTGCTGCTCGGCCTCGAGAAGCTCGGCTACCTCGTCGTTCCCATCGAAGACACCGAATGAGAACGACCGCGTACCACGACGGAGACCCCGAGCCGGATCCTGACGACGAACGCGAACGCTGGCTCGAAGACCTCAACTGACCTCGAAAGAAAGCCTGAACTGTGCCTGTAGCAATTGCCGGTCAGATCATCGCCGACATGGATGAGCGCACCTACCACGCGCACGCTGCCCTCTCGTCGACCGGGGCGAAGATGCTGCTCAAGTCGCCGAAGACATTCGACTGGAACCGCACCCACCCGCAACCCCACAAGCCCGAGTTCGACCTCGGGTCGGCAGCGCACTCCAAGGTCCTCGGCACCGGGTACGCGGTGGTCGTGCTGGACTTTCCCGACTTCCGCACCAAGGCCGCTCAGATGGCTCGTGACGACGCCTACGAGGCCGGGAAGATCCCAGTGCTGGCGAAGACGTACGCCGAGGTCGAGCTGATGTCGGAGGCGGTGCTTGCGCATCCGTACGCACGGCAACTGCTCGAGCAGGAAGACGGCCAAGCGGAAGTGTCGGTGTTCGCTACCGATCCCGAGTTCAACATCGAGCTTCGCGCCCGATTCGACTTCCTCGCCGAACGGCCCTTCGATCTCAAGAGCACCGGAACCTCTGCTGACAACGCCACCTTCGCCCGCACCGTCCACAGCTTCGGCTACGACGTATCCCGCGCCCACTACCTGCACACGCTCTACCTAGCGACTGGCGAGCGGCGCGAGATGGCGTTCCTGGTCGTCGAGAGCAACGCCCCCTACGACGTCGCAGTCCACTACCTCGACGAGCAGTACATCGAGATCGGTGAAGGAAGGGCGCGCAGAGCGCGCGAACTCTTCGCGAGTTGTACAAGATCCGGCACCTGGCCCGGCCACTCCCCGGAGCCCACTCGCGTCATCCCGCCCATGTTCGCGATCTACGACTACCAGGACAACTACTCGTGACCGCCATCCCGCTACCGGTATCGCCGGCACGAGCCAAGCGCGGATCCTGGCGCGACGACATGGACCCCGAGTTCATCACCCTCCACGAAGCTGAGACGCTTGTGGAGTCCACTGGTCAGCACCGCGGCACGACCGTGGAGTTCTCCGACGACGGAGTGACCTGGGTCGACGCATGGGTACCAGCTACACCGGAGTCGCACCCGAGCCATGCTCGAGCGACCGTCGTGCGGAAGTACGACGACGGAGACCTTGTGCCCACTGTCGTCGTCGTCCGGTGGGATGAGTTCGTGCCCGGCCTTGATGACGAGCGCCGCGCCAACTGGGACAAGATGCCCACGACGCTGCTCGGCAAGGTCGCCAAGGTCTCCGCCTATCGGGGCGGCTTCCGCGACGTCATCGGCAACCGGTACGAACCCGCCGAGCTCGACCAGGCCGCCCGCACGACATTGGCGATCACAGCATGAGCCGCGGCATGTGGAAGTGCGCCGGCCGAGCGGACGATGGGAAGTCGTACTGCTTCTACGAACTGCGCGAAGTGCCGGGCGTGGGTCCTATTCCGTTCGCCTGGCGCATCGTCGCCGTCACCGACTTCTGGGGTGCCAGGTGATCGCCCCCAAGCTCGAGCCGCCCACGGCGCGGGAAGAAGCGGAAGCCTACGAACTGCTCGAGCTGCGCGATGGCGGGCTGTGCCAGCGCTGCCGACGTGGCGGAGAGGTCCAGTTCGACCACCGGATGAACAGGTCTCAGGGCGGATGGACGGTCATCGAGAACCTGCAGGCCCTCTGTGGACCATCCGCACCAGACGGCGGATGCCACCTCTTCAAGACCGAGAACCCGGAGAAAGCCGCCGCCGCAGGGTGGAGCGTCCCCGGATGGGCTCACTGGTCCTGGTACCCCGCACGCAGATGGCTGCGCACTCCGGTCAACACGCACCGCCTCGCCTGGGTCCTCTACATCGCTGACACGTGGGTGGAGATCGATGAACAGGAAGCCTCCACCCGCCGCGCCGGACTGCTCCGAACTGTTCCCGAGTTGGTGAGCTGATGGCCAGGATCCGCTCTATCAAGCCGAGTTTCTTCCGTTCGCGCAGCGTGAAACGGCTCACCGCTGACCAGAAACTCGTATGGATTGGCCTCTGGCCGCTTGCCGATGACGAAGGCCGTCTCATGGACGAGACCGGGATATTGGTCGGCGACCTCTGGGCTCTCACCATTCCCGAGACGAAACTCGACAAGATTCTTGATCAGCTCCACGCCGCTGGTCGCATCATCCGCTACGAAATCGCTGGTCAGGCGTACATCCAGGTAACCAACTGGACCGAGCATCAGAAGATCAACCGACCAACCCCGTCACTGTTCCCTCCCGCACCGCTCACTACTCATTCCGTTACGACTCACGCATCACTCAGTGAGTCCTCACTACGGGAGGGGAAGGGAGAGGAAAGGAAGGGAGGGGAAGCCCCCCCGCTGTTCTGCTCTGCCCATCCGAAAGGCGGAGCCGGCAAGTGCGGTGCCTGCGGCGACGCCCGACGCCTCCGCACCGCCTGGGATCTCGAGCAGAAGAACAAGCCCACCCCGACCACTCCTGTTCGTCTCTCGCCCGACGACGGCCACGCCCATGAGAAGCACCCAACCGAGAACTACTGCCTCCGCTGTGACGAGGTGATGGCATGAGACTCCGCGACCAGATCCGCGATCACAAGATGCGGAACACCTTCGGCGGCTACGACTGGGGCGACCCGATCCGACTCTGGACCGTGAACCCCCCGCACCAACCCCTGACCCGTTCCGAGTTCATCGAAGAACTCGACTGGTTCCGGGCATCAGGAGCTTCGGCCGAGATCACCCTAAGGGAACTCGGCGCGCCTTTCGACGGAGCAGAGAAGCGCTGCGAACGCGCCGGACGAACCGACCTAGCTGCGTGGGTACGCGCCGCACGGATCAAAGCAGAATCGCCCAACTGGGCAGACAGGAGAGCCGCATGACAGGCGAGACGATCATCACGGTGGTGGGCAACCTCACCGCTGATCCCGAGCTGCGCTACACGCAGGGCGGACTGGCCGTCGCGAACTTCACCATCGCGTCGACTCCGCGCACCTTCGACCGCGCTGCGAACGACTGGAAGGACGGCGAGGCGCTCTTCCTCCGCGCCTCCTGCTGGCGCGAGTTCGCCGAGCACGTCGCCGGATCGCTGACCAAGGGCAGCCGCGTCATCGCGACCGGCCGCCTCAAGCAGCGTTCCTACGAGACGAAGGAAGGCGAGAAGCGCACGAGCATCGAGCTCGAGGTCGACGAGATCGGCCCGAGCCTGCGCTACGCGACCGCCCAGGTTACCCGCAGCAGTGTGAACAACGGTCACGCTGGCGCTGCAGCGGTTCCCGCAGACGAGCCCTGGGCCGTCGCTCAGACATCAGTCGATGACGACGACACTACCCAGCCGCTCGCGGCCGGCGATGACGTCTGGAACACACCCGCCAACTACAACGAAGTGCCCTTCTAGGCCATGCGGAAGAGAGGCGAGGGAATGGTGGGCCGGGGCTGTTGCGCCCTGTGCTTCACCCCGTTCATGTGTGCACGACCCAACGACGGCATTCTGCCGACTTGCCCATGCCACACCCCCAAGGGAGTCGCGTGCGGGTTCTGCGGCGTGGGCCTGTTCATCATCCTCCCGCCCGACTCACGCATCGAAGAGATCACCAACTGGCTCACCGAAAGGAGGAAAGCCGCGTGAACATCTGCATCACCAACCACATGGACGGCCGATCTTGCATCGTCCGCGGCTACCACCTGAACTCGTGTGCCTGGATGAACGGTCAATCTGCAGACGTGTGCGCCGGCTGCCTGCCCCGACCCGCCGAAACCGGGCTGCTCTGCCGCTCCTGCTTCGAGAAGTTCGGACAGTCGCTCGACATCGCCGTGGACATGCTCTCCCACCTCCGCTCGATCGACCGCGGAAGCCAGACCGCTGGCGAGGTCCGGTCAACCACCGTCGTGCAGCCGACCTACCCGCAGTCATGGCAAGAAGCCGACACGCTGTGGCAGTTGCTTGCCGGAGTCGCCATCGGATACGCGATGGACACCGGAACCGCGGAACCCGAATGGCCTAGCTGGACCGGACTGCACATCGGATTCACCTTCTCCGCCACCGTCAACATGGTGGCCGAAGCGACACAAGGTCTCGTCGACTGGATCGCGCCCGTCGAAACCGCGCGCCGGCACATGGGAGCTCAGGCCGCCGTCTGGTTCTACCGCCAGATGCAGCGCGCAACATTCGCGTACCCGCTCGCCGAACGCGAGTCCGTCGTGAAGCACATCAAGTGCCGCAACTGCCAGCAGAAGACCCTCACCTACATGCCGCCACTCGCGTACCTCGAGGAGATCGGGATCCGGTGCGAAAACTGCAAGCACTGGTGGGACCCGCAGTTCATCGGAATCGACATGCGCGTCCTCGCCCAGACCATCAACGAGCAGGAAGGCGTCGACACATCCAGGATCGACGCGGCCCTGCGCCAGTTGCTCAAGCCCCCACCACCGGACGAGGCCGAGCCCGTATGCGCCGACTGCGCCATGCGCTACCCCGATCACGAGCTCGCCTACGACATCAGCCCCGTCGCGGCAGAAGAGACATGCGTCCGCTGCGCCAAACCCACCCAGGACGGCATCTACAGGAAGGTCATGGCCGCATGAATGACGCAATGGAAGCCGGCCTCTGCGGAGCCGACAACGGACAGGGCGGCTGCGTCTACCTACCCCACCCCACCGGCCCCCACTCCTGGCAGACCGCCACTGTGACCACCATCCACGACAACCTCAGTACCCCGGACGGAGACGCGGCATGAAGACCTTCCTTGAGCGGATTCTCGAGCGCCTCGGCCTCGGCGAGACCGACTACATCAGCCTCAACTGCACCGATGGCGACTGCAACGCATGCCTGTCCTGCGACCACCGCTGCCACCTCGTGGCCGCATACGCCTGACTAATTGTCGAGACATTAGCCCCGCTAACGAAAGAGCAAGAATGCCGTACCACAAGAACCTCCCGATCCCCGAGAAGGTGCAGCGCCGAGCGCTCGCCAAGTACACCGTTGACGACGAGACGGGCTGCTGGAAAAGCGGCTACCAGTCGAACATCAAGGGCTACTCGATGATCTCCATCAAAGACCGGCGATCCCTCGGCGGCGCGGTGCATATCTTCCTCGCGCATCGTGCGAGTTGGGTCTTTCACAACGGCCCGATTCCTGACGGGTTCGTGATTGACCACAAGTGCTTCAACCACGGATGCATCAACCCCGAGCACCTGCGCCTGCTGACGCGGACGCAGAACAACGCGCGCAAGGAGAAGTTCGGCAAGCAGGACTGGCCGCTGGACGAGTGCCGGTGGGGTCACAAGTTGACCGAGCAGAAGCTGTACGCCACTAAGTCTTCAGCGCCGCGCATGCGTTGCGCGGGTTGCGTGAAGGAGCGGAACGACATCCTCGCGTCCATCCAGCAGCCCTTGCGTCGCCTCGAGCTCGTGTATGGGCTGCGGCTCACAGCGAAGCAGCAGGCGATGGTCGACGAGTTCATGCCGGCCGATCAGTCGATCGCCGCCTAGCCCCAAATTGTCAAATAGTCCGAAGGAGACGAACGCATGAAAGCAATCAAGGTGCTCGCCATCGTCGTCGGAGTCCCGGCGCTCCTCGCCCTAGACGTCTGGCTGGCATTCCAACTCGGCGGCTGGGTCACCTCGCTTGCACATGACGACGGATCGGCCGGCGCGCTTCTCGGGATTTTCGGCTTCGCGGTTCTCGCGGGTACTCAGGGCTTCGCGTTCGCGGTTCTGAACGGAGACCTGTGATGGATGCTGGCACGCTCGAACTCGTCGAACTCGACGTCGATCTGCACCTCGAGACCGGGTGCCAGCATGCCCACGCCCCTGCCGGGCTATGCCCAACGTGCTCTGGCGAGGTCACTTCGATCTTCCTGATGGTGTGCGAAGGCCCGCGCCTCGTGTGCCAGAACGCGCACGACTGGGCCACCGATTGCATCGTGCGACCCTTCGGCTTCTGCGGTGACTGCGCCCGCCCCCTCAGTGAGTGCTGGTCGGTGAGGCCGGTATGACCGTCGCAACATGTCGCAATACGAGTACCACCACATTCAGAAAGGTGTGAACGATGCCGGACGGATTTGTTGTCACCGAGCAGATTGATCACGCTCGGCCCGACATGGACTACCCGCTTCTTCCCGGCGACTTGCTGATCAAGCACGAGGGCGAGTGGTGGAAGGAGTGCCCCGGCGTAGCCATCGGCGGCTTCATCCTCACCGAGGAGCAGGAGGCGTCCCTGGTGGCAACCGAGTATCAAGCGCGCGGCCTCGACTACTTCTACAACGGAGGCCCGAAGTGAGCGACTGGTACCCCGTCACCTTCTACCCCGAGCTCGACGAGCTGACTGAGACGTTCGCGCGTTTCACCGCTAACAAGATGGCCGGCGACTACTTCGAGGTCATCCTGCCGCGTAAGCAATGGGAGGCCATGGGCAGGCCGGGAAAGGTCTACTACGAGCCGAAACCGTGGCCCATCGAGGTAACGGTTGTCGCTGCATCTTCCAATAAGGAGACGCACGCGTGACTGTTACACAAGCGGATGCTCGCGAGTTTCTGGCCGCTCTTCCCGCTGACTCCGTGGCGCTTTCTGTGTGGTCGCCACCCTATTTCGTAGGGAAGCAGTACGAGTCACACCTAACATTCGATGCCTGGAAACAGCTCATCAGCGAGTCGGTTGCTGAGCACTTCCGCGTGCTCATTCCTGGCGGTTTCCTGGCGATCAACATTGCCGACATCCTCGCGCTTGAGGACGAATCGCTCCCTCGGGTTCAGGCGACCCTCGTGCGCGGCAAGAGGTCGACCGTAACCCGCGAAGACGTGGTGGCGGCGATGGAGCGTCATCCCGGCGCAAGCCGCCCGACGATCGCAGCGTACCTGGGATGTTCGGAGCAGACCGTCCAACGTCGACTAGAAGGAAATGGTATTCGTGGCGGTAAGCACGGGGTACAAACCCGCATTTACCCCGTGGCGCAGTTGGTGGACGCCGCGTTCACGGCCGCTGGCCTCGTGCTCTACGACCGGCGGATCTGGGTCAAAGACCCGGCATGGGCGAACTCCCGATGGGCGGCAGTGTCCTTCAGGTCCGTAGATGAGTCCGAGTACATCTACATCGGGTGGAAGCCCGGGCCGACCCGTGTCGATCGAGACCGCCTGACATCTTCTGAGTGGGGTGCGTGGGGATCTCGCGGCGTCTGGGCCATTCCGTCTGTGCGCGCCAACGACGACCACGAGGCCAAGTTCCCCGCCGAGATTCCGCGCCGACTGATTCGTATGCTCACCGATCCCGGCGACCTTGTCATCGACCCGTTCGTAGGAAGCGGGACCACTGGGGTCGTGGCTGTTGCGGAGGGCCGACGATTTGCCGGCTCCGATCTGGACGCCAACTACGCGCAGCTCGCCGCAAGCCGTATCCCAGAACCCATCCATTTGCCCCCAGATCGGAGTTCCGAATGACCATCACCGCAGCCGAGAAGTGGGCACAGCCCGCCGAGGTCAGCGATATCGACATTGCATTCGCCGCGCGCGGCCCGGAACTGACCCCGGACTACGCCGACGTGCCCGACGAGTTCAAGAAGCACCACGGGAACGCCTGGGTGGACTTCATCTCTCACTGGTTCTTCAACGGCGACCCGTTCAAGTCGTTCGACGTGATCGGACCCAAGGAGGGCATCGACGGAGAGAGGGCCATCCGTCACATCAAGGTCGTCCTCAGCACCTTCGGCACGAAGCACGAGCACAAGGAGGCTGGCGCTGCGTGGCTGACGAGCCTGTGGTTCGAGTCGGTTAGCCGCAAATCAGCCGATGCCGGAACGGAGAAGCCATGACTCAGCACGTTCTCAAGACCGTCGAGCCGTACTTCTCGGCGGTCGTTGCTGGCGAGAAGACGTTCGAGGCTCGACGCAATGACCGGGGGTTCCAGAAGGGAGACACCCTCATTCTGCTTGACCCCTCGAACGACCACGCCAAGTGCGGCGACGGGTGCCCCAGATGGCTCGACGGCTCTGTCCGAGCTGAGGTCAAGTTCGTCTTCGCGGGCGACCCGAACCTCCGAGACTTGGGCGGCATAGTTCCCGGCTACGTCGTCATGGCGATTGGCCTCGAACCACACGATGCTGACCCAGGAGACACCCATGCCTGAGCGCTACGCGGATTGGTCAATCGACAAGTTCCACGCTCAGCGCACGAGCGGGTTTGGCTGCCCCGAGACAGACGGTGGGCCGCATTACTTCGCATTCATCGACCCCAGCAGCGAGGTGCGCATCTGCATCGACTGCGGAGAACAGGAGCCCGTCTCGTGAGCCACAAGGGAGAACTTCGACGTGCCGGCGTGCCGCTAACCCCCGGTTCCGTGATCCAGCTCGATTCACTTCTAATGCGGACTCGGTTCGACAACTGGGTCTCGGATGGGGTCTTCGCGTACTCCGACGAAGACCTCGCCTACGATCTCGCACGCGGATTCGAGTTCGCGGTTCTGTTCGACGCCGGAGCGGCATCACGCCACAACCATTTCACCCGCGACATCAAGGCACCAGGCAAGTGTCCGGCCTGCGACCGCTACCACGAGCATGCATCTCAGGATGCTGTCACGGAATGACCGAGACGCTGAACGTCCTCAGCCTCTTCGCCGGCATCGGCGGATTGGAGCTGGGACTCGAACGTGCCGGCATGAAGACGGTCGGCCAGGTCGAGATCGACGAATGGTGCCGCGGGATCCTTGCGAAGCACTGGCCCGACGTGCCCCAGCACGACGACGTACTTACCGCAATCGAATGGTGGACATCCATTGAACGACCCCCAGTACACGTCGTCTGCGGCGGTTTCCCCTGCCAGCCATTCAGCTTCGCCGGCCTCCAACTCGGACGAGATGACCCCCGATGGATGTGGCCCGCCATGGCCGACGTCATTCGCGCAGTACGACCTCTATACGTCCTGGTGGAGAACGTCGCAGCTCTCGTTCGAGATGCCGGGGCATTCGGAACAGTCCTCCGTGACCTTCACGCCCTCGGGTTCGATGCGGAGTGGGCGACTCTACGCGCGTCCGACTTTGGTGCGCCCCACCGTCGCGAGCGGGTCTACCTCGTGGCCCACGCCACGCGCGACCATGGCGGCGATCCGAACGAATCCTCAGCGCCCTGGGCGTGGGGGCAACTTGAACCTCGAGGAGGCCGTGGGGAACACGGGAGAGGGGATTGGCTACCTGAACCCGACGTGGGTCGAGTGGCTCATGGGGTTCCCCGCCGAGTGGTCTATAAGCCACTCCGAGCTCTCGGTAACGCAGTCGTCCCTCGGATCCCCGAGCACATTGGCCGGCTGATCGTGGCTGCACAAGAACCGCACAGTTCTGGGAAAGAGGAATCATTAGCGCACAGCAAGAACTGGCCGAGCTACACGACTTGATGGACGGGTGGAACGGTGACGGGTCGCTTGCACCGACGCCCGATGTGTTCGACAACTGCGGCTCGCTGCTGCCGCTAGTGCCCTACAACGCGAGCGTGACCCCCGACGAGAACGGGACGATCATGTTCGAGTGGTACGACCTGGCCGGGTTCTGGATGCTAGAGGTTGGCAAGGACAAGTTCTCCCTCATCACGCCGACCGCGTTCATCAACGCTTCGATCCGCCAAAAGCAAGAATCCGTTGATGTTGTTCCGGATATTGCGGAACGCCCCTAGTTCCGGAACGGGTGTACATACATTCATCCTTGACGGTGTACATACACCGGGAGTAGATTGAGCACATGGAAACCATCGACACAATCCACATCGCGAACGACCGGGAACTGGCCGAGATGCACATCGAGGCCCTCGACGCGCTGCACACGGCGCAGGCCGAGTACGACGCGATCGGCCGCGAGCTTCAGCGCCGTGGCGCGAAGCCCTCCGTGGGGCAGCCCCGAACCACGACGACGGGGAAGTGCAGGACCTGTGGCGAGCCCGTGTTCCTCGCCGAGGGCAACCCAGTCGGGCAGTTCAACGGATGGCGTCACACGAACGAAGACCGATGGGACCACCGAGGCGACCCGGCACCATGCCTTTGTGATGGCGGCAGCTACCGAGGTGCGGCGATTGGCACATGGCCTTTCATCGTGAACTCGGCGTGCGTGATTCACGGTTCGATCGCATGATCGTCAAGGTGATGTTGAACGTACTCGTCGACCCGGAAGAGTGGGCCGAGGAGTATGGCATGAGCGACGACTCGAGCGATGCCGTCGCTCAGTCGGTGACCGAGTGGGTCGAGAACGCTGTGTCGAATCACCCGACCGGACTACTGGCGAACAGTTTCTACACCCAGGCAGAGGCCGATGCGGCTTTCGAGGACGGGGCCGTGCTGTGAGCGCACCGGATGAGGTCTACACGCTCGCGGTCGAGAAGATCACCAGTCAGGGTGTGAAGCTCACCAATCGTGAACTGGCAGCGCTGGCGATCGGAGCCGACACGGCTTGGGACGCCGCCCAGTCGTGCCCTTGCGGTGAGCCCATCCAGGATCACTATTCGTGGCAGAAGGAGCACCCCAATGGCAACTGAACAGGAACGCGCGGTCAGGGCCGTCGAGAAATATCCCTACGACGGACTCGGCAAGACCGAGATCCAGCTCGCTCGCATCTTCGGACTGCGCCAGGGGTACGTGGATGGATTGCGCGAGGGAATGCCCGTCCGCCTGACTCCCGAGTTCCGAGCGTCGCTGATCGACTACGCCCGCAACCGCATTCAGGCAGTGTGGGACGACGCCGGCTCGGTGACGGCGCAGGTGCTAGCCGAGAACGTGGTGGCCGCGTGGGACTTCGCGCAGATGGCCGAGCAGGTTGGCGGCGGCAAGTGACTGCGATACGCAATCGGGCCAAGTGGTGCTTGAACAACTCGCCGCATCACTCTCACTTTGCGGGACTGGGCGACGATCGATATTGCCCCGGTGAGCAGGCTGAGACAATCGGCACCATGCCGAATAAGCCCAAGACGCCGCACCGCACGATCCGAATCGACGACACGTTGTGGAAGGCTGCTCAGGCCGCCGCGGAGCGTGAGGGCAAGACGGTCACGGATGTGATTCGCGAGGCCCTCACCCGATACGTGAAACGGAGCAAGTGATGCCGCGCAAACCGCTGGACGAAGCGTGCAACGGATCCATCGACTGCCCCGTAGACGGACATGTCAAGGTCTGGCCGATCGGCTACCAGAACCAGCGCGTGCAGATCACGCATACCCCGCTGACCTACGGACAGATCCTCACGCTCCGGGACAGGCGCGCCGGATGAAGGTAGAGATGACACCACTCGGTTACGGCAAGATCACTTTGCCGTCCCCCCAGACACCCGAGCCGCCCCGGATGAACGGAGAGACAACCGTAGCGTCGGGCAACGCCTCGGGCTTCAATCCATCCTGGACGATCTTTGATCAGGCATGGCAGAACATCAGCGGGCGCTCCGATCTGTGGGGCGGCTGCGCTCGACGCGACGAGGTACTCGCCGAGGTCGAACGCATCACAGCATTAGCGAATGCTGTACCAACCGAAGGAGAAAGCCGTGCCTGAGTTCCGTAAAAAGCCTGTCGTGATCGAGGCTCGTCAGTTCGACGGTGAAATCAAGGTCAAGCACCCGCTTGCCGAGTGGATCAGTGACAACGGGGGCGAGTACACCTACACGCCAGGCACTCCGCAGCACCTTGCGATTGTCACCCTCGAAGGCGACATGATCGTCAGCGCTGGGGACTGGGTAGTTCGGGGCGTGCAGGGTGAGTTCTATCCGTGCAAGCCTGACATCTTCGAGCAAACGTACGAGGCCGTCTGATGGCAACCAACGCCCTCCGCTGCAACATATGCGGTGCCACTTTGCCGCCGACCGCACTCGTGGCGGATGTCGTAGCGCACTGGAACGAAGCCCCTGGGCATTCCTACGAGGAAGACATCTGGACGCGCGTACAAGAACGTGGGAGTTCCGTCCCGAAGGAGACGAAGTGAGTCGGAACATCGACATGACCGAGGAGTCAGAGTTCTCGGAGGCCAAGAACGACGCCGCTAACGCATACGTCAACTCGGCCGCAGCCTACGCGAACAGCTACCAGGCGTTCTCGTACAAGCAGGTGTTCGGGGTCGGAGCAGATACCGCAGACACGATCCTGTTGGACGACGACCTCCTTCTGGCGCTGATCGCCGGACGGCGCTGGGCTATGCAAGAACGCGAGAGTAAGGAGCCGGATCATGGTTGACCACTTGACCGAGGGAGACGAGGCGCGCATCACGCGCGACCTTCCTGCCGACAGCATCGGCGACAATCGCGCTGCTGATTACGTGAGCGCCCAGGAATCCGAGAACGGTGACCCGTTCTATTGGGGCAACTTCGGTGGTGGTATGGGCAACGTCTGGTTCCCCGCTGATGCCGTGGAGCTGGTTCGATCCGCTTCTGAGATGGCATCCCGGAAGTTGCCGAGCCGAAAGGAACTGGCGCAGCAGATCAGCAGCTCGATCCACGGCGGATGGGGGACCGCGCTGACCATCGATGAGACCGAGTACGAGGGTGAAGGACGAGTGCTGGTCTATGGCGAAGCCGAGAACGGCTTGCGTGTCGGTTTCACACTCACGGTCTCCGACATCCAGGAGACGGACTTCTGATGTGTTCGATGTGCTGGTGGACCCCGAACCCCTACATCCTGCGCTGGGGCAACCGATGAGCTGGAATGACACCACACCGCATCCGATCTCTTGCACGTCAGACGGATGCACCAACACCTTCATGCGCAGCGGCGAAGACCGGTACAGGTCGAGGCCCGTCCCAGACGGCTGGGTCGGCGTTTCGGTCGGTTGGCGCTGCCCGGAGCATCACGACTACGAGATCGACTTCGAAACTGCTATCGAAGAGGTCGGCGCGGCGTGGGGTGCTCGGGACTCCGAGTTCATCGTCGGCCGTCACGAGCAGGAAGCGTCAGACCTCGACTTCGAAGCGGTCATCCGGGCGCTGAAGCGTGGCCCCCTATCCCCTGATGCACTTCCAATCGAAGGAGAAACGAAATGAACACTGACCGTTGGTATGACGCTTACGTCCGCTGGTTCGACCATGACCGCGCCGGCCACCGAATCCGCTCCGCATTGTGGGGCTGGATCGCCGATCGCCGAGCTGCCGCGTTATGAATGCGATCACCCGACCGCACACCGCACTGCTCGTAGGCGACATCGTTGACTGCGTGATCGGCACGAAGTTCCTGCCGAATCGGTCTGGCAATCCGATCAACCTGCACAGCGGTGGCACTCTCACCCGCTGGAACGAGCACAACTTGGCCGAGGTCACCTGGCCTGACGGCTCGAGCTACAGCTACGAGGCCGCCCTGCTCCGTCACCACATCTGAGCATGTACCGACAACCCAAGGAGAAGAACTGATGCCCACCGGATACACCGCCGCCCTCTACGAAGGCAAAGAAGTCGCGTTCAACGATTTCGTTCTCACCTGCGCCCGAGCGATGGGAGCCGCGATCATGCAACGCGACGATGCCCCTGGCCCGATCGCGGACGAGTACGAGGTGGAGACCTACTACCGCGACTCGCTCGAGAAGGCGAAGGCACGTCTCGAAGACATGGAGACGTGGAAGGCAGATCAGTGGAAAGCGGCCGAACAGAAGGACCGCGCCGAGCAGACCAAGGGCGTCAACGAAGCGATACAGCACGCCTCTGAGCGGCGCGCACGCTACGAGTCCATGCTCGTCCAGGTGCAGGGCTGGCGACCGCCCACGGCCGAGCACGAGGGCCTCAAGAACTTCATGGTCGAGCAGCTCGAATCCTCGATCAAGTTCGACTGCTCCACCACGTACCTCACGATCCCGCCGATGCGACCGTGGGAGGAATACAAGCTGGCCGAACTTACAAGCGCACAACGCGACGTCGAGCGCGCCGGCACTCACTGGCAGGAAGAGCAAGACCGCACGGCGGGTCGAAACAAGTGGGTCCGCGATCTGCGTTCTTCGCTCGTCAAGCCGGTCGCCGTCTAGCCCTGAACGTTCCGATATATGACTTAGGAGACAGCATGACCGACGACCTGACCACCCAACTGCGCTACCAAGCGGGAGCACATATGGGGCAGTTCCGTCCGCTCATGGAGGGTGCGGCTGACGAGATTGTCCGTCTGCGCGCCCAGATCGCAGAGGCGCTGGCCGTGGCCGAATACCACAACAACACGCTCGGAAAGCGCATCGCTGCGATCCTCTCTCGTGGTTCGCGGGGTGCCGCCGAACCGAGCGATCAAGCAACGGTCAAGCAATCGCCTGCCGAACCGAGCGAACGTCGCGAGCCGTCATGCGTGGCGAACTGGCCCGGCTGTTACAGCGGCGGCTACGACCCGGCGTGTTGCCGGTTCCCGAAGTCGTGCAGCGTTCGCACCATCGACGCCGAGCAGGAGGCCAACCGTGGCTGACGACTACACCCCGACCACCGAGCAGGTGCGCACCGCGTGGCACGACGAGATGTTCCCGAACGCCAGCGATGCGGCCTTCGACCGCTGGCTTGCCCTTCATGATGCCGACCTACTCGCTGACATGGTGACGGTCGCACCTGACCGCGATACCGTGCAGCAGATCGTGGGCGAGGAACTGGAGAAGGCTGGCCTGAACCTCAACGGTGAGCCGCTATGTGGCAATGACGAGGACGGGTACTGGCCGTTGGCGCTCGAACTCCGCGACACGCTGACGAGCCGTCTGCTCGCGTCGGGTGTGCTCGGTGTCCCCGCCGACGTTGACGCGCTGGCCGAAGAGAAGGCGCGTCAGTACCACGAGGATGCCTGCACCTACAAGCGGGACCTCTACCAACTGCGTGA
>Ga0068857_100002275_pt1 | contig 15615 bp, 14 predicted proteins | sample KBSCornC72_FD_66591 | JGI IMG/M metagenome (GOLD analysis project Ga0068857, IMG submission 66591) | Corn rhizosphere microbial communities from Kellogg Biological Station, Michigan, USA - KBS Corn C7-2 | ecosystem: Host-associated > Plants > Roots > Rhizosphere > Soil ...
ACAAGTTGCCCCCGGTTTCCCGGGAAAAAACCTGCTTTAGTTGAACTAAGCCTGTCGATTCTAACCCGATTGGGGCCGCCTACGCCACCCCGGTGCACCACGCACCTTGCTGGGCCGACACGCTCGTCCGGGCGCATTTGGACCACGCCAGCCTGTCTCGGCACTGACGCCCCGCCGTGCCTCGAGCGTGCGTCAGCCCGCCCAGCGCAGCATCGCCCCGACGCCGGCGCAGGCCATTGCGAACAGCGCCAGCGCGAGCAGGCGCGAAGCCGCGCCGTCGCGGCTGGCGGGCGTGTCGGGCGGCAGCGCCTTGTCGCCGGTCCACATCGCGCGGACGAGCGGCTCGCGCCGGCGCAGCGTGTACCAGCCGACCGCCAGCAGGTGCAGCGCGATCAGCGCGAAGACGAGGTCCGCACCCCAGTCCGCATGCCAGCCGCTGGCCGCGCGCGCCAGGCGCCCGCTCACGTGGCCATTGAGCGGACCGGTGGTGGCGATGTCGTCGTCGGCCACCAGCCCGGTGGCCACCTGCAGCGACAGCAGCACGAGGAAGGCCCACACCGACAGCGCGCCCAGCGGGTTGTGGCCGACCGCGTCGGCAGCGTCCGTCCGCCCCCGCAGCGCGCGCACGACGCGCGCCGGCGCCGGCATGAAGCTCGCGAAGCGCGACCAGCGGCCGCCCACGAGGCCCCAGGCCCAGCGGAACGCCAGCAGCGCCAGCACCGCCTCGCCGCAGCGCAGGTGCCAGGCCATCCACTCGCCTCCGGCCTCGGCGGTGGTGATCGCCGCCGTCACCAGCGCGGCGAGCGCGACGTGGAACACGCGGGTGGGCAGGTCCCAGATGCGGACGGGGATCGTGGCGGTCAAGGCGGCGGCGGCGGTTGGACGAGACCGCAACGATACGCCACGGAAACATCCGGGCCGCAAGGATCTTCGTACACTGCGCCAGCCCCGGACGCCGCGCGCGTCCACCCCACTGCCCCTTTCCTCAGGATCCGACACGATGAACTCCTGGACGCCCGCCGCCGTCGCGGCCGCCGCCCTGCTGGCCTGCGGTGCCGCCGCCGCCCAATTCAAGAGCCCCGATGACGCCATCGAGTACCGCCAGGGCGCGCTCGCGGTGATGGGCCACCACTTCGGCCAGCTCGGCGCGATGGCCAACGGCAAGATCCCCTACGACGCGGCCGCCGCCAAGGCCAACGCCGAACTGGTCGCGACGCTGACCAGGCTGCCGTGGAGCGCCTTCGTCGAGGGCAGCGACAAGGGCGAGACGGGCGCGAAGCCCGAGATCTGGTCGCAGCGCGACAAGTTCAACGCCGACGCGCAGAAGCTGCAGGACGCGGCCGCCAGGCTGCTCGAGGCCGCGCAGACGGGCAAGCCCGACGCCCTGAAGGCCGCGTTCGGCCCGACCGCGCAGGCCTGCAAGTCCTGCCACGACGACTTCCGCAAGAAGCACTGAGCGCGCGGCGCGGGCCCGATCGGTCAGAATCCGGCACGCCTTCGTGCCGACTTCCTCGATCGCTCCCTCGCCATGTCCCACGCTCCCACGCTCGTCACCGCCGCCGGCGGCCCCACCCTCTCGCGCATCGTCGCCGGCGCCTGGCGCATGGACTCGTGGCAGTTCAGCGTGCAGGAGCGCGTGCGCTGGATCGAGGGCTGTCTCGAGCTCGGCATCACGACCTTCGACCACGCCGACATCTACGGCGGCTACGGTGTCGAGGCGCTGTTCGGCGAGGCGCTGGCCGCCGCGCCGCAGCTGCGCGAGCGCCTGCAGATCGTCACCAAGTGCGGCATCCGCATGGTGTCGCCTGCGCGCCCCGAGCACCGCCTCGGCCACTACGACACCTCCGCCGCGCACGTCGAACGTTCGGTCGACAACTCGCTGGCCGCGCTGCGCACGGACTCGCTCGATGTGCTGCTGATCCACCGCCCCGACGCGCTGATGGACGCGGACGCCCTCGCCGAATGCTTCACGCGACTGCGCGCCGCCGGCAAGGTCCGCCACTTCGGCGTCTCCAACTTCACGCCGTCGCAGTTCGCGCTGCTGCACCGGCGCATCCCGCTGGTCACCAACCAGATCGAGGCCTCGCCGCTGCGCATCGCGCCGTTCCACGACGGCACGCTGGACCAGGCACAGGATCTCGGCGTCGCGCCGATGATCTGGTCCGCGCTGGCCGGCGGCCGGCTGTTCACGGGCCAGGACGACGCCGCGCGCCGCGTGCGCGCGGTGCTCGAGCGCCTGGCCGGCGAGCGCGGCATCAGCGTCACGACGCTGGTCTACGCGTGGCTGTTGCGCCACCCCGCGCGCCTGCTCCCGCTGACCGGCTCGCGCCGGCTCGACGCGATGCGCGAAGCCGTGGCGGCGCTGGATGTCGAGATCGACGCGCAGACCTGGTACGAGATCTGGGTGGCCGGCAACGGCGCGCCCTGTCCGTGATCACAGACGATCGACCTCGTCGAGCAGGTGCGCCTTGGCGCGCGGATTCTTCTCGGTCGCCGCGAACGACTGCATCAGGCGCCTGCGCGCCTCGACGAGGGCCTTGTCCGCCGGCACCGCCACGTCCGGCGCGACGCCCGCGCCCTCCCAGTCGCCATGCGTGATCGGGCTGATCGAGCGCGAGTCGGGGATGAAGGCGGCGAAGTGGTCGCCCAGCCGGCGCATGTCGCCGGGATGCGCGCCGCCGCCGGTGGTCTCGCCGACGAGCGTGGCGCGGTGCAGGTTCTTCAGCGCGTAGGCGAGGTCCTCGCCGGCGGAGAAGGTCTCGTGGCTGGTCAGCACGATGACCTCGCGCTGCGTGCCGTAGCGTGGGCCGTCCGGCTTGTCCGAGGTCCACGCCTCGTCGGTGCGGTTGCCCGAGCGGTGCCAGATGTCGTTGAGGTGGGTGCGCTGGTCGAACAGGTAGCTGCACAGGAGCGCCACCGTGGCCGGCTCGCCGCCGTGGTTCTCGCGCAGGTCGATGACGAGCGCACGGGTGTCCTGCAGCAGCGTCATCACCGCGGCGAAGCGGGCTGCGGTCTCGGCCGGCGGCATCAGCAGGTCGATCTTGAAGTAGCCGATGTTGAACGGCAGGCGCTGCACGCTGTCGAAACCGTAGTTCAGGCGCTTCATCTGCGCGAGCTCGAAGGCGGCCTGCTGCGGATCCGGCTTCGCGTCGGCCATCGCGAGCGGGAAGACGTCGGGGCTGTATTCGACGTGAAGATGCCTGTCCTGGCTGTCGGTGGCGAGGTCGGCGTTCAGGCGTTGCTCGAGCGCCGCGGCGCTGGCGATCGCATCGTACGCATGGGAGCGCACGCGTTCGCGCAGCGCGCGCGCGAGCGCGGCGCCTCGCACGACGTCGACGTAGCGCGTGTCGAGCTCGCGCGCCAGCTGTTCGACGACGGCGTCACGCGTGGCCGCGTCGATGGGCGTGTCGGGCGGGGTCGGCGGCTGGGCCTGGGCGAGCTGCGCGGCGAGCAGCGCGGCGAGAGCGGTGCGGCGGAACGTCTTCATCGGGTCTTCCTCTTCGGTTGCTGCGGGGTGTCGTCTTGCTGGAGCGCGGCGGCGATGCGCTGCGCGAAGGACTGTCGATCGAGCGCCGCCAGGGCCGCGGAGACGGCCGCCAGCAGGCCGGACTCGGCGTCCAGGCCCGCGGCCGCACGGTCGGTCGCCGCCCAGGCGCGCTCAAGCCGCGGCAACAGCGCGCGGCCCTGCGCGGAGAGCGCCACGACGCGCTGGCGTGCATCGGCCTCGCCGGCCGTGACGTCGACGAGGCCTTCCCTGGCCATGACCGCCACGGTCTGCGTCGCCGCGGGCTGCGAGATGCGCGCGGCATCGGCCAGCTGGCCGATCGTGAGCGCGCCGCCTCCGGCCAGCGCCTTCATCACGGGCGTATAGCGCGGCCGGTAGTTCAGGCCGGCGTAGTCGTTGGCCTGGCTGACGCCGTCGTCCAGGAGCTCGATCAGGTGGCGGAGCTGGGTGCCCAGGCCGGGGGAGGCGTCTTCCATGGCGCCATAATATAAGCATTTATATAACTGCCTATGCTTTCACGCGAAAGAAATTCCGGGACGACTCCTGCCGTCGCCGGAACGATGCGCGGCTCAGGCGCCTGGCGCGTCCCTGAACGCCAGCACGACGCGCCGCGTCGAGGCCGACTTCTTCTCGATCTTGCGCACCACCAGCGCGCCGATCTCGGACGTGTTGGCCACGTGCGTGCCGCCGCACGGCTGCAGGTCGACGCCCGCGATCTCGAGCAGGCGCACGCGGCCCGTGCCGCGCGGCGGCTGCACGCTCATGCTGCGCACGAGGCCGGGGTTGGCGTCGAGCTCCGCGTCGGTGATCCAGCGGTGCGACACCGGGTGCGCCTCGGCGACCAGGCGGTCGAGGCCGGCCTCGAGCTCGCCCTTGTCCAGCGGATCGGTCATGTGGAAGTCGAGCCGCGCGTAGTCCGCGGTGATCGAGCACCCGTCCACGGGATGCGGGACCAGCGCGCACAACAGGTGCGTGGCCGTGTGGAAGCGCATGTGCGCGCGGCGCCGCGCGACGTCGATGCGCGCGCGCACCCGCGTGCCCACCGCGAGTGCGCCGTGCTCGTCGGCGTTCGCGAGCACGTGCACGATCTCGCCGGGCATCTCGCCCTTGCGCGTGTCGGCGATCGCAATGGCCCGGCCGTCGACCAGCACGAGCTCGCCACGGTCGCCGGCCTGGCCGCCGCCGTGCGGATAGAACACCGTGCGATCGAGCTGCACGCCACGCTCGTCGACGGCGGTGACGACGGCGTCGCACTCGGCGAGCGCCGCGTCCTCGCGGAACAGTTCTTCGGTCACGCCAGGCCTCCTTGCCAGGTTGGTCAGATCGTCACGCTGCCGGCGATGCAGCCCGCCACGTCGCCGCCGATCCAGGTGCCCTGCGCGTCGCGCTCGACGTGGATGCGACCCGCGCGACCCATCGCCGTGCCCTGCGCGGCGACGTAGCGCGCCGGCGCGCGGCCGCTGTCGATCAACCAGCGCGCGACGTTGGCGTTGAGGCTGCCCGTGACCGGATCCTCGTTGATGCCGATGGCCGCGGCGAAGAAGCGCACCTCGAAGTCGACGTCGCCGCCGGCCGCGTGCGGCCCGACGACCCCCACCTTGCCCAGTCCCTTCAGCGCCGAGTGATCGGGCTTGAGGGCCAGCACCGTGGCGGCGCTGTCCACGCGCAGCACCAGCTGCGGAAAGCCGTTGGACAGCCAAGCCGTGTCCTGCACGCGCGCCGGATCCAGGCCGAGCGCCGCGTACACGCGATGCAGCAGTTCGGCGTCGGCGCGCTCCACCGTGGTGGGCGGCGCCGCGAACGCGAGCCGTGCGTTCGCGCCGCGCCGGATCGGCACCAGGCCGATGCTGCACTCCTGCAGCACGACGTCGTCGCGCCTGGGCTTGCCGCCGGCTTGCAGCCACACATGGCACGAGCCCAGCGTGGGATGCCCCGCGAACGGCAGCTCGCCGCCCGGCGTGAAGATGCGCACGCGGTAGTCGGCCTCGGGGTTCGTCGGCGGCAGCAGGAAGGTCGTCTCCGACAGGTTGGTCCAGCGCGCGAAGGCGGCCATCTGCTCGGTCGACAGGCCCGTGCCGTCCTCCACGACGGCCAGCGGATTGCCCAGCAGCGGCGTGGCCGTGAAGACGTCGACCTGGCTGAAGCCGCGCGTGCGCGGCGCGTCGTTGCCGCTCATGATCACGCGCCCGCCAGGTGCGCCTTGATGACGCTGCCCAGCTTGCCCACCGCGTCGGCGATGTCGGCCGGCGCCAGCGTGACGAAGGACAGGCGCAGCGTTCGCACGTCGGGGTCGTTGGCGAAGAACGCGGCACCCGGCACGTAGGCGACGCCCGCCTCCACCGCCTTGGGCAGCAGCGCCATCGCGTCGCAGCCGGCGGGCAGGCGCAGCCAGAAGAACATGCCGCCGCTGGGCTTGCGCCACTCGCAGCCGGCGGGCATCGAGGCCTTGAGCGCCGCGTCCATCGCGTCGCGCTGCGTGCGGTAGCGGTCGCGGATCGTCGGGATGTGCTGGTCGAGGAACCCGTTCTTGATGACCTCGTGCACCACGCGCTGGCTGAACGAGCCGGTGTGCAGGTCGGCCGCCTGCTTGGACTGCAGCAGCTTCGGGTACAGCGCCTGCGGGCACACCATGAAGCCCAGGCGCAGGCCCGGCGCGAGCACCTTGGAGAACGAGCCGAGGTAGAGCACGCCTTCCTTCCAGCGCGAGGCGATGGGCCTGGGCGGCTCCTGGTCGTACCAGAGCTCGCCGTACGGGTTGTCCTCGACCAGCGGCAGGTTGGCGCGCTGCGCGGCGGCCACGATCGCGTCGCGACGCTCGGACGGCACCACCCGGCCCGTCGGGTTCTGGAAGTTCGGCAGCACGTACATGAAGCGCGCGTCCCCGGGCAGCGCGGCGATGTCGCCCGGCAGCGGGCCGTCGGCATCGCTGCCGACCGATGCGAATGTCGGCTCGTTCGGGTTGAAGGCCTGCAGCGCACCGAGGTAGGTGGGCGTCTCGACGGCCACGGTGTTGCCGGCGTCCAGCAGCACCTTGCCGGCGAGGTCGAGGCCCTGCTGCGAGCCGTTGGTGATCAACACGCGGTTGGCCGGCGCCTCGACGCCCTTGGCCGCCAGCATCGCCGAGACCCACTCGCGCAGCGGCCCGAAGCCCTCGCTGGCCGCGTACTGAAGCGCCTCGCGCGGCGTGTCGGTCAACACCTTTATCGCGGCGTCGCGCATGGCTTCGACGGGGAAGGTGTCGGCCGACGGCAGGCCGCCGGCGAGCGAGCGCACGCCGGGCAGCTCGGTCAGCTTCAGGATCTCGCGGATGACCGAGGGATTCATGCGTTCGCAGCGTCGTGCGAGGCGCCACGGCGAGTTGGCGGTGTGGGGAGTGGAGGTGGAACCGGTCATGGGAGAGCCTTCGAGGAAGAACGCGCGGCGGCCCGCGCAACGGGAATCAGGACGAGGATCGCGGCGCGCCCGCCGACATGCGCCGGCCCAGGTACACGCACGCCATCACGGCGATGGAGAAGCCCAGCGTGGCGGGGCGCAGCTGTTCGCCCAGCAGCGGCACGCTGAGCAGGATCGAGACGAAGGGTTGCAGCAGCTGCACCTGGCTGATGCGCAGCGTGCCGCCCCAGGCCAGCCCGCGGTACCAGGCGAAGAAGCCCATCCACATCGAGAACAGCGCGACATAGGCGAACGCGCCCCACGATGCGGCGTGGATGGTCCCGGCCGGCCATTGCGTCAGCAGCACCGGCAGCGTGGCGGGCAGCGCCAGGACGAGCACCCACGAGATCGTCTGCTCGGGCGTCAGTGCGTGCGGGCCCGTCGACACCTGCACCCCGGTGATGTAGCCGATGGACGAGGCGAGCACCGCGCCGAGCAGCAGCAGGTCGCCCAGCTGCGGCCGGCCTGCGCCGCTCCAGGCCGCGAACGCGACGACCAGCGCCGCGCCCAGCAGCGCGAAGGCCCAGAAGCCGGCCGACGGACGCTGGCGCAGCATCAGCGCGCCGCAGGCCGCGGTGGCCAGCGGCATCAGGCCGGCGATGACCGACGCGTGCATCGCGTCGACCTCGCGCACCGCCAGGCCCAGCAGCAGCGGCCAGCCGATGACGTTGCCCAGCACGGTGAGCACCAGCATCGGCCAATGGCTGCGGTGCGGCCAGGGCGCGCGCGTGAGGACGAGGTAGGCCGCCGACAGCAGGCCCGCGACCCCGGCGCGGCCGAAAGCCACGAAGAACGGCGACAGCTGCGGGGCCTGCGCGCTGCCGCAGGCCAGGCGCGTCATCGGGATCGTGCCGGCGAAGATCAACATGCCCAGCAGGCCGAGCCAGAGCCCGGCCCGTGACCGGCGCGCCTGCTCGGTACCCACGGCGTGCGCCGCGGCGGAGCCGGTGGCGGACGTCGGCAGGGCGGGCTGGGGCTCGAGACGCATCGGTCGGGCGACGCGCGCCAGGGCTTCGGAGGAAGCCACGATCCAGGGCGTGCGGAACGTCCAGTCTAGGCCGATAATCAATACACCAGCAGTACAGTTGCCGGGTGCAGTTCGGTGATCTGTATCGTTGCCCGCGGCAGTACAGATCCCGTCCGAGTCCGCCAGGAGTCCGCCATGCATGACGACGCCACCTCTGCGCCCACCCCGGCGCGCGCACGCCGCCCCGTCGAGGTCCCGGCGGCTGCGGCCGTCGCCGTCGGCGCCGCCCTGCTGGCGCGCAGCGCGTCGCGCACGCTCGCGGAACAGCTGGCCGGCCACTACGCCGCGCGCATCCGCCAGCGCCTGCTGCTGCCCGGCGCGCGCCTGCCCTCGGTGCGCGAAAGCGCGCGTCGCCATCGCGTCAGTCCGTCCACCGTCGTCGCCGCGTACGACCAGCTGCTGGCCCAGGGACTGGTCGAGGCCAAGCGCCAGCGCGGGTTCTTCGTGCGCGGGGTCGACGTCGCGTCGCACGACACGCCGCCGGCCGCACCGCAGCTGGACCTCACCCTCGAGACCGCGCTGCGCCGCGCCACTCCGCGGCGCCCCCCGCCGGTGGACGCCACCGCGCTGATCCGCGGCATGTTCGCGGCCGACGCGCATCGCCCCGCGCCCGGCCTGGGCACGCTGCCGGCCGAATGGCTGGACGCCGCGATGCTGCAGACCGCGCTGCGCCGCGTGATGGCGCCCGCGAAGTCGGCCAGCACCAGCCACCAGCCCTCGAGCTACCTGCACTACGGCGAACCTGCCGGCGACACCCGCCTGCGCCATGCGCTCGCCCACCGGCTGGCCGACTTCGGCGTGCCCGCGAGTCCGGCGCAGATCGTCACCGCCAACGGCGCGACGCACGCGCTGGACATCTGCTCGCGCGCGCTGCTCGCCCCGGGCGACGCGGTGCTGGTCGACGAGCCCGGCTGGTCGGTGGAATTCGCGCGCCTGACGCAGCTGGGCATGCGCCTGCTGCCGGTGCCGCGCGGCGTCGACGGGCCCGACCTCGCGGCGATGGCGGCGCTCGCCCAGGCGCACCAGCCGCGCCTGTACGTCACGTGCTCGGTGCTGCACAACCCGACCGGCGCGTCGCTGGGCCTGGCCGCCGCGCACCAGGTGCTGCGGCTGGCCGAGCAGCACGATTTCCGCATCCTCGAGGACGACACCTACGCCCACCTCGCGCCCGCGCATGCGCCACGCCTGTCCGCGCTCGACGGCCTGCGGCGCACGATCTACGTGTCGGGCTTCGCCAAGATCCTCGCGCCGGGCTGGCGCGTCGGCTTCATGGCGGCCCCGCCCGATCTCGTCGAGCGCTTCGTCGACGTCAAGCTGCTGGGCACGCTCACCACGCCCGCGCTGCTCGAACAGGCCGTGGCCGTGTGCCTGGAGCAGGGCTGGCTGCGCCGCCACGCCGAGCGCGTGATCGCGCGGCTCGGCGCCGCCCGCACGCGCACGGTCAAGCTGGCCCTGGCCGCCGGCTGCCGCTTCGTCACGCCGCCCGCGGGCCTGTTCGGCTGGGTCGACACCGGCGTCGACACCGAACGCCTGGCCACCGACATGCTCGACGACGGCTGGCTGCTCGCGCCCGGCACCGTCTTCTTCCCGAACCGCCAGCCGTCGACGCTGATGCGCATCAACTTCGCGACGACGCAGGATCCGCGGTTCTGGCACGCGTTCGAGAAGGCGCGCGCGGGCTGAGCGCGCACCTCGTCGCGCGCGTTCAGCTGCCGACGTTCAGGCCGAACATCTTCGAGAACTCGAGGTACTGCTGCAGCGTCATCTTGTCCTTGTGCATCATGGGATCGGCCTTCTTCGCGTCGTCCATGTGCATGTCCCAGGTCTTGGACATCGCGTCCATGAATTCCTTCTTGCTGACCATGCCGTCCTTGTTGGCGTCGATGTGGCCGCTGTCGAGGAAGTGCAGCACGCGGTCCTCGCGGCGCACGTCCTGCGCGTGCGACAGCAACGGGAACGCGGCGGTCGCGAGGAGGGTCGAGACGAGGGCGAATTGGCGGAGAGTGGTCTTCACGGTGGTTTCCTTCGAATGGGTTGAGGTCATGGCCACGACGGCCTCCGGCTTCGCGATCCGCGCATCGATGTGCGCGGGTTTGTGCGAGCCAGTGACCGGTAGTCGTGCGGTTCGAGGAAATCCTTACGCCGCGCCGTGCGGCGCCCCGCTCAGGCCTTCAGGAACGCCCCCACCCGTCCCGCCGCCGTGCCGGCCTCGACATGGCTCTGGCGCTCCTTGCCCATGCCCGTCGCATGCGCCAGGTAGCCCGCCATCAGCACGTCCTTCGAATCGGCCGGCAGGAACTTGAAGCCGCTCTTGCGCATGTAGTCCACCGACCAGCGCTTGAGGCGCGTGAAGTAGATGTCGCCGCGGTCGAACTCGCGCGTCTCGCCGCCGGTCACGTTGCGCGTGGCGCGGGCCGACTGGCTGCCGTCGGCCTCGAACAGCTGCAGCATCGTCATCAGGCTGCCGCCCAGGCCCGAGTTGAGCGTGAGCATCGGGATCAGGGGCGAAGCCTTGCAGCCTTCCTTGAAGAACTTCGTGAATGCCTGGGTGTCGCTGATGATGCCGCCGGCCGCGGTGTTGGGCTCGAAGACGCCGTCCACCTTCCTCGCGCGCGCCTTCTCGGCCCCGTAGTGCCGGCGCGCGATCTGCAGGAACTGCTGGATGCCGAAGTACTCGCCCAGGCGCGAGACGAGGCGCACCAGCCACTCGATGCCCGCCATCACGGCAGACACCAGCGAGCCCAGCCCCGGCAGGAACACGCCCACGGCCACCTTGCTGGCGCCCTTGAGCATGTCGGCCACGCCGCCCAGGATGCCGAGCGACATCTGGTGCTCGATCGCGTTGGCCAGCTCCTCGGGGTGGCCGGCCTGCAGGCGGATGAAGCGGCGATCGTTCCACGCGGCCAGGCGCGTGCCGGCCTCGCTGATGGTGCGGAACAGGCCGGTGCCCAGATCCACCGCGCCGCCCAGGTAGGGGATGGCGCTCTTCATGATGTAGTCGATCGCGACGACCGAGGCCTTCTTCAGGATCTCGCCCAGCCGGCGCGCCGTCGACAGGTCGTAGCGCGATGCCCAGGCCGCCTTGATCTGCGAGCACACGGCGTCGAACGCGGCCTTGATCTTGCGCCACATCGCCTCGGCCAGGCGCTTGACGGCCAGCAACGCGTCGCCCGCGAGCGTCACCGCGGCCACGGGCGCCGCGGCCAGGCCCGCGCCGGCATAGGCCAGCGCGCCGAGGTAGCGGTTCTCGTCCCAGGTGTCGCTCAGGGCGCGGCTCGCCGCGTTCAGCGCCGCCTCGGTGCACGGGAACCACGTCGCCGACGGCTTGGACGAGCCCGACATCGAGCCCATGATCTTGTTGCCCGCCATGCGCGTGGCGTGCAGCGCGCCGGTGCCGGCGGTGGCGATGGCCTGCGCCTTGACGGGGCGCCCCGCGATGTTGGTGACCGCCTTGACGCCCTGGGTCGCGCTGTGCACCTGGCCGAAGTCGGTGGTCATGCCCACGCCCACAGCCCCACCGACGGCACCGGCGCCGTCGATCAGCGCGCCCACCACGTCGAGGTCGATCTTGATGCCCGAGAGGAAGTACAGCACGCCGAAGCGCGCGCTCGGGATCTCGATGTCGCGGATGCGCGCGGCGGCGCGTTCGTCCATCGCGCGGGCCTGGCCTGGGGACAGCGCATTGGGGCCGACCGAGTTGTAGATGTACTCCATCAACCCGCCGCTGACGACGTTGCGCTCGCACTCGGCCCACGAGCCGCCGTGGGCGAGCATGTACTCGGCGAGGCGGTCGTGCAGCAACTTGGCCGCGACCGGGGATCGCGTGGCGTGGTAGTTCTCGTAGGCCTTGTCGACGGCCTGCGTCGTGCCGCTGCGGCTGCTCAGGGTCAGCGCGGTGCGCGACTTGAAATCGGCCGGGCTGACGATGGCCAGCGGTCCCTTGTTGCCCATGTGCGTCCCCTCTCGTTGCTCTTGGCGCGCTCCTGCCGGCGCGACGTCACGACGCGTTGTAGCACCGGGCCGCGCGCGTCGGGCTCCCCGTTTTCGTGAGCCGCGCGCGCGGCGGTGCCAACTTCGACACGGAAAGCCCGGGGCAGGGCGCCAGGCGGCTCAGGGCGGCACGAACCGGTGCGCCTCCTCGCGCATCACCTCGACTTCGCCGATGGCCGCCTTGCGATCGACCTGGCGCAGCTGCTCGCGCAGGTCGCGGCAGGGCGCCAGGCCGGTGGCGGGCGACCAGTGCGCCTGGGCGACGATGCGTTCCGTCTTGATCAGGTCGTAGCGCGAGCTGTCGCCCGTCGTGGCCTGCAGCAGCCTGCCGGCGATCGCGAACGGAATCATCGCGTCGGAGTGCGCGTACATCGTGTCGCTGATGGCACGGCACTGGCGCGCGCGCTGGCCGTCGCCCTCGGCCTCGTTGCGGCAGGCGTCGAGCAAGGGCTTGAACGACGGCATCGGCAGGGCCGCGGCCTGGCCGATCGCGCGGGTGACGAGGTCGCCGGCCGCCGCCAGGTCGCGCCCGTCGACCGGCAGGTGTCGCACGACGGCGCCGGCCGGTCCGTACAGGCGCGTGTCGAAGCTCGTGGCCGCGGCCAGGTGCGCCATCGCGTCGCGGACGCCCGGCTCGTCCCCGCGCGCCTCGGCCTGCCCCAGCAGCTCGACCCAGGGCAGGCCGTTGCCCGGATCGACCTCCGCCCAGCGCTCGACCGTCAGCCCGGCACAGGCGGGCGAGCGCGCCCAGGCCTTCTGGCACAACTCGTGGGCCAGCTCGAACACGCGCGCATCGCCCGTGGCCGCGGCCAGTTGCGCGACCGCATCCTCCACGCTCTCGGGCGTGCGCATGTCGCCGGCATTGATGAAATCCGCCGCGGCGCGATCCAGCGGGTCGGCGCTGGCGCGCAGCGCGGCATCGATGCGGACCTGCGCGGCCAGCCATGCCGGCGACGCGGCTCGGGTCTGCGCCGGCGCCTCGTCGGCCGAGCCGGCCTGCGCGAACTGCGGCCCGTCGGCCAGTCCGCAGTCTTCGTCCTCGCGCGCGTCGGGCTGGCCGGGCGCCGATGCGGCCAGCGATTCAGCGAACGCCCACGGGTCGTCGGGCATCGTCGCCAGCGCGATGGCGGCGTCGATGCGCGCGCGGCCGGCCGGCGTCTCGATGTCCGGCGGCGGCGGTACCGCGGCGACGGGCCGCTCGATCGCCGGCCCGCGCAACCACCACCAGCCGCCCGCCACCCCGAGCGCGGCGCCCATCGCGATCGCGATGCGCCGGGCCACGGCGGGGACGGGCCGCATGCGGGGGTCTCCTATCGATTGCCCAGTTCTTCCCAGCGCTCCATCGCCGCCAGCAGCTGCTCGTCGACTTCGGCGAAGCGCGCCTGTGTCGCGGCGATCTTGTCGCGGCCCTGCGTGTACAGCTCGCTGCTGGCGAGCGCCGTCTCAAGCGTCCTGTGCTCGGCCTCCAGCGCCTCGATCCGGCCGGGCAGCTCGTCGAGCTCGCGCTGCTCCTTGTAGCTGAGCTTGCCCTTGGGCTTCGCGGGCGCGGGCGCCGATGCGGCCACGGGCACTGGCGCTGGCGCGGGCGCCGCGGACACGGGCGCGGGGCCGCCCGCACGGACGCGCGCCCGCTGCGCCTGCCAGTCCTCGACGTTGCCCTCGTACTCGCGCCACAGGCCCGGCGTGACGTCGCCTTCCCACACCAGCGTGCTGGTGACCACGTTGTCGACGAAGCGGCGGTCGTGGCTCACCAGGAACACGGTGCCGGCGTAGTTGGCGAGCAGTTCCTCGAGCAGCTCCAGCGTGTCGATGTCGAGGTCGTTGGTGGGTTCGTCCAGCACCAGCACGTTGGCCGGCAACGCGAACAGCCGCGCGAGCAGCAGCCGGTTGCGCTCGCCCCCGGACAGCGACACCACCTTCGCGTTCGCGCGCTCCGGCGCGAACAGGAAGTCACCCAGGTAGCTCATGATGTGCTTGCGCGTGGAGTCGATCTCGATCCACTCGCTGCCCGGGCTGATCGTGTCGGCCAGCGTGGCGTCCAGCTTCAGGCCCGCGCGCATCTGGTCGAAGTACGCGACGTTGAGGTTGGTGCCCAGCTTGATCGTGCCCGCCGTCGGCTGCAGCTGCCCGAGGATCAGCTTGAGCAGCGTCGTCTTGCCCGAGCCGTTGGGGCCGATCAGGCCGACCTTGTCGCCGCGCAGGATGGTCGTCGTCAGCTTGTCGATCAGCACGCGCTCGCCGTAGCGCATCGAGACGTTCTCGAGCGCCGCCACGATCTTGCCGGTCTGGCCGCCGGTGGCCACCTCGAGCCGCACCTGGCCCACCTGGTCGCGCCGGGCCTGGCGTTGCGCGCGCAGCACCTCCAGCCGCTGGATGCGGGCGACGCTGCGCGTGCGGCGCGCCTCGACGCCCTTGCGGATCCAGATCTCCTCCTGCGCCAGCAGCTTGTCGGCGCGCGCATTGGCCAGCGCCTCCGACTCGAGCTCGCGCTGCTTGGCCGCCTCGTAGGCGCTGAAGTTGCCGGGATAGCTGCGCAGCACGCCGCGATCGAGTTCGACGATGCGCGTCGCCGTCGCGTCGATGAAGGCGCGGTCGTGCGAGATCAGGATCAGCGCGCCGCGGTAGCCGCGCAGCAGCTCGGCGAGCCAGTCGATGGCGTCGAGGTCCAGGTGGTTGGTCGGCTCGTCCAGCAGCAGCACGTCAGGCGCGGCCACCAGCGCCCGGGCCAGCGCGACGCGCTTGCGCAGGCCGCCGGAGAGCTTGTCGACCAGTTGCTGCGGCTCGAGGTCCAGCCGGTGCAGCGTCTCGTCGACGCGGCGCTCCCAGTCCCAGCCGCCGAGCGCTTCGAGGCGTGTCTGCAGGCGGTCGAGCTCGTCATGGTCGACGCCATCGTGGTTCTCGAACCGCTCGCGCGCCTCGCGTGCCTCGCGCACGCCCTCGCTGACCGCATCGAAGACGCTGATGCCCGGCGCGAACAGCGGCTCCTGCGGGACGTAGGTGCGGCGCAGGCCGCGCTCGACCTGCAGCAGGCCGTCGTCGGGCTTGTCGATGCCCGCCAGGATCTTGAGCAGGCTGGACTTGCCGGTGCCGTTGCGCCCGATCAGCGCGACGCGTTCCGCGGTCTCGAGCGCGAATTCGGCGCCATCGAGCAGCGCGACGTGCCCGAAGGCGAGGTGGGCGTTGGAGAGAGTGAGCAGGGCCATTCAGGTCTTGTCAGAAGGGGTCTTGGCCTTCGGTGATGGGATTGCCGCGGGCGCGGTCGACGGTGGCCTCGAGCGCATCGATGAACATCTTCGCGACGTCGAAGCCCGATTGCTCGGTGATCTCCTGGAAGCAGGTGGGACTGGTGACGTTGATCTCGGTGAGGGTGTCGCCGATGACGTCGAGTCCCACCAGCAGCAGGCCGCGTGCCGCCAGCTTGGGGCCGATGACGCCGGCGATCTCGCGCTCGCGCGGAGTGATCGGCCGCGCCACGCCCAGCCCGCCGGCGGCGAGATTGCCGCGCACCTCGCCGCCTTGCGGGATGCGGGCCAGCGTGTAGGGCACCGGCTGGCCGCCGATCACCAGCACGCGCTTGTCGCCGTCGGCGATCTCGGGGATGAACTTCTGCACCATGATCGTCTGCGCGCCGTTGCCGTTGAGCGTCTCGACGATGCTGCCG
>Ga0068857_100002276_pt1 | contig 15607 bp, 17 predicted proteins | sample KBSCornC72_FD_66591 | JGI IMG/M metagenome (GOLD analysis project Ga0068857, IMG submission 66591) | Corn rhizosphere microbial communities from Kellogg Biological Station, Michigan, USA - KBS Corn C7-2 | ecosystem: Host-associated > Plants > Roots > Rhizosphere > Soil ...
CCGTCGAGCCGGTACTCGAGGTCGTAGTTGTGGGTTTCGCCTTCGATGATGATCGTCATGGTGCCGGTGATCCCGGCCAGGTCGCCGGTCCCCGACTCTGGCACCACGGTGACGTCCATCTTGTAGTTGGCACCCCGGCTCATCGTTCCCTGGTGCATCAACAGAAAACTCCCTTGCTTCCCGTTGAGTGTGCCGGTCACCAGCTCCAAGGCAACGTAGGCCCCCGAGCCCTCCGCCACTCCCGCCTGAGCACCGAGCATCTGACCTTTGCTGCTGCCGTCGAGTTCGCCGTGAAACTGCTTGGCGAGAACGAGATGGCTGATTGGACCTCCCGCACTGTCGGCAGCTGGAGTCGGCGTGACCTTGACGTCGAAGGATCCGCGAGCATGCATGACCATAACCCTTCGCCCGGTTTGAGTTAACATACTGATCCCCTGATGTCATGTTGTAGACCCATGATAGGGCCCGTTCCCCGCCGGGTCTTGCAGAAACGCGACGCGCCATGATTCGCCGCAAAGTAGAACCCCCGCGGGGTGTCCTCAAAACCGCCGTGGTCGAGCCTCGGGGCCTCCGGCACGCGCGCTTCCATCCCGCTAGCGACCTGGCTACCTGGGTCGAGCACTTCTGGGTGGTAGCATGGGACTTCGGCGACGCCGGTCCCCAGCGGGTGGAAACCCTGCCCCACCCCAGCGTCCACATGATCTTCGAAGATGGGAAGGGCAGGATCAGCGGTATCGCGCGGGCCAGGTTTACCCGGATGCTGGTGGGTAGAGGCGGCGTGTTCGCGGTCAAGTTCCGGCCGGGAGGGTTCTATCCCTTCGCCGGCGTTCCTATCTCCTGCCTATCGGACAAGACGGTGGAGCTGGCGGAGGTGTTCGGTGCGGATGGTGAAAAGCTCGATCGCGCGGTGCTTGCGGAGAGCACCGACGACGGGCGCATCGCCGTTATCGAGACATTTCTCCGCAATCGCCGCCCTGCACCGGACGACAACGTGACGCGACTCTCGGAGATGGTCTACGCCGTGGCTCGCGAGCGAGGGATCCTCAAGGTAGAGGATCTGGTCCAGCGGTACGGCGTCAACAAGCGCACCCTCCAGCGCCTGTTCGCCAAGTATGTCGGAGTAAGTCCCAAGTGGGTCATCCAGCGGTACCGGCTTCACGAAGCGGCGGAACGGCTCGCGGCGGACAGAGAAGTTGGCCAGGCCGCGTTGGCAATGAGCCTCGGCTACACCGATCAGGCTCACTTCGTGAGAGATTTCAAGGCCACCGTCGGCACCTCGCCGGCCGCCTACGCCCGGGCGCGCGGGAGCTGACCCGCCTACCTCTGCATTGTCGCCACCAGCTCCTTGCACCCCGAGCCCCAGCGAGAGACGGATCTGATCGCCTGGGTGAACGGAACGTCCAGCGGATGCACCCGTTCCCGATCGAGCACGTAGACCGCTCCGGCAAACGGCGTCGGCACAGAGGGGATGAAGCACGTGTAGCGGCCATCATCGAATTCCTCGATGATGAATCCGGGAACCAGGGCGTCCTCGATCTCGACAAGCGCCGGCTTCCACTCGGTCTCATCACCCTTCCCCGCCAATCGCTGGGTCATACTTCTGATGACCGCGTACCCGGGGATGCGCTCAAAGAACGAACGCTCGAGCTTCTCCATGAGCGCGCGGCCAGACCGTGTGCGGGCGGCGGCACCGATGAAGAAACAGATCAGCAGGACCAGAAGGAGCGAGAGCAGGCGTTCCGCGGGCAGCCACTCGGGGAGTAATCCAGCGAATGGCTTGACAATTCGCGCCAGAGAAGCCATCGCCTTAAGCATCAGCAGGAGGGCCAGGTAGAGCGGGGCCACGATCAGTAGGCCGGCGACCAAAGACGCCACGATGAAGTTAAACAAGCGTTTCATGGAGGTCCTCCCGAAGAGTCCGCGTGCGCACGCGAAGAGAGAACAGCAAAGTAAGGAAGGGGCGGACGGCTGGGAGATGCACCAAGGTGCAATAGTCCGGTCCGGTGGGGGCCTCTACTCTAAAGCCGGGCTCACCTCACCCCTTCCGACAGGGCCATGCTCGCACACCAGCTCCGGCCGTCTAGAAACGGGTTGCTTCTGGGGATCTCCGGCCTGGGTATCGGCTGGCTCGTCGGCATGTCGGTCTCTCCGGTCGTCGCGGTTGTCGTAGCCAGCCTCCTCGCCGCCGCGGCCTCGGTGCTCTGCGACATCCGGAAATCGGCAACCAATCGTTCACTCAACGTCGTCCCGGTATTCGTGCTGATCCTGGGAATCGTGGCCGGCTCGATTGTCGGCGTCCTGACCAGAGAAGACGCGTCCTCCGGATCCGTCAAAGAATCTCCGGTCACAATCAGGCATGTTAGATCCACCTTCTCACCCTCCCCATGTACGCCACGTACGGCTCCCCAAACTTCCTCGCCAGATACTGTTCCTCCCGCTTGATGATGCCGTAGTGAGTGATGAGGACTACCGGGATCAGGAACACCAGCGGCCAGGCGGTGCCCACGGCGAGGGTGATGCCGAGGTAAAGGCCGGCGAGCGCCAAGTAGAGCGGATTGCGGGTGAAGCGGTAGGGCCCGTCGCTCACGATGGCCAGCGTGGGCTCGCGAGGGTTCACATTAGTCCCGCCCCGTCTGAGACTCCATTGTCCCCACACCCCCAGCGTCAGCCCCGCAACTATCAGCCCGATCCCCACGATCCACACCGGCCATGTGTGCGGCAGGTCCCATGGTTTGAACCAGTGCAGGAGTAACGAGACGCCCAGGGTACCGCTGTAGAGGAGCGGCGGGAAGATGAGGACGTTGGGGTGGTCGGAGGTGTTGGGAGGCATTGTCGCAATATCAGATAGAAGATTTCAGATTGAAGATTGGGGGGCTGTCGCTGCTAGTTGCCATTCAATCTGCAATCTGAAATCTTCAATCTCCAATGGCTACTTAACGGCCCTCATGGTCGGCCCGAAAGGCTGCCACCCCGGCACGAACCGTCGAGAATATGCGCTCCGGTCCGATCTTGTCGGCCACGCCTGTGAGCTTCAGCATCGCTTCGAACCGACCCCTGGGCTTGGCAATGGCGAAGACAATTCCCTGCTCTTCCAGCTCGGCCCGAAGTTCCTCCAGCGTTTCGCTGCCGGTAATGTCGAGGCCGGGTGTGGATTCGGCACTGAACAGAAACCATCGGGGCCTGGGATGGGCCTGGTTCAACACGGTCCGGACCCGCTCCTTGAAATGATCAGCATTGAAGAACACGATCGCGGACTCGAAGCGAAACAACAGAAGGCCGGGAATTGGAGTGCTGCCATCCTCACCAATCTGCCCGTAAATTCCCGACTGCTCGTCGACTTCACCCAGGACGGCGTCGCGCGGCCTGGAGGCGAGCGCAATGAGCCGGAGTAAGGTCAAGGCCACGGCGATCAACACCCCGTGCAGCACGCCGACCGTCATGACGCCCAGCATCGCCACGATCGACAGCCAGAACTCGGCGGGGCTCACCCGCAGATACCTGCGGAGAGAGGCTACATCGAAGAGCCCGAACGCTGAGGAGATCAGGATCGCGGCGAGCGCTGCCTTGGGCAGCAGGGCCAGGGGGCTGGTCAGGAAGAACAGCACCAGCGCCATCGCTATGGCCGCGACGACCGAGGTGAGCTGCGTCTTGCCTCCCGAGCTATCGGCCACCGCGGTCCGCGAATCCGCTCCGCTCACCACGAATCCCCGGCTCAACCCGGAGGCAAGGTCGGAGAAGCCGAGCGCGATCATGTCCTGGTTGGCGTCGATTGGGTACTTGTTCTTGTTGGCGAACCCTCTCGCCGTGGTCATCATGCTGCAGAAACTGACCAGCATGATGCCCGTGGCGCTCTCGACCAGAGGCCGGAGCTCGGCCAACTTGAACTTGGGCAACGTCGGCATCGGGAAGCCCGCAGGAACCTGGCCGACCACGGCGACCCCCTTGCCCTCAAGGCCCATCGCGTACACCAGCACAATCCCGAATACCACTCCGATCAGCGGACCGGGAAGCCGGGGCCAGAAGTGCTTGAAGATGCGGAGGAGCACGAAGAGACCGAGTCCAACGGCGATCGTGAGGTGATGCGTGTCTCCCAGACGGGAAAAAGCTTCCACAATCGTGCGGAAGAACCCGCCTTTGGGAACCTGCACTCCCATCAAAGTCCCCAGCTGCCCCGCGATGATACTAAGTGCAATCCCGTTGAGATAACCCGTCAGGATCGGCCGCGACAAGAAGTCCGCGATGACCCCCAGTCCAGCCAAACCTCCGGCGATACAGAGCAGGCCGGTAACGAACGTCAGGGTTACTGCCACATCCACGTATCGGGAGGGGTCGCTGGCAACCAGCGGACCGACCGTCGCAGCAACGATGGCGCAGGCGGCTGCATCGGGATTCACGACCAGCTGTCGGGAGGAGCCGAAAAGAGCGTAGGCGACCGCCGGGAGAATCGAAGCGTATATGCCAGCCACTGCCGGGAATCCGGCAAGCTCGGCGTAGGCGATGCCGATCGGAAGTGCCACCGCGGCGAGTGAGATACCCGCGAGCAGATCGCTTTGCAGCCATTCGTGGTGGTAGGTGCGGATGACCCGGAGGCCGGGCATCCAGCGTTCGATGGTTGGGGAGGGCAATGTGGATTTCAGATTGAAGATTTCAGACTTAAGATCGGGGTTGCAGATGCATGAGGGTCATGCGGTTATCTGTTAGCCCGGGCTGTAACCGGATTGCAGTGTTCAATCTGCCATCTGCAATCTTCAATGTGCAATGACCTAGCACCCATGAGCCGGGCGAGGCATCGCTTTAAGAAGGAGCGATTGGAAGGCAGGATTGTCCGCCACCGGATCCAGCAATGGGTCGCAGCGAAGGTGGAGCTGAAAGTGCAGGTCGGCTCGCGGCTGGTAATCGGTAAGGAGTCGTAGCGCTTTCCTGGTATCGCCGAGACCGATGTAGCTCTCGGCGAGGTAGGTAACAGTGTGGACCTTGAGCGGTTGGTAGGATTTCGAGAGTGAATCGGCCCGCGCCAGCAGCGCTCGCGCCTTTGCCGCGTGTCCCGCCCGGTCCACCGGCAGTGCACTTCCCCCCATGGCATTCACGACCTCGACGCCGCTGCTCAAGCGGACCGCCGCATCGAACGACGCTACCGCCTTCCCGATATTCCCCCGGGAGAGCTCGGTCTGGGCGATGGATATGCGTCCCATGTAATAGCCGGGATCCACCCTCACCGCACTGTCTCCATAGATCGCCGCGCTGTCGTACTGGCGGCGCCAGTAGTAGGCAATTCCGAGGAAGGCGAGGCACTGGGTATTGGTGGGTCTCAAGGCCAGGCAGCGGTGCCACGCCGCGATTCCGCCGCTCGGATCTCCGGTCTCCGTCAGGTACAGGCCGAGGTAATGCCAGCTGTCCGGTTGGGTCGAGTCGAGGGCGATAGCGTGCCGGATGGAGCGGAGCGCGGGACCGTCGTCGGTGGGGTCGATCCGCTCGCTCAGGGTGGCCCTGACACGCCAGGCCGCCGCGCTGTTGGAATCGAGAGCCAGGGCGCGGTCTACGGCCCTGACCGCGGCATCGATGATGCTATCGGACGGAACTCCCGGGATGATGAATCCTCGCACATCGGCCCGGACATAGGTCTGCGCGAGTGCAGTCCACGCATCTCCATAGGAGGAATCCCTGGCCAACACCGCACTGAAGATCTGCGCCGCCTCGGCGCTTCCTGTCTGGGTCCGCCGCTCGTAGGCCTGAATCCCACGACTGTAAAGCGCGATCAGCTCCGGGTCTCGGGCTTGACCCCTCGCCGATCCTCTCCGAAGAAACGGATAGACTCCGATCACAAGCAGGACCAATAGTCCCAGCACGACCAGCCTTCTGGGCGACGAAGGCTTCGCCTGGACTGCAGGAACGCTGGCGGCCGCTGTGTCACGCAGCGCGGCGCTGAATGCACCGAGGTCGGCGAAACGATCCGCCGGCGAGCGCTCCAGGGCCTTGAGCACCGCGCGCTCGACTGGAAATGGCACGCCGGGGCGGACCGGATGAATGGCCCGGGGCGTTTCCGTCAATCGGCGAGCCACAATGGCCTGTGCGGTTCGGCCTCCGAAGGGAGGTTCGCCTACCAGCATCTCGTACAGCACGGTTGCGAGGCTGTACTGATCGCTTCGGGCGTCCATCGTGTCGCCGCTGGCCTGCTCCGGACTCATGTAGGCCGGCGTCCCAATCGAGAGGCCCGTACTGGTCAGCCGTTCGGCATCGGTCTCCGCCGCCGCTTTGGCGATGCCAAAGTCAACCACGTAGACCGAGCCGGCCGAGAGCAGCACGTTCTCCGGCTTGATATCCCGATGGACGATGCCGTGCCGGTGGGCCGCCTGGAGCGCTTGCGATACGAGGTCCGTGATGCGGAGGGCATCGTCGAGAGGAAGCTGCGGCTCTCTCATCAGCCTGGCCCGGAGCGATTCACCCTCGAGATAGGGCATGGCGTACCACGGCACCTCGGTTCCGTCGCCCCGGCGGATCACCCCGGAATCAAGCATCGGGACGATGTTCGGATGTTGGAGCTGAGCTGTTACTCGAATTTCACGAAGGAAGCGGTCCCCGCCGACCACCCCGGCCAGCTCCGCATGGAGCAGCTTGATGGCGACCAGGCGGTCATGCTGCCCATCTCGGGCGAGCCAGACCGTGCCCATCCCGCCTCGACCTAGCTTGCGTACCAGCGCATAGCGGTCCGCGATGCTGCCGACCACCGGTTCGGGCATGACCAGTTCCACTGGGAGGGTAAGGCGACAAAATATACGCTGGCCAGCCGCTTGGGGCGGGATCCCGAGGAGCCATCCGTCAACAGCCCCGGCGCTGATCTGCGGCAGGCGATCGAACGGCTTATTGGGCAGCAATAGCCACCAGGCCAACATGACGCTCCGCATCGTCCAACTCGGCAGCCCCCGGCAACGCGGTGAAGGGCTTCGCATCGGCAGCGTGCGCCGCCCGCCCAAAGCGCCTTGGCTACCGAGGCTCCGGCTGAGTGGAAGGGTTCGTGAAGCGCTCAGTAGGCTGTTACTGCGAGGACGAGTCGCGCTGCCATCGGTCGGTGCTGCGGGAGCTGTTGCAGGAGAATGGGGCCAGGCTGGGGTGAAACACAAAGAGCACGAAGTTCCCTCCGTGCCCTCTGTGCCTCAATCTTCAACCTGAAATCTTCAACCCTTCAATTCCGTCATCCTTCCCGAATCAAGCTCCCGCTCGCCACGTCGTACACGCGAACGTGCACAACAATGCCGGGCCGGGTCTGATCGACCACCTTCACATGGACAACCTTCTTGTCTTCGGTCGGACGGTAAACGATCCAACTGCCGGCCGGGGCGGAACGCTCGATGTTGGCGCAGCTGCGCGCCTTCGCCTGATGCCCGGGCGGCTCACCCGGCATCCAGACCCGGCACTGCCCGGGCGGAGGCAGATGCCCTGGAGGAATGCCGAGAGTCGCAGCCGTGCTCTTTCCCTGTTTCTGGGCATGGGCAGAGGCAGGCGCGGGGGCCGGAGCCGGCTTGGACTTGGTGGTGGTTGAGACGGAACTGCACGCCATGGCAGCGAGAAGTACCAGAGCAGGGGCGAGCATGCGGGTTGAGCCCATGAATCCTCCAGGCAAGGGACGCGGTCTGCCCGTGGGCGGCAGGAAGCGTGCCCCAGCCCTAAGTGATTGTCTCACATTGACCTATCGAATAATCCGACAGTGCAGGCGGCCCAGTCGGTGGTGTCGTGTGCACTGTGGCTTGGCAGGCTGCGGGGTCGCCTGATCTCTTGGAGGCCTTCGTGCTCTTTGTGTCTTCTCACCTTGAGGCCCAATTGGCCTCCGTACACTCAGTTCAATCTGACCTCTGAAATCTGAGATCTGAAATCACCACCAAACGCCACAAAGGACACAAAGGTCTCCCTTCGTGTCCTTCGTGATGAAACAGCCGCCAGCCACCAGTACCTCAACCACACACTACTAACAGCTAACAGCTACAACTAACAGCTAACAACTAACAGCTAACCGCTACAAACTGAGGCCCAACGGCTGATTGTCCTGTCTTCGCTGCTTTTCAATCGGCAATCTGCAATCTTCAATCTTCAATTCCTCACGCCACCTTCACCGCACTACGACCCGCCGCCTTCAGCGCCTCCCGGATCCTCATGGTGTGATAGTAGCTGTGGCGCACCGCGTGATCCTCCAGGAAGAACTGGGTCGTGAGCGGAGCATCGGCGTTGAGCGACACCGGCGCCGCCAGATCCAGCTGGTCGTCGGTGAGCTGACGGATTGCCTCGGCGGCCGCGGCGCTCTGAATCTCCACGAAATGCACCGCCTCCTCTTTGGTGACCCTCTCGAAGTCCTTGGCATGCCGGGCATTCACCGCGTGGACATCGTCCCAGGTCACTCCCGCGATCGCCTCGCCCTTGGCGAGGGTCAGCGCCAGCTGGATCTCGAGCGGATACATGTTACCGACGTGATGAACCACCACGCCGATCTTGCGGCCGTCCTTGGTCGGCGTCTGCCACTCCGCCTCCGTGAGCGTGCGGGCGAGAACGACAAGAGCGCGGGCGCCTTCCTCAAGACGAACGGCCAGCGCTTCGGTGCGTTTACTCATTTCCAACCTCCAAACTCGAGTGTGTGGTGGACTGCACTGTGATCAGGCTACCGTGGCCTGAACGTCGAGATATTCTCCGACCACCGTAGTGCTGCCCTTGGTGGCCACGTTGTGTTCGGTGAATAGCCGGGTGAGGTCCTCGCGGAGCTTGCTCGCGCCTTCGGGATCCGCGGCGCGCAGCGTTGCGACCGTGGGCCCATAGCAGTTGGCGAACAGTTCGGTCACCGCGGCGGGCGGGAACGGGAAGTTCAGCTCCAGCGTCCGCCTGCTGCAGATCACCGAGCTCACCTTGTCGCCGAAGCGGGCCCGGACCATCGCCTCCTTGCCCCACTCCAGCGAGCTCGGTACGCCCTGAGGGGGCGGCACGACGGCGGTGTGCAGCCGGAGCATCTGCCCCACGAACCCCTCGAAGGTCCAGTTCGCCATCGCGATCCGGCCCCCCGGCCGCGTCACCCGAATCAGCTCTGCCGCCGCCCGCTCCGGACGGAAGGCGAACATCGCGCCGAACATGGTGACCGTGGTGTCGAACTGGCCGGGGAGATAAGGCAACGACTCGGCATCTCCCACCTCGAACGCGATCGAAACACCGGCAGCACGAGCCTCGAGCTGCGCCTCGGCGATCAGGTTGGGCGCGATATCAATTCCGCTGACCCGCGCTCCGGCCTTGGCAGCTGGAATCGCCAGGTTGCCGGTCCCGCAGGCCACATCGAGGACGGTCTCGCCCGATCGAATCCCCAGCCGGGCAATGAACTCCTGGGCGCCAGGCGCGAAGCTTCGCGCGATCGGGAGAAAATCACCCGAAGTCCAGACCGAACGGGCGCGGGCGGTGAGAGGATCCTCCGACCAGGCCCGGACCTCGTTGCTGGTGCGGGGACTCCGGGATGAGACACCTTCTGACGACATGCCACCCCTCCACATCAATGGGTTCCGGCGCGACTTCGTGCCGCGCAACGGGATCTATTGTGCTATGTAGGAGTGTTGCGCGAAATGACTGGGAATCCCGACTTCTTGCTCAGGAATGCTGATGGGGGTGTAAGACGGGGGACTACATGGGTGAGTCGTCGACCTCCGGCCCCAATCTCCTCGCTTCTCTCCACGCCCCCGGGGCCACACCCGTCGCCTTCTTGAACGCGCGACTGAATGCCGCCTCGGAGTCATAGCCGACCTGCCCCGCGATGGCGGCCACCTTGGCACCACTCTGAGAGAGGAGATTAGCGGCAACCTGCATACGCCATTGGGTGAGATACTGCATCGGCGGCTGGCCAACCAGGTCGGTGAAGCGCTTCGCCACATTGGTGCGGGAAGAAGCTGCCGTTCGAGCCAACTCGTCGAGGGTCCAGGGATGAGCCGGCTGCGCGTGCAACAGGCCCAGGACGCGGCCCACGACATCGTCGCGGAGACCCGCGAGCCACCCACCCTGGCCCGACGGCTGCTCTCCGAGGTAACGGCGCAGCACTTCGATGAACATCAACTCGGCCAGCCTGGTGAGCACGCTGTCGGCGCCGGCCCTCCGGAGCTGGGATTCTTCGGTGACCTGTCGCGTGAAGCTGCTGAGCCAGGCGCCCGACATCCCGCGCATATGCATGAGGCGCGGGAGACCGGCCAACAGCGGATTGAACGGGCGCCGGTCGCAGCCCAGAAACCCGCAGACAAAGGCCGCGGCACGAGGACCCCCGTTGCCGAGCATCACGGGCTGGAGATAGCGCGCGGTGCCGACGCTATGGACATTCGGGCCGCTCCGAAGCCCGCGCGCGCTGGACATCATGTGGGCGTCCCCATGAGGAAAGACGATGATGTCTCCCGGGTTAAGCTCTACCTGATCCTCCCCAACCAGGCCGCCGTAACAGCGGCCTTCTGTGACGACGTGGTAGGAGATCAGATGCTCCGCCGTCGGCATGACCCGGGGCGTCAGTTCCTTGGCCGCCACCGTCTCGACGCTCCACGGCGCCACGGCCTCGACCGAATAGAAGAACGCGCCGTCCAGACGCACGACGCGGAGCAGGTCGGAGAGGGGATCCATGGAGCCGGAATGTATCGGGGAAAGAGGTTGTGGGGAGTGGGGAGTGGGGAGTGGGTGGTAGGGAGTAGGGAGTAGGGAGTAGGGAGTAGGAGTAGTGAGCGAACCAGTCACCAGAGTCGGTCTTCCCCACCACCCGCTCTCCACTCCCTACTCCCGATTCCCTACCCATCGTCCACCTCATCCAATACCGGTTTAATATCGACCACGGGCGTCCCGTCGATCGCCTCGATCGGCCCGATGCGCAACCGCGTCCCGGAAATCTCCCGCACCGTCACCCGATGAAGCCCGAGCGGATTGGGCCGATCGGGAGACCTGGTCGCGAACACTCCTACGATCGGAATCTCCGGATCGCCCCGCGGGTGCACCTGGAGCACTTCACGGTCACCCCGGTGCAGCCAGGTAATGACGATCATGTCATCTCCCCGAGCGATGCCACGCAGGGCCGCCTCAAATGCGGGATCCACATGAAGCCACCCGTCCGGCGCACCCTCGTTTCCCTGCCTCGGCGCCTCTTCCTTCGATTGGAGCGCCGACCGGATCTGGCCGATGATGTGGAGGTGGTCGGGGAGAGTGTCCATGGGAATTGAAGGTTGATGATTGATGATTGAAGATTGAACTGCGAAAAGCTAATAGCTAACAACTAACAACTTATGGCTTACGGCTTATGGCTCCCATCTGAGGCTGATGGCTGATGGCTTCCTGCCGCTCCCGCATCCTGACCCTTCAGGCCACCTACTACATCCTCACCGGTGTCTGGCCCCTGGTTCACTTTTCCAGTTTCGAGCTGGTAACTGGTCCCAAGACCGATGACTGGCTGGTGCGGATGGTGGGGCTGCTGGTCGTGTTGATCGGGGTGACACTGGCCGTGGCGGTCAGGCGCGATGCCGTTCATAAGCTGGAGATCACCGTCCTGGCTGTGGGGGCCACCCTGGCCTTCTCGTTCATTGACATCTGGTACGCCTTCAGCGGAGGCATCTCACGCATCTACCTGGCCGATGCGGTACTCGAGTTGGCTGTCTTGGCCGCCCTGATCTCCACCCGTCGTTCGCGACCCGGAAATTCGAACGAGTTGGAGCCGTAGTCCTTTTGTCCAATGTCGGTGCAGTGGAAGAATTGCCAGCGTGGGTCCGCGCGAATCACGACTCTTGCCGGGAGGGCACCATGAACGGACCACGCATGCTGTTGACCAACGTCCTTTCTCGAGGCTGGTGGCACCTGCTGCTGCGCGGGCTCGCCGCCATCGCCTTCGCCATACTCACCTGGTTCCGTCCGGGCATCTCTCTCGCCGCGCTGGTGCTGCTCTTCGGGGCGTACGCGCTGGTTGATGGTGTGCTCGCCGTGTGGACCGCGATCGCCGGCCGGGGGACCTACGATGGTTGGTGGGTACTCCTGCTCATTGGGCTGATCGGGGTGGCTGTAGGGATCATGACCTTCATGACCCCCGGGATCACCGCCCTCGCCCTTCTCTACTACATCGCCTTCTGGGCGATTTTCCGCGGGATTCTCGAGATCTCGACGGCGATCCGGCTGCGGAAGGAGATCGAGGGTGAATGGCTGCTCATCCTGGGAGGTGTCGCGTCGGTGGTATTCGGCGTACTCCTTCTGGCCCGTCCCGGGGCGGGCGCCCTCGCGGTGCTCACCCTGATTGCCATCTATGCCTTGATCATCGGAATTATCCTGGTCATTCTCGCATTCAAGGTCAAAGGGATGGCTGGCCGGTTGGCGGGGGCCTGAGGCCATTTCAGATTGAAGATTTCAGATTGAAGATTTGCACTGTGGCTACCAGCTGACGGACCGAGGGCAGTTCAATCTTCAATCTGAAATCCTCCATCTGCAATCACGCATAAGCGGGCACCCCAAGTCCTCCGCCGCCGTCCGGTGGCGCCCCGAAGTGCTCGAGGCTGCACCCCAATTCCTCGCACACGTATCTCATCTCTTTGATCCACGAATCACACAAGGCGGGCGTGACCACCGTGGAGCCCGTGATCGCCGCCACGTTCCATTTGCCGTCTTTGGTGAGGACATCCACCTCACTCCAACCAAGACCCTGAACCAGCAGGTACTCCCGCACTTTATTGGCGACCGACTGGTCCGGCGCCCGATAGGCGGTTGTGAGTACGCAGCCCGGAAAGTTCTCCGCGCCGCAGGGGCCGCACAGGGTGCCGACGAGTCGGCGAACCTCGGCCCAATGGCGCTCGTTCTCGCGTATCTGACCCATCTGGCGATAGTGACGCGTCGCGGCCAGCAGACACACGATCAGGACCCCGACCACGGTCAAGGCGATGAGTAGCGAGATATCCGGTTCCGGAATGGCCAGCCGCAGTGGCGCACGTCGCCGTTGCCGGACCCGCGAAACGGGGCGAAAGAGGAAGATCCCCCGCCCCGTTTGTGATCGGGGGAGATGGCCCTGCCGACTGGACGTGATTCGCGCAGACGGTGCCACCTTATGAAACACTGAGAGGGCAGTCAAGTTGCCCATGAGGGCAACACGGGTGATTTTCAGACCTCCATGAGCCCGCAACTTCACCGGATCGAACGACTGACACCCCCGGTTTCGGACGCTGATCTTCGCGGGCTTGCCGAACTCCTGGTAGACGCGGTGTCCACCGGCGCCGCGGTGAGCTTTCTCCCGCCGCTCACTGTAGAACAGGCCGAGGCCTGGTGGCGGAAGACCACCGAGACCGCCGACCCCAAGACCGTTTTTCTTGTGGCCCGGGATGCCGCGGGCATCGTCGGGACGGTACAGCTCCACCCATCCTGGGCACCCAATCAGCCCCACCGGGGCGACATTGCTAAGCTCGTGGTCCATCGCCGGAGCCGGCGCACCGGGCTGGGATCCCAGCTGATGCAAGCCATCGAAGGCGAAGCCCGCCAGGCTGGATTCACTCTCCTCACCCTCGATACCAAGCAAGGCGACGGCGCGGAGCAGCTCTATCGCCGGGGCGGATGGATCGAGGTTGGGGTGATTCCGCGCTACGCACTTAATCCAGATGGCAGCATGCACGCGACGGTTGTGTTTTATAAGGACTTGAACAGCAGTCGATAGTCCGTCGACCGCCAACCGCATGCGCGCACCCGTCCTCACGACTCTCGCCCTCATCGCCTTCGCCGCCAATTCCCTGCTCTGCCGTCTGGCGCTCAGGGGCCAGGCCATCGATCCCGCGACCTTTTCGGCCATCCGGATCGTCTCCGGCGCCCTGATACTCGGCCTCCTCGTCCGTTGGCCGAGCGACGCACCTCCCGCGTCAGGCGGCTCGAGCTGGACGTCGGCTGGTCTGCTTTTCCTTTATGCTGCGCCGTTTTCCTTCGCCTACCTGCATCTGAGCGCGGGAACCGGAGCGCTCCTGCTCTTTGCGTCTGTGCAAGCGACGATGGTGGTTGCCGCCCTGGCGCGGGGGGAGCGTCCCCGACCCATCCAATGGGTCGGGCTGATCCTGGCGATAGCAGGATTGGTCTACCTCGTCCTTCCTGGCCTCACCGCCCCGGATCCGATCAGCGCCTTCCTCATGTTTCTCGCAGGCGTTGCCTGGGGTCTCTACTCCCTGCGCGGGCGAAGCACGACGGCGCCACTCGCCCAGACCGCCGGCAACTTCGCTCGCGCCGTGCCGATGGCCCTCGTTCTCTGTCTCGTCGCCTGGCCGGTACCGTCGGTCAAAGCAAGCGGAGTTCTTTGGGCTGTGCTCTCAGGCGCCATCGCATCGGGTATCGGTTATGCGCTCTGGTATGCCGCACTTCGTCACCTCACAGCGATGACGGCGGCAATCGTACAACTCGCCGTGCCGATTCTTGCCGGAGCGGGAGGAGTACTCGTGTTGGGAGAAGTGCTCACCATTCGGCTGGCTTTTGCCGCGGTGCTGGTTCTGGGAGGTATTGGGATCGCCATCCTTGGCCGTGCTCCCGCTCGCTGACGTCTGCCGGCGGCCGAACTACCTTCCGGCAAAGGAGTGAGAGTAGTTTCCTTCGAGAGGTGACCTACCGTGAGTCAACTGCAAGCCTTGTCGCTCCTCCCCTTCGTTCCCAGCGGCACCCGCTACGAGGAGACTCGCCGCCTGTTCGTTGATCTCGGCTTCGAAGAACTCTGGGAGAACTCCGGCTACGCCGGCTTCCGCAATGGTGAAGCGCAGTTCATCCTGCAGCGCTTCGAAGAGAAGACCTTTGCCGAGAACTTCATGGTCCGGCTCAACGTTCCGGATCTTGATGCCTGGTGGCAGACCGTTTCGGCCATGAAGTTGGACCAGAAGTACCCGGGTCTTCGACTCGCCCCGCCGACCGACTATCCCTGGGGGCGAGAGGTAAATTTCATTGACCTCGCCGGCGTGTGCTGGCATGTGGGACAGGGGGATTGAGGGATTGAGGGATGTGAGGATGTTTGGAGGTGAGGATGTTCGAATGACCGATCTGAACCAGGCCCTGATTCGCCTCCATGGAGCGGTGGCCGAGTTCGTGGCGGCGGCAGTGGTGGCCGCGCCGAGGTGGACCGTCCCGCGGGCTCCCGGAAAGTGGTCGCCCAGCCAGGTCGTCGAGCACGTTGCCCGCATCATGGAGGAGTCGGCCAACGTCGCGTCGGGGGATCCCTCCAAGTTTCCCACGGTCTCCCGACTGCTCCGCCCCGTCGCTCGAGTGATCTTCTTCCGGCGCATTCTCCGCCGGAATTCCTTCCTCAAACTGAAGACTGCCGGCCCCTTCGATCCCGCGACTGGCTCACCGACACCGGGCCAGGGTCGGGTCCGGGTGGAGCAGGCCCTGGCTCGATTCAATAAGGCGTGTCGGGGGCGGGAGGCAGGCGGCAAGGAGGTGCCGAGTACCATCTTCGGCGACGTGTCGGTCGCAGATTTCGCGCGCTTCCAGGAGCTGCACGTGCGGCACCACCTCGCCCAGCTCGGAGAGTCGGCGTAACCCGATTGAAGATTGAAGATCTCAGATTGAAGATTTGAGGGCGGGGCGTACTCAGTCCGCAACCCTCAATCTCTAATCTTCAATCTTCCTCTAA
>Ga0068857_100002281_pt1 | contig 15598 bp, 11 predicted proteins | sample KBSCornC72_FD_66591 | JGI IMG/M metagenome (GOLD analysis project Ga0068857, IMG submission 66591) | Corn rhizosphere microbial communities from Kellogg Biological Station, Michigan, USA - KBS Corn C7-2 | ecosystem: Host-associated > Plants > Roots > Rhizosphere > Soil ...
GTCACAATGCCCGCTGAAGAGTCGTCGAGGTGGTACTTGTCGCGCAGTGTCCGCAGGTTCTCCCGCTCCTTGCGCTCCTCGTCCGAGTAGAACCGCGCCTTTTCGAACTCATGGTTCGCGATTGCGTTCTCCATGCGATGCACGATGAATTTGATCCGCTTCTGAACCTCGGTCAGTTCCTCGGGCAGGGAAGTCTGGCGCAGCTTTACCCGCGCTCCCGCCTCGTCGATCAGGTCGATGGCCTTGTCCGGCAGGAAGCGGTCGGGAATATATCTGCTGGAATGAGAGACCGAGAAGGTGATCGCATCGTCGGTGTAGCTGACCGCATGGAACTTCTCGTACTTCTCCTTGATCCCCATGATGATCTTGACGGCGTCCTCTTCGCTCGGAGGAGGCACCTTGACCGCCTGGAAGCGCCGTTCGAGCGACCGGTCCTTTTCGATCGACTTGCGATACTCCGCCGGGGTCGTCGCGCCGATGCACTGAATCTCGCCGCGGCTCAACGCCGGCTTCAGAATGTTCGCCGCATCGAGCGAGCCTTCAGCCGAGCCCGCGCCCACCAGCGTATGCAACTCGTCGATAAACACAATGGAGTTCTGATTCTCCATCAACTCCTTCATGATTGTTTTGAGCCGCTCTTCAAACTGCCCGCGATATTTAGTTCCCGCCACGATCAATGACAGGTCGAGCGCCAGCACCCGCTTGTCGGCGAGAAAGCTGGGCACCTCGCCATCGGCAATTTTCTGCGCCAGTCCTTCGACAATCGCGGTCTTGCCGACTCCCGGCTCGCCGATCAGCACCGGGTTGTTCTTCGTCCGGCGGCACAAAATCTGGATCACGCGATCGACCTCGGCATCGCGTCCGACCAGCGGATCGAGCTGCTGGTCGAGGGCGCTCTGGGTCAGGTCGCGCGAAAACTCCGCCAACATGCTCTGCTCGCCTCGCTGGCTTTTGCCGCCCCCGCCTTGCGAGGTGGGCACCTTCTCCTGCGTTGTCCGCTGCAACTCTTCGCGAATGGCCGGCAGTCTCAGCCCGCGCTCAGTCAGAATCTCCGCCGCAAAGCACTTCTCTTCGCGCAGCAGCCCCAGTAGCAGGTGTTCGGTGCCGATATGCTTGTGCGACAGCCTCTCGGCTTCTTCCGCCGCGTAGGCGAGCACCCGCTTGCACTCGTTCGACAACGGCAGATCGACAGAGGTCGAAACCTTCTCCCGAATCGTCGTATGTCCTTCAATCTGCTTGCGTATTGATTCCACCGAAGCGTGCGACCGCAAAAAGCGGTTCGTCAGCGCCTTGTCCTCCCGCAGCAACCCCAGCAACAGATGCTCTGTCTCGATGTAAGGCGATCCGAACTGGCTGGCCTCATACCGAGCAAAGAAGATCACCCTCCGCGCCTTCTCCGTATAGCGTTCGAACATGTTCTCCCCTTCAACGCCGGACACCACCCAGCCCGAAGGCCGCATAGCGCCGTTGGTACCGTACCGTCTCCGCGCCGACCGCTCGCGAAGACCTTCAGGCTACTTCAGCTTGCGAAGCATCCATCCTGCTCCTATCAGTGTAGTCGCCTGTGCAACACATCTGGAAATCCCTCAAAAGTTATGCAATACCCTAGCACTGTCTATTAGATGAAGTCTGTGCAAAAAAGGCACCAAATCCAGTGCATCACACCCCAGCCTCTACCAGACGCCCTTCCCGCAACCGCAACATCCTTCCGCAACGCCCTGCAAATTCAAGACTATGCGTAACGATCACACTGGTCAGTCCATGCGCCGCATGCAGTCGCTGGATTAGCCCGAACACCGCCTCCGCCGTCTTCCCGTCAAGATCGCCTGTAGGCTCATCGGCGAGCAGGATCTTCGGCTCCGTTACCAGCGCCCGTGCCAGCGACACCCGCTGCTGCTCGCCTCCGCTCAACTCGCCGCTGCGGTGCCCGGCCCGGTCGGCCAGCCCCACCTCTTCCAGCCAGACCCGCGACCGCTCCAAAGCTGACGACCGCCCCATCCCGCGCGCGAGCAGGGGCATGGCGACGTTCTCCAGTGCCGTGAACTCGGGCAGCAGGTAGTGAAACTGCCACACGTATCCCACATCGCGGTTGCGATAGTCCGCCGCTTGCACTGCCGTAAACGTGCTCAACCGGCTCTCGCCGCACCACACCTCTCCCGCTGTCGGCGTGTCCAGCGCGGCCAGCAGATGCAGCAGGGAACTCTTGCCCGCGCCGCTCTCCCCGACGATGGCCACCATCTCCCCGGCGTGGACCGTCAGATCCAGCCCACGAAAGAGCTCCAACTCTCCTCGGCCAGCCGCTCCCGGCACCGCGGCATAGGTCTTGGTCAGGCCGTCCGCTCTCAGCACCGCCGTCGGCGCGACCGCGCCCGGCAGTGGCTGCAATCTCTCTGCCTGCCAGGCGCTCTCATCCCGAACCGGAGCAGTGTGCTTTGCGCCGAAGCGCAGCGACCGCCGTATCTTGTCCGCTGGTCCCAACGCCTATCCCTCCTCCGCCTTCGCCGCACCGGCATGGCCAGGGTAAGCCCCCAGCGAGATCGCCAGCCGGTTCCATGCATTGATCGTTGTAATCGCCAGCGTAAGATTCACCGTCTCCACATCGCTGAAGTGCGCGCGAACCTCGTCGTAGACCACATCCGGGGCATGGCCGTCCTGAATATTCGTTACCGCCTCGGTCCACGCCAGCGCCGCCCGCTCCCGCTGCGTGTAGCTGCTCGAACTCCGCCACTCGGCCAGGTCGTCGATGCGCTCCCCCGGCTCATTCAACTTCCGCAACTCTGCCGTGTGGACATGGGTGCAATACTCGCAACCGTTCATCAGCGAAGCGCGCAGCCTCACCAATTCCAGCAACGACGTCGCCAGACCAGTCCCGGTATTCAGATAGTGCCCAAGCTCCCGCATCTTCGCCAGGCCTTCCGGCGCCAGCCGTCCGTATTTCAGCCGTGGTTCCATTAATAACTTTCTCCTAGCCTTGTATCACCACATCTGTTTTCTGGAGTAAAACTTGGTCATATTCTGGACTAAAGACAATGAATTCAGATTTAGGAAGTTTATGAAAGCCTAGAGATTTCCAGAATTGATTAACCCTGCGGAACGCTCTTTCGCGTTCCTTTTTTTCGGAGATGCTTTCGTGTATTTCCTCACCAGGATCTCCGGCCCAGCCGGCATATTGAAGTGGAAATGGCTTACAACAGATCAAGCCACAACTCGACCCAAAGATCGAGAGAACTTGGCGCGCTACAGCTGATCCAATTGTTTTACCTTGCCAAGCAGCGTCTAACGCGAGTCCCTTAATAAAAAGAAGATCTGAATGGAGAAGCGCATCGGGTTCGTACAAAGATTCGATCGATTCATTCCAATCGCCTGTCCTATCGTTGAATATGGAACCGTAGCATTCACGCATCTCGGAAGAAAAACAATCCATGGCTTCGAAGAGACTTCCTTTTTCATCCCATATTCGGCCTCGTTGAATCAAGGACAAATCAATTCGACCAACTAACACTTCATCGAGATCATTATTCTCATCATCAACCGTTTCATAAATTAATCCTTCGAAGTCGAGCACGAAACGGCTAGGTTCATCATTTTCACTATCAGTTTGAAATTGAAATCGGATTTCCGGCATTTATTTCTTCTCCAATCCGACTTTAGCAATTTCTCGGTTCACTCATAGCGCAAAGCCTCCGCCGGCAATACCTTCGCCGCCGATCTCGAAGGATACAGGGTAGCGACCAGACTCACCCCCAACGAAACGGCCGCCACGATCACAGCGTCTCGAATCCGCGGGGCGAACGGCAGGTAATCGATCGAGTAGACCGATGCATCGAGAGGGAAGTGGTAGTGCCCTCCCAGCCAGCTCAGTCCGTAGCCCAGCACCAGTCCAATCGCTGTGCCGATCACCGAGATCAGCAACCCCTGCAGCAGAAAGATTCGCCGCACCTGTTCGGCCCGCACGCCGAAGCTCATCAGCACGGCGATGTCCCGCGTCTTCTCCATCACCATCATGGTCAGCGCGATTAGAATATTGAGAGCGGCCACGCAGACGATCAGCGCCAGTACAATGAACGTGACAATCTGTTCCAGCTTCAGCGCACGGAAGAGTTCGCGGTTCTGCTCCATCCAGTTGCTCGCCTCGAAGCCCGGCCCGGCCGCTTTTTCAATCTCCCTGCCGATTCTGTCCGCGTGATAGAGATCGTCTACCTTGAAGCTGATCACCGAGATCAGGTCCGGCTCGCTGAACAGTCTCTGCGCGTCCGCGAGCCGCACGAACGTGTAGCTCGAGTCATACTGATAGAACCCTGACTTGAAGACTCCCGCCACCCGGAATCGCTGATAGCGCGGCACTAGCCCCAGCGGAGTTAACTCCCCCTGCGGACTCGTGACCAGAACCTCGTCGCCGGTGCCTGCTCCAATCGTCTCTGCCAGATCCTTGCCGATCACAATCGGGGGCACCGTCTGGACCGGAGCCAGATCGGGCGCCCCATGTTCCGGCTCCGGAGCATGGGGCGCCGCAGCGGCAACCGGCTCCAGCTCTTTAGCCGATCCCTCTACCATGGACTGCAACAGGTCACTCACAGTTTTTTCATCTTTTGGCAGAATGCCCTTAACCAGAGCGCCTCCGCTGCGCGCTCCATGTGAGATCAAAACCTGTCCATAGAGCCCCGGCGCCGCTGCCGTCACGTGCGGTAGCTTGCGCAGTTTCTCGAGCAGCGGCCTCCAGTCGCGGATGCCGTCCGCCTTCACCCGCATCAGCTCGACGTGCGCGGTCGAGCCCACCAGCCGCGCCTGCAGGTCCTTCTGCATCCCATTGGTAATGGCCAGCGCGATAATCAACGACGCTACACCGGCTGCCACGCCAACGACGGAGATGATGGTGATGACCCCCACCACTGCCTGCCGACGCTTGGCCCGCAGATACCGCGCCGCAATGAACAATTCAAATCGCATCGAACCCTTGAAGGAACTCTTGAACCCTCAGCTTACTATCCGGCGAGTGTTGTCTCTCGAATCAAGTCACAGGGCGCTCTCAAAAAAGAAAGGCGAAGGCCAAAGCCTCCGCCTTTGCATCCTTTGCAAAATCATGCCGCTCTAGTTCGCCAGGACCGCGCGATAGCGCACCTGGTTCTTCTTTACCCTGGCCACCGCATCGTTCGCCTTGCTCATGGCGAAGCGCTCGGTGATGGCCTTGACGCCGTGCCGCGCCGCGATATCGAGCATCTCGTGCAGGTCGCGCGGGCTGCCGGAGGGACTGCCGGAGACGGCTCTCTGCCCGCCAATCAACGAGAACGCCTGAATCTGCAACGGCGAGGGTGCAATTCCTACGACGCAAAGAACGCCCTTGGGCCTGAGCGCATTGATATATCCCTGCCAGTCCTGGTCGGCGCTGACGGTCGAGAGCAGAAAATCGAACGATCCCGCAACCTTCTTCAGTGCGCCTGTGTCCCTTGTATTAAGGAAGTGATGCGCTCCCAGTTCGCGCGCCTCCGCCTCCTTGTCCTTCGAGGTGGAAAACGCCGTCACCTCCGCGCCAAACGCCTTGGCAAACTGAATACCTAAATGCCCAAGCCCGCCAATCCCGATCACGCCCACGCGCGACGAGGGCCGTACCCCATGATTACGCAGCGGGCTGTAGACCGTGATCCCCGCGCACAGCAGGGGAGCCACATTCTCGCTATCGAGCACCGTCGGAACCGGGATCGCAAAGCGCGAGTCCACGCGAATCCGATCCGCGTATCCGCCATTCCGCCCCACGCAGGTCGGATGCGCCTTTGCGCAAAGATGCTCGTCGCCCTGCCGGCACCACTCGCAGATGCCGCAACTGTCCGACTGCCAGCCCACGCCCACCCGCTCGCCGGTTGTGCGATCAAGCACATGGCTGCCCACGGCCACCACCGTCCCGACAATCTCGTGCCCGGGGATGAACGGATATTTGCTGAATCCGAAGTCGTTGTCGATCAGGTGAATATCGCTGTGGCATACGCCGCAGTGCGAGATCTTGATCTCGACCTCATTCGCCTGCAGCTCACCCGGATCGTACTTGTAAGGCAGCAAATGCGCACCGGCCGCGTGCGCCGCCAGACCATGTATTTCACTCATTTGAAATCTTTTCCTTTACGCGCCCGGCGTATTCGCCGGACCTGCTGTTTGATGCTACAACATCGACACGCGCAAAATGATCGTGCAAAATTTCCTCGGCGGCCGTATTGGCTGCAACAGATTGCAACATAAACTCTTTTTAGCGTTCTGCATCGTCCAACAGTCCGGAGTAAAGTTTTCCTCATGATGACCAACGCCGCGAACCGACTTCATTCCCTGGCCACTATCTTCATGCTCGCGGTTCTCATGCTTGCCCTTCCCTCCGCCCGCGCCCAGGGATCCCCTGCTCCATCGCAAACCGCACCCCAGCAGCCCAAAGCCGATCAGGCTCCCGAGGACGGTGGTCCCCAGTCCGACTCCGGTCCCATCGTCATCAGGAAGAAGCCAGAAGCGGAAGAGCCGCCACCGCCGCCCGCACCTGCCGAGCCTACCGTCAAGAATCCCAACAACGAGACATTCTCTCTGCGCGTCGACGTTCCCATCGTCAACCTCGATGTCAACGTGATCCTCGACAAGACGCATCAGTTCGTCCCCGGCCTCAAGTCCGGAAACTTTCTCGTGCTCGAGGACGGCGTCCCCCAGACCATCACCAGCGTCCGCACTACACAGACGCCAATCACCGCCGTGATGCTGCTGGAGTTCGCCGCCAACAGCTACTACCTCATCAACGACATGCGGAACGCCTCCTACAGCTTCTTCCGCACTCTGCGGCCGGACGACTATGTTGCCGTCGTCACCTACGACCTCCACACCCACATCCTGACCGACTTCACCAACAATAAGGATATCGTCGCCCAGGCGCTCCAGTCGCTCGTCATTCCGGGCTTCTCCGACACCAACCTCTTCGATGCGCTCTACGAGACGCTCGACCGGCTCAGCCGCATCGAAGGTCGCAAGTACATCATCCTGATCGGCAGCGGTCGCGACACTTTCTCCAAGCTCACCCTCGACAAAATCCTTGCCAAGGTCAAAGCCACACCCAACGTCACCATCTTCACCATCGGCACCGGCGCGTTGCTCAACGAGATGTACAGTGGCCGCGGCGGCATGAGCGGCGGCATGGCCGATCTAAACTATCTCCAGGCGCAGAACCAGTTGAAGACCTTCGCCAGCATGACCGGAGGACTCAGCTTCAGCCCCCTCTTCCAGGGCGCGCTGCCCGACATTTTTTCCCAGATCAACAACTCCATCCGCAACCAGTACGTGCTCACCTACCGTCCCACCAACACCAAGGACGACGGCTCCTACCGCAAGATCAAGGTGCTGCTGGTCGACAACGAAGGCCATCCGCTGCGTATGCAGGACGAAAAGGGCAAGGCGTTGAAGTACTCCATCATCGCCCGCGACGGCTACAACGCCAAACTCCCTGTCGAATAGATCCGCCTTTTCGAAGCGAGACCGGGCCACGCCCTCTCGACCGGAGGCGGTGCCTTTGCCGCCGTAGTGGAGAGACCCCTGTATTGATCCCTTCTTTGATTGGACCATTGATGAAATGAGCCACGGAACCCGAAGAGATTTTGAACTTCAACGAGGCCGGGGCACGGTCAGATCCAAATCTGTCGCGATCATCTGCTTGGTCACCAGGATTACCTGTCCTACATGCTCATGCGCATGAGCCACCACCAGATAGATCGCCTCCAGCACGCTCACCTCGGGACGCCCCGGTTGCGGGCTGGTGCGCTCGGTCAGCCGCTCGGCGGGCAGGGAAGCGATCACACCTTGCGCCTCCGCGATGGTTGAGGCAAACATCGCGGCCAGCGCCGCTCCGCTCTGGCCGCCATCTGCCGCAAACTCCTCCGCGCGTACACGAACATCCTCGGCATTGCCCACGCCATGCATCACCCATTGCCGGATATTCCCGCAGAGATGCAGCACCAGATTGCCTACGGCGTTCTCGTGGGCGCCGCCGCGAGACCATATCTGTTCATCGGTCAACTTACCCAGACAGGTCCTCATGCTTGCCGCCGCCATATCCAGCCTGCGGCACGAAAAGTCCAGAAACAGCCGTGCGATTTCATTGTCCATCTCCGCATTCTAGCCGACAGCCGTTGACCAGAATCCGCCTGCCCCGTACACTCTAGAAGGCAGCCGACGAGAAGCACAGCGTGGCGCCCGCATCGCCCGTTGCCCCCTCGTTCAATGGTAGGACAGTCGGCTCTGAACCGATCAATCGGGGTTCGAATCCCTGGGGGGCAACCAACACCGTACTTCCTCGCACTTCCCTAAACCTTCTCGCCCACAAAAATCTCTTCAGAATCAGCTATTTAGTGAATTGTTTGTCCGAAGGCGTGCGAGGACGTGCGCCTAGAGCCAGTCTTTTCTGTGGGTACCGTTGCGGGTATAGTGGGTACATTCTGTGGGTACGGAACAAATGTACCCTTTGGAGGCTAATCAATGGCACTCACGATCAAAGAGATCGACGGCGCAAAACCAGATGGTAAACCCTACAAACTAGCCGATGGCGGCGGGCTGTGTCTGCTCATCGCACCATCCGGCGCAAAACTCTGGCGCTGGCGCTATCGCTTCGATGGCAAGGAAAAGATGATGGCATTGGGGGAATACCCGCTCGTCACTCTCAAGGAAGCAAGGGAACGTCACATGGCTGCGCGCAAAACGCTGGCCGCTGGGACTGATCCGATGGCCGAACGCAAGGCAGAGGGTGAGGCCAAACAGCGGGAAGCCGAAGCACGACAGCGGGAAGCTGAAACTAGCTTTGAGAATGTGGCCCGCAGATGGTGGGATTGGTGGTCTATTGGCAAGTCTCCGCGTCATGCGGATACCGTCAGGCGGCGTCTGGAAGCGGACGTTTTCCCGGCGTTTGGTCACAAGTTCATTGACGCGGTTACGGCTGCCGACGTTCGGGAACTCATGCTTACAATCGAGAGACGCGATGCGAGAGATGTTGCCAAGCGTGCTCATGAGACCACATCACAAATTTTTCGGTATGCGATTGCTCGTGATGTCGCCAGTCGAAACCCTGCTGCCGATTTCAAGCCCAGGGACATACTAGCCGAAGCCAGGACGGAGAACCGTGCACGCGTGGATGCCAGAGAGTTGCCAGAATTGCTGGCGAAGATGGACGATTACAACGGGGACGCAATCACGCGCTTTGCCATGAAACTGATGGCATATACGTTTGTACGCACCAGCGAGGAAATCGAAGCGCCGTGGTCAGAGTTTGATCTTGACGATGCACGTTGGACCATCCCACCGGAGCGCATGAAGATGAACACGCCGCATATCGTTCCCTTGTCACGTCAAGCTGTGGAAGTATTGCGGGCGCTCAAACTGCTCACCGGCAATCGCAGACTCGTGTTCCCTGGAGCTAATGACAAGAACAGGTCCATGAGCAACAACACTATCCTGTTCGCACTCTACCGGCTTGGCTACCGTGACCGTATGACCGGACATGGATTCCGTGGGCTGGCATCGACCATCCTTAATGAGAACGGATTCGACGAGGCGCATATTGAATTACAACTCGCCCACATGAAGCGCAACAAAGTGGCTGCGGCCTACAATCACGCGAAATATCTTAAGCAGCGCACAGCTATGATGCAATGGTGGGCTGACTATCTGGATGCCCAGCTTGCTAAGGGCAGGAAAGCGTTGGCCGCTTAGGCCCATTTCTTCGAGGAAGCCCAAGACTCCCCAAGAACGCGTTTTGGCATCCGCCTAACGTCCAGATTCGGAATTGCGGCTCTTGAAGTCGAGATACGCTCAGCAGCCCATTGTCTGACCTCACAGCTGACCCACGCTACTGTGCGTGGTCCAAGTTGGACAGGCGCAGGAAAACTTTTAGCCCGGATCAGTTCGTAAAGGCTCGACTTCGATAGACCTGTGAGCGCCTTCACTTTTGGCAGGCGCAGGAAAATCACCTCATTAGGGCTGCTTGAGGCGTTCTTGCTGCTTCCCGATGTGAGTTGGCTGGGCTCGACAACCTCTTGTCGCAAACGACTCATCCGATGCTCCTCGCGTCAGTTGCAAATCGCCCTCACGCTGCGCTGATGGTCGGAACCGAGTATTCGAGGAAACTAATCCGACCCATGCCGTAGATTCCCTCGAATAACTTCGGTTGTCCAATTCATCTTGTAGATAGCGCCATCGCTCTCAGAGATGACCGATGGCGTGAAGTCGACGATCAGTCGTCGTAACGACCTGGTGGAATGCCCTGATCCGCGGAAGTTTAGTAGCGCCGCCGATGGCGGTTCACCAGACCAAAATTTCGGCATCGGGCGAGGCCATCGCCGCAACTGCTGAGCCTAATAAAACCGTCGACAAATCCGCCGTACCACGCACCCACCTTCGTTTTCACGCATTACAAGCGTGAACCTCTGGTGATGGAAGGGGGAACCACCTTCCACTTTGTGACGGACGGATTCGAGGAGGCGCTGGCCCTTGCGAAGAAGGCTGCCGGCAGCAAAGACGTCAAGATCGGAGGTGGCGTGGCCACAGTGCCGCAGTATCTAAGAGCTGGCCTAATCGACTCTCTCCACATCGCGTCGGTGCCCATTCTTCTCGGTCAAGGAGAACTGCTGTTCGATGGTCTGGACCTTCATGCGTTGGGGTTTTCCATAACCGAACGCAAGACTTCGGAAATACGCGACCGATCTTGTGCTCGAGAAAGCGTAGAGGCCGGACTTTGGGCAAGGGCTTCATCGCGTGGGAGCAAGGCGCGATGAGGATGCGCGCCACAAACATTAGTGGCCGAGAGTCGGTGAGGCTTTCGCTTTCCTTAAGCCGGCAAGTTGACGAGCAACAGCCAAACCGGACACTCGACGCCCATGAGTTGTTCACCGACACGATGCCCGCCTCAGTTAGTGATAAATCGCCAACTCACTCAGCGAGGCGCTGCGCGGACTGAGCGATCTAGCTGCGAGCTTATGGGCTAGCGTTGGCAATACAGAAGTTCTGTGCCGCGCGTCTTTCCAGGTACAAGCGTCCTCGAAAGCGGCACCGGAGATCGAAAAGAAGTCTCCGTCTATCTCGATTTGCGGAAATCCCGCCCTGGACCGTATTTCCTTTCAACGACCCATGACCAGGATCAGGCGTCCTACTACCCTCTCCAGATCAGGCAGTCAATCGATGGAAGTGGTCTAATTCCGGTCGGCCGACCATCCGGTCCAAATCTAACTTTGCTTACCAGAGCCTGGGCCGTCGGATTCTAAAAAGCGCCCGTAATTGAGACATGGGCTCAAATTTCAAGGGTAGCGTACACTTGGAGGACTCGCTACGCGAACAGAAAGATCACGCCAGACTGTTCCGACGCACGATGTTCCCGGAGGGATCCCGGTGTCGAATGCCCTCTTCCCAAGTACGAAGCCCGTCGCCTAAAGGCGCATCACCTGAGATTCCAGTCGTGGCAATCGGAGCATCGGCAGGCGGCCTTGAAGCTCTTACGGCGATTCTCCGTGCTCTTCCCACTGATATCGCCATGGCATTCATGCTGATTCAGCACCTTGACCCTAAACGCCATAGCATTTTGCCAGAACTGCTCTCGAAGGCGACCAGAATTCCCGTGCTGGAAGCCATCGATGCGATGAAGATCGAGTCGAATCGTGTCTATGTGATGCCGAGCAATGTGGATATCTCCATCCTGGATGGCCACTTTGGGCTGACACAGCGAATTGCAGATCACAAGCAGCATTTGCCCATCGACATCTTCATGCGCTCTCTGGCGGAAGTTCGCAAAAGCCAAGCCATCGGCGTCATTCTCTCAGGCACCGCCTCGGACGGCACGGCGGGGGTTGAAGCGATTCGTGCCGAAGGCGGGGTGACCTTCGCGCAGGATCCTGAGACAGCAAAGTTCGATGGCATGCCTCGGAGCGCGATTGAATCCGGCTGCATCGATCATGTTCTATCTCCCGAGAAGATTGCGGCTGAATTGGTCTGGATGAGCACTCATCCTAACCAACGGCGAAAACGGGCAGACTCCAGCGAGGAGCCGAAGAATGATGATCGCGTCTTCGATTCGATTTTAGAGCTGGTGAGCACCTCGCAAGGCGCTGATTTCACCAAATACAAACCCAACACCATTCGTCGGCGTACGCAGCAGCGTATGGCCGCTCTCAGGATCGTTTCGCTTGCTGCCTATCTCACCTATCTCGGAGAGCATCCGGAAGAGGTGGCAACGCTCTCGAATCACGTCCTGATTCCGGTAACGGAGTTTTTTCGCAATCCGGAGGTCTTTGAGGATCTTGCAAATACCGTTTACCCGGCGATTATGCGAGCAAAGGCAGAAGGAACGCTCCGTATATGGGTGGTCGCCTGCTCCAGCGGAGAAGAGGTGTATTCGCTGGCGATGACCTTGCTGGAATTTCTGGGTGCAAGAGCAGATGGTATCCGCATTCAGATCTTTGGCACGGACATTAGTGAGAAGGTGATTGCGAAAGCCCGCTCCGGCACCTACCCCGACAGTGCCATGAAGAATGTCTCATCGGATCGCATCGCAAGGTTTTTTACGAAAGTGGCGAGCGGATACAGGGTTAACAAAGCGATCCGCGATCTATGTGTCTTTGCGCGTCAGGATGTCACCAAGGACCCGCCATTTTCAAGCCTGGATCTTATCTCCTGCCGGAATTTCCTGATCTATGTTCAACCGGAGTTGCAGGAAAGAATCATCTCGACCTTGCACTACGCCTTGAATTCATCCGGCTTTCTGCTGCTGGGCAACGCCGAGAGCGCAGCCTCTTATCCGCAGATGTTCACGCCGCTCAATAAGAAGAGCAAGATCTATTCCAAAAAGGTTGGCAATCACCGCCAACAGCGCATGTTCAAGACAAGCAGGACTCCAATTCAAGCGACTGCATTGCCCGTAACGAAAGTTCAACCCATCAGCCGCGCCAGCCAGAACGAAGCGGAGTTGCAGCAACTCGCAGATCGAATCGTACTGAAGGAGTGCGCCCCACCAGGTGTGATCGTCAACGACACCCTCGAAATCCTTCAGTTTCGCGGGCGAACCAGTCCCTATCTGGAGCCCGCATCCGGACGTGCGAATCTCAACATACTGAATATGGTCCGCGAAGAGTTGGCCATCGCCCTGCGTACCGCCATTGCCTTGGCCAGGAAAAAGGCGGTTCCAGTCAAGAAAAATGTCGCTTTTGAACACAACAATAAAAAGCGCGCAGTGCATTTGTCCGTGATTCCCATGGACGAACTGGCTTCCGGGATGGGGCGGTGTTATCTCATCCTCTTTGAGGACGCAGCCCTTCCGATCGAGCCGCATGACAAAACGGGTTTGCACCTGCCTTTGAAGGCAAGCGCTCTTGCCCGGAGAGCACTTCTTGAGCAGAAGCAGGAATTGCAAGCCGCACGCACTCTGCTCAAGGAACACCTGGGAGCACAGGAAGCACTCCGCGAAGATTATCAGTCTGCAAACGAAGAAATGCTCTCCGCGAACGAAGAGCTCCAAAGCACCAACGAAGAGCTGGAAACCTCGAAAGAGGAACTGCAAGCTACCAATGAAGAACTGAACACGGTCAACGATGAGTTGAACAGCAACAATTCCACCCTTCACCTGCTTGGCAATGACCTGAAGAATCTGCTCGAAAGCACCGTAATCCCTATCGTGATGGTGGATAAAGGCCTGTGTATACGCCGCATGACCCCTACTGCTGAGGCCGTCTTTAAGGTGCTTCCATCTGATATTGGACGCCCCATCACCGATATCAGGCCAGACCTCAACCTCGATCTGAAGCCTTTGCTAACAACCGTTCTTAGGGATGCAGTGAACCTTGAGCGAGAGGTGCAGGATCAGCGCGGACATTGGTATCGGCTGCAGGTGAAACCCTACAAGACGCTCGATGACCGCATCGATGGTGTGGTCTTGATCCTCATGGATATCGATGTCATCAAGAAGCGCAATCAGGAACTGGTGCTTGCGGGCGAGTTTACCAAGTCCATTATCGATACCATGCCGGAGCCGGTGCTGGTATTGAGCGCCGACTTGCGTATCCTGATGGCAAATCATGCGTTTTACCAGGCCTTTGAAGTGGAGCCAGAGGCAACTCTGAATCAACTTGTCTATAACCTGGGAGATGGACAGTGGAATAAGCCTGATTTGCGAACTCTGCTGGAGGAGGTCCTGCCGCACGACAGAAACTTCTTGAATCATGAAGTCATATACGATTTTCCCGGCATTGGCTGGAAATCTTTTATGCTCAGTGGGCGCTACATGGTGCAGGAGCCGGATGCAGCGCCCCTGATCCTCTTGTCGCTCACTGATATGACGAAACGCAAGAAGGTCGAAGCTGCGCTGATTCAAGCGGAGAAGCTGGCCATTGCGAGCCGCCTGGCGGCGACCATCGCTCATGAGATCAATAATCCGCTGGAAGCGATTACCAATCTTCTGTATCTAGCCTCGACCAGCGATGATGCATCGACCGCGAAATTATATGCAGCCCAAGCGCTGGAAGAAGTCGGCCGTGTGTCCCACATCACCCAGCAGACACTCAAATTCTACCGGCAATCTACAGCCCCATCGTCGGTGCAGGTCTCCGAGATATTGGATTCTCTACTAGTGCTCTACCACGGAAGGCTCCTGGCCAATAACATCTCGGTCCATCGCCAATATAGAGAAGGACCGCCGGTCCTGTGCCTGGCAGGAGATCTTCGTCAGATCTTTGCGAACATCATCGGGAACGCGGTCGATGCGATGAAGTCGGAGGGCTCGCTCACCATTCGGGTGAGGGCATCATTAGATTGGCGTAATCAAGAACAGGCCGGCATCCGTACTACGATTGCCGACTCCGGTACGGGGATGAATACTGAGACGCTCCACAAACTCTATGAGCCGTTCTTTACGACCAAGAACGAGACCGGCACCGGGCTCGGGATGTGGGTGTCCGCTCAACTTGTTGAACGGCTGCAAGGCGATCTGCGGGTATCGAGCACGATGCGCTCTGGCAGAAGTGGGACGACCTTCTCTCTATTTTTACCCCTTGAGCTGTCGAAATAGAGAAGTTCCCTCAGAGTTGGCGAATTCATCCGGTTGCCGACGGGTGCGAACCATCTATCTACAAATCCAGCGGATGCAGATACGGAAGTTGGGGCCTTTGCGCAGGAGCAGGTTATGCGCGTGCGTGTCGGCATACGAGACATCGAAGTCATCTACGGCAACGCGAGCACCGATGAAACAGGCCTCGCACAGTGGCACAGCTGTTTCCGTCTGAGCGGGGACACACTCGACTTCGGGAAGCTCACCATGCACCACGTCGACCTTACGATGATCGATGCCTCTCAGCATCCGTGGTTCGACCTCGACCTTGTCTATTACCTGGCTCAATTCGTCAATGGTTACACTCGCATGACCGTACAAGCTGGCGTCGAGATCTCATGCCTAACCTCGATGAGCAGCACCCAAGAAAGCCAGCCAGAGCATCACGCTCGAATGGCTCAAAGACCGCAACCGCTCGCTGCCGCTTGACGTTCCAGTCAAGTAGCGCTCGCTTTGTGATCGGCTACTACGAGCGAACAGGCTAAGTTGCTTCGAATGGGATCTCTT
>Ga0068857_100002294_pt1 | contig 15558 bp, 16 predicted proteins | sample KBSCornC72_FD_66591 | JGI IMG/M metagenome (GOLD analysis project Ga0068857, IMG submission 66591) | Corn rhizosphere microbial communities from Kellogg Biological Station, Michigan, USA - KBS Corn C7-2 | ecosystem: Host-associated > Plants > Roots > Rhizosphere > Soil ...
TAGCTCAGTTGGATAGAGCATCGGCCTTCTAAGCCGACGGTCGGGGGTTCGAATCCCTCTGGGCAGGCCAGTAAAAACAAAGGGTTGCGCGGATTTCACTCGTGCAACTTTCCGTTGCTCACTCTTCATGTAGGCACGATGTAGGCGTTCTAGGGCAGCATCAACGTCAGCGGCCACACCAAACGCCCCAGTACCATGATTGCGGTGCGAGCTGCCGCACTAGTTCGCACCGCACATCGGCGCAACAAGCGAACCGTCCAAAGAGCCGCCCGTGCCAAGCAAGCGGCTTCCGAATTCCCTGTCGAATCCGAACTCTGCGCTTGATGTTGCTGCGGATAGGGCCGATCCGCTTAAGACTGCTACAACCATCACCATCAGTAGTCTGGAAAGCATGTACTGACGGCCAACAAGGTCGACATCAAGCTAGGCCCGTTCGCGTTCGGTACGAAAGCCATTTTCGATCCTGTACCGAAACGCCAAAGACCGTCGGCAAAGGTGATAGCTCGAAAAAGGTTGAGGACAAAATCGGGCGATTCTCTCGCGCCGGCCCACATGCTCGCGGCCGCTGACGGAGTCCGCAACTCGGCGTCACGCTATTGAGATTGCAATACGCCCTACGCCAAGACCTCACCAGCCGTGCCACATATCTGCGGCATAGTGTTCGCCTCGGGATGCACATCGACAAAAAATTCGAAATGACTGCCAGTTGGGTGCTTGGTCACCAATGAAACCGGTTGCAAATTCGCTGCCTCTTTGCATCGCCACACGAAGTCAACTCTGCAAGCGCCGTAACACGTGGCAAACTTCTGAAACCGGGCCTCCTTGTAGAGATCGCATCAGAGGCCACGAACGACAAAACAAAGGCAAGGGCGATGGAGTTCTACTGGGTGAATGTGGGAAAAACCATTAAGGAAGTACTGAACGAACAATTCCTTTGGGCACCTGAAGCATCGCAGACACAGTCCGGTGAAACCAAGCATCTGGAACACTGGGATAACGTTGCCTCAGTTAAGTCAGGCGACGTAATCTTCTGTTGTCATAGCCAAAAAATCACCCACGTTGCGGTGGCGACTCAAGATGCGTATCGCGCCGATCGCCCCGCAACACGATCCTTCTCCGAATGGGGAACCATCGGCAATCGGGTCGACGTAGACCTCACACCCCTCCGAAATCCAATACACCGCGATGAAATAGCTAGCGAGTTCACTTCGCTCTATGACCCACGGTGTATGCCCAGCATCTTTACCAGCGGTGCGACGCTCAAGCAGATATACATGGCTCGCCTGCCAAAAGATGCCGGGGTGTACCTGCTAGAGCTCGCCCACCTCATAGAGCGGTTTGAAGACGATCTGGTCAACCAAGAAGCAAACAAGAAACAACTGAGCAAGACAACCAGAGACGCGATAGTCAAGGCCCGCGTTGGCCAAGGCAAGTTCCGATCAGACCTTCTCCGTAGATGGAACTGTCAATGCTCTCTCACCGGCTTAGCCAATCCAGACCTCCTCATTGCCTCGCATATTCACGCATGGAGTTTGAGTAACAACGATCAACGCATCGACACGGATAACGGACTCCTACTGGCGCCTCATATTGACCGCCTGTTTGACCGAGGACTCATCTCGTTCGGCGATGATGGAGCGCTTTTGGTTGGGCCTTCGGTCGCACCGACGGATCGAAGGGTCCTAACTCTGGATACATACAGGGCGCTGCGTGGCATGTCTGTCGCCAACCGTAGGTACATGTCCCTACACCGTCGTAGACATGGCTTTGAACAGTAGTGGATCACTGTTTGCCTACTCAGCACCCACGCTTTACGCGCCGTTACCGGCCACCGTGAGAACTGCATTCCAAGGCACCCAATTGACCAGAACCAACAGGCTCTCCATCGCGCCAAATAGGCATAGGATCGATTGCCCTCAAATAGCGATCCGCCTTGATAGGCCTGCGATCGCGCGGTTCCCCAACCAATCCGCGTTGACCGAAAGACGTGAGCCACTCACTGAACTGCTGAATTCGGTCAACGTCGCGGACATACTGAAAGCCGTGTCGATCCTGAATAAGCCACGGAAACAAGTCTGCAACCATCCGCAGCTCAGACATCGGATGGGCCGCACCGAAGTACCAGAAGCTATCTGCACCCTCCGCTAGATAGACCCGTCGCCCCTGATCTTGCTGGAACGAACCTACGCTGTTGTGCTCGGCGGACGGCAATCGCGACCAACGCCCCGCCTCCCGAAAGTACATATTGTCGCCGTACTGCTGCTCTATGCTGCCGCATGGATCGGGGTGTTTGTCCGGAAACGCCTTGAAGTAGTCGTCCATACTCAGGACTTTCGTTAATCGCATAGCATATACCAGTCGACGACCAGTGCTCTTACACGAATGCCCAACAACCCAGTCTCCAGGGCTTAGATTTGCATTCATATGATTGGGCGTGCAAAGCGCAAGGGAGCACACACCAAAATACGGGTTAGGTGCCAAACCTGAGTCAGACCTCATTACATACTTGAGCAACTTCATTCGTCCCCCTCCATCAGACCACCCACCGACTCAAATTCTTGGAAAGCACGTCGCTAATGGCAACGCCCCCTTACACCCCTGAACAGCAGCGGACCGATCTACCGCTGCATGCCTCGTATAAACCCACAATGGCGATTATCCTCGCATGAAATGTTGTTGCTTTGCTCGGTTTGAGGTCTCACAAACTTAGGACATGCCTCGCTCGGGAAACATGTTGTCTTTACAAAAAACTGAAGGTGTCGAACAATGCGCCGATAGTAAATAAAAGCACAGCGCTTGGAGCGGCCAAAAAGGGGGCATCACTTGCACACTAGAACGCAGGCCTGGGTAGGCATTCACCGAAGCTCGCCTACGCTGCTTCACTCGCAGCGGGAGGCGGCCTACTTCCCGTTCCAGGGCGCAAACTAAGAGCGACGACGCCGTGTTCAACACCCCTTATGGTCCCTTCGACGGAGGCAGCTGGGAGCGGCTCTGCCAACAGGTATTCAAGAAGAAGTTCGCCCCCGACGGCTATCAACACATTCCGGCCACGCCAGGCGACTTCGGTCTTGAAGGCTTCACCACAACCACCGGCTGCGGCTTCCAATGTTACTGTCCCGACAAGCTCTACGTGGACAAAGAACTTCACGAAAAGCAGCGCGACAAGATCACAACGGACCTCAAGAAGCTTAAGACTTACGAAGAGGACCTAAAGAAAGTATTAGGTACAACGAAGTTGCGCCGCTGGTACTTGGTGACGCCCATCATTGCTCGCAACGAATTACTAAAGCACGCACGCACAAAGGAAACCGAGGTCCGTTCGTGGAACCTTTCGATTCTGTCAGCAGACTTCGAGGTGCTGGTCCAGGATGGTGACCACTATGCCGCCGAGATTCAGGAACTGCAGCTAGCGCTCGGCAAGGCATTTGATTTCGGGGGTATACCGACGTCCTTACCTCCGCTCGGCAGTCAGCATGAGGTCTATGAAGAGAACGTCTTGCGCAAGACAAAGGCAAGGCTCGAAGGCCGCGTGGCCTCGAATAAGCTCGAAGCAAGGGTTACGGGACTGTACCAGCAAACGCTTCGAGAGTTCCTTGACCACGATGCGCATTTCAAACGCATCAATGAACAAGCTCCAACCGTTCACTCCCGTTTGGTGAGATTGATCAACGGATTCGAGGCACACGTCATCGAGACCTGTTCGACATGGGAAGGAACGCCTCAGCAACTCACCGAGAAGATTCGCGATGGATTAACAGAACGCATCACGAACGAGCTATCCCCTGCGATCGACGAAACCGGGGCTGCCCACATCGCGCGACTCATGGTTTCGAGGTGGATTGCTGTCTGTGAACTCGACTATGAATGAGCTTGCCGACAACCAGCGCCGTCTTCGCTTTGAACGCAGGCCTTCGCCCGTCTTGTTTGAGCATCGCCCGCTCTACAAAATTTGCCAACTTCTCCTCGTCCTCCATATATCGTCACGAGGCGGCAAATCCACACTGCCAAGACTGCACCTATTTAACTGGGCGCTGAAGCGAGTCGATCGAATCCAGAAGCTCGTCGATGCGGCAAAAGTGAAAGTACTGCACATCACAGCATGGGGGTTCGATCCAGCGCTCGCAATCGCGATTCGCTATGCGATAGCTGAAGGGCTCCTGCAGACGACGTCCACTGGGTACCAAATATCCGAGAAAGGTCGATCCTTCATTACCGAAGTACTAAAGGACGCGGATACCTTTCCGAATGAGCGCATCTTCTTGCAAAAGATTGGAAAGGACATAACCGAAAACATGGTCGATACAGTTGCGAAGGGATGGGAGTCACCATGAAGATCCGAGCCATTAAGCTGAAGATCTCGACAACCCAAGGAGAGTTTGGCTTCAAGTTCGTATTTGGCCGCGGGTTGACGGTCATTCGCGGCAGCAACTCGAGCGGCAAAAGCACTCTCTTCAATTGCCTGCTGTATGGTCTAGGAATGGAGGAACTGATTGGAGGCAAAGGGGAAAAGGTTTTACCCTATGCCGTCAAGGATTACTTCCTACAAGGGGATATTCGTATCCCGGTCGAAGCCTCGGAAGTCTTTATCGAGCTGGAGAATTCGGAGGGCAGAAGCGTAACGCTTCGACGAGCGATCCACGATGCCATCCGCAGCTCCAAGCTGGTCGAGGTGTTTGAGGGAGCCAATCTAACGACGGGGAGCGAGCTCGGCACACCATTGCCAACCTATCTCTTTGATGCTGGGAGCGCACAAAAGCAGGAAGGCTTTTTTCAATTTCTTGAGAGCTTCATGGGTTACCGTCTTCCCCTCGTTGCAACTACGTCTGGCGGGATGGCAAAGCTCTATCTTCAGACTATCTTCGCGGCCTTGGCGGTGGAACAGAAGCGAGGTTGGACTGACTACATCGCTAACATCCCGTTCTTTGGGCTACGGGACGCACGTATTCGGGTTACTGAATTCTTGCTCGCGCTTGGCGTGTTTGAGCGACAAGCCAAGCGTGCCAAGTTGGATGCCGAGTCCGTGGCGATCGACTCGGATTGGCGAAAGGCATTTGACACGTTGCGACAGGCCGCGACGGCCAATCGCGTAACAATCGAAGGGCTTTCAGCGACCCCTACCTCTACTCTCGACATAGCGACAATTCTCTTCGCGAAGTCGGATGGTAAGTCGCAACGCTCGTTAGTCGAGTACATCAGTCATATGCGGACTGAGCACGCAACGTTAGGCGAAAAAGCAGAGGCCTATAGCAAAGCATCCGGAGCAGAAGCCATTCAGGAGCTCGAGTCAACGACAGCAGAGCTTCAACGTCTGAGCGTGTTGCACGAACGTGCAACTGATAACCTGACGCTGCAAAAAGCTTCGCTGGAAGAGTTGCGCCATCTACTGACAGAAGCAAACGAAGACTTGGACCGGAACAAAACCGCGCTCAAGCTGCGCTCGCTTGGTGCCCAGATGGAGGTTGAGATTGCAACAGACCACTGCCCAACCTGCCATCAGTCTGTCGACGACACACTTCTATTCGGTATCGTTTCAGGCCCACAAATGGACTTGAACACCAATATCGAGTACCTAGACAGCCAACGGCGTATGCTGCAAAGCCAGATTAATGGTGCGCTGGAAGAGATTCGGCGGTCAGAGATAGGAGTAGCTGAAGTCGCAAGTCGATTGGCTGCCACACACGACTACCGTAATTCGTTGCGCGGAGATGTCAGCACCGGTGCAGCAGAGTCCAGGGCGATCGTGCGCCAGCAAATTCAGATTGAGCTTGAGCTGTCGAATCTCAGCACATTTCAAGCCCAAGCTACGGCCTTGCTCAGCACGCTTGTTGAGATCGCCGAGCGACTCGCTGCGAATCAAGCAGAAAGAAGAGCTCTACCTAAAGAGACCTACAGTACAGAAGACCTCTCCAGAATTTCCCTGTTCGAGAAGAACTTCCGCAGCAACGCAAGCTCATTTGGCTACGAGAGCGCGGATATTGCCGACATCCGGATCAGCCTCGATACATTGACTCCCGTCCTGTCTGAACTGGAACTGAAGGAAATCAGAACGAAAGTCCAAACCAGCCTCACTGCAGACTCGAGCGCTAGCGATTTCGTTCGCCTAATCTGGAGCTATCTCCTAGCGCTATACCAGACCTCCTCTACGCGAGGATTTGAAGGCCATCATCCAGGCCTGATTCTCATGGATGAACCGGGTCAACACTCCATGCGCTCTAGCAGCCAACATGCTCTCCTGCAGTTGTTGAGCGGAGAACGCAACTTGCAATCGATCATCGCAGCCTCATTTGATGAAAACGAGTCTGTTTTCCTGGAGGCGACAGCAGGCCTTGATTTCGAGCTTATCCGCTGGGAAGGCAAAGTAATTCAGCCGATCACCTAAAACGTTCGGAAAGCAATTGGTACAAAGACACACCGCTAAGCTACCCCAGCCAGCGACAGTCAAGCTGCTATTTTACAACCCGTTCGCGCCCGCTACATCCAACGCTCGGCGAGTGCTGAAGTCGATGCTCGATCCGTCGGTGCGGATAACGAAGAAACACGACGTCTTCCCCGGATGGTCACGATCCCTCCGACGTTCAAAATGCGCGACCCCAGAGCCGGTTTTCGTCGGCTGTCCTGCCGGGACCGCCCCATCATAGACCTTCAGTAATGCAGCCAGATCATCGTGATCGTTAGCATTCTGCACGCGATCCCCGTCAGCGTAGCGGGCGAGCATTGCTTTAAAGTATTCGACAGCATCGCCCTTCTTTGACCAACTGCGCCCATTCGGCAGGTTTATCGGTACAGATTTAGCCATGACGTCCCCACTGCGGGATAATCCCCTTATACGCATCGTAGCAACACTATGGCGCCAATGCCAACCGACGACTGACGCCCTCCTCCAAGCTCGCCGGCGGGCACTGAAGCAGCGGCAATCATTGATCGGTACAGCGGAGGCGTCTTTCTCCAGCTACCAAGAGCCAGGTCAGCCTAGCCCGATCCTCCGCTCTTGCCTATTTGAACTCGCAGGCATGAGCAATTTGCAACCGGGTGCAAATCCCAGCCTCGTCGCCTAGCTCGCAAGACTTGCCAAAACTCGCTTACGCGCTCGCATAATGGTTTGACGGCTGGTATTCAGATCGCGTGCTATCGCAGCTACAGCGTCCCCCTGCACTAAGCGGTCTCGAACTAGACCTTCCTGCTTAGCGCTGAGAGCCCGCGGCCGTCCCAGAGTTTTGCCCGCATCCTTGGCTCTGGCCAGCCCCGCAGCGGTGCGTTCCAGCAACAAGTCGCGCTCGAATTCCGCCACCGCCGATAGCACTGACATCGTCATCTTGCCGGCTGCACTCGTCAAGTCTGCTCCGCCGAGCGCCAGGCAGTGCACCCGTACGCCGCTCTGCTGCAAGTCCTCGACCGTCATACGTACATCCATCGCGTTGCGCCCCAGCCGGTCTAGCTTCGTCACCACCAACACATCCCCGGCTTCAAGCCGATCATGTAGCTTGGCGAAACCTTGCCGTCGACTTGCCGCGACCGAACCTGACACGACTTCCGCCACCACACGGCGCGACTCGATGTTGAAGCCCGCGGCGCGTATCTCGCGCACCTGGTTCTCGGTGCTCTGCTCGAAGGTCGATACCCGGCAGTACGCAAAAACCCTCACCATTCCCACCCCCCTGTACCGAAACGATGTACGGAACATTAACAAGGTGCGGAATAGGGTCAAGCAGGTTTTTGGACAGGGGTGACGGGGATGTTCAAAAACGAACGTATTTGGACCGAGGGAACGCCAGCCCTAATTTGCGAGTAGTAGTTGAACCTGATGGAAACTAACCGTCAACTACGGAGGCGCACGCCACGGGAAAAAACCAATGGACGCCCTCCCCAAAGCGACCGGTGCCGGAATTGCGGGCTAAACACCTCTGCAGATGATCGACTGCCAGAGTGCGCTTCAACTACCTAGATCTACATCTAAGTCTGACGATTGTGCACTATCGAAAAGGCGGCGAACAAGCTCATAGTCACTGTAATGTTGACTCGTAGAAAAGTAGTATTCTTTGTCGCTCTTCTTATCGTAGTGTTTGATGTTGAATCGGCCCGCTTCTTCGATCTCGTCAAATCTGTACGTGATTGAGAAGATGAATGTCTTCTGATCCGTTGAGACAGTAGAGGCGTCGTCATCGTACTGCCACGTTACCTGCCCACTCTCAGTGCGCTCTAGAAGATCAGAGACAAGGTTTTTAATTTTTGCTGGCAGCATTTCTTAGCACCGATTAGCCGGGTTGTGTTGCTCAACTGCCTGCTTAATCAGGAGCAGTCGTTTCAATATATCGTGCTTCTGAGGCTTGCTAAGGCCCGCACCAGCGTTCACCCTGGTTGCCGACGACAGCTTGAGCTCTAATTCGCCCAAGTCGCTCAGCGCTGACGGACCCTGAGCCGGGGAAGCATGGAAACTAGGAATGGTTCGGACGCAAAGCTTCCGAAAGTGCTGATAAGCGCCCAACGCTGCATCGTATCGCTCAGTGAGAACTGCATGATGAGTGACGTCGATCGCAGCGATGCAGTCGCTGATAGTCGACGCGTCTTCCACCCGCCTCACAGATTCAAGCGCCGCAGCGGTCTGGGCCTGAAGCGACTTGGTCGTTTGAATGGAATAGGCGGTCTCGGAGATCGCCAGCAGCAGCGCAATGAGCGTCGCTACGGTTCCCCAATATGAGAGCACGTTCAGATGTTCTTGAGACGCGAGGACGTCGCCCCGGAACCAGACGGCGCTCCCCATGCCGATTAGCGCGATCACCCAAGAAGTCGGGCGGGGATTTATCTTGAGCACTCGTAGGAAGAATAGGAAGTAGACGCTCGCGAGATTCTAAGTCGAATCGGGCGCACAGTGTGTGGGTGACCGCTGATTCGATTGAACAGAGCCACCTGGCAGCAGACGACTTCCGAGCCGTCTGGCGACCTATAGACGACAACTGCGTGAAATCTGCGGGACGGCAATGTCGACCAGGGCGCCAACGCAGATCAGCGCGATGACCGGGAGCCGCACCAGCTGCCACCTTCCGAGCGAGGACTTGATCGAGCATTTGGTGGGCTGTCGCGTCGTTGATATGATTTGCGAACAAAATAGCAACGGACGGGACCGGTTGAAACTATGACGGGCGAGCAGATACAGCCTCACAAGGTTACCAAGCCAATCCAGCTTCTTGCGGCATGGCTCATCGGATTGGTGCTGACAGTCGGATTATTCTTAACAACGGCACTCAAGTTGGAGTCTGGGTCCTGGGAGCGTGGCGCACTGGTGATAGCAGCAATAGTTGATGTCCCAATGTTTCTCTTTGCCCTCTTCCTTTTGCAGACCAAGTTTAGGGCTGAACTCCAAGAGGATTCCTTCTACTCGGAATACCTGAGCAAGAAGACCGCTGCAGTCATCCACATCGAGAAAGAGGCGAGCTTGCGAGGTATCTCTTCGGTGGAGCAAGTGGCTGGCATAGCGGGAGCAGTGAGTGCCTCCGTTGTTGGTGTCACAGTGTCTAGCACGGGAACGATCAGTCCAGCACCATGGTCCGGCTGGAGGGTAGGGCTGAACGTTCACCACCCCAAGGCTACGGAAATTGCGCATGCACTGCAGCACGAGGGCATCCCAATCGCCGAAATGTTCGGTACGGGCGAGCTACCCGAAGAATGGGTGATTTCGCTTGCGCATGAGTTACCGACGAAGGATGCCTTTCTTGTTCTAAAGACGGTATTGAGATTCGGGTTTTCTGGCTTCGCGTTCTGGCATCCAGAGCTTGAGGCTGCGGAAACCGAGCACGTTTACATCGGGAGTTACGCCAATCGACGGTACATACCAGTTACGGATGAGTTACTACAGCTCGTTGCTGGCGAATTCGATGAAGTGGCCTTCAAGGTGCAAGTGGCGAGATTCTCCATAGGAAATTCGTACGACGATTGACGGCAAATCGGGGCGTCACCCGATCGATTGGAAATGCCGGCACGCCAGACGTGGGGAAGCGTCAAGTCTGGTTCTTGGCGGGCGCTTCAGCCGGCCCTGGTTCCAACGACGAGCCACAGTGCTTACACTTCACCGCTTCGACCCGGACCGGTTCCGCGCAGAACGGGCACTTACGATAGACGCCGAACTGGCCGGTCTCGGCGGCGATCTGTTCCTGATTCTTGCTCAGCAAGATGATGAGCAAGGCGATGACGGGCACCGAAAACGCCAAGAGCGCCGACACTACGCCACCCGCATTGCCCTCGGTGATAATCGACGCGCCCATGACCATCAGAGGGCCGCCGACGAGAATGGCGAGCAAATACCCCAGCCACATCAACCCTTTCTTGTGGGCAATGCCGGCGACAACGGCGGCGAAGGCGACGTAGAGGGCAAAGCCGGTGATGGGCTCCATGAGGCGATCTCCTTGTTGTTGGTGAAATTGGTGCTTGATGAAGACGCGGATGACGGTTGCGGCAGCCGATCAGCGTGACAATGGCGATCGCCTCTGTTCGACTCTGAACTGACCAACCGGCACGGTCACCCCCACAGGGTGCGGCGCGTGCGCGAGCAGGTCAGCCACCGTGCAGCGTTTGGCGGTTTGAGTGTCGTTCGCCGACAGCGAGTGCGCCCATGTGTCGGGCAATGCCTCACCGAACAGAAACGCAGCCCACTTGTCCGGGTAGCGGTCTCGTGTGTGGATCAGCAGGTGTGCGCGGCGTGAAACAGGGTAAGCGTCCCACGGGCGCCAGTAATCCTCTTGGTGGAGCGCCATCTCGCCTTCGCGCCCGGTGACGGAACACGCCTGCGGATATCGCAGCCATCCGTTCAGTTCGTAGAACCGCACGAGTTGCCATGCCCGGATGCGTGCTGCCCCGTCGAAGCCGTTATAGGGGCCGATGGTCGGCCACCTCCACCGAGGCAGGTCAAACACCGTCTGCCGCCGGTCAAACGCCAGCGTCACGAACTCAAAGCGGTGGATGACAGGCGCAGTGTCACTGGGCGACTCGGGAAGACAAAAGCTGTCACGCCCTTCCGGGTCGCTATCAACAACTGACGCACAGCAACTGCCCTCTTCCCCGGCGTTCCTGCGCACGTTGTGCCATCGGCCACACCCTATTGCAAAAATGAGCCTTAAGAGGCGCACAAAACTGCCGATAGCCAGAGGTTGTGGTGAATGCTCTGCACCCAAGCCTCGCCGCTCCAGAAGGCTTCCAGCAGTCGTAGCCACAGGTCGGCCCATCCGGCCTAGGCTCGGTTGCCGAATGCGCGCTTGTCTTGTTCCCATTCCTGTCGCCCGTCCGATCTCATGCTCAGCCCGCTCGCTCTGATAGGTATCGTGATGGTGTCCTGCTTGATGAGCGTCGCCATCCTTGGATCACTGCTTCGGACCGCCGTGCCGGGAATAGGCCGCTGGTGCGTGGCACACGCTCTATTGGCCACGGCTTCGGCGTGTGTGCTGACCGCGGGCAGTCTGCAAGCACGGTTCGTCACCTTGGCGGCTGCACTCATCACGCTGACGGCCGTCCTGTTGCTCATACAGGGGATGCGCCAGTTTTTCGGCAAGCCTTGGGCGGTGACTCAAGAGACGGGGGCGTTTGCCATCGCGTTCGTTGCGTTGGTGTATTTCACGCTCATATCGCCGAACGTCAGCGCAAAGATTGGGATCGTGTCGGTGTTCTTTGCCTATGCCCGGATTGCTGTCGGGACATTGGCCCTGCGTCACGCGCCGCATGCGGGCGCCCGCTATCCCTATCGATTCGTTGCCGCGGCCGCATACCTGGGCGCGTTGTTCCATGTCACCCGGGCGATCGCCGTTGCCTTCGGCCTGCCGCAAACGGCTTTTCTGGAACCGTCGGCGTGGAACGTTCTGTTTCTTGGGCTGGCGATCGTCACGTTCCCATGCATGTCGACCGGCATGGTGATGCTCGCGCACGATCAACTCGCCCGGAGGATGGATCAGCTCGCGAATATTGACGAACTCACGGGCGTATTGATGCGGCGAGCGTTCATGGCAAGGGCAAGCGCCTTGCTTCACGACGCGGTGGCGAGCGGCAAACCGTTGTCGATTGCCGTTCTGGACATCGATAAGTTCAAAGCAGTCAACGACGGTTTCGGCCACGCGGTGGGCGATCGCATTCTCAAGCACGTCACGTCGGTGGTCTCCACGCGGCTGAAGCCAGGCGATCTGTTCGGTCGCCTCGGTGGCGAGGAGTTTGCGATTGTGATGGCCGACGCGGAAAAGACCGCCGCTGCGGCTGTCATGGATGAACTCCGGCTCGCAGTTGAGCATTCGCCAAGAGAAGGCGTGCGTTGCACCTTCAGCGCGGGGGTCGAGTGCGTCATGCCCGGAGACACATTGGCGGCCACCCTCGCCCGAGCGGACGCGGCGCTCTATCTGGCGAAAGAGAAAGGGCGCAATCGGGTCATCATTGCCTCAGAGGCTCACGAACGCGACGTCGAAACGCATGAAGCGACCGCCACGTCAAAACTGGTCTGCTGATGCTGGGATGGCGGCCATTGAGCCCCTCCACAGTTCAGCCGCAAATACACCCTCAATCCCCCTGCCCCACATCCCGCACCGGCAGCGCAGTCGAATACTTGATCTGCTCCATCGAGAACGATGAACTCACATCCGACAGCGGCACGGACTTGATGAGGTGCTTGTACACGCGGTCATAGTCTTCGATGCCCGCCACCGCAACACGCAGCAGATAGTCCATCTCGCCGCTCATCCGGTAGACCTCCACCACCTCGGGCATATCGCGCACCACCTGCGTGAAACGCTGCGCCCATTTTTCGGTGTGTTGATCGGTGCGCACGGCCACGAACACCGTGGTGCCGACGCCCAACTTGCGTGCGTCGCACAGCGCCACCTGGGCGCGGATGACGCCCGTGTCCTTGAGCCGCTGCACCCGCTTCCAGCACGGTGTTTGCGAAAGGTTCACGCGCTGCGCAAGCTCTGCGATGGGCAGCGTCGCATCGGCCTGCAACAGCCTCAGTAGTTCGCGGTCAATGGCGTCCATTTCTGCAGAAGAATTTGTTTCTATAGATGACAAATTCTAGGGAATATTTTCCGCACCATGGAGAAATTCACAGGAAACTTTGAATTATTTTTCCGGGCTGTCCGCCGTATCATTTTCCTGCCTCCACCGCAGCACAGAAAACGACATGAGCGACAGCAACACCCTCCATTACCTCGACTACGCAGCCACCACGCCGGCCGACCGTCGCGTGATTGCGGCCATGACCGCCTGCCTGGGCATGGAAGGCGCCTTCGGCAACCCTGCGTCGAGTTCGCATGCGACCGGCCGCGTCGCGCGGAACAAGGTCGAGCAAGCGCGCAAGCAAGTTGCAGCGCTCATTGGCGCCGATGCCGACGAGATCATCTGGACGTCGGGCGCCACCGAATCCAACAACCTCGCGCTGAAGGGCTACGCAGACGCTGCTACCGGCAAGCGCCACCTCATCACGAGCCGCATCGAACACAAAGCCATTCTCGACACGATGGCGAACCTGTCGGCGCGCGGCTGTTCGGTGACGTATCTGTCACCAACACGCGACGGCGAAATGACGCCCGAAGCGGTCGCCGCTGCGGTGATGCCTGACACCGGGCTCGTCTCGCTCATGCTGGTGAACAACGAACTGGGCACGCTGACTGACGTTGGTGCGATCGCGCAGATCGTGCATGCCGCCGGCGCGCTGTTCCACGTCGACGCCGCACAGGCACTCGGCAAGACGCCGATCGATGTGCGCGCGCTCGGCATCGACATGCTCTCGATGTCCGCCCACAAGGTCTATGGGCCCAAGGGGATCGGCGCACTGTATGTCCGCCGCGACATCGCCTCACGCATTGCGCCGCAAATCCACGGCGGCGGCCATGAGCGTGGTCTGCGCTCGGGCACGCTGGCGACGCATCAGATTGTCGGCATGGGCGTCGCGTGCGAATTGGCTGCGGAAGAGCTGGAGCACGAAACCGCCCGCATTGCCGCGCTGAGCCAGCGGCTGAAGGCCGCGGTGCTCGCTCTCGGCGACGTGGTGCAGAACGCCGACGTGGCACGACGCATTCCCCACACCCTCAGCTTCACGGTCAACGCGCCCGGCTTCATGCCGATGATGCTGGGCGACGACCTAGCCGTGTCGTCCACATCGGCGTGCAACTCTGCAGCGGGCACGCCATCGCACGTGCTGACGGCCATCGGCCTGGATGCCGATGCCGCCGGCCGCACCGTGCGCATCAGCCTGGGCCGCTTTGCGACCGAACAGGACGTTGACTTTGCCGCTGCGTGCTTCCAGCGCGCGATCGAGCAATGTCGCGCCACCGCATCCAGCGGGTTGACGGCTTCGCGGCAGATCATGCCCGCCGATCTGAAGGCCATCTGCAATGCAGGTTTCCGCTCGGTGATCTGCAATCGCCCAGATGGCGAGAGCATCGACCAGCCCGCCTTTGAGGACATTGCCGCTGCCGCCCGCGAGCTGGGCCTGGAAGCGCGCTACCTGCCGGTCGAGCCGAACGGCATTGGCGATGCAGACGTCGCGGCATTTGGCGAACTGGTCGACACGTTGCCCAAGCCCATCCTTGCGTATTGCAGAAGCGGCAACCGGGCCGGCATGCTCTGGAACCGCCTGATGGATCAACGCAAGGGCTTAGCCGCTCGCACCGTCGGCTAAGCCACCGGCAGCTCCGTCGTCGACAGCACCTGCTTGAGCACCATGAACGTCCGGATCTGCCGCACGCCCGGCAGATACAGCAGCTGTTCGGCATGGAGCCGGTTGTAGCCTTCGTTGTCTTTCGTGCGCACGAGCATGAAGTAATCGAATTCGCCCGTCACGACGTGGCATTCCAGGCAACCGGGCACCTTCTGCACCGCTTTCTCAAATGCCGTGAACGATTCCGGCGTCGAGCGATCCAGCACGACGCCGATCATCACCAGCGACCCCAGATCCAGCGCACGCGGATCGAGCAGCGCAACAATCCCCTTGATCAGCCCCAGCTCCTTGAGCCGTTCCACGCGGCGCAGGCAGGCCGGCGGGCTGAGGTTCACCTTGGCCGCCAGGGCCACGTTGGAGATGGACGCATCGCGCTGAAGCACCCTGAGAATCGCGCGATCGGTGCGATCCAAGGCGTGGCGTGCCGAAGCCGCCGATGCGTCAGAATCTTGCTGCAATTTTGTTTCGCTTTTTTTCATATTCAAGAAATAAAGAGATACATAGTTTGATCTAAGGCCAGCTACGTTCCGGATAGTAGACGATCTTTGCAACCTCATTTCGCAGCGTTCTGCGTACCATTGGTTTCCGACATCCCGCCATTTGCGGCACTGAAGGAGCCACCTCATGAACCTGCAGCGATTTCCCCGTTATCCCCTGACGTTCGGCCCGACGCCCATCCAGCCGCTGAAACGGTTGAGCGCGCACCTGGGCGGCAAGGTCGAGTTGTTTGCCAAGCGCGAAGACTGCAACAGCGGCCTGGCCTTCGGCGGCAACAAGACGCGCAAGCTCGAATACCTGATCCCGGAAGCGCTGGAAGGCGGGTACGACACGCTGGTGTCCATTGGCGGCATTCAGTCGAACCAGACGCGCCAGGTGGC
>Ga0068857_100002316_pt1 | contig 15475 bp, 10 predicted proteins | sample KBSCornC72_FD_66591 | JGI IMG/M metagenome (GOLD analysis project Ga0068857, IMG submission 66591) | Corn rhizosphere microbial communities from Kellogg Biological Station, Michigan, USA - KBS Corn C7-2 | ecosystem: Host-associated > Plants > Roots > Rhizosphere > Soil ...
TGGCACCTGACCGATGACCAGGGCTGGCGCATCGAAATCAAAAAATATCCGCGTCTCACAGAAATCGGCGCGTGGCGCAAAAGCATTGGTTTCGGCCTCGACCCGAAGTCCTCAACCGCCTACGGCCTGGACGGTCGATACGGCGGGTATTACACACAAGACGATATTCGCGAAGTCGTCGCTTATGCTGAAGCGCATCATATCACAATTGTCCCCGAAATTGACATGCCGGGTCATTCTGCTGCGGCCCTCGCGGCATATCCTCAACTAAGCTGCACTGGCGGTCCGTTCAAGACGGATCTTCCAAGCGGCATTTTCGATACCGCTTATTGTGTCGGTAATGACGAAACATTTTCCTTTTTGCAAGATGTCCTCTCTGAAGTCTTTCAACTCTTTCCCGGCAAATACATTCATATCGGCGGGGACGAGGTTCTTACGAACAACTGGCACAAGTGCGTGAAATGCCAGGTTGTAATGAAAAAGGAAGGGTTCAAAAACGACATCGAACTCGAAGGCTATTTCATTCGGCGGATGATAACATTCATTTCGTCACAAAATCATATCCCTATTGGTTGGAGCGAAATTATTCACGGTGGTCTTACTGATAAAGCCGTTCTCATGGACTGGATCGGTGGCGCAGTTGAAGCCGCTACTGCGGGTCATGACGTCGTCATGTCGCCATTTGCCGATTGCTACTTTGATCATTACCAATCCCAGAATCACTCCACCGAACCGTACGCAATGGGCGGTTATTTACCGTTAGAACGAGTCTACGCCTTTGATCCAATCCCAACCAATTTGCCACCGCAATTTGAGGAGCATATTCAAGGCGCTCAAGCCAACGTTTGGACCGAATATATGCCCTCACTCAAACACGTCGAATACATGACCTTTCCTCGTCTCTGCGCCCTTTCCGAAGTCGTTTGGTCTTCCAGGGCATCCCGCAATTGGGACAATTTTCAAAAGCGTATGCCCGTCCTATATCGTCTCCTTGATGAACTCGGCATCAATTGTCGCCATCCGGACTCCATGCAAAAGTAGCAGAAAGCGCTTGATGAAACGTTTAGCATTTTCGATCACGATTTTCCTCGCCCTGACAATCCAAGCTGCCACTCCGCATTGGCAGCATCTTTCCAGCAGCACAGGCGATCTCCCTATCCCGGGCCCTTCCACTGAACAGACTGGCGCAATCGTCGCTGACTTCGACAAGGACGGCACCAACGATTTCGTTCTGAGCTTCCGCAAGGCCGCGCCTGCACTCGTCTGGTACCGCCACGCTGGCACAGGTTGGACTCGTGTTGTCATCGAATCTAATTTTCTGACCGTCGAAGCGGGTGGCGCAGTTTATGACATCGATGGCGACGGTGACCTCGATCTTGTCTTCGGTGGAGACTGGCAGAGCAGGGAAGTTTGGTGGTGGGAAAATCCTTACCCAAATTACGATCCGAAAGTTCCTTGGAAACGACATGTCATCAAGAGTGGCGGAGCCACGCAACATCACGATCAAGTCTTTGGCGATTTTCTGGGAAAGGGGAGACCTCAACTGGCATTTTGGAACCAAGGCGCAAAGAAAATCTTTCTCGCCGAGATTCCTGCAGATCCACGAAATGCTGCCGGTTGGCCTTTGACCGAGATTTTCTCAGGCGAAGTTGGCGCCGCTGGCAAAAGCGCTTTCAAATATCCCGAAGGCATGGCTGCATTTGATGTGGACAGCGATGGGAAAGTCGATCTTCTCGCTGGCAATATCTGGCTCAAAAATCGCGATGGAACTAATTTCGAAGCCATCCAAATCGCTCCGATCGGCGGACGCATAGCCGCAGGTAAATTCAAGCTCGGAAAATTTCCGCAGATTGTCATCGCTCCGGGTGACGGCGTCGGTCCGCTTCGCTGGTACGAATGCGTTGGCAATCCAGAGCATTCAGCCGACTGGCGCGGTCACGATCTGCTCGAACGCGATATGATTCATGGTCATAGCCTTCAGCTCGCTGACATCGATGGCGATGGCAACCTCGATATCTTCGCCGCCGAAATGGCCAAGTGGACCGAGCAGTCCAAAACGTCAGACAACCCCAACGCAACCGCCTGGATTTTCTATGGCAATGGCAAAGGCGAATTCACGAAAACCGTCTTCTCCACCGGAATCGGTTTTCATGAAGCTCGTGTCGCTGATCTAAACGGCGATGGCCGCCTCGACATTCTCGACAAACCCTATAACTGGGAGGTGCCGCGCGCGGACATTTGGTTGCAACTTCCGGCCAGGTAATCCAATCACCGATTACCGATTACCAGCCACTATTTCCCTATTGACAATACCACAAACCATGAGGTATGGTCGCAGCCGATGTCCAAAACTAATCCATCATTCCTGAACGGCGTCCCGGAACTGCTCGTCCTAAAACTTCTTTCCAGAAAAGAGATGTATGGCTACGAAATCGTAAAAGCCATTCAACTCCAAACCAAAGAGAACATCTCCTTCGGGGAGGGCTGCATTTATCCATATCTTCACCATCTCGAACGCGAAAAGCTCGTCACCAGCCGTCGAACAGAAGTCAACGGGCGCAGTCGAATTCATTATCGCCTGACGCCGCGTGGCAATAAACGGCTCGAAAAGCTTTCTGTGGAGTGGGGCCAGGTGGCCGCCGGTATTTCTGCGCTCATGGCCGACCAGCATGCATAAGAGCAGGGCAATTAGGGCATTTGAAAGGCGGCTCTTTGAATTGGGCTGTCCCTCGAGCTACGCGCAACGCAGCGTTGCCGAACTCGCTGAACATGTCGAGGACTTGACCCAGGCGCGGATCGAGGATGGCCAGGAAACATCGAGCGCTCAGGCAATGGCCTGTGAAGATCTCGGCCAGCCAACAATCATAGCGGAACGGTTAGTTACCTCTTTTCGGCAGGCTTCGTGGTGGGGCCGGCATCCAGTCATCGGCTTCTGTTTGTTGCCTCCCCTCGCGCTGATGATTTTGCTACCGGCCACCGTCCTCGTCTTATACGGGCTCTTTCTTTTCGGGAATCTTTTCTCGCTCCATTCGATTCCCCTCGACGAGTTTAAGAGGGCTGTGATAACCGCACCCGCGGCTTTTACCGAGTGGTACAATCCGCTTTTGTGCTTTATCCATACCATTCCAATAGCGATAACCACGATTGTTTTCTGCACGCTGGTTGCCCGTTCAGCGTCAGGAGTGAAATGGCTCGTAGTGACCTGCGGCGTTTGTTCGCTCAGCGGATTTTTTACATGGACGGGCTTTTCTCCAAACGGTTTTTACCTGGGGTACGGCAGTCCTGTTGCTTATAACTGGATTTCCGCGGCCATCCCCTGGCTCATCGCCGCCGGCCTGTTCGGATGGCGCAAATGGCAAATGAAACTAATCTGCGGGGTCGATTCGGAAGAGCAGGAAGTCTTCTCTGAAACAGGAGTTGAATTCCAGACACAAGGTTCAAAGAGGTCCGTTCAGAAGGTTCGACGGCCACAGGTCTTGTTGAAAGAAGAATGGTTTACTCCAACATCGGCAGTTGCTGCGGCGATTGTAGTTATTTCGTTTCTGGTCATTAAATTCTTCTTCCTCCACGACAAAGCCGATCATGCCAAACTGGAAAAACTTAGAAATCAAATTTGGCCTGCCGAACGCCAAGCCGTTTTAGATTCCTTAAGAGTTCGGCAGTCCCTCCGTGAAACCTTTAGCGAGAGAACTATCTCGTTGGAGCCATTCGCCACTGCCGAACTAACCGACGCGGTCTGTTGGTTTGGAATGACAAATTTCGCTACACTGGCCGACTTGCCTCGTGGGCTGCACACTTTTGCGGGCGTTCCCTTCGAGATTAATGACCGCGTTCAACTGATGGGCAATCGGTATAAAGATCTTGGAGTCGCTTTTCCAAGCGCGATTAAAAGCATTCCGATTTATCAAAAGTGTCGCTCGCTATACATACTGCATGGGGCTTCATTCGTCAGGACTGAGGTTCCATCCGTTCCTGATAAACATGGCGTTATGCCAGTGCTTCCAACTTACGAAACCACTAATCAACCTGTCGCCCGCCTGGTCCTGCATTATGCGGACCACACCGACGCAAAGATCGAAATTTTCGCAACCCAACACCTGCTCGATGTTTGGGGCCCGATTTGCCAGAGCGAGGTGCCTGCCTACGAGCGTGGCGTCAGTTCGCCCGACAGCGAGTTGGCCTGGGCCAGCAGTTGTGTACCAAACGAAAAATCAGAACTGCTCAACTCGGTGCGCCTCTATAAAACTCGATTTACGAACCCGAGACCGGATCTCGAAATACTAACCATTGATTACGTTTCAACTCGAACCGAGGCTGCGCCGTTTCTTCTCGGCCTCACAATTGAATAAGATATGAATTCCAAGAGAACTGTTTGTTTGCTCGTTATTACCCTATCCTCTGTCTGCCTTTTCGGAGCTGAGAAATCCTCAACGAAAGAAAAAGACAAAAAACCTACCGAACATCAACGTGGATGGATCGGCGGCCAATACAAGCTGGCAAGGCGGCATTGGAGTTGGTCCGATACCACCGATGCCATGATCGCCTTCCCGAAGTCAGTCACCAATGCGCAGAAAGGCATATTGATCATCGGACTAAGCACCAACACACCGGCCTATCTTGCCGGCTTGCGCGAAGCGGATTTGATTCTCGAACTCGACCATCAAAAGATTAGGAGCCTTGCAGATTTCCGCAAAAAAATTGACCAGGCAAAACCTGGCAGTTCGCTGGCGGTTCAACTCCACCGACACGGCGAGTTGCAAGACTGCGAGGTAACAGTCGGCCGCGAGACTTTTCTCGAACATGGAAACATCGCCGTTGGACTTCCACTTGGCATTCCCAGGCCAAGTTTCAAATTCAACCCTAGCTTCTCGCTCGTTGCATTAGGGCTTACATGGCGTTCAACCAAACGCACTGAACTCGATTCTGCCGAGGAGACATTTCGACGCGAGAACGAGAAGGACCATCATCCCTGGGACCCCTATTGGGATGCCTGGGCCGGTCCGTTTTTTGTAGGCCGCTCCCGCGAAATATGCTCCCAGGAAATAGTTAATCCTTGATTCACCTGTAGCGAACGGACACTTCGGCCTGTGACAACGAGTTGGTCAGGATCGTTGTGTGACTTAATCGGTACTGCGTCGGCGTAGTTTGATTGACCGCCTTGAACACTCGCGAAAAATAAAGAGGATCATCGTAGCCGAGCACGCCCGCTATTTCCTTCACGCTATAGGACGTCGTCACCAGCAATTCCCGCGCGCGCTCCATTCGCAATCTGATGAAATAATCGATCGGCGTGCTGCCCGTGCAACGTTTGAAAATTACGAAATAATGCGGCAGCGACATCTTCGCGATGGCCGCCAGTGTCGCCGCGCGCAAGGGCTGATCGAGGTGCTCTTTCATGTAACTGATGGACAAAGCAATGCGTGGCCCAAGCTGTGCATCTTGCACCTTTTGCCACACCATCGTTGAGTTGGCGACGCGGATCGCCGTTGCTGTTTCGTTCCCCCTATCGACTGCCGTTAACATATTGAAATATCATCCTTCATGCCCGCTTTAGTAAAACCATCCACTGTTGCTGTCGCCGACATAGACACATCGGAGTAATTGCTTGTTATGCGAAGCTACATGTCCATCGGCATAAGTGCAGTTGACGCTGATGGATGACAGCGACTTGTTAAACACATGACCGGAGGTTTTCTTCGCCGAAATGAGAGTAGCCGCATTGTTGGCTCCCATAATGTTGATGGTATTTACGCTAGTACCGCCACTATTGCCGGCGGCATAACCTGAAAAACAGGCATCGCTGATGAACGGAACAAACGCGCAAGCGCGATCAGTAGTTTTTATTGGCCAGCCGTAAGCGGCCGGATCCGTGTTCGCAACTGTTGGCGGGACCATCGGATCAGGGAGCGAACCGGCGATGTAGGCGCTGTTAGATTTTCGATTTACCCATAAGTTATGGTTCATGATCACAAAGCCACCACCGAAGTAGTTCGCGAGGTATTTGTTCAGGTCGTCAATATTACTCAAGTCGTGGCCGAGAAAACTTTTTGCCGCTGCATATTGGGCAGCAGTTTCTTCGGATCTTACCGGGCAAAACCACATAGGCACGGTCAGACCGTAACTGGCGACAGCAGGAGTAAAATCGACGCTCACATCCCATGGATTGCCGCCCGCGCCATTCGGGAAGAACGTCGCGCCAGGCAGTGTATCCTTGAAGTCGGCCGCGTACATATTGGCCATTACGCCCCACTGCTTGAAGTTGGAGGTGCAATTAATCACCTTGGCCCGAAACTTCGCCTTTGATAGAGCCGGCAAGAGCATCGCCGCCAGAATTGCGATAATCGCGATAACGACCAAAAGCTCGATCAGTGTAAACGCCGTTTGGCGTGAGCGAGCGGCATTCATCCACCGCCCACTTCCATTTGCCGTTTTCAGATGTTTTTTCAACTGAATCGTTGGTCTCTATTTCAGAGCTATCGACTTCACGGAATCGAAACCAACCTATAGAACACTGAGCCGTTGGCCTTATTAATCGGCACAGTTATCGGGCTGGTTCCTCCACCCGGATAATCCACCCAGTTAGTGGTGACGCTGTTGGTCTTCGCCTGAAGCTTGAAGCTGTTGTAAGGATCGCTCCAGGAGAACTGCAGGTTGGTGGTGGTGACGCTACCGATGTTCAGTGTCGGCTGGGTTGTAATGAGGCTGGCGACACTGATGCTGCCGTTGACCGCAAGATTATTGACCCAATTGGCACGTGCGCCGGTGACGGTGATCGAAGCGCCGTTCGGCAAGGGCTGGCTAAACAGTGTGAATGTGTCGCCCGGCACGAGGTTATTGGGTCCAAGATTTTTCACCGTGAGAGTTCCACCCGTGGCATTCCGGGCCAGTGCACCACTGACGATGACAGAGTCATTGGCAGGTGAAGCCAATTTGTTGATCTCAAACACCATTGCCGAAGCGTCGTTAGTGAAGTCATTGTTGATCGTAAGTGGTGCGACCTGGCCGTTTGCCACAACGGCTGTGCCCGGTTCGAGCACGACTTGTCCGCTCAACGTGCCTGAGCCACCAAAACCACCCACGTACACGTGCGTGGACGCCGTAAGGTTGGTGCCGTTGACAATCAGAGTGCCGTTGCTGACGGTGGTGACTCCGGTATAGCTATTGTTCGCGCCGTTCAGCGTGACGGTAGCGCCGCCTTTTAACAGCACGTCAGCCGCTCCACTGATGTTGCCCCAGATCGTAAGATTGCCGGTTCGATTGATTACTAAGGGGTTGAGGCTGTTGAGCGCGACCGGCCCGAAGCCAACGGATCCGCTCGAACCGCCGTTGCCGATGATCAGGGAGCCGGCATTAACCACCGTGCCACCGCCGTAAGTGTTGTTGCCGGTCAGAGTGAGCGCGCCAACGCCGTTCTGCTGAACAATGCCGAGATTGCCTTGGGGACTGGAGAAATTAGTGACGATGTTGTTCGGGAATACAAAATCCTCGGGACGATTAAAGATGAGGGTTCGCGGGTTATCCAGAGCGATGGTGAAGTTGTTGACGAACTGCACGGTGCCGGAAGTCGAGAGCGAGCCGGCGTTTGTGGTGGTGCCATCGCCAAGAACCAGCGTGTTGCCACCAATGAACGTGCCGCCGGTATAGCTGTTCGTGCCGGTCAGGGTCATTACGCCAACGTTAGCGTTGTTGTTACCGATCTGCACTCTGCCCGAGCCGGTAATGAGGCCGCCGTAGCTAAATCCGGGGTTATTCTGATCCACAATTCGCAGCGTACCATTGTTCGTTATGGCCGATGTAGCCAAAGCGCCATCCTGACCTTCACGACAAAAGAACGTTGTGTTCGCGTCAATTCGGGTCCAGCCCGAATAACTGTTGGCGCCGACGGCCTTGATCAGGCCACCGCCTTGAAAGATCACATTGCCGCTTCCACTGATCAGGCCGGCAGCCTGGTAGGTGAACGAACCCGCAGTGTTGAAGACCAGCAGGCTGTTGTTAACAATGGCGCCGTTGACAAACAGAGAGCCGGTGCCCGTTCCGTTGCCAACTTGCAGCGCACCGCTGTTGATCGTCGTGCCACCGGTATAGCCGTTGTTATTGGCCAGAACGACTGTCCCGGTGCTATTTAGGCTAACGCTGGCGCCGCCGTCAATGGAGCCGGGGACAAGCAGGGTATTGGTGCCGCCGTGCTGGAAGTCAATCGTCGTGCCGGCTGCCGTCGAGATGTCACCGTTGCCTATAGCACCACCCGGGCCTCCGGTGCCGATTTGCAAACTTCCCTGCAGGAGTGTGGTACCACCGGCATACGTATTCGTTCCGGTCAAAATCCAGAGCCCCGCCCCGCTCTTCGTCAGCGAAGTCCCGGCGGGATGGTTGGTAACATTACATGCCAGCGTATCGCCGCCGCCAAACCCGGGGCCAGTCAAAGTCAATGTACGAGGCCCGTTACCGCTCATTCCGAGTGAGCCAGTATTGGTGAAAGCCAATTGACCGCCACTGACGCTTTCGTTGTCAATCGTCCCACCGCCGGGGCCAACCGTGAACAAACGATCAATACTCGATGCAGGGCCGGTGTATAAGAGCGTGCCGCCACTGAGCACGATATTGACCGCCGCGCTGCTGGCCGCGCCGATGTCGCTGGGCAAACCGCCGTTGGCCAATACGTCAATATCCAAGATACCGCCGCCGAGCGTTGTGATCCCAGTGTAGGTGTTTGCGCCGCCCGGCAGAAGGAGTGTGCCGCTGCCGCTTTTGGTCAACCCGCCGCCCCCGCCGAGAACATTTCCAGGACTGTTGGTGATGGCATAAGGCTCACTGCTGTTGATCGTGGCGTTCGTCGGTGTGATTATCCCAGTGAGGGCGATATTCGTCACGATGCTCGAATCATCCAACAGTGCGAAGTTGCCATTAACCCAGGTTGCAGGAAGAGCGTTTCGCACCCAGTTGATGGTGGTCGTATCCCATATTGCGCTAATCGCGCCGGTCCAAATATACGGAGGGTTATCAATCACAACGTTAATTTGATTGCCGTTAGTGGTCAGGTGGCCACCCGCGCCGGCCAGAAAGCCAAGGGTGGTTGCAGGGGCTGGCCCACTGGTCCACTTCAGCAACGGAAAGGTTTCGCCGATGAGGATGAACCGGCCGCTATTGACGTTAATGGTTACTGTGCCGGCCGCTACCAGGTTATTCGGCGCAAGCGTCGCCAACGTGTGGTTGGTCACATTATTGAATTCCAACGTGGCGCCGGTGCTTGTGCCCAACGTGAGAGTGTTTGGCGTAATCTGGGAGTCGTTTTCAAACACACCAAGAGTTCCGGTATCGGCGACCGTGATATCTGCATTGCCGGACTTGGTGCCTTGGAAAACGATACCGCCATTAACCCCTATGGTCGTTGGCCCAGTGTAGGTACTCGCGCCGGCCAGTGTCAGGGTTCCGCCGCCGGTTTTGTTGAGGATTCCGCCGCTGCTGCTCAATCCTGTCGCGAGAGTTGGACTCGCGCCGCCGGTGTCAAGGTTATACAACTGGCCGGGGGCAGAGCTGAACCGGGACGAATAATCGAAAGCGTTGGCAAGGCTCCATCCGAGTGTGCCGCCGTTGAACGAAATGATGCCGGCTTGGCCGAGTGGTCCGGAAGCACCGACGTTTTCGGTGCTACCTGCGATTAACTCACCGCCGGTGAGATTGATGTTGCCACTGAACGTATTTGCACCCCCGAAAGTCAGCGTGCCAGCGTGGATTTCAAATGTGCCACCGCCGGAAATATTGCCAAGGACCTGTCCTGCACCCGTGACAAGCCCCGGTATTGGCTGGACATCGTACTTCCACGTTGCATTGTTGACGATATTCGGACTCCCGGAGCCTGGTGCGCTCACAAGGTCGGAAGTCTTCCAGATCATTGTGCCTTCGCCGATTATGATCGGAGTGCCGAGTTGATCCCCCCAATTAGCGCTCTGCAGGCCGACATTCGTTCCGATCCAGGTCATCGTGCCAGGACCGAATTTTTGTACCTGTATCGAGGATTGGTTTGCGCTTCTCATGTGGTTGTTGACAATCCAATCGCCAGTGCCTGCGAAAATGAACGGGTGCGAGCCCGCACCACCCATGCGATAGCGTACATCGGGGTTAACCAGACCTGGCGTGGTTGAATTGTTGGTGAAAGTGCAGATCTGGCCGTTTTGGACACCGCCAATAATATCAAGAACTCCAGTTACGCTGTTACTTCCCAGACTGAATTGTCCAGCGCCAGCATCCATTTGGAAAGAGTTCATTCTCATTCCGCCTGAAGCTCCATTAGCCCGAGTGTAAACAGTTACCGGTGCGGTTTGATTCGCGGTCAGGTGGACATGCAGTCCGTACGTTTGTCCGGAACCGGCTCCATTGGCCTGGAACCCGCCGTCTTGCGTTGCGATCACAGGACCTATCGTTTGGCCGTTGAACTGCATTTCGTCGCCCCAAGTGACACCATCCTGAAAATCGGGCCTGGGTTGGCCATTGGCGTCCGTGCCGCCAGTACCGGGTCCGGCAACGCGCGTCCAATTAGTACCCTGATTTAAATCCCCGTTGCCGTGGTTGTCTGCGGGTGGCGGGGATAATTGTAGCTGTTGAGGGTTCTGATTGGTCCAAACATAGACCGACTGGCTCAAGGCTGATGTCAGAGCCAGACAACTATACAACGCAACGATACTCTTAAGCATTTTGGATCGGGTTTTCATTGGGGTTGAGCGGATTTTCATTACTTTTTACTGGCGACTGGCTATTAGGTTGAAACTAAATGAAGAGACAAGGGCGCAAAACAAGTGATGCGCATCCTTCGGTACGGTAAAGCGCAGCGCCTCGATAAAGCGCCAATCATTCAGCCTGTCGTTCAATTCCATAACGCGCGGGGTTCAGCTATTGTTGGAACGGGCTAATTTAGTTCAGGATGACAACAAATACCCTCTCCTGCAATGGAGTATCCTATGTTTCGGATGGAAGATTCTATCTCTCGCCGGCGTGTCTGGTTCTTGCGCGGAAATCGCTCGGCGCCGTCTGATTGATCGATTTGAAAACTCGAGAAAAATAAAGTGGATCGTCGTAGCCTAATGACACAGCGACTTCTTTGACACTCCAAGAAGTATCCGCAAGTAATCGGCGAGCATGTTCCATTCTAAGTTTGATCAAATAATCAATCGGACTTCTGCCAACGACCCGCTTGAACAGGGCGAAATAATGAGGCAAAGACATATTCGCAACTCCGGCAAGAGTCGCTGCGCGCAACGGTTCGTTCAGATGCTGCTTCATGTAATCAATCGTTCGACCAATCTTATCAACGGCGTCTTTTTCTCTTTGGTCGTTTTCGGGCCGGCTTGAGATTGAAGCATCCACAAGGCGCGCGACTCTTTGCGAAACACGAACCAACCGTTGTGGAGATGGCACATCGAAGGCTTGCAGCACGTCCTGAAACAATGCAAGCATTTCAGTCCTCTCAAAGGCTCCAAGAGTCGTTGGTTGAGGCGTCAAACGACCGAATTTCTGAGGGACTCGTGGCAGCTCGTCCTTGGAGAAGTTCGCGGCGCAGACGTCCACGTTTACCACAGCAAACTGCATCCAAATCAAACTCCACGGGTGTTCGGCGTACATTGTATATTTGCGCTCCGCATGTGCAGGCATTACGAGCATCTGACCTGGCATGAGTTCGTAGCACCTCCTTTCGATTTCGCACCGCCCACGTCCTTTGACGCAATAAAAGAAAACAATTTCGTTTTCCGAAGTCGCTCGGGCGGGAAGCCCTGACACGCATTGCGACTGGCCTGCCGCTATCGGAAAGAATTCCGCCCGCAGAGGCTGGGCCGCTTCGATGCTGAAATGGGCAGTCAAAGATGGCGGCCCATTTTCACGTCCGGCACGGAAGCCAATCGACAAATCGGATCGCTTCTGTGGCCGCGCGTTAAGTGACGCGAGGACTTTACCGTTCCGTGCAAACGTATGGTCGTTGGCTCCGTTCGCTCGAGCAACGCTGGAATGTGTCGTTGGGATCACTTTCATTACGCGAGGGCAGGCAGCCCGAAGTGTTTTTGCAGAACCAGTGCGATTGTTCCGCGCAAACGGGGTTGGGTCGTAGGATCGGTCGGCACTATCAGAGTGGAAGCGTGAGTAGGCTGGCGTTCTTTCAACACCTTTTGAATGATCGGCTCCATTCGTGGCCACGCCTGTGTGAACTCTCCGAATAGCACAATCACATCAGGGGCCAGGCCGGTGACCAGCATCGCCAGGCCGAGTCCCAAATGATGTCCCATTTCATTAAGTGCCTCGCCTGCTTTCCAATCGCCCTGGTCTGCAAGGCGTAAGATGTCTTCAAACCGTGGCGCAGAAGTTGGAATATCGCGGTGTGAGGCCGTATTTGAATAGAAACGTATAGCCGCTGTATTCGAGGCCCACACCTCCCAACAACCACGATTGCTGCATCGGCACATCGGTCCGCTTTCGCGAATCGCAACATGTCCGAATTCGCCGGCCAGTCCCGTTGCCCCTCGAAGAAGTTGCCCATTCAAAATCATTCCAACTCCGATTCCTTCGGAGACAGTTACCGCCACCAGGTGACGAATGCCCTCTCCATGGCTGCCGCTCCACAATTCCGCCAGCGCACATACGTTCGCGGCGTTCTCCAATTCAACCGGCAACTGTGTCGCACTTTCCAGAGGCGTTTTCAAATCAAGACCCGTCCATCCCAGGTTTGGGGCAAAAACAAGTTTCTGCGATGTCAGATCAACTCTTCCAGGGACCGCAATGCCGATGCCCTCGAAATCCATCTCGGGGTGGCCTTTGATGACCTCTCCCAATCGGCGCGACAATTCGGCGATGAATCGGTTTGGGCTTGTGCCAGTGGGCATCGATTCCTGGCAAAGGAATTCCATGTCCAATCCGGCCAGAGCAATTGTTGTGTTGAGAGGGCGAATATTGACGCCGATAATTCCCGCCCTCTGTCCGTTCAAATGGAGAAAAGTCGGCTTGCGGCCTCTCGGAACATTTCCGAGTGCTCCTTCGGTGATCCAACGCTCATCAATCAGTTGCTCGGCGATCGCCGACACGGTGCTGCGTTGGAGGCCCGAGCGACGCGATAAATCCGCTCGGGAAACCGGTTGGTGTTTCCGAATCAGATTCAGGACGATGCGCCGATTAATGTCCCTGGCCGTTTCGCTGGTGGCTACTTGAAAGTTGGAAAGGTCAATCTTTCGCACAAAGCAAGCGCGTTAACCAAGGGTTTGTTCGTGCCTCAAACTATATCGTTCCTATCGTTCTCCTGTCAATCGATTTTCTCTTTCTTTTGGTGCCCAAAGCATTGTCCATCGTTTCAAGAGGATTGTCCATTGCTGCCCGTCAACGGCCTTGGCTACTCTCGTATCGTTTGCTTGCACAACAATATTCCTTCAATGGTGCGGCTAAGTTCTACTTTGGGGTCGAAGTGCCGGAAAGATTTTTCCCGACGATTCCCGCGGCTTTCGGCATTTACTCTGATTGAATTGCTGGTGGTTATCGCCATTATTGCAATCCTGGCAGCAATGCTCTTGCCCGCACTCGCTCACGCCAAATTCCGAGCGCGTGTCATAAACTGCACTTCAAATTACCGGCAATGGGCTTTGGCAGTAAACCTATACGCCAACGATGATCGCGCGGGCAAGTTTCCACGCTTCGACAATTTCTCCTTGAACAACACCTGGGACCTGGATCCTCGCATGATCACAAACCTCGGTCCCTATGGCTTGACCGTGCCCATGTGGTACTGTCCGGTACGCCCGGCACAGTACGAAATGGATGCGGCCTGGTGCAGATCCCCCGCAGGGGGAAATCGTCCCGGCTTGAATTCGCTGAGTGACTTGGTGGCTGCCGTGACACGTGCGGGCTATGGCTTCGCGGTCTGCTATCATGCGTGGTGGGTGCCGCGCATCGGCAGTACCGGCCTCTATCCAATGACGATTCCCAATACAAATGGGTGGCCTACTGCCTTGACTGACAAAGAAGTTAATTTTCAACCTATCCTGACCGATCGATCCGCCAACCAAAATAATCCAAATCCGCAGCAGGCAGGGGAAGGGCACCCTTGGAACAATAGACTGAAATCGATTAACCTCTTGTTCGGGGACGGCCACGTCGAATCACACAAGGCCTCTCAAGTCCAAATGCGTTATCTTGGCAACTTTGGTTGGGATAACTTTTACTGACACTGCTATGCCGGGTTGCATAATTCGGCACGTGACCTCGTTGAATCCAATTCCACCAAACAGTAGCAAGCGTTCCTGTTCCGTCGTCCTCGTCCTCATCCTCGTCCTCGTTCCCTTTTCTCGGGCCTACCCCCTCGGCGACCCGAAATATATAGATACTAAATTTGGCTCCGGCTGTTTTCCACTATTCGATGAAATAAGCGTCGCCACTTTATTCGTTGAAACGAACGATTTCACTGGAGTTGTTCGAGCCGCTGGGGATTTGCAAATGGATATTGAGAAAGTCGTTAATCGCAAACCGTTGTTGGTGCACGCCCAGAACAGTCTGGGGACGAATGCGATTATCATCGGCACGATTGGAAAGAGCCGAATTATTGATGAACTTATTCGCACCCGTAAAATTGATGCGTCTCAGATTTCCGGGAAATGGGAGTCCTTCCTCATACAGACCGTTCCTGATCCATGTCCCGGCGTTCACCATGCGTTGGTCATTGCAGGCAGCGACAAGCGTGGAACCATCTACGGCATTTATGATGTGTCGGAACAGATTGGCGTATCACCCTGGTATTGGTGGGCGGATATTCCGGTTGCTCACAAAACTTCATTGTACATCAAACCGGGGAAGTATGCGCAGGGTTCGCCGGCAGTCAAATATCGCGGCATCTTTTTGAACGACGAAGCGCCGTGTCTCACGGGCTGGGTCACAGAAAAATTCGGCAACTACAATCGTCGTTTTTACACAAATGTCTTTGAGCTCTTGCTTCGGCTGAAAGCCAACTATCTCTGGCCGGCTATGTGGAATAATTGCTTCAACAAAGATGATCCGTTGAATCCGAAACTTGCTGACGAGTATGGAATCGTCATGGGGACATCTCACGTCGAGCCGATGCTTCGCGCCGACAAGGAGTGGAACCGAAAAGGCTATAGCGCTTCGCAATGGAACTACGACAAAAATCCTGAGCTGCTTCGCGCGTTCTGGGAAGAAGGGCTCGAGCGGAACAAAAATTACGAAAGCATCATCACCATCGCCATGCGCGGGAAAATCGATACGCCCATGTCCGAAACGGCCAACATCGCCTTGCTCGAACGGATTGTTGCCGATCAGCGTCAGATCATCGCCAAAAAATTAAATCCTGACGTCACGAAAGTGCCGCAGCTTTGGGCGCTCTACAAAGAGGTGCAGGAATATTACGAAAAAGGGATGCGTGTGCCAGACGATGTTACGTTGCTATGGTGTGATGACAATTGGGGCAATATCAGGCGTCTTCCAACTCCTGAAG
>Ga0068857_100002318_pt1 | contig 15469 bp, 13 predicted proteins | sample KBSCornC72_FD_66591 | JGI IMG/M metagenome (GOLD analysis project Ga0068857, IMG submission 66591) | Corn rhizosphere microbial communities from Kellogg Biological Station, Michigan, USA - KBS Corn C7-2 | ecosystem: Host-associated > Plants > Roots > Rhizosphere > Soil ...
TGGATGCACTATCCGCCGTTTGGCGTTCTGGCGAATGTGCTTATTCAATCAGAGAAGCTGGAAGAGGCTGCGGGGTGGTCGGCGGAGATTGGGAAGTGGTTTCAGAAGACGATGCCTGAGGGGGTGCGGGTGCTGGGGCCGTGCACAGCGCCGATTGCGCGGATCAAGAATGTCTACCGGTTCCATTTGGTTTTGAAGGCGAGTTCGCGGAAGGCACTGAATGCGGCGCTGCGGGGAGCGCTGGCGAATGCGGATGGGGTGGGGATTCCGCGGCGGAACGTCGTGGTGGATGTGGATGCGCAGCGACTGATGTGATCTGTCGCGGTCTTCAGTAGTAATCGATGGTGCGCTTCACCACAGCGCCAACGTCTTTCAGTATTCCGCTGGACAGATCACGTGAAGTGGTCCTCTGGGTTATCCAGTTGCCCTGGGCATCGTACTCGTATGTGTAGATGATCTCAGAGCTGCGGTTCTCTTCTGCGGCGGGATTGCCGGTGCCGCTGGCTTCGTAGTGCGTGACCTCGCTTGCTACGTCGCCCTGCTGGTTGTATTTCGTGTCCGTGGTCATGTGGATGTGGTTAAAGGTGTTTTGGATGGTTAGAACCTTCCGTCCTTTGTCGTCGTATTCGTATTTAACAGACCACATTTCTGAGCCGCCGAGAAATGCTGACATTTGATCGCGGAGGTCCTGGATGTTGCCGGCATCGAATATGGCTTTTCGATCACTGGCCGGAATCATTGCGATTGGATCGGCCATCAACATCTTCTCTTCGCTGATGCGGCCCTGGCTGTCGTAGACCCTGATGACGCGACTCGTTAATGCGCCGTTCACGTCGTGGAATTGCACTTCGGCTGGGCGATCAAGTTCGTCATAAAGAGTCATCGTGCTGCCGCCTTCAGAGGTGTTGGTGAATGAGCTTCCTTCCTCATCGAAGAGATTCTCCATACTGCTGGAGACGGCGGTCGTGCCTTGCGGAGACTCCACGGGCTTCTTGATTGCGATTTTTGTCTTACGGCCGCTGGGGTCGTAGCGGAATGCGATCGGGTTAGAGGGGTCGAGCGAGTTACTGACGCTTTTTAGGCGTCCGCGATCGTCATATTCGTACAACGTTTCGGCAGCAACTTTGCCGTCAGTCTCGGCGGTCCGCTTCAACAAATCTCCGGTTGCATTGCGAGTAAAGCGAATGACAGTGAGGGAATCTGTTCGTCGATCGCGGGCGGGTGCCCTCCATGTGGTTGCGAAGATGCGGCCATCGCGATCGTACTCGATTTTGTTCCACTGCTGAGCCGCGGGTGTGACTTCGCCTTCTGCATCGGTCCAGGCTGGATAGGTGCGCTCTTCGATGACGGAGCGGACGGGGCCGTGGAGGGCGGCTTTCTCGCGGTCTGAAGGAGGCTTGTGTTGGGAGGAGGTCATGGCTGGGTTTCCGTGTCTTTGTGCATATGAGAAGCACGCCAGCAACAGAAATGACCAGAGCGCGGAAGTTAGATAAGTTCGCATGAGGTTTACGCAGATGCCGCGAGGGTTGAATGAAGCCGGAAACACTATAACTCAGGTTTTCTGTGGCTTGTCACATTTGGAGCGGGGTCGGTGGAGCTAGAATTCTGCGGCGAGTGAGGTGCGGGATGGAATACACGAATGCATTCATCGGGAAGGCGAATGCGCCCACGCATGCAGAGGTAGCGGAGGTACTTGGGGCGAAGGCGAAGCTTTGGGATGAGTTGGTCGAGTGGGTCCGGGAGAAGGAGGGTGTCCCTGAGCAGGAGTGGAAGGGCGTGGTGGTGAAGAAGTACGGATGGAGTTTGCGACTGAAAAAGAAGGGCCGCAACATCATCTATCTGAGCCCGGGGACAGAATGTTTTATGGCGAGCTTCGTGCTGAGCGATAAGGCATTGGACGAGGCGAAGCACGCGCATCTGCCAAGGGCTGTGCAGGATGCGCTGGCGGCGGCGCCGCACTATCCAGAGGGAAATGGGTTGAGGTTGCTGGTTCAACGTCAAGGAGATCTCGCGGCGATCCGCAAGATCGCGGCGATCAAGTTGGCGAACTGACGTGAGGCACGGGATCTGAGCGGATTTACAGGAAAAACGGCCGCATCTCTTTCAAGGAGCGGCCGTTGGATCAGAATTCACACGACTAGATCAGTTCGTCGTGAGGTGCGTGAGCCGAGGTGCGTATTACTCGTTGCTCTGCGAGGTGGCGGGAGCGCCTTCGGTCAATGTATGCAGTTCTTTACCGGGTTTGAAGCGAACGGCTTTGCCCGGAGTGATGCTGACTTCGGTGCCGGTTCGCGGATTGCGGCCGATGCCGGTTTTGCGTGCGCGAACGCTGAAGACTCCGAAGCCACGGAGTTCGATGCGTTCGCCAGCTGCCAGTGCTTCCTTGAGTCCTTCAAACACAGTGTCGACTGCCGCTTCGGCCTTGGTTCGGGGCAGGCCTGTGCGTTCGATCACATGGTGCACGATGTCTTGTTTAATCAAAGCGGTCACCTCGCTTGCGCGACTGTTCTCGACTGTACCACGCCCTACCGGACTGATGGTACAGCGTTTGGCTCATTTGTGGAACACCGGGGCCGAGGATTTTTTGCATATTGTGACCGGAAGAGGGAACAAGAGCCGTTTGTATTTCCTGTGATCCGGCTCACCACCTGGAATGGTCATCAAGCTCGTCTGACCGGAGATTGGCGTTGTGACTTTAGAGATAGGCGAAGCTCCAGGAATAACACGTAACCCCTAGGCGAAAGAGTGACTTTGCCGGATACTGTTGTTTCAGGTAACCAAATCCGGAGTGCCCGGGGTAACCAACTTCGGAATTAAGCTGAAGAAAAATAAGGGGATAGAGCGTCCTTGGCAGAGTGCAATCACGGGCTCGAGCCAGCGGAAAAGCGAAAAAGCCCCATCGCTCATTGGAGCAAGGCAAGGAGAGAGGCTCGATGTCCGCGATGTACAGTACAGAACCAATTCGAATCGGCGTCGTTGCAAATGAACCGATGCGGCTCGAAGGCCTCACAAGTATCTTCGAAAACCATGCCAAGCCTGGGGAAGCTCCACTATTACCAGTCGTTGGCACCCTGGAAGAACATCTCGACAATGAAGCGATTGAATACGTTCTGATTGACTGGAGCAGTTCTACCAAGAAGCTTGGGGTGCTCGAGGGGATCCGGCGGAAGAGGCCAACACTGCGAATGGTGGTGATCGGTCCCGATAGCAACGAGCAGGTGATGATGGATACGATCATTGCCGGGGCACGCGCTTATCTGGATATGGGTGCTGGGCCAAGGCTGGTGCGAGAAGCGTTGGATGTGGTGATCTCCGGATCCATCTGGGCGCCGCGGAAGCTGCTCTCGAAGCTCATCGACCGCCTGCTCTCGGGCGAGGACTCCAGCGTGACCAGTCCGCGTCCCCATCTCACGGCTCGTGAGGAACAGGTTCTTCAACTGCTGCTGTTGGCGCGGTCAAACCGTGAGATTGCGGGGGAACTCGGGATTGAAGAACGCACAGTGAAGGCTCATGTGGGCAAGCTTATGCGTAAGGTTGGGGCAGAGAACCGGATTGAGCTCTCAATGCGAGCATTGCACGGCTCGTATAAGCAATCGCCATCGCAGAGCCAGTATCAGCCGATGGAGCCTGCGACGGTCTAGCGGCTCGATGAGGGCTAGGCCTATGAAGTAATCATTTAATTGCCGGAAAAATGATTACCTACATCCATAAACCTTAGTACTCTTGTTCTGCCTAGATACGTTACCCATAATAGGATTCAGAAACAACGCAGATCTGGGGAAAGGAGTTCCCAGGACCATGTAAAGCATGAGCCTGCGAACTCCTCTTTTTTTCCTGCTGCACTCGCCAGTCGTATTCACCCCCTATTGAAATCGACAAGTCTCCCTTGCTCAGGCGGTCCTGCCTGATGCGGCGGGCGCGTCTCTGTGCATTTTGCAGGGAGTGCATGCGGTAGCCTAAGCGGGACGCCGTTATACGAATTGTTCCCTGGCTCAAATCTCCGGGCACGGAGGGCGCGACTTTGGCGCTGAGCATTTGTCTTATCTATGCAGCATCCAGGCGCTGTGAGTTGCAGGGTGCGCGGAAATATGAAAGGAATCCCCAGATGAAGAAAATCATTGCTTCCCTTTGTCTTTGTTTATCAACTTCATTGTGCGCAAACGCTGCTTCATCGAAGCAGGATCTGCAGGACCGCCTCGATGCGGCCAAGAATGTTCTGGATCAGATCATGGATGCGCAAGACAACACGATCCCCAGAAACATTCTCGAGCAGGCGACATGCGTAGGCGTGGTGCCGGGAATGATCAAAGGAGCGTTTGTGTTTGGCGCGCAGTATGGGCAGGGGGTCGTCACCTGCCGAACGGGTCACGGATGGAGCGCTCCTGTGTTCATTCGGATGGCGGGCGGCTCGTGGGGACTGCAGATTGGCGGGCAGTCGACTGACCTGATCCTGGTGGCGGTAAACAATCGCGGGTTTCAGGACTTGTTGAAGAGCAAGTTCAAGATTGGCGCGGATGCTTCAGCGGCAGCGGGTCCAGTGGGGCGCGCGGGACAGGCGGCGACGGACTGGAAGATGAACGCGGAACTGCTCAGCTACTCGCGCAATAAAGGTGTCTTCGCAGGAATCAGTCTGGATGGAACGGGCGTGTCGCAGAATAAGGTGGACACGGAGACTTTCTATGGAGCGCCGCAGAGCTTCGAGAACGTGTTGAAGGGGAATGTCGAAGTACCTCAGGGCGCTGTGGAGTTTGTGCGCGATGTTGCGCACCATTTCACCGAGGCGAAGCAGAGCCAATAGCCGGAGGACCATTGATGCGAGAACGGCGGCCTTCGTTGGGGGCCGCCGTTTTCTTTGTAAATTGCGAGACGTTCAGGCGTGTTGATCGACGCGAGGGCTGATCGGTGTCCTAAACTTGTCTTTGCCCGAAACGATGCAGAAGTCACTCGAGTACTGGCTGGTGGTTGCGGTGGCACGCGTGCTGGGGTGGGTGCCACGCGGGCTGGCGCGACTCTTCGCTGATCTGCTTGCCTGGGCTATTTATCACGCGATGGGACGATTGCGGCGGGTGGGCGAGCGTAACCTGCAGCTTGCGATGCCCGAGACGCCGATGGAGCGGCGGGAAGAAATTCTTCGGGGTGTCTATCGGCACCTTGGGTGGCAACTGGTCGAGTTCTGCCACATGCCACGGTACACACGAGAGAACACCAAGGGGCACATACGAACGGACGGGCTGGAACACTATCTGGCTGCAGAGGCGCTGGGTCACGGAGTGCTGGTGCTCACTGGGCACCTTGGCGCATGGGAGCTTTCTAGCTTTTACCACTCGCTGATGGGGCATCCGATGGGGATGGTGATCCGGAGGCTCGACAATCGCAGACTCGACGAATTCGTGAACAGGATTCGCTGTATGCATGGCAATCATGTTCTGCACAAAGACGACTTTGCGCGCGGGTTGCTGCACGCAATGCATGAGGGCGGGACGGTCGGCATACTGATGGACACAAACATGACTCCGCCGCAGGGCGAGTTCGTGAAGTTCTTCGGGATCGCGGCGTGTACGGCGTCGGGGCTGGCGCGGGTGGCGTTGAAGACGGGAGCGGAAGTGCTGCCGGGCTTCATGCTGTGGGAGCCGGAAGAAAAGAAATACGTTCTGCACTTCGGGCCGCGGTTGCACCTTGAGCGGAATGGAGATGGCGAGGCGGAGGTGCTTGCGGCGACGCAGCAATGCAATGACGTGCTGGAGTCCTGGATCCGGCGCTATCCAGACCAGTGGTTGTGGATTCACCGGAGATGGAAGACTCGGCCGCCGGGAGAAGCGCCGCTTTATTGAGCGGGATCCAGGTTGGCTTGCGGTGTGCTCATCTCGCGTCGTACCTTGGCTGACGATGCAATTCATTAGGGCTCGAATCGCTGCAGTTGTATTTGCCGTCTGCACTCCGCTGGCGGCTTCGCATCTCGTTACCGGAAATGGATACGGGTTTGCGGTGGTGTCGCCGGAATCGGGTGCGGTGACGAAGTTCTATGCGCATCCGTACAGCTTTATATCTCCTGATCCGCAGAAGCCGCTGAGCGAGGGCATTGAGACTGCCAACTTCATCACGAGCGTTGAGTGGAGTGGAGGAGCTGGTTCGGGCGGCGCGGCGGATTATGTCGACGATTCGCATGTCATCCGGGTACACAGTGCTCGCGGAGATCTGGTGGCCTTTATGCCATTCGGGTTTGCGCATCCAGCGCTGATTGTGACTGGGAATGCGGTGAAAGCGGGCGCTGCGCTTGACGTGAAATGGCTTCATTCGATTCGTGCGGAACACGAACTCGCCGAGCGAGCACGGCGGATTGAATTTGCCGGCATCGATGAGAGTGTTTTGCTGATTCGTTTGGGCGAGGTACGAAAGGGGATGCCGAATGAGCCGTTGTCGAGGAACACAGCGCTGGCGCTCATTTCAGTCGACCCGGGCGACGATGCCGGCAAGGTTGCTGAGGAGTTTTCGCGCTGGCGCGGCGGCTTAAGTGCAGAGGCGCTGGCGCGACGCGAGATTGATGAACTCGAGAAGTGGCGTGTGAAACCGGCGGCGGATTTTGCTTCAGAACAGGAGCGGCATCTGTGGCGACAGAGCGAGGTGATGCTGCGGATGGCGCAGAGCCGGGAGCCGAATCTCGAAGGACGGTTTGGGAATGGCTTGATTGTCGCTGCGTTGCCCGACGGGGTGTTCTTTACGCCTTGGGTGCGCGACATGGCGTGGGCCACGGTGGCGCTGGCGCGGATGGGACATCGCAATGAGGCGCGGGCGGCGGTGCTGGCGTACTTCAACGCGCGGCCGACGGGAAAGATGCGGACTGAGACGAAGGGGGTGGACTACCAGATTTCGGTTGTGCGGTACTTCGGCGACGGGGCGGAGGAGCCGTTCTTCACGCAGGAGGGCAGCACCAATATTGAATTCGACGACTGGGGGGAGGCATTGTGGGTACTGGGCGAGTATCTGAAGCGATTCGATGATCAGGAATTGCTGCGGGCGAACACATACCGAGGGAAGCTGTACGAAAGCGCGCGTGATTTCATCGTGAAGCCGCTGCTGGCTAATACGGAGCGGTATGGGCCGGGAGTGATTGTTGATGCAGATACTTCGATCTGGGAGGAGCGGCAGAAGGACAAGAAGCACTTTGCGTTTTCTACGGCTGCGGCGATTTTTGGGCTACGGGAGTTTGCGGAGATGGCACGACAGGTTGGTGATGAGAAGACGCGGGTTGATGTGCTGGGCAAGGTTGATGAGTTGCAGAAGGGGTTCGATGCGGCATTCACTAAGGAAGGTCATTTGCACGGGACGCTGGAACCGGGTGTGAAGAATGACATCGATGGAGCGCTCATACCGATTATCAACTTCGGTGTTGTGAAGGATGATGCGATCATTCGCGATACGGTGCAAAGGATGAAGTTGCTGAAGGTCGTATCTGGTGGGTACAGGAGAGTGCGAGGGACGTACACGGATCCCGCCATCTATGAGTACTGGTATGAGCAGGAGGAGTTTGTTTTTGTCGATCTGAACGTGGCGGAGCTTTATCGGCGAATGGGCAGAACAGCAGAGGCAGACGCTATGCTGGCGCGGATTGTGAACAAGGCGGCGGTCGACCACAACATCATTCCGGAGATGTATGTGGCGGTACCTTGCAAGCTGTTTCCCGGGAAGATTGGAGATCCGACGGGAGCGCTGCCGATGGTGGGGTATGGGGCAGGCGCATTTGTGCTGCATGTACTGGAGAGGGAGCAGATTCACTAAGAATAGAAAGCAGGCGCCGGGTCTTATCTCGAATCGGCGCCTGCTTCTTAGATTGAGGTCTCAACCGCAGCGGTGGGGGTCTTCGCCCGGATAGTTCCCCTGCACGCAGGGGATAGTGCTGAGGTACTCGTAGATCGCGCGGAGATCGTTATCAGAGAGATGCCGCAGGTTAGGCCAGGGCATGATCTGCAATAGGTCTCCATCGAATGGATGTGGAATGCAGTTTGCGTCGGGCGCGCCAGTGCATGGCGGGTGCAGATGATCGGGATCGACACCCGTGCGAATGGTTGTCATGAACTTCTCGAGGGAGTCGCCCCCGATCGGGAGGCCACTCGCGTCGGGCGTGAGATTGCGCGAGATGATGTGGGCTGAGCCCGGTATCAATGCGCCGAAGTCTCTGCCACCGCCGAGATAGGTGGCTGGGTTTACCTGTTCCGGCTGATTGAAATAGGGATTGCCACCAGGTGCGAATTGAGTCGGCGGCCCCGCGGAGTGGCAGCCATCGCAATCGCCAGCCACGTTTACGATGTAACTGCCTAGGCCGACGAGAGCGACGTTCTTTCCTTTCATGTTCAGAGGAACAGGGGCCGCATTGAGTCCGATCTGGACGCGAGAATCGCCGGATTCGGCTTTCGCACGAGAGGGGGTGTTCGATGCGGCAATTGCAATTGTAGCGATTACGGCGCATGTGCCGGTGATCTGAAATAAACGGGAACGGGTCATGGAGTTTCCTTTCGGGCTAGAGAGCGTAGTGACGCTAACGCGCGTTGTGGGGAGTACAAGAAATTGCCTTTAGAGCTGGGACCGCAGATTGGGAACGGAGTGCCATCGTACACAGATCGCGTGCCACTGTCTAACGAATTTTGGTTGAACGTGGTCATGGGTGTGAATTCAGGTTTTGGCAGACAAAACATCGGAAGCTGAGCCGGTGGCTACTGGAGGAGAGTGTTCCGGTCGAACCACTCGGGGCGAGCGCCGATTCGATCAAAATAAAGTCGTGTGATGCCAGTGCGCAGGAAAACTTCGTTGATGGCATCGAGGAATCCCCAAGGGCCGTGCTGGGCAACGGGGATATAGCGATCGAGTTTGCCAGCGGACGTGAGAGCGCTGTGTTCTCCGAGAGGAATTGGATCTTCGAGCCAATACCAGTCGTGGGGCTGGTGGGAGTCGAGGATGAATCCGGCCTTGCCGTCGGGGTGCTCGCGATCCCAGTGGGCGTAACGAAAGGTCTCGTTAATGCCATGTGCGTAGAGCGCGCGCATGAGGGTTTGAACGGACATTCCGGATGGTGGGGCATCGGCTGGAGAGTACGGCCAAGAGGTGAGCCAGCAGCAGTCGTAAAGCTGACCCAGAACTGTGAGGTGCGTGATGACGCATGGCCGGAGATCGCGGCCGGAACCGGGAATGACTTCGGCAATGATGGTGTCGTCGATGTCAATGTAGAGGGTGGTCTTACGATACACGGCTCAGTGCTCCGGGATGAATTTGTTAAACGAATGGCCAAGCGTCTGGTCCAGCCAAATCGCTTTGCATCAACACTGCCAGAATCCTACGATGAACCATGTCATCTGTGTTGGACTGTATTGGACTAGCACCTGATTGTCTGGGCGCCAAAGTGTCAGTGATCGCGTTTGTGCTCGGCGGACATTCTGGGTGTATTTCGGATCCCCAACTGGCCGAAGGATTTCAAGGGTGATCGCAAAACACCAACCTGGTATAAGGAATTCTCCACGGAAGAAGATGCACGCGATTTTGCCACGCGAGAACTGCCTCCCTGCGAACAGATTGTGGTGCGCTTTGATCCGAGTGATCCTGACATAAGCGAGCTAGAACTCGATTCATCGACCTATATAAACGACCGTCCCACTTCTGCTCGGTCTCTAAAGGCTCCGGCCTCCACATGCTTCAGGTCCCGTTCCGTACGGGTCATCAGAGTGTAGGATTGTTCTCGCCTTCGACTCTGCGAGTTTGCTTCGGAGATGCCGCGAGGGAGTGACACCTGAGACCTGTGAGAGAGCCGCCGATGATTATTCAAATGCCCTCGTCGTACAAGTACAGATTAGCTCTCTGCGTGCTGGGAGCTGGCGCTGGCTTTCATGCAATTGCACAAGCTCCGCAATTGGCGGCCACACCGCCGATGGGCTGGAATAGCTGGAACCACTTCGCGGGGAAGGTGACGGATGTAGATGTCCGATCAGCCGCTGACGCTCTGGTATCGAGCGGTATGCGAGATGCGGGATACAGCTACGTTAACGTCGACGACACTTGGCAGGGCCAGCGAGATGCGCAGGGACGGATTCGATCCAACGACCGGTTCCCCGATATGAAAGCTCTGGGCGACTACATACATTCGAAGGGCCTGAAGTTTGGGATCTATTCCTCTCCCGGACCAAAAACCTGCGCAGGATTCGAAGGCAGCTATGGCCATGAAGAGCAGGATGCGCAGACATATGCAGAATGGGGCGTGGACTTTCTCAAGTACGATCTTTGCGGACTCCGCACTGCTATGGGCATCTACGACCCAAATCCCGACTGGAACAAGGCCAGCTCGATCATGCGCGAAGCTTACGTGAAGATGCACCGCGCGCTGCTGAAGGCCGGCCGGCCGGTCGTCTACAGCATCTGCCAATACGGTTCGGACTCAGTCTGGGAGTGGGGAGCCGACGTGGGTGGTAACCTCTGGCGGACAACCGATGACATCAGCGACACTTTCCGCAGCATGGCTCTTATCGGCTTTTCACAGGCAGGTCTTGAGCGATTTGCCGGCCCCGGCCACTGGAACGACCCCGATATGCTTGAAATCGGCAATGGAGGAATGAATGCGGACGAGTACCGCACCCAGATGAGCCTGTGGGCCATTCTCGCCGCGCCTCTTCTGGCGGGCAATGACCTCAGCAAGATGGATGACACCACCAAAAGCATTCTGATGAATCGTGAAGTGATTGCTGTTGATCAGGACAAGCCGGGCATTCAGGGGTCACGCCTCGGTCCGCTCCAGATCTGGATGAAACCTCTTTCAGACGGATCGAAAGCCGTGGCGCTGTTTAACTATGTGACTGATGATGTTCCCCAGCCAATCACGCTGCATTTCAAAGACATTGGTTTCCGCGGTTCTGTTCATGCGCGAGATCTCTGGATGCACAAGGATCTGGGTCCTCTTGGTGATTCATATACTGTTACTCCGCCCAAAGGCGGAGTAGTCATGCTTCGCGTCTGGGAATGAGCTACGCGGCCGTCAATCGCCAATTCTCTTGATCGCTTTTGCGGGGAATTCCGGGTCAAGTTGTCATCGTCCAAGAGAAGAGCGGATCCTACCAGCGGGTGATGGTGAGTTGGTCGAGGTAGACAGTGGCGCTGCCGTATCCACCCATGCCGTCGATCTGGAAATTAGTGAGCAGGACCGTAGCCCAGCGAAGCGCAAATGCGGACGGAACTGTTTCGTTGATCTGCTGAACGATACCGTCGAGGCTGACGTTTTTGTAAGTGACGTTTCCGGCGCTGTCGCGGGAGTAGTTGATTACGAGGTGATGCCAGGTGTTGGTGGTCCACTTTTGCGGATTGCAGGGAGCGGTGGAGTGGAGCCATTGATCGACGGGGTAGTCGGGCGTGCCAGCGTTAGTTGTGTAGTCCCAGGTGCTGCTGTAGCCGTCGCACTGTACTCCGAATATGACGGTCTGGCCATTGGTCATGACCTGGTTCATGTCGAATTCGAGGTTGGCGATGTCGGTGGAGGGGGATGCGATGTAGACCTTGACGTCGTAGGTAAAGTTGGTAGGTGCAGTATCTGCGCCGAAGACGGACCAGTAGCGTTCGCCGGCGGAATTCTGGAAGGTGATGCCGAACTGACGGGCGGCTCCGCTGATGGAGGGATTGCTGACAAGCGCCATGGTTCCGGTTGAAACGCCGCTAGTCGCGCCGTCCTGGACCATGGACCATGTGTAGGCAGACTGGATGTTTTTGACGGCGGTGGCCTGAGAGCGGGGGGTTTTCGCGTATGAAGTAAGGCAGGTGAGGATTAGGGCCGCGGCAACGGTGAGGCGCATAGAGGGAGAGTAAATCGACTGCATGGTGGTGCCCTTTTTCGGAGATTTTCCGAGCGCTCGAATACGGCTTACAAGATCACTCTTGCTCGAGGCACATCTAGAGCTTTCCCATGTGCAGGCGGGGCGATACTCAACTACTCGATACTGATCTACTCGATGATCGAACCCTGGAGTTGTTGAGTACGTTAATCCGAAATCAAGACAAGCGTCAACAGAATTCAGTCAAGATGCGCAGGACAGCGTGTACGTGCGCTGACGGCAGGCGCCCTACCCTTCACGCAAGGCCCGCATGGGATCGAGGCGGCTTGCCGTGATTGCGGGCAAACAACATGCCAGCGCGGCGACGAACATCAGTACGAACGATGCGCCCACAAGACTTACGGGGTCGGCAGAGCTCAGCCCGAACAGCATCTTGGAGAAGAGGCGGCCAACGAGAAGTGACAGACCGAGGCCGATGCTGATGCCGATGATGACAACGAAGAGGCCTTGCCGCAGGATGTGGACCAATATTGCGGATCGCGAGGCGCCCAGGGCCATGCGCACGCCGATCTCGCGCTGACGGCCTCTCACGAAATAGGCAAGGAGCGCGTAGAGGCCCACGCTGGCCAGGCCGAGCGCGAGCAGGCCGAAAGTAGTGAGGAGGCTGAGGACGATGCGGGCGCTCCAGAGGATCTGGTCCATTAGAGTAGGGCCGGTTCGGGTATCGGTGATATCGACTTTTGAGTCGATTGCCTTGATCTCGCGCTGGACTTCTCCGAGGATGGACGCGGGATTGCCGCGTGCACGGACGTAGAGCGTGACATTCCCTCCCGAATTCTGAAGCAAGGGAAGATAGATGCAGGGCTGCGGTGTTTCGCCGAGAGTCGTGTAGTCGCTGTTTTTGACTACTCCAACGATCTGGCGGATTGTCGGGTCTCCAGCAAGGTGCAGGCGCTTGCCGAGAGCATCTCCGGCGGGCCAGTATCGTCGTGCGAGTTCCTCATTGATAACCACGACGGGAAGCGAGTCCCCGCGATCTGCATCAGTGAAAACTCTTCCGTATCCAAGCGGGATGCGCATGACTTTGAAGTAGTCGCTGTCGATGGTGTTGGTGACAGCATTCAGGGTTTCTAATTTGCGTGTCTGCTCCAGTCCTTCGACAGTGACACCACGTGACGCAGCCGACCAGAAGGGCATGTTCGAAGCCCAGCCGGCGCTTTCGATGCCGGGCATGGCGGCGACTCGATCTCTCACGTCGCGATGAAAGGACTCGAGCCGGGCAGCGTCGTAGCCGATCTGCTCCGGGTTCATCATGAAGACTGCCAGGTGCTTCTCGTCGAACCCAGGATCGATAGCGTAGGCGCGCTGCACCGCGCGCAGGAAGAGCGAGGCTGCAATCAAAGAAACGAGTGAAAGCGCAACCTGAGCGGCAAGGAGGGACTTCTGAAATCGTGCGCTGCCCGAAGCTGAAGCAGCCAGCCGCGCTTCTTCTTTCAGACCTTCGACGAGTTGTGTCTTTGTTGCTCGCAGTGAGGGCAGAATACCGAAGATGAAAGCGGTAGCAAACGAGAGGAGGAAGGTGAACAGGAAAACTGTGCCATCGAGTTTGGGGTCTACGAGATTGCGGGCGACGTCGGGTGGGCGGAAGGTCCAGAGAAGGCGGGTGCCTTCGTAGCCGATGCCGAAGCCGACGATACCTCCGGAAACTCCAAGCAGAAGGCTCTCTGTGAGGAGGAGACGAATGAGACGTCCTCGACTGGAGCCGATGGCAAGGCGCACTGCGATCTCCTGCCGACGCTGGACTGAACGAGCCATCAAGAGGTTGGCCACGTTGGAACAGGCGATCAACAGAACGAGCAGGACGATGGCAAGAAGAACCGCACTGGCCAATTTGGCGCCGCGCTCACCGCCGGTGCCGCCGAAAAGCGCTGTAGAGATTGGCAGTACCGACACGGTACGGGCTGCGTTGGCGTCCGGATATTCCTGGCGCAGAGCAGCGGAGATGGTTTGGAGATTGGCTTGCGCCTGGTTGCGATCGATCCCAGGCCTAAGTCGACCGATGATTTCGAAGAACGGCTTTTCGCGATTGGTCAAAATGTCCTGCATCGGAGGGGGCAGGACTTGCCTGGCCATCGTGGCAGGAAGCCAAACATCCGGACCAAAAATTGCGCTAACGCCGAGAAAACCCTGCGGGGCCACTCCGATGACCGTGAACCGACTCTGATTGAGCTTTATCGTTCTGCCGACTATCTCGGGCGCGCTGCCGAAGCGGATCTTCCACGCGTTGTAGCTGAGGACGGCTACGGGAGCACTGCCCGGGGCGCTGATTTCTTCAGGGGTGAAGAAGCGGCCTTTGGCGGGCATGAGGCCGAGCGTCTCGAAATAGCCGGAGGTGACAAGCTGGCCGAAGAAGCGCTCTGATCCGGAATTCTCAGCTAGTGTCAGAACCAAGGGTGAAGAGTGGCCGGCGAATCCGCTGTAGGCCGTATTCCTGGTCTGGTAATCCTTCAGATTCGGATAGGAGATGGGCAGCAGGCTGCCGGATTGTTTTTGAGTCTTCACATCCGTTGCGTAGATGGCGACAAGATGGGAAGGATCGTGGGCCGGAAGCGGATGAAGCAGGATCGTATTGACCAGCGTAAATACGGTCGTGGTGGCTCCGATTCCGAGGGCGAGGGTGAGGATAGCAAAGAGAGTGAAGACAGGCGATCTGCTCAGGCTGCGCAGGCCGAATCTCACGTCGCCAAGGATGCCGCCGGCGGGATTGTTGGAGTGCTCTTCCATCACACGGGTAGTCGAACATTTGTAGAATCCGTGTGCGATCAAGATTGGTTAAGGAAGGTAAAGATTTGTAAACGAAAAGCCCGGCCTGAGCCGGGCTGAAGTGAACTTCGGAGAGAATCAGGCCATGGCCGCGACTTGCGTCGTTGCCGGAGCGGCAGCAGTGGGAACTTCTGCCGGAGTGGGATGCGCGGGGACGTGCGCTCCACGAGTGAGGCGATGGACGAAGTGATAGGGCGGCCAGGGACCAGAGAGCTGCATCTGGCAGTCCTTCATCATCGCGCTGGTGGTTTGGAATTTGTTCTGGTATCGCTCGACGCACTTGCGCTCGATGAGATGGGAGATGTCGAGGACCATCTTTCCGGACTCGGTGAGACGGCAGCTGACTTCTTCATCCAGAGGCATGAACAGGCGATGCATCTGGAAGCTGACGGCGCGTGCCCGGGTCTGGCGCTCGCGCTGGCGGGTAGCGGTTTCGCGAAGGTTGGAGAGGTATTCGCGGCCGACCTTATCTGGAGAGAGATAAGCGAGTTCTTTGCCGCAGGAGCAATCGTCAACGAGGATCTTGAGATGCATCTCGGTTTTGCCGCGGAGTTTTTCGATGTTTCCGAGGAACTGTCGCTGGTTGGACCGGATGGATTTGCGGAGACTTTCGTCGTCGTTGAAGACCGTGCCGAATCGGAAGGGAAGGACGGTGGAGTGTTTGAAACAATCTGCGATCACTCTCGCGTGGTCGACCCCGGATTTCTGATTGAGTGCATCTGCCGGGTTGTGTTCGCTGACGATGACTGCTAGATCACTGGCTGGGTAAAGGAAGACCTGATTTCCGCTTACTCCGTGTACTGATTCAAGCGGAACTGGTTTTCGGTGGCGGGCTAGTTCTGGGAAGG
>Ga0068857_100002320_pt1 | contig 15466 bp, 14 predicted proteins | sample KBSCornC72_FD_66591 | JGI IMG/M metagenome (GOLD analysis project Ga0068857, IMG submission 66591) | Corn rhizosphere microbial communities from Kellogg Biological Station, Michigan, USA - KBS Corn C7-2 | ecosystem: Host-associated > Plants > Roots > Rhizosphere > Soil ...
GGCGGCCGCTGGAGCGCGTCATCGCGATGGACTCACTCGTCCCGCGGCGCGGCGTCACCTGTGGCCTGTGTAACGCGTCGGCGTCGCTCGTGGCCTCGTATCTGCTCACCGATTCGATGGCGGCCGCGGAGCGCGCGGCGCGTCGATGGCTGCGTCTCCAACCCGGCTCACCACCCGCCATCGATGCCGTCATCAACGTCCTCGATCGCGAAGGGAAGGTGGCGGAGGCGGACTCGATTGCGCGCGTAGCGCGGACGGACCAGAGCTACGACCATGCCGTGTACAGTCGTGTGTTCCGTCGCATCCGGGTCGGCGACTACGACGCAGCGGACCGGCTGCTCGCGGCGCAGATCCAGCAGGGCAGTGTCAGCGGTCGGGCGAACGCGTACTGGGGGATGGTGGTGAGCCTGAGAGAACAGGGCCGACTGGATGAAGCGCTCGATGCCGCGCGTCACATTCGTCCAATCGCCCAGGCGACCTGGGCGGAAGGCCCCGTCAGCTCGATGAGCGTGATCGAAGCGCTGGTACAGCTCGATCGCGGACAGCCGGCCGTCGCCGCGGCCTTGTTCGACTCGGTCGTCCAAGCACATTCGTCGCTGTCGGTGCCGTCGCAGCTCGCTCGCGATTCGGCATGGCGGTTGACGCATGTGGCCGACGCGCTGGCGGCCGCCGGCGACACGGCGGGCGTCGCGCGGCTCGTCGATCTCGTACGCTCGTTAGGCCTGCGGAGCGGGTATGGGCGCGACCGCCGGCTCCATCATCACATTCGGGGTCTGCTGCTCGTCGCCCGCGGTGACGACGCGGGGGCCGCTGCCGAGTTTCGGCAGGCGATCTTCTCCCTCACGTCCGGCTACACTCGAACGAACCTCGAGCTGGCGAAGATCTACCTGCGCCAGCGGCGCCCCCGGGAGGCGATTGCCGTCCTGCAGCCGACATTGCGCGGGTCGATCGAAGCCGAGAATCTCTACGTGAACCGTGTCGAGCTGCACGAGCTCCTCGCGCGGGCGTGGGACGCCGCCGGTGTGCGCGACAGCGCGGCGGCCCACTATCGGGTGGTGGCGCGAGCATGGTCCGCGGGTGATCCGCCGTTCCGGGCGCGGGCGGACAGCGCGCGCGTGCGGGCGGCGCGTCGGGGTTAGGGTCTCCGCACGAGGTCGCCGCCTAACGGCTGTGGATCTCAGCGAGCGCCGCGCGCGATCACTGCACGTTGAAGTTCCCGTCGCTCGGTGGCGACGGCGACCCTAACGCGGCGGCTGACTGGGCAAGGTGGCGATGCAGCACGACTGACTCCACTGGGCCTGCGCGTAGGATGGGTACGACAAACGAGTCATCGGTGTGAGTCATCGCGCGGCCCGATCAGCGTCCGCCGTTCACCGAGTCTGGTTAGACGGCTTGCAGTAGTCGCTGCCCGTGCACGACTCCGGCGCCATCGACCTCGCCGGGTCGCAGTCGAGAGCCGTCGGAAAGCGATGGGATACACACCCTTTAGTGCACCGTTACGCGGGGTATACGCCGGCTTTCGCGCTGTCATTCCGACGCGTTAGTGACACCACAGGATCGATGGGTGACAAAGGAGCTTGGTCGCTGCTCCGCGGGCTACCCATAGAGATCTGTTCGATCTCGGGCAGCGTGCCGCATCCGGAATGACGCCACACCTCGCCCGCCTATCGAGATCGGGAGGACAGTCGCCTGACCTACGGGGCGACGGCGACCGTGAACTCGTTGGACCGCTGGACCAACGCCGTGACCTTAGTGCCCGCGGGTGGCGGCCATGGACCCTCGTCGATCCAGTACACCCCACGCAGGATGACGGGTAGCTGTTCCGTACCGAGCGAGATGTCCGACCCGCCATAGCTGAGCGCGATGATGGCCGAGTCCCGAAGAGAGGCGTCGGGCGCCAGCGGCGTTGGCGTCCGGTCGGTGCAGGCGTACGAGTGGTTCTCCGCCCATCCATCACCGGTGCGACGCTCGAGAAGCGATAGGGCCGAGCCGCCGACACAACGGCCGAGCATGATCGTGCGCCCCGAACGGTTCGTGATGGTCGCCGAAAGGACGAACTGTGGCCTGACGTCGACTCTGGGCACGCTGTAAGCCGTGCGGTCGGTGACAATTTCGACCCCGAACGATTGCGCCGGACGCCGATTCGCCCCATCCGTCGGCGCGGAGCACGCCAGGGCGCTCATGAACGCGACAGACCAACCTGCGGTCGTGCCGCAGGGGCGGTGGCGCCGTGGAGGGCCACCGCGCTCACGAGTCGGCCGAGCGGGACGTCCGCAAACAATCCGTTGCATGCGCATTGGCCTCCACGACAAAGGCTTACTCACCTGAGGGCCCAAACCTCGCCCTACGGTAAGAGGGAGAGGTCCTGAACAATCCGAGCACCGAGCTCATAGTCGACCTTGTCCCACCGGCTATAGTACGTGTTGAACCCGTCGCCATTCGATAAGATACCAACCACGAAGGTGTTCCCGTTGTAGGCGCGATAGAGCACGGGCGCCCCGCTGTCCCCCCCCATTGCGCTTAACCGTACTCTGCCGGCACACAGGAGCGTGAACATGGTGCCGTCACTGAGGAACGAGACGTCCGTACAGGTGTCGATGACCGTGCCGCCCGTGGTGCCAGATTGGGCTCCCACTTTATACACGCTATCGCCCTGGTAGAGCGGCGACCGCGGAGCGCAGCACGGCGCGAAAGGACAAAGGATCGTCATCATGATCCCGAAGAACGAAGTCGGTAGCACCGGCCTTCGCAGCTTCCAGCAAACGCCGCACGGTTTCGCGGCGTACGCGGGCGTAGAGGATGACCGGCAACATGGGATGGCGTGCTCGCAGATCGGCGATCATGGGAATCGTCGACCGTCGGTCTGGAACATCCACATCGAGTATCACGGCCGCGACCTCGAGCCTCGCTGCGGCGCTCCGGCGTACTCCCTCGGCGCAAACGCAGCCCTCGATAGTGGCTACCGTCCGCGCCGCTGTAGCGAGGCGAGCCATGGCGACTCGATCGTGCAAGAGCGAAAGGATGATCGGCTCCATCGATCACGCGGAGCCGTAGTGCATGTCGCGCCCGGTTGCGCAGACGCATCTCCGGTCCGTTGAGTATCGCAAGAGCGGAATGGCGCCGGCCCTCGCGCTCGACGACGGCTCGCGTTGACTCACGACGCGCAGCCGAAGCAGGTGACGATCATCGCACCTCCCGGGGAAGGAACCGACACGATGGCGACGCGCGCTGACATAGGGGTAACCCTAGGTCGCTGCGTGCTAAGCCAGAGAGAACGCTGTCGATCAGCTGCGCGGGCTGCGCGTGCGTGTACCCACTCACGCGTCTCGGGCAGACGGAATCGCGTCGGCGTCCCTCGTAAGCTCGTATCTGCTCACCGATTCGATGGCGGCCGCCGAGCGCGCGGCGCGTCGATGACTGCGTCTCCAACCCGGCTCGCCCCCCACCATCGATGCCCTCATCAACGTCCTCGATCGCGAAGGGAAGGTGGCGGAGGCCGACTCGATTGGTGACGGCCACCTTGAGGCAGTTGTGCACGCCCTTCGGATGACGTTGCCTTGCCGGCTCACGTCGCAGGCCACCGCCAGACTCGCCGCGCCTAACGATGTAGCTTCACCGGCCGAGGCTGCGGCCGAAGACTCCACGACGTCCAGGATGCCGACACGGGAGCCGGCGCGAGCGAAGCGCTCCCGATAGCGCGCCCGATCCAGGATCGTCCGCCGGTGACGATGGCGTTCCTGCCGTCGAGCTCCCGTGTCGGCATGTCGCGAACCGTGTTAGCAAGGACGTTACGCGCTAGTGAAAGGGTCGGTCTGAGTGGATATTCTTGTCGCGAACCGTCGGCGCGTGGGAAACGACACGGATGAGCGCGTACTCGACAAGCCTCGGAGCGTCTCCGACTGATCATCACAGCACCGTTGGTCCACGGCGGACCCGGCGGAGGCGGGACGCTCGATTCGTCGGGGCGATCGTCGCGCTGTTCTGTCGTGTCGACGTGCAGGCACAGTCGCCGACCATCGACGGCCCTCCCGCGCCCGTGCCGCCGGAGGTCATCACCCGCACTGCGACCGGCCAGGCAACTGTCCGCGCAATCAGGCTCACGTCGCCACTCAAGGTCGACGGGCGGCTCGACGAGGACGTCTACGAGCGCGAGAAGCCATTCGGTGGGCTCATCCAGGTCGCGCCGCGCTATGGCGAACCGCAGTCGGAGCGGAGCGACGTGTGGATCACCTACGACGGCCAGAACATCTACGTGACATGCCGGTGCTGGGACTCCGCGCCACCCGACCAGTGGATCGTGAACGAGCTCCGGCGCGATACGAACGGGCTCCGCCAGAACGATCACATCGGCGTGATGTTCGATACGTTCTATGACCGCCGCAACGGATTCATGTTCTATACGAACCCGTTAGGCGCGCGCGCCGACTACTCGGTCGTCGACGAGGGCGGATCGAACACCGATTGGAACCCTGTCTGGACTTCGAAAACAGGCCGGTTCGACGGCGGGTGGACCGTCGAGATGGCGATCCCGCTCAAGTCGATCCGCTATCGCGCCGGAAAGAATCAGGTCTGGGGCGTGCAGCTGCGGCGCTCCGTGCGGCGGAAGAACGAATGGGCGTATCTCACTCCCGTGCCGCAAAGTCTCGCCGGGCCGCAGGCGCTCAACCGCGTGTCCGCGGGCGGCACGCTGGTCGGCCTCGATCTCCCGGAGGCCGGCAAGAACATCGAGCTCAAGCCGTACGGCGTGGCCCGTGTGACGACCGACCACGTCAAGACGCCCGCGGTGACGAATGACCTGGGTGGCGATATCGGTGGCGATGCGAAATACGGCATCACGCCGAACCTCACCGCCGACTTCACCGTCAACACCGACTTCGCGCAGGTGGAGATCGATGAGCAGCAAGTGAACCTCACGCGTTTCAGTCTGTTCTTTCCGGAGAAGCGCGACTTCTTTCTCGAGGGTCGCGGGATCTTCGACTTCGCTCGCGGCAACCTCGCGGTGTTCAGCTCCACTGGCGCGACCGACACGCCATACCTGTTTTACAGCCGCCGCATTGGACTCAACGCCGGCCGCGTCATTCCGATTATCGGTGGCGGGCGGCTGACGGGGAAGGTCGGCCCGTTCGCCGTCGGGATGATGAACATCCAGACTGGCGATGAACCAGTCTCGAAGACGGAAGCCACGAACTTCACCGTGGTTCGCGTCAAGCGCGATGTGCTGCGTCGGAGCGCCATCGGCCTCATGGCGACCAACCGATCCGTTTCGGCGTTAGGTACCGGCTCGAACCAGGCATACGGTGTCGATGGAGCGTTCTCATTCTTCCAGAACGTGACCACCGGCGCGTACTGGGCGCGGACGGCGACGACAGGGTTGCGTGGGGACGACCAGAGCTACCAGGGCCGCTTCGAGTACAATGCCGATCGGTACGGCGCGCGCGCCGAGTTTCTCTCGGTCGGCAAGCACTTCAACCCGGAGGTCGGCTTCACGCGGCGGCTCGACTTCCAACGATCGTTCGGAGAGCTCCGCTTCAGCCCGCGGCCGAAGCACATCAAGAGCGTCCGGAAGTTCACGTGGAGCGGCAACGGCGAGTACATCGTCAACGGGGCAGGGTCGGTCGACGCGCGAATTGTTGCGGGGCACTTCATCACGGAGCTCGAGAACAGCGATCAGTTCACGCTCGACGTCACTCGCGACTACGAGCGGCTGGTCCAGCCATTCGTTCCCGCCGGGTCCACCGACACCATCCCGCCTGGCGGCTACACGTTCAGCGATGTGGCAGTCGCGTATGCGTTTGGAGCGCAGCGACCTATTTCCGGTACGATCGCTCTGCGGGCCGGGGAGTACTACAATGGCACGATCAGAAGCGTGACCATCGGACCCGGTGCGCTGGCGCCTGCCCGCATCTCGATTCTCACGCAGCTCTCAGTGGAACCGACACTGTCCCTAACGCGCATCGAGCTTCCCACCGGCGCGTTCACCACCAGGCTGGCACGCGCACGCGTCGACTACGGCTTCTCGCCGCTCATGTTCGTGAGCGGCCTGCTTCAGTACAGCTCCGCGGACCGCGCCGTCAGCACGAACCTCCGCTTTCGGTGGGAATACCTTCCCGGCAGCGAGTTGTTTCTCGTCTACACCGACGAACACGACACCACCGAAGAGCGGTTCGCCACGCCGACAACCGTTCGCGGTCTCAAGAACCGCGCGTTCGTCGTCAAGATCAATCGGCTGCTGCGGTTCTGACGCTCGATGTGTTACAGCCTCGCCTGGCTCAGCGCCCGAACCCAGCCCTTCGCGATCCGGTCCCGCACTGCCGGCTTCATCGCGGCGGTGAAGCGCTTGTCCGTCTGCCACTGCTTCGCGATGTCCGCCTGACTCTTCCAGTAGCCGACGGCCAGCCCCGCCAGATACGCTGCCCCGAGCGCCGTTGTCTCGGCCACCTTCGGTCGGACAACCGGCACCTTGAGCAAATCGGCCTGGAGCTGCATGAGCAGGTCGTTTGCGCTCGCGCCGCCGTCGACGCGGAGCTCCTTGAGCTTGATGCCCGAATCGGCCTCCATCGCCTTCAGGACATCCATCACCTGGAGCGCGATCCCCTCGAGTGCAGCGCGAGCGACGTGTGCCTTCGTTGTGCCGCGTGTCAGCCCGACGATGGTCCCGCGCGCGTGCGCATCCCAGTGCGGCGCTCCGAGTCCAGCGAAGGCAGGCACGAGATAGACACCGCCGGTGTCCGGCACGCTCGCGGCGAGCGCCTCGACCTCGGGTGACGACCGGAAGAACTCCAGGCCGTCGCGCAGCCACTGCACAACCGCTCCTGCGATGAAGATGCTTCCCTCGAGCGCATACTCGGTGCGGTCACCGATGCGCCAGGCGACCGTGGTGAGCAGGTTGTGCTTCGACGCGATCCGCTTCGTGCCGGTGTTCATCAGCATGAAGCAGCCGGTGCCGTAGGTGTTCTTCACCATCCCGGGCTTCACGCACGCCTGGCCGAAGAGCGCCGCCTGCTGATCGCCCGCGATGCCAGCGATCGGAATCGGAGCGCCGAGCAGCGTCGTCTGACCGTACACCTCGCTCGACGAGCGCACCTCGGGCAGCATCGAGCGCGGGACATCGAAGATCTTCAGCAGCTCGTCGTCCCATTCGCCCTTCGTGATATCGAACAGCATCGTGCGCGAGGCGTTGCTCGCGTCGGTGACGTGGACCTTGCCGCCGGTGAGATTCCAGATGAGCCACGAGTCCACTGTGCCGAACGCGAGCTTGCCCGCTTTCGCCCGTGCGCGCGCGCCTTTCACGTTCTGCAGGATCCACTGGACCTTCGTGGCGGAGAAGTACGCATCGATCACGAGGCCCGTCTTGCGCCGGATCACGCGCTCGAGCTTTCGCGCTTTGAGGCGATCGCACATGGGGGCCGTGCGGCGATCCTGCCACACTATGGCATTACAGATCGGAGCCCCGGTCGACCGGTCCCACACGAGTGTGGTCTCGCGCTGGTTCGTGATCCCGATGGCCGCAACGTCAGCGGCGCTGATGTTCGCCTTCGTAAGCGCTTCCGCTGCGACGCCCGCCTGCGAGGACCAGATGTCGCCGGGGTCGTGCTCCACCCATCCTGGCCTGGGGAAGATCTGCGGGAACTCCTTCTGCGCGACGGCGATGATGGAGCCGGCGTGGTCGAAGATGATCGCCCGTGAGCTCGTCGTACCCTGGTCGAGTGCGAGAATGTGTTTCATGGTTTCCACAGGAGCTGATAGGAGAACGCGGCGAGGACGGCACCGACGATCGGACCGATGACAGGGATCCAGGCGTAGCCCCAGTCGGAGCTTCCTTTGCCTGCGATCGGGAGCACCGCGTGAGCGATGCGCGGTCCGAGGTCGCGTGCGGGATTGATCGCGTAGCCGGTGGGGCCACCTAACGAGAGGCCGATGGCCCAGACGATCACGCCGACGAGCACGGGGCCGAATCCCTTCGCAAGGTCCGACCCCGGCACGAAATTGCCCGGGGAGAAGACGGCGAGGATCGCGAGCACGAGCGCGAATCCGCCGATGATCTCCGTGACGAGATTGGGTCCTGTGGCGCGAATGGCCGGTGCCGTCGAGAACACGGCCAGCTTGCTCTCCGGGTCCGGGGTCGCCTTCCAGTGCGGCAGATAGGCGAGCCACACGATGACGCCCCCGAGGAATCCGCCGAGGACCTGGGCGGCGATGTACAGCGGAACCTGCGCCCACGGAAAGGAGCCGATCGACGCCAGCGCGATGGTGACGGCGGGGTTGAGGTGCGCCCCACTGATGCTGTTCACGCAGTAGACGGCGATCGTGACGCCACACGCCCAGCCGGCGGTGATCACGATCCAACCGGAGTTGTAACCCTTCGTGCGCTGCAAGACGACGTTGGCGACGACGCCGTTGCCGAGCATGATGAGGATCGCGGTGCCGAACAGCTCAGCAAGGGGTGCGGACATGGGGTCGGTCCAGTGCGAGGACGAACAACGCCGATCCAGCGGCTCGGAATTATGGTCCGCGCAGCCCGACTAACGACAGTACATCACCCGCAGCCAACGCTCATTTGCGCGACGCCGTGCGGACGTCACGTTCGAATCGACCACGACGTGGATCTCGCGCGCGGGTGCGACGGGGTTCCGGCCGGGGTGGAGGGGCGGGTATCGAATCGCCCGACCAGATAATGCGGCTTACACTCGGGTCCGGCAACTGACCGGCAGGAGTGGTTCGCTGGTGGCGACGCGTCATTGACGGCCGACGCTTGCTGACGCCGACGACGCGACCTGGTTCACGGGATGCGCTTCGCCTCCATTTCGCCATCCTCGAGCGTGTAGTGGATACCGACGACCAGGCCCCGCTCGTCCCGGACTTGATCGGACTTTCCGGAGCGCGGAAAGCACGACACGTTCTTCGCTCGCGGATTTCCGTGGGTCGAGCGATTCGTCCGTGTTGCCGGCGACGATCGTTCGAACGTCTTCCATTCGCTCGGCCGATGGCCGGAACGCCCTGGACACCGACAAACAGCAATTGGTCGTCGAGGACGCGATCGAGGCGGCGAGATCCCGGCGGTTGTAGGCCGCCCAGAATTCGTGGGCGACGCTCTGCAGGGTGTCGGGGCTCGCAGGACACGCGGCCGGTTGCGCCAGCGCGTTAGGCGCTGCGCCGAGGCACGCACCGATCACCACCCGCAAGACACGAAACATGCGGCCCTCCTCGTTCACGACGTCGAGATGCCAATCAGCGGCAAGCCCTCGCATCGAGCCAGCCGTGTTGGCGAGTCGCGTTCTCGTGTTCCTGCTTCGGTAGCTACAACATTGTCGATCGAGGGGTCGTAGGTCAGGAGCCGGTCTCGTCCGGTGTCCAAAAAACAGACATCTCCGCCGCCGGGCTGGCCTAGGAGGCTCGACAGACAGAGATGCGGAATGCCCGGCCTCGCGAAAGATTTCCTTCGATGACCAATAACGGGGAGAGCGACGTGACGACGTTCGAAGTGAAGCCGATCGGCAGGGTCGAGTCCGAGTTGACCGACCTGGCATCAGCGCCGCGGCAGGCCGACGAGGGTGCACCCGAGGCATGGCTGGTCTTCGAGCCGTCGGTGCTCGATGGTTTGCGGAATCTTCGGCCCGGCGACGGGGTCTTTCTGCTGACGTGGCTCGATCGCGCTCGTCGCGATGTCCTGAGCGTGCACCCGCGTGGTGACACGTCGAGGCCTCAGGAGGGCGTCTTCAGCACGCGCTCGCCGCACCGTCCGAACCCGATCGGCCTGCACCGCGTGGAGGTCACGGCCATCGACGGCACGCGAATTCGAGTGCGCCATCTCGAGGCGTTGAACGGGACGCCAATCCTCGACCTCAAACCGGTGCTCGACGAAGACATCAGCAAACGGTGACGGTAGGAACAACGATGAGGCGGATCCGAACTGCAACACAGCCGGCTACGGTCATCCCGAGCGTCAGCTCACTTGTCATCCCGAGCGTCAGCGAGGGATCTCCTGTGCGGCACTCGTGGCTCGGGCTACGAGCACGTTCGAGAAGATCACGGGAGCGAGTGTCATCTCGGGTGAGCGCCCCTGGGGAACGGCGATCCTTGCGTTGACGAAGCGACTCTCGTGATGACGCTGTTCTCGGCAGCGTTCCGCTCACGGGGCGCTGCGGCGGGTGCCGGGGTTGGGCTTCCACTTCCTCACACTCCTGCTGTCGAACTGAGCGCCGGCGGCGCGGTACGGCTTCCTCGGTTTGATGCCGGTCATGCGGGACGCCCTGCTGGGAGAATCGGTGTCGTTAGGCTGGCGGATGGCAACGGCCGTGGGTGCGATCACGGTGGCGGCAGTTCCGGCGGTGGGGATCTTCGAGCGGCAGGAGCTGTAGTGCCCGCGTGCGCTCGATCGGCGCGCGCTCCGTGCCGATGCAGCCTCGACAGGTAACTAACGTGGCCAGCGCGTCTTAAGGTAAATTATTGCAAATTCCACATTTAGCTCGCTGGATGTGCTATACTACTTGAACTATAGGGAACGACTCAGGGCGCCAGGGTTGATCCTCTCGGCGTTGGGGACCTGCGGAAGATCCTCGCACGCAGGGCTCCGGAAAAACACCGACGAGGTGTCTGGAGAGATTCTCAAATGCAAGACATCAACAAACAGGTCGCGCGCAGCGTTCGCTTCGACATCGCGAAGGACAAGAACGAAGAGTTCCACAAGCTCTTCAAGACCGAAGTGCTTCCAGTCCTGAAGAAACAGGACGGTTTCAAGGACGAGTTGCTGCTCGTGCACGATCAGCATGTGCTCGCCATCAGCGTCTGGAACACTGCGGATGCAGCGCGGAAGTACGAGACCGCGACGTACCCGCAAGTCGACAAGGCGCTTCGCCCGGTGATGACCGGGAAGCCGACGATCGAGACATTCGACTACGCCTCGCTGTCGACGATCGCCTGACGATCGCTGTTCCGGCAAATGAGCGCAGGAGGGGCCCACCGGCCTCTCCTGCGTTTTTTTTGGTTCTTCGGGGAATTCCGGGTAAGCCCAACCTCGAGTAGCGCACTGGGCTTGGTCGGCGCGCCGCGGCTGGAGCTGTAGCGCCCGTGCCTAATTAGTCTGCCAACGCCACAGGAAACGGCAACGCAGAAGTCGTGGAACTACTGCGAAGCCGCAAAGGCCACTGTGAACGACTTGCTGTTCACAGTTGTTTTCTGCGTGATTCAGAGTGTTCAGCGACTTCTGCGTTCGTGCTTTTGGGGTCTTCACCGGTAGCAGTGGTATGTGGAACGAGTGGGCCGTCTCGACGAAGCATTGGCACCGCCTCGATGACGGCCGCGTGCAGTGCGACATCTGCCCTCGTGCGTGTAAGCTGCGCGATGATCAGCGCGGCATGTGCTTCGTTCGCGCCCGCCACGAGGGCGAGATCGTGCTCACGACCTACGGCCGGTCGAGCGGTTTCTGCGTCGATCCCATCGAGAAGAAGCCGCTCAACCACTTCCTTCCCGGTACGCCCGTTCTCTCCTTCGGCACCGCGGGCTGCAACCTCGCGTGCAAGTTCTGCCAGAACTGGGACATCAGTAAATCACGAGAGGTCGATACGCTCACCGACGTGGCGTCGCCTGAGCGCATCGCCGAGGTCGCGCTCGAGCTTGGGTGCCGAAGCGTCGCCTTCACGTACAACGACCCGGTCATCTTCCACGAATACGCGATCGACGTTGCCGACGCATGCCGTGCGCGCGGGCTCGCGAGCGTGGCCGTGACCGCGGGCTACCAGAACGCGGAGCCGCGCGCCGAGTTCTACCGGCACATGGATGCGGCGAACGTCGATCTCAAGGGCTTCACCGAGAAATTCTACCACGACATCTGCGCGGGACAGCTGCAGCCGGTTCTCGCGACGCTCGAGTACCTGAAGCACGAGACGAGCGTCTGGTTCGAGATCACCAACCTGGTGATTCCGGGGTTGAACGACTCCGATGACGAGCTCGACGCCATGACGCGGTGGATCGTGGAGCGACTCGGTCCCGACGTGCCGATTCACTTCACCGCGTTCCACCCGGACTGGAAGATGCTCGACCGGCCGCACACACCACCGGCGACCCTAACGCGCGCCCGTCACATCGCGCTCGACAACGGCATGCGCTACGCATACACCGGCAACGTGCACGACGTCACCGGTGGCACGACCGTTTGCCACGCCTGCGGCGCTCCGCTCGTCGAGCGGGACTGGTACACCATGCGCGGGTGGCACCTGACGAGCGATGGGCGATGCCTGCGCTGTGGAACGGCGTGCGCCGGGGTGTTCGACGGCGAGCCGGGTCGCTGGGGCGCGAAACGGCGGGCGATCCTGATTCTCGACGTCGCGTAAGCTCGGCGTCGTCGCTACGATCCCTTCTCCGTGGTGGGTGAATCCGGCCGGACCTGCAGCAATGGCGTCGGACGGACGGAGAATTGGCCCGTGAACGGTCGATCGTGCGCGGTGATCAGGAAGACGCAGACGGCGACCGCGGTCGAGAAAAGGCCCATTGCGAGCCGTGCCGACGGGCGGTTGTCGCTGTGGACCATCGCGATCGCCGCCAGCGTGCACATCGCCTCAGTGATCAACGCGAGCCACTTCACCCAGTTCACCGCCGACTGGCTGATGAGAATGCGCTGGCGACGCGCGTCGAGCGCCTGGTCGAGCGCGTCAACGATTGCCCGCTGTGCAGTCGCCTGTCCGTCACCGCTGACGGGCAGCGCGAGCGTCAACGCGACTGCCTCACCGAGCGCCGCGGGGATCATGGTCAGCGTAGCGCGGTGTCGCGACATGGCGGGCCACTCCACTTCCTGGGCATCCTGGATGTGCCGGCTGACGAGGCCGCGCATCCGAATCGGTACGTCTCCGGGAAACGCTGACGACAGCAGGACGACCGCGCGCAGCGAGCTCGCCTCGCGATTGACGGCTGAATGCGCGCGATCCAGGTCTCCCCACCGTATCGCGCACCTGAGTCTGCGTGACCTACACCATATCGTCGCCGTTGATTTCGCCGGAGGACAGTGCTCCACATCTTGTTTCCATGCGGGTCGCCATCTCCGGAGCTCACGCCACTGGCGAGTCGACGCTGGCCGCCGACCTCCAGGGTACTCGAGGTCTCCGGCTCGCCTGATCACCGCGTGCGGCAGGTCCTTCGCACGCGCAACATCTCGAGACTCGCTAGCGTGCCGCCACACGTCGTCAAACCGCCCGCCGCTCGCTGGCGCTAGAACGTCACGCTCGCCGATGCAGAACACGTCGACGTGCCGGCATTACACACCCGATACGTGAACGTCCCGCTCACCTTCCCAAGCACGTCCGTGTGCGCGCCGTCGTTAGGCGTGGTCACCACCACCACCTCGTTCCGCTGAACGTCGACGGTCGACGCCGTCGCTCCGCTCCACGTGAGGTCGACGTTCGCCACGCCCTTCACCTTGTACTTCCGCAGGCTGATCGTGATGACGGGCGGCGGCGGACCGCTCCCGAGGTTCAACGACCAGTGCGTCGCGAGGTACTGCTCGAGCACGATGGCGGTCGCGTCACCGAACCGATCGCGATTCGTCGCGTTGTCGCGAACGCCCGTGAAATTCGCCTCGATCTGCACACCGCAGATGTTGCCGGCAGTCGTTCCTCCGAACGCAGTCGCTTCCGCACCGCACGTGTGACGTCGCGTGTTGTCGCCGCCCGAGAAGTACGACTCGCCACCCGGCCCAGGATCCGACGTGCTGGGCACTGACGGGAATCCGTTGTTCGCGTACAGCGTCCCCAGGCTGCTCGAGCCCCGCAGCAACGCCGAGAACGACAGCGGCGCCGACTCCGAGATCGTGCGCATGCTCGCCGTGTCCTCATACGCCGCATTGGCGTCGAGCGACGCGTTCGAGAGATCGAGCTGGGCGCCGGTGAGCAAGTAGCCAAGCTCGAGTCGTTGAACCGTGTGACCGTGGCCGTGCATGTCCATGTACCAACCGCGATTGCTCGCTGCGAGCACCGCAGCCTTCGCGACGTCGATGAAGTCGTGCCACTCATCGAACGCGATGAGCGCTTCGGCGTCACCGCATGCCGCTTCTTCGACGGTGCGGTTCGCGTCGAGCTTTCGACGCGCGAGATGATTGATGATCAGATGCGGATACGTCCCGAAGCGCGCGAAGTGCCGTTGCTGCATCGCCCGCACGAGGTCGATCGTGTTCAGGTCGGTCGTCGTCGTGGCGGCGCCGCCGCAGTTGCTCGCCGTGCGATCGGGGATCTCCGTTGGCGTGAGCGGCCCGCCGTGCGGAGCCGAGTAGATGACCGGCGCGTTGCCCGCGACGTACTCGATGTAGTTGTTCCGTCCGAAGTACGACTGGCCCGGCGTGTATGGTCCCGGCGGAATCGCGAGCGTGGGCCCATTCGGAGGCCCGCTGGACGCGACCCCCGGTGGATCGGTGACTGCGCCGCATGCGAGCGACGCGCCGACTAGAAAAACAGCAAGACCTCTCTTCGCAATGCTGCCGACGATCTCCAGCATGGTCGCCTTGCCGAGACTTGAATGCCTGACGTGGGTTGCTCTACGGTACGGCGCGCTATCTGTGACGTCCAGCGGCGTCGAATGCCGAGTGTTCCTCAATCCTGGTTCGAGCTTCCGAGCGCACGCCCGACGAAGTCATTCGCATTCCAACGTGGCCGCTCGGGGACCATCGCGACCGCGTGACCGAGCGCCGCAGCCAGGTTGGCGAGCCGCGCGCTCGACTCGTAATGAATGGCTTGCGTAGCGTCGTCCTGCGGGGAGTGATGCTTCGTCTCAGACCACTCCTTCGCCATCGCGAGTGCATCCACACCGGGGTTTGAGCTCTTGAGGCCAAGGCTAATGAGAAGCGATGGCACGCCCTGCCGGACGAGCGCGTACTGATCCGAGCGAACGAAGATTCCTTCCTCTGGAACCGGATCGGGCGAAATCACCGGTCCCTCCCGTTCGACGCCATGATCGATTCCAGTTCCGCAAGCCAGTTATGTACGACGACAAGGTGTGATCCGGAATTTTCGGCGTTGGCCACAAAGAAGAACCGCTTCGCGTCATGCGTGACGCCGTAGGCAGCGTGTAGCCCTTCCACATAGTAGGGTCGCGTCGAGAACAATCGTCGCTGCCGGCCGAGGCCTAACGACGGCGTTACGGTCACCTCGACCGCAACAAGGTCGAGTGCCGCATCTCGGTAGAACAGTTCTCGCCCGCTCGGCGCCCAAACCGGTTCGGCCCCGCCCGCGACGGAGACCTGCATGCGCGCCGAGTCGGCGTGCGGGAACGGGCGCACGTACACCTCGGCGCGACCACTCTCGTCGGATACGTACGCAACCCAACGCCCGTCGGGCGACAGCGCCGGCGAGTATTCCTCGGCCGGCGTGGCGGCGATCATCACCGGTACCGTGTCGCCCGCACGGTAGGCGACGACGTCGCGGCGCCCGCTGGTTCGCACGCGCAGCACTGCCCACTGCTCGTCCGCCGAGAGAGCGCCCTCATC